>Ga0209403_10001109_pt1 | contig 36052 bp, 33 predicted proteins | sample ArcticOcean_MG_C_8_FD_187440 | JGI IMG/M metagenome (GOLD analysis project Ga0209403, IMG submission 187440) | Marine microbial communities from western Arctic Ocean - ArcticOcean_MG_CB11_86 (SPAdes) (version 2) | ecosystem: Environmental > Aquatic > Marine > Oceanic | place: Arctic Ocean...
GACCACTTGTCCCCTGGGGGCCCGGCGGCGGGCCGACCCTCGGGTGCATGTGGTGTCTTCTTGCGAGCGTTTCTCGCGGCAAACTACCACATCGGTGTGTCGAGGGTCAGGCACCGGTCTGCCGCACCCACACGGAGAGCGGACTGAGGACGGGGGACACCAGGTCAGCCGGCTGACACTCAACTCCGCCCCTTCCCTGGCGCGCCGCACACTCCGACGCATAATATTCCGCGCGACCGACGCCATCGCTGGTCTGAACGTCGCGCGGGTGAGGTGCTGTGCGATCGCATCTCATAACAGAATCGAAGAACCCACATGAAAACACCCCCTCCCGCGTCCGCTCTTCGCTCTCTCATCTTGCGACCGGGAGGTGGAGTGCACCTCTCCGGAAGACCGCGATGAACGCTCATCAACAGGACAAGACGCGGGGTCTGTTCCGGTGCCTGGCAGCACTAATCGTCGGATGCGTGCTGCCGCTGTCTGCCGCGGAGCTAAACGCACAGATGTACGGCGCGATCCCCGGTCCTTCGCCGAGGCGGGCAGTGGGATCGATTGACAGCGAAGGCCGGGTAGCATTGGACATGCAGGTGCGTTGGCTCGATGGCTGCGATGCGCCGGCGCCCCAGTGCGATTCTGCCATCGGAGCGGTCCTGCGAGCGGCGGTTCGCGCTGAGCGTCCGGCGTTCACCGAGGTCTGGCTCCACGTACGGGATAGTACACGCCGCGCCTGGCTCATGTGGGTCGTTGGATCAGACGACGAAGGCACTTTTAGGTCGAAGCTTCGGGCTACCCTTCGGTTCGAACCCCTGCACCTCAACGTCGACCTCACGTCACCGCATCGATACCTTGCCAGCGGTGAGGACGGGGCCTCCTACGCGGTATCGGTCGGTGGCTGGGTGCCGCATACCGGAAACCGATTGGCACTTCTTCCGGGACTGGCTGTCGACTCAGACAGGCGGCTGCGCTTTGCGATGAACGGCCGATTCACTGCCGCCGATCTCCGCGGCCCCTTCTCTCGGAGTTGGATTCAGGCGCGGTGGTTGCCCTCCTCGAACATGCTTGATGTCGGGCTCTTCCTTCATTGGTGACCAGCAGTAGGCTCCACGCTTTCGTGCGGCGAGAGGCCTTGGTGCATGGCTCCGGATCAAGACCAGATCCCCCAGTCCCCCGGGCGAAGATCACGGGACTCGGTAGCTGTCGAGCATCCCGAGCCGGGTCATGGTGTTGAGGATCTTGCACGCCAGCTGTACCTCGACTCGTTGTCCGTCGAAGGATCGACTTCGCATACTTCAGACTCCACTCCTCTCCCTCGATCGACGGCAGTGTGAGGTCGCGCGAAGCGAGGGCATCGCCACACTGGAGGTCGATTCATGAAGGTCTATACTTATTCTGAGGCACGCCGCTGGCTTGCGCGTGTTCTCGATGAGGCCCGTGAGGGCGGGGAGATCCGCATCAAGCGCCGAGACGGTTCGGAGTTCTCGCTTCGTCCCGTGTCAGGGACAGCGTCACCGCTCGACGTGCCTGGCGTCGACACGGATCTTTCCCGCGACGACATCGTGGGTGCGATCCGCGAGGGACGGGAGAGAGATCCCAACCGCGGTTCAGCTTAACACGCGATTGCTGCAGTCGCCTAGTCATCAGGCTCGCTCGCTCCGCCCGCGGTCACCACATTAGCCGCGCAGTATGCCGAGACAGTACGTCAAGATCATGATTCTCTATCCCAACCTCTGTTTGCGTGCTAGCCAATGATCTGCGCACGATCCGGTCCCCAACACCCGAAGGAGTGCTAGAAACGACGTGAGTAAGTCTACGCGCTGGAAGACATGAAGATCACACTGATCGTCCTCTCAGTTCTTCTGCTCTTCACCGGGGCCGTCTGGATTCTGCAGGGGATCAACATTCTGCCCGGCTCGTTCATGACCGGCCAGATTGTATGGGCCTATGCCGGGATCTTAGCGGTTCTAATCGGCGGCGGCCTGTTGCGGATCGCTCTGCGGGTCGGACAAAGCTAGATGGCCGTCGAAAGGACGACCACGGCCTGATTCGCCCACGCTACTGGGGCCGCCGGAATAGTCCCTAGAGGACCGCCTTACCCACAACGTGGCCTTGCATAGCCGCCAACACTGCCCGTCGTGTCTCGAAAGCATCTTCCGTCGGCCGTACATCGAGCATGATATCCAGCGCGTACACCTCGAAGACGTAGTGGTGACGCGGCCCGCTGGCAGGCGCCCCGGGGCCTCGGTACATCGGGCCGCTGGCGCTGATCTGGTAGCTCCCGTCCGCGAGCCGGGATCCACTGGGCACCCCCTCGGGGAGTCCGGTTGCGGACGCCGGCATGTTCCACACCACCCAATGCGCCTGATCCTCCGTCGTACCGCCTCGTGCCGCCTCCAGGTCGTGCATGTGGAGCATGAAGCTCTGGGTGTTGTCCGGTGCGTTGGCCCACTCGAGGGCGGGTGAAGTGCCCCCACCGGAGGCCGCACCTTCTGCGGCCTGGCTGAATCGAACGGGTATCGCCCTCCCGTCACTGAACGCGTTCGTGGTCAGCGTCATGCGGGGGCCGCGTCTTCCTTGAGCCACTGCGGGGAGCGCTGCGCCCAGCGTTAGTATGAGTGCCAGAGAGAGTGAGGCGAATTTCACGGTAGTTCCTCGGTATTGAGGTTAGGGGTACAAGGCTCGTAACGCGTCGGCGTCGCCGGTGGAAAAAGGTGAGGCCTGCGGGATGTCCTCCCACACTTCGAACTGCTCTCGAAAGCGCATGAAATAGTCGCCGAAGTCACCTCCGTACTGGAACGAGTACATGATGTCAGCGAATTCGTCGGTGTGGCGCAGCCCGAAGGCATGACCCAACTCATGAACGCACGTGAGATAAACGACCGTGTCTCTGAAGAGCGGATCGAGCCTCGCCCTTCCCCCGATGTCCGGCCCCAGCGCGTCGGTATCGGGGCGTATGAACACGTCGGCGGCGAGCCGCCCATCCACCCGGCGTCCTCGCATTTCACCGTACAAACCCGACGCTCCCGCGGGCACCCAGTACACGCGAATGGTTGCGGTCTCTGCCGGGCCGGGCTCGATCTCCAAGGGGGGATCGGCTTGCTTGCTCCACGCTTCCAGCGCCCACTCGGCGAGAGCGCGGTCGGACTCCTTGAACCCGGAGTCGGGCGGGCCCTGCGCGATGAAGTACGTGATGGGCTCCGACGTGTCCAATCGCCAGGAGTCGTCCTGGGAATAGGCCGTGATGGGGGCGCTGAGCGCGGCCGCGACCGTGAGCGCCCCGACCCAGAAAATTCGTTGTCTGGTCATAAGGTCCGAACGTCCGTCGCCAAGGCGTCCGCCGCAAGCTCTTCGTCGTCTACAGGCACCTTTTTGGCATCCACCACGGAGTTGCCGGGAGTGAGGCCGAAGTCCCCGGTAGATCCGTCTCTACTCGGTCCCCGGCTCATCCAGATCAGAAACGAACACGTTGCTCGCGAGATCGTCATGGAGTCGGCTGAGCAGGCTGTTCTCGGGCAGCTTGCCGATCACGCGCTCCATCTTCCGGAAGGCGCTCTGACTCGGGAAGGCGAGGTGGGCAACCGGATCTCCCGGAGACACCGCTGGAAGAGTAGTCATCCCCAGAACAACCGCGTCCCGTGGTGCAACGATCGTGTACTGGTGTTGTCCGGAGAGGCTGGCGTTCGTGGCGAGAGGTTGATCCTTGACCACCGTGTCGCCGGGGTGAACGTGGAATCGTAGGAAGCCGCCCCGTTCCGCTCGCATCCACTTCGTTTCTTCGGCCACCATTCGGAACGCCGGTTCGACGATCTCGCCGTCGATCATTTTTAGCCCCACCAGGACGTTTCGGATACCCCGTAGGGTGTATGCGACCACTGCGGGTTCAACTTTCCAAACTTCTCCTGCCTCCAGGATGATGGTGGCGCACCCCGCGCTCACCGCCGCGCGGCGGAGGCTACCCTCGGGCCCTGACGTATTGAGCACGAGCTCGGCGCCGAAAAGTGTAGCAAGCCGTGCGGTGGCCTCCTGCTCCATATCGGCTCGTACGTTGGGGTAGTTCGTCCTTCTAATGGCTGCGGTGTGGAGATCGATCCCGTAATCGCATCGGGCTACGATATTCCTCAGGATGACGTCCGCGAGCCGACTGGTGAGGCTCCCACCTTTGGCGCCCGGGAAGCCCCGGTTCAGGTCCCGCCGGTCGGGTGAATACCTGGACAATTGTTCGAAAGCCAGAATGTTGACGACCGGGACGAGCACCAGGGGATCGCCTCCTAATCCGATCGGCGCGATATTCACGCCGCGTTCGCAGTGGCCCTCCCATGAGGGCCCGCCCGTCGACCCCGGCTTTCGTGTCTTGGACGCGCTCGGCACGATCGTGGACGAAAAATCAGCCGCAGGAGCCCAACGTTGAACGAAAGCCCGGCAGCCGAGGTCGAGACTTCCAGCGGTCACGGGTTCGGTACCGGCCCGGTCTTCCTGGCGAGTATCAGCACGATTCTCGGTGCGATGATGTTCCTCCGGTTCGGGTACGCCGTGGGGCACGTCGGCGTGCTGGGCGCTTTGCTCATCGTCATGCTCGCGCACCTCGTGACGGTTCCCACGGCTCTCGCGATCGCCGAGATCTCGACGAATCGCAGGGTGGAGGGCGGCGGAGAGTACTTCATCATCTCCCGGTCCTTCGGGACCACGATCGGGGGGGCCATCGGAATCAGCCTCTATCTCTCCCAAGCGATCTCCGTCGCCTTCTATATGATCGCGTTCGCGGAGGCCTTCACGCCCCTGACGGGATGGCTGGTGGGTCTTTTCGGGGGGTTCGACCCTCGCTTCATATCGCTACCGGCGACTCTTGGGCTGATCGCGCTCGTACTCACGAAGGGGGCGGATCTGGGTGTGAAGGCCCTAGTCGGTGTCGCGACGGTACTCGGCGTGTCGCTGGTCTTGTTTTTCCTCGGCACGGCGCCGCCCGACTTGCGGCCGGAATCGGCCTCGCTTCTTTCCGGCCTTCAAGACCCTGACGCGTTCATGTTGGTCTTCGCGATCGTATTTCCCGCCTTCACGGGGATGACGGCCGGGGTGGGACTCTCGGGTGACCTCGCCAACCCGCGACGGTCCATCCCGTTGGGGATCATTTCCGCCACCCTTGTCGGCATGGTCGTTTACGTACTGGTGATCTTCAAGCTCGGGGCATCGGCGAGCCCGTCGGAGTTGGCGTCGGACCAACTCATCATGTCCAGAATCGCGCTCTGGGGCCCGATCATTCCGATCGGTCTGGCGTGCGCTACACTGTCGTCCGCGATCGGATCGATTCTGGTGGCTCCCCGTACGCTCCAGGCGATGGGTTCCGACGGGATCTTCGCTTCAGGGTGGGCCAACCGGGTCCTCGCGGCGTCGGTGGGCGAGGCCAATGAACCCAGGAACGCGACCCTCGTCACGTCGGTGATTGCGGTTGCTTTCGTTATGGTCGGCTCTGTCGACTTGGTCGCTCGAATCGTGTCCATGTTCTTCATGGTTACGTACGGTGCACTGTGCGCGATCTCCGCTCTGGAGCACTTCGCCGCACGCCCATCGTACCGTCCGAGCTTTCGGTCCAAGTGGTATGTGAGCCTCGTCGGCGCCATCATGTGCCTGGTCCTCATGCTGCAAATGGACCTGTTCTTCGCCGTCCTCGCGCTGCTCGTGATGGCCGCTCTGTACACGGTCGTGCGGAAGAGCCGCGGAGGGGTGGACGACCTGGCCGCAATTTTCCACGGCGTGATGACCCAGGCGACCAGATACCTCCAGATACGCCTGCAGAAAACCCCGCCCAACGACTGGCGCCCCAGCATCATCATGATCACGTCGAGAACATTCGACCGGACGTCTCCGTTAAAACTTCTCGACTGGCTTTCGCACCGATACGGCTTCGGCACATACCTACATCACATCCCCGGCATGCTGAAACGGGCCGAGTTCGACGAAAGTCGCCTGGTACAGCAACAGCTGGTGCGGAGCATGGAGGAGCGGAAGGGGGCCGTATTCGTCGACACGATGATCAGCCCATCGATGGCCTCGGCGCTCGCCCAGAGCCTCCAAATGCCGGGCGTCTCGGGCATGGAGAACAACACCATCCTGTTCGAGTTCGGCGTGCACGACCCGGAGTCCGTCGTGTCGGAAATCGTCGACGGCCTGGAAATGGCCGCAGTACCCAGAATGAACAGCCTGGTCCTACGCCACGGAGACAACTTCTTCGGGGAGCGCAAGCGGATTCACGTGTGGCTCACTTGGCACGACGCTCGGAACGCGAACCTCATGATCCTGCTTTCGTACATTCTCCTCGGCCACCGAGACTGGCGGGGCGCGGAGATCAGCCTGTTCGCGGCTTACCCGAGGCGGGACGTGACGGATCGGGGTGAGGAGCTACACCAGATGATCGAAGAAGGACGGCTTCTCATCAGCGACAAAAACGTGACGGTGATCCCGACCGACGACGGGATCGACTTCCAACGTTTGGTCGAGGCTCGGTCGAACATGGCCGACCTCGTGATCGTGGGCTTCACGCCCGAACGCGTCGAACGCAAAGGACCCGATCTGTTCCATCGTTTTGCTGGCGTGCGGGACCTGCTGTTCGTGAGTGCTGAAGAGACGATCGCGATCAAGTGATCCCCTCAAAGCCGCTCCACACGCATAGTGTTCGTGGTCCCCGGGATGCTGAACGGGTACCCGGATGTCACGACGACGGACTGGCCCGCTTTGCCTACGCCTGACTCGAGCACGGCCCGCTTGCCGAAGTCCGTCAGGGCACCGTACGAGACCTCCTCGTCCACGGCCGACACAGGCCATACGCCCCCCACCGCGGACATCTGGCGATAGGTCTGTACATCGGTACAAAGGCAGAAGATGGGCACCGAAGGCCGGTAGCTCGAGACGAGCCGTGCCGAGCGGCCGGTCCGCGTGATCACGATCACGGCCGGCGCACCGACTCGACGGGCCGACTCGACCGTGGCCGAAGCGACGGCGTGCTCGATGGGCCCTCCTCTCGGGTGGTCGTCGATCCCGGTGTCGTCTACAGGCCGGCGGTCCATCACCCCCTTGGACTCGATCTCACGGGTGATGCGGACCATCGCTTCCAGGGATGCCAGAGGATAATTCCCCACCGCGGTCTCGCCGGACAACATGATCGCGTCCGTTCCGTCCAGAATAGCGTTGGCCACGTCCGATGCCTCGGCCCGAGTCGGGCGAGGATTTTCGATCATGGATTCGAGCATCTGGGTCGCGGTGATCACGGGGCGGCCGTACTCGGTGGCCATCCGGATAATGCGCTTCTGGGCAAGGGGCACCTGCTCGAACGGGAGCTCGACACCCAAGTCTCCACGTGCGACCATGACCGCATCGGTCACCGCGATGATCGCCTCGAGGTTATCGAGCGCTCGGGCCATCTCGATCTTCGCGACGACCAGAGCCAGGGTGCCCACCTTTTCCTTGAGATCCCTGACGTCGGCGTCCCGCTGGAGGCTCGAAGCACCTTTCCATTCTCTTGGACGCGGGGGAGGAGCCGTCGTCCCTTCGCGCGTGCACTGGCTTCGAGTTGGGCGGTGGCCAGGCTCTCGGCGTGTTGCTCAAGCCGGTCCGATACCGAACACTTCGGAGCGGATCGGCGCTTGCACTCGCGGAGGATCGGCGCCGATGGTTTCACTGGCGTTCACTGCGAGTTACCTGTCGGGGGTATCGGCATCCGTGACCGCGTGACCCACCAAAGGTGGCCGAATCATGGATAGACCGTACCGGAGGATAAAAGGTACGGGGGCTTAAGTCACTTCCACCGAGGTTGAGCGGCGAGAACCGTATCGGCTTGCCGGTGGCGGGGGAACGCCTCCCGAAATACGTTGAAATCGGTCATGGTCGACGTCCGTTGTGAAGTGGCTGTGAAGTGAAGATTCCCGCATCGATTTCTCTCGAAGGAGGTTCGCAGTGTTCGCTCCGTCCGGTCGTACCGGCCGTTACCTGCTCCTGTGGGTCGTCCTGATCCCGGTTTCCCTGGTTTTTGCGCGCATATCCGACGCACGACCCACTGCGGCCCAGCAAGAAGCTCCCTGCCCTGGGGGCCCGCTGCAGAACTTCGTCACGGGGACGAGCGAATCGGGCGTTCGGTCGCCAGAGGCAACGGCCAATGGGGAGCCCCTTAGCGGTCGCTACTGGAGTCCGGGTTCACGCTCGTTCTGGCACTGCCACGGCGGCGGCCAGTACGTCATCATCATGGACGGAGAAGGGCGCGTTCAGAAGCGCGGAGAGAGAATGCGCGAACTTCACGTCGGCGGCATCGAATTCGCGGGTCCGGGGGTTGAGCATTGGCATGGCGCCTCGCCGTCGGAGGGCGCGCGCCATATCAATCAGAGCCTCGCGATCGACGGGGGAAGCGGCGTCTTCTGGATGGAGGAGGTCAGCCAGGACGACTACATGGGTAACGACAACGGGATCCGATCCAGGACGAGATACCTGGAGACTGGACAGCGCTAGAAGGCGCACCAACGGCGATTGTTGTACCGACCCGCTAGTGTTGTCCCCCACCGCATGAGCACTCATGCGCCCAATTAGCCCGAGAGGTTGGTCATGGCTGAGCTCGATCGACGGGATTTCCTGACGAGCGCTCTCGCGTCGTTAGGCCTCACCGCTGTGACGGTCGGTGACCGCGTGGCGCTTTTTGCGCAGACCACCGCACCCCAGGCACGTTACCGTATCGATGTGCATCATCACTTTGGACCGCCGACTTGGGTCGCAGCGATGATCGAGGGGGGCCAGCTCAGGTCACCCGACAACCGCTCGGGGCTCATGAACCCCGCCAATACGACGTGGACGGTCGACAAAACGATCGAAGACCTGGATCGAGCCGACGGCGCAGCGGCGATGATTTCGATCACCAATCCGGGTCTGTACATCGGGAATCAAGCGCAGACGACCCGCCTTGCGCGGGAGTGCAACGACTTCGCAGCCGGGGTGATCCAGGCCCATCCGACCCGGCTCGGGCTGTTCGCTGCGATGCCGCTTCCCGACGTCGATGCCACGTTGAGGGAAATCGAGTACGCGTACGACCAGATCAACGCCGACGGTATCGGTTTCATGACAAGCTATGGCGATACCTGGCTCGGCGACTTGGCCTACCGACCGGTGATGGAAGAGCTGAATCGGCGTAACGCGGTCGTCTTCGTTCACCCGACGGCCGCGAACTGCTGTAGGGGTCTCGACTATGCCGTGGGTGTGGGGCCGGGAAGCATGGAGTACGGAACCGACACGACGCGGGCCATCACCGGTATCGTCATCAACGGATACGCCAATGCTTTTCCCAACATCCGCTGGATTTGGTCGCACGGTGGTGGCTCGATGCCTTTCTTGGCCGAGCGGATTGCGGGTTCACGTCGGAACGAGCGCATGCCTGATGGCTTCATGGCGGAGTTGAAGAAGATGTACTACGACCTGGCGGGAGCGACCAACCGGGGCGTGGTCGCTTCACTGCGGGAGCTCGTGCAGGCGGACCACATCATGTTCGGGACCGACTTTCCGCCCGGCGGCACCATGGCGGATTATGCCGAGCGCCTTCGTGGACTCAACATGTTCAGCGAAGCTGAGCTGCGTTTGATTGAGCGGGAGAACGCGGTGGCGCTGTTGCCGCGATTGCGGGGCTAGCCGATGGTCGTGACATGAATAGAACCTCGTTTCTCGAAGTCCTCCTACTCTTTCTGCTCCTCGGCCTACTCCCGCGTTCTGTTGCCTCACAGGACACCGAGGACTTGTACAGCCAGTCCTGTGACGGCGGTAACTTGTTGGCCTGCAATGTGTTTGGGCCATGTACCAGTTGGGAGAATCCGTCGCCCAGGACTTCGAGCGAGCCGTCTTTGTTTTCCAGCGCGGGTGCGAGGGCGGCCTACCGGAGGCCTGCACGAACCTCGCCTTCATGTATGAAACAGGATCTGGCGTCACCCAGGATCCCGCTCGCGCCTTCGGTCTCTACCAGGCCGCTTGCGAGGGAGGCGAGATGTTGGCATGCCGCGGTGTCCTGATGGGGGGGCAGTGGGGGACTGAAGTCGGCGAGCGCTTCTCCAAGTCGGGCCAAATCGGGGATACCGAGACTGGAGTCGCGCTCAGTGAGGCGATCATTGAATTGCCGGACCTGTGGGGATCCGCGTGATCTCCGACGTGTTCGGTCGCTTCGAGTTGGCGGGCCTCCCGGCGGGACGACATGCGCTCAGGGCTGAAAGTGCCGGTTATGAGATGGTGTTCGGCGAGTTGGAGGTCCCCGGGGACCCGGACTTCCTGGTTCTCCTCACTCGGGTCGAGGTGGAGGACCCGCTCGCCCTCGGTCGTGTGACCGGTCGAGTCACCGAGGAGGGCGCAGATCAGGGACTCTCCGACGTGGAAATCACGGTACTGGGCGAGACACAAGTGCGCACGATCAGCACCGGGCGAGGGCGGTTCAACCTAACGGATCTCGAGCCGGGGTTGGCGGAAATCAGGTTCACCCGTCTGGGCTACGCTCCTCGGACCGCCGCTTTGATCGTCCGCCCCGGCAGAGCCGTGGAACTCTTTGCATCGATGTCTACTGACCCGATCGAACTCGACCCGATCGAGGTGACGGTTCGTTCGAGTTTTCTCGAGCGGAACGGATTCTACGAAAGAGCGGACCTCGGCTGGGGTGACCAGTACACGCGGCGGAACCTCGACGCAATCAATCCTGGGGTCCTCTCCGATGTCGTTCGGCGCACCGGAGGCCTTAGGGTGGTCCGTAACAACACCGGTAACACGGTGGCGGTGAGCGCACGGCGCGACAGTTTCAGCGGGGGCGGCTGCGTCTTACCGGTCTACGTGGACGGGCTTCGCGTGTACAATCCGGATCTCGACCAATACTCCCCGGAAACGATCGATGCGATGGAGATTTATCAAGGAATTGGCACGCCCTTGAGGTACAGCATGCTCAACCCCTGTGGTGTGGTCCTCATCTGGACTCGATGAGCGTCGCCCCATCGCCCACGTCCCCCGCTTGTAGCCACTGAGCGGAGCCGGTCCCATCAGAGGTACTACCTCAACCTGAAGTCACGAAGTTGGCCCGAATTCGTGGCCGCAGATTTTTCCCGTCCGCAATAAGACCTGGGTGGCGTCGGGTGCCTTCGGCCCGATCACAACATCCGCCGACCGTCGCGTGTCATGTTAGGATATTGTGCGATTGTCACCTTGCACTTTTTTTCACGAAGGGGCGCTACGGTGGTTTCATGCCGGTGGGCCGCGGGGTCCACGCCGAATCAGCCCATTTCTTCCGCGAGTCGATGATAGATGGTAAAGACAGAAGTTAGAGATCCGGTACGAGCTTTTGCGCCGCGTGCGGCGTTCCTTTTGTTTGCGTGGAATTTGCTGATGGGGGGCGATGCCCTTACCGCTCAGACGGACGTAGGCGGGGCGGGGGATGCCGATCTTGTTCCGCTCATCGCCCTCCAGCTGGAGAGCGGTGCCGAGATCGACATGGATGGGCGTCTCGACGAGGACGCGTGGCAGCGCGCTGTCCCGATCACCGACTTCGCCACGCAGGAGCCGGTAGAGGGCGGCACGCCGTCGGAGCGGACCGAGATCCGGGTCGTCTACGACGAAGACGCGCTCTACATCGGGGCCATTCTCTTCGACGATCCGGAGGGAATTCTGGCGTTCCAGAAGCGGCGGGATGGCTTCCTCAGCACCGACGATCGTTTCATGTGGATTCTCGACACGTTCGGGGACGGTCGCACAGGCTACTTCTTCGAGACCAACGCGGCCGGTGTCATGGGCGACGCGCTGATCTCCGGAGGGGCAGGTGGCGGCCGCGGCGGTGGCGGGAACAACGGCCGGGCGTGGGACGGAATCTGGCAGGTTCAGTCTGAGATCCGGCCTGACGGGTGGTCTCTGGAGATCCAGATTCCGTTCCGCACGTTGAACTTCGACCCTACCTCGGACACTTGGGGCATCAACTTCCAGCGCACGATCCGCCGCAGGAACGAAGAGATCCTCTGGCGAGGGTATCGGCGTAACCAGAGCCTGCGGCAGCCTATCCATGCGGGGCGGCTCACGGGCTTGGAAGGGATGTCGCAGGGCATAGGACTGGAGGCCGTCCCCTACGCGGTGACGAGCTGGAAAAACGTGCCCGAAGAGGGTGACCCCACCACGTACCCGAGCGACGTCGGCCTCGACATCAACTACAACCTCACCCCGAGCTTGAGGGCAGGGGTCAGCGCAAACACTGATTTCGCGGAGGCGGAAGTCGATCAGCGGCGCCTCAACCTCACCCGGTTCCCGCTTCGCTTCCCGGAGCAGCGCGACTTCTTCCTCGAGGGCTCGGGAGTCTTCGCGTTCGCGCCGGGCAACGAGGCCGAGCCTTACTTCAGCCGGCGGATCGGGTTGACCGAAGGCGAACAGATCCCGATCAACTACGCGGCCCGCCTCGGCGGGCAAGCCGGGCGCTATGAACTCGGATTCATTCACGTGAACACCTCCGAACTCGAGTCCGCGGATGTGGGGGGCGGGACCTTCGCTGGAGAGCAGTTTACGGTGGCCCGGGTCAAAAGGAGCATCTTGGAGCAGTCCACCATCGGGGCCATCTACACCCACCGCTCTACCGGTATGGATCCCACGGACGCGACGGCGCGGGCTCCGAGGGACCAACACACGGCCGGGGCCGATCTCTACTACGGGACGTCTCGACTCTTCGGTGATAAGAACTTCGACGTGCAGGCTTTTACGGTCTGGAACTCCAACCCGGACCGGGGCGTCAAGCGGTCCGCGTCGGATCTCTCCGCGCGTGGTGGCCGAATCAACTACCCGAACGACATCTGGTCGGGGTCCGTCGCGTACCGAGAGTTCGGAGACGCCTACGACCCTGCGGTGGGTTTCGTCTTTCGGAAGGGCTTTCGGCTCGTGGAGCCCCGGATCGGCTGGCAGCCGAGACCCAACATCGACGGGATTCGCAGATTCAATTTCTCCTCCCAGTTCCGCCACCTGGAGAGTATTACGACCGGGATCACTGAAGAAGAACAGTGGCAGTTCCAGGTGTTCGGAGTCGACTTCGAGAGCCAGGAAGGTTTCAACGTGAGCGTGCAGCGCCAGTTCGAGTTCCTCGATAACCGGTTCGAGATCAGCGAGGGCGTCTTCATTGAGGAGGGGAGCTACACGAACTGGGAGTGGGACGTGTTCGCCCGAACCGCCAGCCGTCGCATGTTCTCCGGGAGGGGCCAGTTCCGCCGTGGCGGCTTCTGGAGTGGAGATCGTACACAGATGGGGGTCACCCTCGAGGTGCGACCGTCGCCGGGCGTGCTCGTTTCCGCCGAGGTCGAAAACAACGATGTCGTTCTCCCACAGGGATCGTTCGTCGCGAGGCTTTTTCGCTTGGCCGGCGAATGGAACATTACCCCGCTCGCCAACCTGACGGGCAACATCCAGTACGACGACGTCTCCGAGGTCGTGGGCCTCTTCATGCGGACACGTTGGATCGTGACGCCTGGGAACGAACTCTTCCTCGTCTTCACGCAGAACTGGCAGAATCTGGGTGACGGGCTGTTCGACCAAGACCGGGAGTTCCTGACACTCTCTCGTGGGGCGAGCGTCAAGCTGAACTACACGTATCGGCTGTAGACGGGAGCCCAGGTCTGAATACCAGACTCCCTATCTAAGAGAATCACAATCGATGGCACAGATCGAGGTTTGATGTCCGGCACAGAAGATCCTACTGGCTGCGGTGCTCCTTTTCTCCATGGTCGGCTTCTTCTTTGTTAGCGACGCTTCGGCGGCACAGGCGCTCGTCGAAGGGGAAGGGGATGCCGATCTCGTCGATCTCATCGCTCTTCCGCTCGAGAACGGTGCCACCATCGACATGGATGGACGTCTGGACGAGGAAGCGTGGCGGCGGGCCGTCCCGATCACCGACTTCACCCAGAAGGAGCCTGTGGAGGGTGGGACGCCGTCCGAGCGGACCGAGATTCGGGTCGTCTACGGCGAGGATGCGCTCTACATCGGAGCGAATCTCTACGATGATCCCGAGGGGATTTTGGCGTTCCAGAAGCGGCGTGATGGCACCCTGGGCGTAGACGACCGCTTCATGTGGACGCTCGACACCTTCCACGACGGCCGAACCGGCTACTACTTCGAGACCACCGCGACCGGTGTGATGGGTGACGGGTTGATCACCGGAGGCCGAAGTGGCGGTGGCGGCGGTGGTGGCCGGGCGTGGGACGGAATCTGGCAGATCCAGACCGCGATTCTGCCCGACGGGTGGTCGATCGAGATCCAGATTCCCTTCCGCACCCTCAACTTCGACCCGACGTCCGACACCTGGGGCATCAACTTCCAACGCACGATCCGCCGCAGGAATGAGGAGATCGTCTGGCGAGGGTACCGGCGCAATCAGAACAACCGCGACCCGATCCATGCCGGTCGACTCGTTGGCCTCGAAGGATTGTCGCAGGGAATGGGACTCGAGGCGGTTCCCTACGCGGTGACGAACTGGAAGAACGTGCCTTCAGAGCTTGATCAGACCACGTACCCGAGCGACGTCGGTCTCGACGTCAATTACAACGTCACGCCGAGCTTGAGGGCGGGGGTGAGCGTGAACACCGACTTCGCGGAAGCGGAGGTCGATCAGCGGCGTCTCAACCTCACCCGTTTCCCTCTTCGTTTCCCAGAGTGGCGCGATTTCTTCCTCGAGGGGTCGGGAGTTTTCACTTTCGCGCCAGGCAACGGCGCCGAGCCCTATTTCAGCCGGCGGATCGGGCTGCTCGAGGGTGAACAGATACCGATCAACTACGCGGCTCGGCTCGGAGGCCAGGCCGGGAGGTACGAGCTCGGATTCATCAACGTGAACACTGCCGAACTGGAATCCGCCGATGTGGATGGCGGGACCTTTGCGAGTGAACAGTTCACCGCGGCCCGCGTCAAGGCGAGCATCCTCGACCAGTCCACAATCGGAGCCATCTACACGCGTCGCTCCACGGGTGCCGACCCCACGGATCCGACGGCGCAGGCCCCCTTGGGCCAGCACACGGTAGGGGCCGACCTCAACTACGCCACGTCTCGGCTCTCCGGCGACAAAAATTTCGGCGTACAGGCGTTCGCAGCGTGGAACTCCAACCCCGACCGAGGCATCGATCGGTCGACGTCGGACCTCTCCGCCCGAGGCGTCCGAGTCAACTACCCGAACGACATCTGGTCAGGGCACGTCTCCTATCGCGAGTTCGGAGACGACTACAACCCCGCAGTGGGCTTTGTCACCCGGAACGGGTTCCGGCGGGTTGAGCCCAACATCGCTTGGCGCCGAGACCCGACATCGACTGGATCCGCAGCTTCGACTTCTCCGCACAGTTCCGCCACCTGGAGAGCATCGCAACGGGCATTACCGAAGAACAACTCTGGCAATTCAAGGTCTTGGGAATCGAGTTCGAGAGCCAGGATGACGTCTGAGTGGACCTCCAGCGCCAGTTCAAGTACCTCGATAATGCGTTCGAGATCAGCGACGGCATTTTCATCCAGGAGGGGACCTACGAGAACTGGGAATTGAGCCTCGATGCACGAACCTCGGGTCGCAGAGTCGTCTCGGGGCGTGCCCAGGTCCGTCGAGGCGGCTTCTGGAGCGGAGATCGTACCGAGCTCCAGATCGGTCTGGACGTTCGACCGTCACCGGGGGTTATCCTCTCCGCCGAGGTCGAGAACAACGATGTCGTGCTACCCCAAGGATCGTTCGTGGCGAGACTCTTTCGATTGGCCGGTGAGTGGAACATCACCCCGCTCGCAAACCTCACGGGCAACGTCCAGTACGACGACGTCTCGGAGGTCGTGGGCCTCTTCATGCGGGCCCGGTGGATCATAACGCCCGGGAACGATCTCTACCTCGTCTTCACGCAGAATTGGCAGAATCTGGGTGACGGGCTCTTCGACAACGACCGGGAGTTCTTGACGCTTTCGCGCGGCGCGAGCATGAAGCTGAACTACACGTATCGGCTCTAGAATTTGTCGATCGACACCTTGTTGATCGGTTTTTAGGATTGCCCACGGGCTCGAGACCTTGCCGTCAACGTGAGAGCATGATAGGCGTTAGGCGTCCTAGCCACTTTCGCTATGAGGATCTTATGGGTCGAGCCAAGAGTGAGTCGCACACACTAGTCGCGATGTCCGCCACCCTCGTACTCTTTCTGATGGCCGGGTGCGCCGGCCCGGACGCCGCGAACGATCCCAACCTGACCGTGTTCGAGGGCGCTCGCCTCATCGTCGGGGACGGAAGCGCCCCCATCGAGGACGCGGTGTTCGTGGTCGAGAGCGGCCTATTTACGCAAGCCGGGTCCAGAGCCGACGTGCAAGTGCCAGCCGGGGCTGCCCGCGTCGATCTCAGCGGGCAGACCGTAATGCCGGCGATCGTGAACGCCCACGTACACCTGGCGTCCACCCGTGAAGAGCGGACCGACCAACTCCAGCATATGGCGTACTACGGGGCCGGAATGGTGGTGAGCCTGGGTCAAGACAGCGCGAACGTCCCGTTCGACATGCGGGATGAGGTGGTGCCCAACGGCGCACGATTCCGCACTGCTGGACCCGGTATCGTTGGACCGGAGCCCGGGCGCTCGGAGGTCCCTTCCTGGGTCACGACCGAGGCGGAGGCGCGGACTGCCGTGCAGGAGTTGGCGGCTCTACAGGTAGACTTCGTAAAGATCTGGGTCGACGATCGCAACGGCCAGTACGAGAGGCTTTCTCCGGCCTTGTACGGCGCGGTCATCGACGAAGCTCATAACCACGGCCTCCGCGTCACGGCGCACATCTTCAGGCTGGAGGACGCGAAAGGGCTTCTCCGGGCGGGGATCGACGCGTTCGCCCACGGCATTCGCGATCAAGACATCGACGATGAGCTCGTCGCGCTCTGGAGGGAACGTCCCAACGTAACGCTGGTTCCCAACCTCCCCGGTCCGGGCGTCGCGGAGGACCTCAGCTGGCTGAGCGGGACGGTCCCCGCCGGCACATTGCAGGAGATGCAAGAGAGGTCGACCGATCGACCGGCGGCCCAGGCGTCGTTCGGCATTCAGGCTCGCAACCTCGCGAGGCTCAATCGAGAGGGAATCAGAATCGCGTTCGGCACGGACGGAAGCAACCCGTGGGCGGTTCATCAGGAGATGGAGGACATGGTGAGGTCCGGAATGAGCCCGGCCGAGGTGATCGTCGCGGCCACGAGTAGCTCGGCCGAGTTGATGGAGCTGGACGACGTCGGCTCGGTGTCGGCGGGTAGGAGCGCCGACTTCATCGTCCTGGATGCGAACCCCTTGGTCGATATCACGAATACGAGGCGGATCTCCACGGTTTATCTCCGCGGCACGTCGGTGGATCGGGATGCGCTGGCCGCGCGCTTCAGAGGCGGGGCGTCGCAGTAGAACGGGGAGGCGAGTGGTGAATCCCCCAGCATCACACTGGCGGACGTCCTGAGCGAACAACCCGAGGCCAAACCGATTCCCGCCCCCGCGGTAAAGCTCCGTCATCTACTGGCGGGGCCGGCCGTCTTTGCGGTGCTGCTGCTCACGCCGCTGGCTGGACTTCCGTTCGAGACCCGCGGCGCCATGGGTCTGTTGGTTTGGATGGCCTGGTGGTGGATCACCCGGCCGGTGCACCTGGCTGTCACGGGGCTACTCCCACTCCCGATCGCGGCGATCTTCGGACTCGCGCCGATGAACGAGGTCGCCACCTCGTACGCTCAAGACACGATCCTTCTCCTTTTGGGCGCGAACGTCTTAACGAGCGTCTGGGCACGATGGGGGCTCGATCGCAGAATCGGCCTCGCCTCATTGCTCGGGGTGGGGACCGACACGTCCCGGCAGATCCTCGTCTGGTTTTTAGCCAGCGCGGCTCTCTCGACCGTCCTCCCGAACACGATCGTGGCCGCATCGATGATTCCCATCGTCGTGGCCATGTTGCGCTCCGTGGGCATCGAGGACCTCTGGAACAGCCGAGTCGGCACGGCACTCGTAGTCGCGGTCGCGTGGGGCACGAGCGCGGGCGGCGCGGCGACGCCGCTCGGTGGTGCGCCGAATCTCCTGACTGTTGGCTTCATCGAGGAGTCCGTGACGGGCCAGGAATTCCTTTTCCTGACCTGGGCCATAAGACTGGCTCCGGTCACTGCGGTGATCGTACTCGTCATGTTCCTCTTCCTGCGCTTCGCCCTGCGGCCGGAGGTCGCCACGCTACCGGGCTCCGAGGACTACATCCGCGGAGAACTCGCGGGACTGGGCGTCGTGAAGACGGAGGAGAAGTGGGGACTGGCCTTGTTCGTTGCGGCCGTCGCACTGGCGTTCGGTCGGCCTCTGTACGCGGATCTGATTCCGGGCCTCACGCCCGCGTTCGCGTTCGTGGCCATGGCCGTTGCAAGCTTCACGATTCGTACGCGTGAAGGCCCACTCATCACGTGGGCCTTCGCCCAAGCGAACATGTTGTGGGGGCTGTTCTATCTGTTCGCCGGAGGCATTGCCCTGGGCCGGATTCTGAGTGGCTCGGGTGCTGCGCAGGCTTTTGCAGATGCCCTCGTGCCCATGGCCGGATCGGGTGGATTCGCGGCTGTGCTTGTCTTCTCGATCGTGACGATGGTCCTCACACAAGTCACCAGTAATACGGCGGCCATCGCGATCGTCGTCCCGGTGACCATCAGTACGTTCCAGTCGCTCGATCTGAATCCGATCCCGTTCGTCTATATCGTTGCGGTCGTGGGTAACTGTGGGTTCATCCTACCGTCGTCTGCCGGTGGACCGGCTGTGGCAGCCGGATACGGAGTAAACTTGCAGACGATGGCCCTCAAAGGGCTCGTCGCCTCACTCCTGGTGCTCGTGACCCTGGTGATTTTGGGATTCGCGCTGGTCCGGTGGGTGCCGGCGTTCGGAGTGGCGTAGTACTCAGAGTGCCGTAGTACGTGGATGCGGCCCAATCCACGGTCTCACTGCATGCCGAGGACCCGCTCGGCGAAGACGTCATCAGGGATATAAAAAAGGAAGAGGAGTACCACGACCGCGAGCGAGTTTATTTGGGTTACATGAAGAATCGCGATCACGGTACAAACCACCAAGACTGGGGAAGAAGGTGAGGAGAAACCAGGGAGCGACCAGGACCGCGAGCGTGCCCATGACCCCCGTCACCCAGAGTCCCCAAACCAGGTCCGCCGCCTGCCAGCCGGACCAGATGGCCTAGGCCACAGTGATCAGGTAAGCGCCAACGTTCAGCCGCTGGGCCGGATTCTTCATCCATGCGAACATGAATCCACCGTAGGGCCGGTCATTGTGGACTACAAGGGTTTCTTCTCCGGAAGGGTTTCTTTCTTCGGACCCCCGCAGTAGAAGCGATCTGTCGCTGGGAGTGGGGGGATGAAAATAGTGATGGAAGGATCGTTCTTACCGGTAGTATGATGAAAGATCGGAGGGACGACTCTAAAAATGGCCAACGTATACGGTGCATAAACAAGACCAGTCGCTGGGAGCGCGTCCAGCCACCGTCCTCGTGATCATCGCGACCGGGCTGCTGTTTGCTTGCTCGGAAAAAACGTCGACGGAGCCCGAGACGACGGTGTTGTCGGTCGGGGTCACTCCGAGCGCCGTTACACTCGTCTCCTTTGGGGAGTCGATACAGCTCTCGGCCACCGCCCAGACCGCTGCCGGTTCTACGTTTCCCACTACGTTCGCCTGGGCATCCTCGGACCCAGGTGTAGCGGAGGTCAGCGCGACGGGAATCGTAACTGCGGTGTCGGACGGCACGGCGTCGATCATCGCGACCATAGACGGTGTCGAAAGTAATGGGGTGGCCGTGTCCGTGGCCCAGGAAATGGCCGTCGTCGCTGTGACGCCGTCGAGCGTGACGGTTCCCTCCCTCGGAGACGCCTCGGTCTTCACGGGGACGACAACCGACGCTCTGGGCAACGCAATGGACGGGTTCGTATTGACGTGGTCCTCTACCGAAGCCATCGCGACCGTCGATGTGGATGGAAACGCTACCGCCGTGGCATCGGGGACGTCCCAAATTACGGCGACGACAGCAGGTGTCTCGGGATCGGGGCAGTTGATCGTCGATCCGGTCCCGGTCGTCGAGCTAGAGATGCCGGCATCCGCAGGTGTCGGAGTCCCGGTGTCGGTCGACCTGAAGTTACGGATCACGGGCTTCGGAAGCGCGCTGGGTGCGTCCGCCCTCACGAGGCCGTCTAGCAATCGACTCCGCCGTGCTCGAGGGTCCCATGATGTTGCCCCTTTGTGTCCTGCCCCTCAGGTTATCCTCATCGGTCGGCCGGCTGGTCGAAGATAATGTCGGTCAGCGTCGTGGATCACGTGGGATTGGAGGTCGAAGTGAGCAATCGTACTTCTAGCAATCGTACTTGCATGGTTGGTCGAGGCCCTGAAGGAATTTCGCGGCGCTCGGCGCTACTTGCGGCGCTTCTCGTTGCAACCGTAGCGCCCGGCTTCGTATCGAGCGCGGGGGCGCAAGCCCGCCCCTCGAGCAGCAGCAACTGGGACGTCCCGAGGACACCCGACGGCCACCCGGACCTTCAGGGAAACTGGACCAATGTGACGCTCACGCCGTTTCAGCGCGAAGAGGGTAAGGGTCCGTTTTACACTCCGGAAGAGGTCCGGGAGATCGAGCAGCCGGAAGACGATTTGTGCCCGCCCAACCCAGGTAGCGTGGCCTGCGGCCGCCCCGTCCGCGACGGAAGTAGTAATGAGGCTCGATTGAGCGGGCAGGAATACAACGAGGTCTATTGGGACCGGGGCTCGAGGGTCGCCATGGTCGATGGCGAATACTTGACGTCTCTGGTTACGAATCCAGCGAACGGACTCCGTCCGCCGCTCACGCCGGAGGGCGAGCAACGGATGCAGAAGTACGAGGACTTCAGGAGTCAATTCGGACTGTACGATCACCCGGAGTTGAGGCCCCTCGCCGAGCGTTGCATCGTTTCGTTCGGATCGAGCGCCGGCCCGCCCATGATCCCCAACACGGCCTACAACAACAACTACACCATCGTGCAGACAGCCGACTACGTGATGATCGCAGCGGAGATGGTCCACGACGTTCGGATTATCAAACTCGGCGAGCCCGAGCCGCTCCCCGCGCACATCCGTCCTTGGCTCGGTGACTCATGGGGTCACTGGGAAGGCGACGCACTCGTGGTTGTGACCACCAACCTGCACCCGCAGCAGAACTTCCTCGGCATTCCGCCCACCGAGCATATGAAAGTGACCGAGCGCTTCACGCGGGCCGACGAAAATACGTTCCTTTATGAATTCACGATCGAAGACCCCACGACCTACAGCCAACCTTGGGGCGGGGTGATCCCTTACAACCGGTTCGATGACAAGGTCTACGAGTACGCTTGTCACGAGGGGAACTACAGTTTGACCAGCGTGTTGAGCGGGGCGCGATATCAGGAACGCATGGAGGCGCAGGGATCGGGCGACTCCGGTCGCAACTAGAGTTCGTAGAGGCGTCGAACCACGTGGAATCAGGCCGAGCCCCGTTGATGCGGATGGATCCATGAACTCGCACGCCTCGCCTAAGACCTCTCGCGTCGAAAAAGTTGCACTGGCCGGATGGCTGGCCCTGCTGCTCGCCACGCCAGGTCCGGTCAGCGGCGCCCAGGCCCAGACCATGAGGCAGTACCAGTTCGACGTGGTCGACGGCGCGGTCAGCCTCGCGATGAAAGAAGTGGAGCGACCGGTTCCGGGCGCCAACGAAGTCCTGGTCCGTGTGCGAGCTACGTCGCTGAATCGGCGCGACCTTTCGATCCTCGAATCGCAATACGGCGGCGGGAGTCCTCAAACGGGCCTGGTCCCTCTTTCGGATGGGGCGGGAGAGGTGATCGGCGTGGGACCCGGTGTCAGCCGTTTCGCGGTCGGGGATCGCGTAGCCGGGATCTTCTTCGAGCGCTGGATCGACGGAAGGCCGAGCGCACTGACGAACGCATCGGCCCGAGGTGGCGCGATCGACGGAATGCTCTCGGAGATGATCGTCAGTCATGAAGACGGGTTGGTCGAGATTCCGGAGCACCTCTCGTTCGAGGAAGCCGCGACCCTCCCTTGCGCGGGGGTGACCGCATGGAATGCTCTGTTCAAACACGGAGGGCTTGCCGAGGACGACTTCGTTCTGCTGGAGGGTACCGGCGGCGTCTCGATTTTTGGGCTTCAGTTCTCGGTCGCGACCGAGGCGATCGCCCAGGAGGTTTTCGCGAAGTTGCGAGAGCCACGCCCCATCGCCGACTTGGTCGACGAGGTCCCTTGCTCGGTTTTCACCCTCTATAGGATTGCTGCCGAGTTGTACGAGAGCGATCAGATCGGGTAGACGCGGCTACCCCTGATGCTCTCGATTCCCGGGCTGGAGCCTCTCCGAGAGGCCCAAGCAAGGATCTCAGGCTCCGTACACCGAACACCTATCGTTTCCAGTCGCACGCTCTCCGAGCGCGTGGGTCAGGCCGTCTTCTTGAAGTGTGAAAATCTTCAGAAAACCGGTTCGTTCAAGGTACGGGGGGCTCTAAACCGTGTTCTCGAACTGGATGATGAGGCCCGGAGTCGAGGTGTTGTGACGGTCTCGGCCGGTAACCATGCGCAGGCCGTTGCTTGGGCGGCTGCTCGGACCGGTACCTCCGCTACGGTCGTGATGCCCGCCAACGCCTCGCCCACCAAGGCCCGAGCCAGTGAAGGGTACGGAGCGGAAGTGATCCTCCAGGGGACGATCATGGAGGCCTTTGATTTGGCGAGGGAGGTGGCGCGAGATCGAGGCGCAACCTTCCTGCATGCCTTCGACGATCCGCACATCGTAGCCGGTCAGGGCACCGTGGGCCTCGAGATTCTCGAGGAGCTGCCGGATCCCACGACTGTGGTGGTGCCCGTTGGTGGTGGTGGCCTGATCTCCGGGATCGCCCTGGCCGCGGCAAACCTCGCCCCTGATGCTCGGGTCTTCGGTGTGGAGCCGCACGGGGCGTGTGCAATGCGGAAGAGTCTGGATGTGGGGTCGGCCGTTCACTTGGAGAGTGTCGACACCGTTGCTGACGGCCTAGGGGCCCCCATGGCCGGCGAGCTCACCTTCGAGGTGGTTCGGCGCCACGTCGAGGCCGTGGTCCTCGTGAGCGATGACGAGATCGGGGAGGCCATGGCGTTCATCCTCGAACGTACCAAGCTCCTGGTGGAGCCGGCGGGCGCGGCGGCTGTGGCGGCCCTTCTAGCCGGGAGGGTCCCATTGGGTGACGGACCCGTGGTGGCGGTCCTCAGCGGGGGAAATGTCGATCTAGACCGTTTACCGGAGTTGCTGGGCGGCCCGGGCGTCCGCGATTGACTGAGCCGGTTGAGGGTCTTTCGACGGCGGTGAGAGGATCGGCGTTTTAAGTATCCACTTGGACCGCGGGAGACCCGCCGCTCTAGTACCGGCTCACGATCAAGCTGAACCCGCCCCGCTGTGGCCCGTCGGAGGTGTTGTCGAAGTAGGCCGTCGCTCGAAGGATCGATCCTCGCGGGACGGGGACAGGCTCGCGAAAGATGTAAGGCGTCGGCCATTCAGGCCGGATGTCCTTGGCGTACAAGAGGATCTCGGTCCCTCCGTCGGGCCGGCGGACGGAGACTTCAAGCGACCGGATGCCAGGCTCGAGTTGAGGTAAGAGGGACAGGAGGTGGGTCTCTTGTTCGATCGTCGTTTCCGACTGGAAACGCTGCAGTGTCGCGCCGGCCGGAACCTCGCCCCTCGCCCCTAGAACTAGGTTGGCGGACACGGCCGGCGCCGTTACCGGCTCATCCGAGAAGAACAAACCGAGCCTGCCCTCGTCCACCACGTGTTCATCCGACGTGCCGTAGCTGATCTCGGCGAGCACTCGCGCGCCCGCGCCCAAGCTGATGGTTACACCTTCGGGCAACTCCATAAACTCGTGCCAAGGTGTCCAGCTCCCCAGCCACTGGCGGGTCTCTTCCAAGAAAAAAGTCGCACCACGTACTACGCGACGATCACCTGGTTTGAACTCGATCCCTCGAACGCGACGCCCGTAGGTCAGTCCGAGATCGAGCACGATCCGCTCCACCCGCTCCGCTTGTTCGGGCTCGAGGATTGTGGCCTCGAGCGTGCGGATCAAGTCGGGCTCGCCGAGCTCCCATCGGTCGAGGTCGGCGCTGGCCTCCGCGGCGTCGGGCGCCCCGTCGGCGTCCCGAACGTTGAGGAAGACCTCTCCGGCGTTTCGTGGACCGAGCCCCTCCACCCATGAGACGACGAACTGAGTCTCCCGAAGCGTGAGCCTGTTGTCGTTGGCGAAATCGCCGTAACCAGGGACAGCGGCCCACGGCGGCATGTGCCGGGTGAGGACAGCGGCGCGGACGGGATCCCGACTCAGCCATGTCTGCTCGTAAGTCACCAGCGGCGACGCTAACCCCTCATCGGCATGACACGCCACGCAGTGGGCGTCGAGGATCCGGACGATCTCACGATCGAAGAGGACTGTATTGGTCGTCGTCACGTGGGTCTGCCCGTGCGATGGCCAAAGGACCCAGGTTCCCACGACGCACAGAGCGACCACCACGGTGACACGCCTCCTCGTGGTCCGCGACACAGGAGCGGGGCCAGGCCTCTTCATGGTCCGCAAGGCGCGGCGGCGCGCTTCATCACAGGGGTCTGCACGGCCCCGGGGGCAGGTTTTTTCATCGTCCGTTACTCCGAGGCCGCGACCGCAAAGGTAAAAGCAAACGTGTAGACTTCATTTCGACGCTGGAACTGTGCCCAGGCACGGTAAAGTCCGGGCTTCGGCATGAGTCCCTCGAAGGTGACGCCCGGCCCTCCCCGGAATCGTGAAACATCGACGCCCATCGGCAACATCAACGCGAGGGGCCCGGTCTCGTCGTCCGAATTCTCCATGTCGAGGGGGTGGGAGTGCACATAGTGGACCAGATCGTCGCTCATGATCAGCAAGTGACCGAAGGAGCCTAGGTACGGCTGGAGATCGGTCACCGGGCGGCCCGACTCCGTCTCGGCCAGTTCGATTGTTAGGTGGCCGTACAAGCCCGCAATCAGCGTCTCGGGATCGTAGGAGGCGGTCGCAGTCAGATCCCCCGAAGACTGGGTGGGAGCGACATCGGCAACCAGACGCGCCGCATCGGCCGTCAGATCCCCTTCATAGTTGGCGGTGACCAATGGCTGGGCGATGAACTGTGATGATCCCCCGTGTGGGACGAAGTCGGAAAGCAGCTTGTAGTGCCCCCCTTCGGGAAAGGTCACATCGATGGACCAAGCACCATCGGGCCCTTGCTCGGGATGAAGGTGCTCGAAGTGCTCCAGGTTCTGGCTGATCAGGAACAGGTGGTAGCGTTCGTCGTGTACGGTCACGAAGTCCTTCACCAGCTCGCCCGTACCGGGGTGGAAAATCCGAAACCCCAAGCGGGCGGGCTCGCCCGCGCGGACCACTGCGGGTTCGGTCTCGAACTCCAACACGTAGTCGCGGACGTCGTAGGGGTTCGCCTCGACCAGCACCATGCCGTCACGTGGACATGTCCCGCTCACCTCGGACGTGAAGTCAGGATGGATCGGGCATACGTACGCGATTTCTTCGTCGGGATCCAGCATGGGCGGTCCCATGGTGGGCGGTCTCATGGGAGTTTCCGTAGCGGGCGGGGTGCTCTGCCGGATGATCGCGACCGTCGCGGCCCCGGCTACGAGCAGGGCCAGAAAGATCCCGGGCATCAGCCTGGACTTCATTCTGGACTTCGCTCTAGCCGTCGCGCGCTACCGGTGCGGGCTTGTCGCATTGCTCTCGTAGGTGCCCGACCCCGAGCCCGGAAGCTCGCCGCTACGTGGCCCCGTATACCGGGCCACGCGGAGTCCCGTGTCGCTGTCCGTCCAGTAGATGAGTCCATCCTTGAAGACCGGATAACTCCTTGTGACGCCGTGGGGTAGGGTCAGGGCGTACCCGACTTCACGCGGATTGTACGGGTTAGAAATGTCGATGGCGCGAAGTCCGTGCCCGTACCAGCTCGTAAAGACCAAGTTTCTAAAGACGGTGGGGTTGTGATTCTGCTGCGGGACCCTCCGTCGCGGCTCGCCGTTGGGTTCGGTGTTCGCTTGAGTCAGGCACTCACCCATCTGGTTGTCCGGGATCGCGAACGCGCCGACCATGACCGGTGTCGTTTCCGACTCGACAGAAACGATGCGGGCGTGCATTAAGGGACACCCCCCGTTTTCGTCGCTCAGCCACACATAAGCGGGGCGGCCGTCGGTGTTGCCCCGCACTTGGGCGGGACGCTCCGGCACGAAGACGGCGCTGTGAATGCCGGTTGGCAGGGAGCTGAAGGGCGGGTGCACATCGATCCGGGAACGCGTCATCAGCACCAGGTACCGAGCCGCCTTCGCGGCGTCCGAGGCGTTGGACGCCAAAAAAGCCTCGAGTCCCGGATCGTCGTTGACGACCATGTGCAAACAGTCGCGGGCGACTTCCCTCAATCGGGTGGGGTCGACGGCTCCCCGGTCCGAGACCACAGTGGAGCGCAGATTACACCCGGCCCGGCCCGCCGCGAGGTCATCGTTTCGGTTTTCGGCAACGCCCGTGGAGTTGAGCACGTAGAAGCCGGCGTTGCCCCCGGCAACGTATACGCGCTCACCGTCGTCGGATACGGACACCGAGTGCAACATGTTGTTTTGGCGATCCTGGTTGTTGCCGGGTCGGTCGGATCGGTTGGTCGAAGCGCTGAAGTCGGCGAAGCGGCCATCGCCGAAGAGCCCAGTTTCGTCGGCGCGTTCGTTGATCGGGGGGCCACCCACGTCCTGGAGGCTGAAGCCCGCGAGGACTGAGGGGTGCTGCAGCATCTCCCCCGTGTCTTCGTCCGTCACGGCCAGAACGATCCCGTCCGGGATACCCAGGGTGGGGTCCGACGGGTCGGGCAGTCCGCCGCCAGAAAACATCGCTACGTAGACGAGGATACGGTTGGAATTTTCCGGATCGTGCCAGAGAAAGAACTCGTGCGAGGGTCCGCTGAAATCGTATGTCTCGCTCTCTCGAATGGGCAGGCAGGTGTCCATATCGACTTCGTAGGTCTGTAGGATTCCGACCGTCCGTGTGCCCGCGTTGCGTACGAGAATCTGACGGTCTTCACCCGCGGACGTCGTGTAGACGAGCGAGCGGAGTTCACGATCATCGAATCCCTGGTTCCCGATCGCCATGGCGGGTATCTCTCCCACTTGGACCGGGGGCATCGTTGCCGGGTCCGACTGGATCTTGAAGATGTTGATGGCGTGGGTCGCGCCCGGTCCATTGGCATGGCCGACATATAAACACTCCCCGGCGATGCCGAGCCCGCGCGCGTCCCCGGCTCCCTCCAGATCGCCCCCACGCCAGCCACCGGTTCCCGGGTCGCGCTCGGACGGAACGGTGAGGACCCAATGAAGTCTCTCGAAATTCCGGAAAAGGTTGAGCTCGGTTTCGAGCTTGGAAAATCCTGCGCGGGCATCCGACTCCGAAGAGAAGGGATCCAACTGTCCCCCAGCGTCCACGCGGACCGAGGGCATCTGGCCGATCGGGGTGTCGAAAGTGCTCGGCTGGCAGCCGGCTGGATCATCCGAATAATCGACGCACGATCCGGTAGTGGAGGATCCGGATCGGACCGTGGCCAGCCTTTGGTCGCTCTCACTCGAGCAACCGGCCAAAAACATGGCTAGGAGGCAGAACCCTGAGGCGCGCCGCAGGGCGAGGCCGCCCAAGGAATGGGACCCTCCCTGCGCGGGTATGCGTCCCTGGTCCGAAATCGAAGTGGGCGTGAACGCTTCCTCGGTCGGTGCGGACGACGATGCGTCCCCATGATGCGCCGCGACCCTCGTCATAGATGACCGCATATGGCTTTCCATTCTCGGGTAGAGGTCTGGTCTGAAAAATGTCCTCATCGACTTATGTCCTCATCTACTTATATGTATGGCCAGGCAAACAAACGCTGCGGGGCGGGGCGGGGCAAGTGCGGGGACTTGTGGGGGCATTGATGGTATTGGACAAGTATCCGGCGCCGTTATCGGCTCGTGCACGGGCCGTTGCTACGGGGCTGGTCTTAGATGGCCGGGACAGGCCCCGAATTTTACGCGTGGTTCGGACCTGGCCGGAGTCGTTAGAACTCTGTAGTTTGGGAATAGCATTAGAAGCGTATGTACCAATCCATCGAGGTTCGTCCCATGGTATCGCGACGGTGATGGATGGGTGCGTTCGCTCAAGAGACAATCGAAACTTGAGAAGACTGCGATGAGGGGAATGCGTAACATTGTTTTTGCGGTGACTGCACTTACGATGCTGCCGTGGACTCCGCTCCTTGGACAGATTGAGCGGTTTGGTGGGCAGGACCAGCAGTTCGGCGATTACTGGTCGCTCACGCCGTACCAATTCAGCATCGTGACGGTCCGACCGACTGGCCAGCCGCTGATTCCGCTGTTCGAGGGCTGGTTCCCGAATCCAGATGGGACCTACGGCCTCTCGTTCAGCTACTTCAACATGAATAACGAAGAAACCTTCCACATCCCGATCGGGCCCGACAACTTCCTCGAGCCCGCCGAATACAACGGGATGCAGCCGACGTACTTCATGCCTGCGGCTCCTCCCGGCCGTGAGGGGGAACAACGGCATTATCGGCACCAGGCCGTGTTCACGGTGAACGTACCGGGAGACTTCGGGACCGACGATGTGGTCTGGACCCTGCGTTACAAGGGAAAGACGCTCATGGTCCCGGGGCGCATCACGGTGGAGGGGAGCCGGATCGAAAACCTCGAAGCGAGCACCAGCGCGCCCGAGGCGCCGGCCCTATCGTTCGACCAGGGGGGCCCGGCGGGCAGGGGGCGTGCGGGCGTCACCATGGGTCCGCTCGATGTCCGAGTAGGCGATCCACTCCCGTTGAACGTGTGGGTCGATCCCCTATCCCGGACCGAGCGCGAGTTCAAACTTTTTTGGTTCGAACACCAGGGACCCGCGCCTGTCGCCTTCGCGGATCGCGAGTTCGACGTTCCGGCGGGCGGGGGCCAGTTGACGACTACCGCCACTTTCAGAGAGCCCGGTGAGTACGTCGTCCGGGTAACGTCTCTCGAGACACTTTCTTCGATGGTGCAGCATTGTTGTTATACGAATAATTACGTGAAGGTCACCGTTACCCCATGACACCCAAATACACCGCCACCCCACAACAAAGAGGGGAACACATTATGGACCGCATGACCAAACTCTGGATCGGCGCGCCGATCTTTTTACTAGTGGCTGCGCTTCAGCCGCAGGCCGCGTCCGCTCAGGACGCCACGTGGGCTGAGCACGTCGCTCCGATCATGTATGAGTCGTGCGTGGAGTGTCATCAGCCGGAAGGCATTGGCCCCATGTCGCTGCTCGATTACGAGACGGCCAGGCTTTACGCCCCTCTGATCAAGACTAAAGTCGAGACGCGCCAGATGCCCCCGTGGCACATCGACCGGGACGTAGGAGTTCAAGGCTTCAAGAACGACATTTCGCTCTCGAACGAGCAGATCGCAAGTGTCGTTCAGTGGGCCGACGATGGAGCGCCGCAGGGCGATATGTCGAGGGCCCCAGCCCCTCCGATCTTGCCGACGGGTGCCGACTGGCGTCTTGAAGAGCAGTTCGGACCGCCGGATCTGATCATCCGGTCCGATCCGTTCGACGTGCCGGCGAGCGGCTTGGACAACTGGTGGCCTCATCAGGTTGAGGTCGAGGGACTCGAGGGTCCCCGCTGGGTCATGGCGAACGAGACGAAGCCCGCTTATCCGTTAGGCAAGCAGGTGGTCCATCACGCCAACAGCAGCCTTATAACCGGAGAAAGGCGCGCCGGCTTCTCCAACTACGGAATCGGCAAACCTTACGACATCTACCCAGAGAATACCGGGTTACTGATCGAGCCGGGGAGCACCCTGAGCTTCAACATCCACTACTACCCCATGGGTACAGCGGTCGAGGACGACGTCATCGAAATCGGACTCTGGTTCTATCCCGAGGGTGAGGAGCCGCGCTTCAAGACTTCAGGGGACGTCTCCTGGAGTTCACAGCGCGAGAGTGCGGATGGCCTGACGCTGCAGCAGGTGGTCATTCCGCCCCACGGGCGTGCCGTGACCCAGGGCTTTCATGTACTCGACGAGAACACCCGCATCCACAGCTGCCGTGGCCACATGCACCTGCACGGCGCGGCGCAGTCGATGGAAGCGATCTATCCCGATGGTAGTCAGGAAATTCTGTGCAAAGTGAACTGGAACGGTGAGTGGCACATCACGTATCTTTTCGAAGATGAGGTCATGCCGTTGCTGCCCAAGGGCACGGTGCTCGTTCTCACGGCGTGGTACGACAACACGACGTCCAACCCGGTGAACCCCGATCCCGACCAGTGGGTGATCTTCGGAAGACGCAGCGCTGATGAGATGTCACACATGTGGATCGGCGCGACCTACATGGGTGACGAAGACTTCGAGTTCCTTGAGGAACAGCGGGCGCAGGTGCTTCTGCAGCCGTAGAGCTCTCGGCCGACGGCCGGACAAGCTGAAAGAAGGCGTCAAGAAGAGCGCCCGGGCGCGGAGTGATCCGCACCCGGGCGTTGTTTTTTGGGTGTGACCGGCCTGGCCCGGATTGGCGGTGCGCAGTCCCGTTCTCCGGGGTCATGTTCGCTTCTTGATTTCCTACGAGACGCCCGAAATGGCGAAGGCGGAGTATGCCCCACCCCACGTCCTTCAGGGTGCTGGGCCGCTCGTAGGAGACGTCGCCCCTGAGCAGGGCGTCGTCCTCGTGAACAACTTCTTCGAGGAACTGAAGCGACAGGTGCCCGATTGAAGCTCAGATGCCCTGGCTTCGCACCTTCGCGGAAGGTGTGGTGACCGTCCGCATACCTTAAAAGTCCTCTACTTGAGAATCCTCGGAAGTCCCTCCCCCACGAGGAGGAGATAGACGTGCGCTTCGAGCTGCTGTACGCCGGCCTCTCTAGCCAAGGACAACTGACCGTCTCCGTTTACGTCCCCACCCTCACCGAGCTGGTACATCAGAAGGCGCAACTGGGCGATGAGAGGCGAGGCGCGCCTCATGGATGGTGCGGCCTGTAGCGCCCGAGCCACCGCGGCGGCTTCCTCACCGCGCATCGTCACCGACCGAGCGATCGTGGCGATGTGTTGCGCGTGGGTGCGCAAGCTCGTCGACGCGCCGGACGCAGCAGCAGCCAACTCGACGTGGGTTGCAACGCCTTCAGCGGCAGGGATGAGCCCGAATCCGAGTCCGGGTCCCCGGCCTCCCCCCGCCGGGTCGAGGGCATGGAGAACGTGGCCCGCGTGCCTTTGCATCGCCCCGAGGTTACTGAGGTCCCCTGCGGCAAAGTTGGTGTGCAGCATCGCGATGCCCCATTCGGTCCCCGCGGTGGCGGCTAGACCCATTCGATCAGGCGCTGCATTGAAGCCGGTGGCGACGTGCCCCACGTGCGGGTTCTGAGCGGCGGCCGACGTTGCTGAGAACGCCAATGGTAGGATCAGGGCGAGGGAGTAGACGTTATTTAGACGGATTCGCATGGTTTGGTATCCTTAGAAGTTGGGAACGTGTTTCTCTAGCATCCGCCTGCGAACAACCGCACCATATACGTTCCCTTGGGAATCGACCCCGACACCCTCCGCCCCGCTGTGCTCCACCGCGGTGGATTCGAGGTCCTCAATGAGGTACAGAAGGGAACCGTCCCGCGCGCTGCCCACCCGGATCCCCTTCTTCCATCCTGGATTGTCGGTACCCCAAGACTCGGAATCGGCGACGTAAATCAAGTCATCGGCGGTGATGGCGATGCCACTCGGGCGACCGAACTGGTACCAGACGTCGAGAAAAGTGCCGTCCTGATCGAAGATCTGAATCCGGTTATTCATGCGATCTCCGACGAACACGCGGCTTTGGGAATCCAGGGCGATCGTATGCGGGACGATGAACTCCCCGATGCCCGAGCCGGTGGTGCCCCAAGACATCAGGAACGTGCCGTCACTCGAGAACTTCGAGACTCGGTTGGCCCCTCCTCCGTGACCTTCTGTAACGAAGATGTTGCCGTTCGGGGCCACCACCAGGTCCGTTGGTTCCGTGAGCAGCCGGGGCGGATCCCCTTGGATGCCTTTCTCCCCAAGTGTCATCAGGAGCTCACCCTCCGGGTCCCACTTGAGCACCTGGTGGCCGCGCTGATCGCTAGCCCACACGTTTCCCTCGTCGTCCACGTCGAAGCCGTGCGGGAAGTCCATCATTCCCGAGCCCCAGGTCTTCAACACCTGTCCGGAAGCATCCAACTTCAAAACGGGCGGTTCGGACCGGCCCGTACAGGAGTTCTGGTGGCACCGCCCGAGAAGGTAGATGTTTCCGTCGGGACCCTCCTCCGCTCCGATGAACGACTCCCGCTCATCGTAAGGACCGGTGGGGAGTTCACCCCAAGGGTGAACGCGCTCGTACGGGTTCGGCAAATCGTTGGTCGGGCTGACTTGCGTCTGGTCTTGCAATTGGGCCGACAGCTCGCCGGATTGGAGTGCCGTCACTCCAACCAGCGAGGCGCATGCGACGAGTCCAACTCGAATCGAAGGCCACATCGGGCTCCTCCCTTGGAGAGAGCGACGGGGAAGACGGCGATGGCAGCGGGCCGTCGAAGGGGAGCAAAGTAGAACCGCGTCGAGCGGAGCGCGAGGTCTGGCGGGCGCTACGCGGCGGCGGGGTCGTTCACCGTTGACTTGAAGACACGTGCCCGAGCTTGACAGACCCCGTTGTCCCCCTCATGTGTGTGGGGTCGAAGGGGCGGTGGAGGATCTCGCTGGGCGGATGGAGGGGGCTCGCCACCCAGGACCGATGGGTCGCCCCCGCGACGATTGATGACTTGGATTATCTGATTTGGGAGGAAGCGAAATGGCGATCGCGCTCAGCCTTCGGCAGTCGGCGTTGTTCGTTCTCTGGTGCTCCGTGTTTGCCGTAGTGGTTGTGATCGTCGCCTCCAACAGGGAGTACGGTTACGCTCAGCCCTCCGGGGGTGCCGTGGCCGCCCAGGAGGCCCCGGGATGCCCCGGTGAGACGAGCGGAGTTCTCGCGACCGGTGAATACCGAAGCGCGCCGGTGGAGGAAGTGGTCATCAACGGGGAGCCGTGGGGAGGCGCGGACTGGGCGCCGGGTCACCGCTCCTACTGGCACTGCCACCGTGGTGGGCAGATGCTCGCGATGTGGGAAGGCGAAGGCCGTATACAGAACCGGGGGGAACGGGTTCGCGTTCTGCGGCGCGGCGAAATGTCCCACGCTCCACCCTGGACGGAGCACTGGCACGGCGCGTCCCCAGACCAGCATGGCCATTGGCTACAGGTTTCCATCCAACCGACCGGTACCTACTGGATGGAGGAAGTCGGTGACGAGGACTACCTCGGAAACGATATCGGAATCAAATCCAGAGAGGAGTTCATCGAGACCGGCGTGCGGGAGAAGTACCCGAATCGTTGACGGTTTGACGGCGTGCGTCTAGCGCAACCCTCAGTCCAGCCCTTCCCCCTGCGCCATCAGTTCCATGTGTTGCCTGACGTGCTGGAGCCCACCCTCGTCCAATGAAATCGAACCATCACCCGAAACGTCTAGGCCGCTCGTGAGTTGCCGACCCAGCCTCCTCAGTCGTTCCACCATCCCGAAGGCCCGGTTGTAATCACTCGTCGTTAGGACCTGTTCCGCGAGCTCAACCATCGCAGTGACGCGCTGGGCTACGCTGCCAGCGGCCGCCGAGACGTGTGCCGCGTGGGTTTTGACGTTCTGGGAGGCACCGTCTGACCCGGCCGCCAATTCGATGTGCCGAACGATCCCTGCAGCTGCCGCTTTCACTCCGAAACCCAAACCCGGGCCCGCTGTGAACTCGGCTGGATCCATCGTGTTCAGAACATGTCTCGAATGCCGTTTCATGGCATCGATGTCGGTGGGGTCGCGGAGGGCGAGTTGCGCGTGTTGTAGAGCAATGACGGTCTCGGCCTCAGCGGTGGCCAAGAGGCCGGCGCCGTCCGGGGCGGAGCTGAACGCCTCGAGGACGTGTCCGATGTGCGTGTGGGAGGCGTTGGCTTGGGCGGTCCCTGCATCGGGGAGCACACTCCAGAACACGGCGAGCGTGAGCGAGACGATCAATCTGACGTACATATGAGCCCTCCAAAGGGAGTCGGACGGACGCTAAGCGGCTGGTACCCCAAAGGCCGTGGAACTCGACGGTCCAGTAAGAAGGTGATTTTCGCACGTCGGGGGGCTGTACGGCAACTCCCAGTGCCGCCAACCATCGAGACCGTCGCAATCATGACCGCGACCGGCGCCATATACCAGAATTCGAAACTCGAGATCATAACGACCCGCCAGGTGAGGTTGTAACGATTAGACCCGCCAGCTGTACATGGGTTACACATGTGCCCGAACCGAGGAGTCATTCATGGCCGGGACCGACCTGAAGGTCCGATGGAGTACGCTGGGCGAGACGAATCCGCGGCAACTCGAGGACGCGCGCCTCCAGCTTCACTGGGCGGCGCAACTCGCGGCCTCCTTCGGGCAGACGCTTGGCGAACCCAAGGACGACGATAGCCACAGAAACATGATCTGGTGGCCGTCTTGGGGAATGCTCGTGTCCAACACTGCCGCCGGTCCAGACGGCGTTCGGCTTGGGCTCGTCCCCGGAGACTTCGAGCTATTTCTCTTTAACCGGAAGCGGGAGCTCCTCAGCGGTCTCTCTTTGCCAGAACAAACACTGGACGAAGCATACGCGTGGCTTGCAGAGGAACTGGAAGGGGTCGTGGAAATGGGTGGCGTGGTTCGCATGGAGAGGCCCGAGTTCTCGATACCTGATCACGCGGTCGCGCGGGGAAGCGCCTTTCTTAAGGGCGATGGGTCGGAATTCGACGAAGTCGCGCGCTGGTTCGACAATGCGAACGCGCTACAGAGCGAGCTCCTCACGACATTCGATTCGGCATCCGACGTGCGCTGTTGGCCCCATCATTTCGATGTTGGATTCTTGATCACTTTGCCGAACGTCGAAGATGGAAGTGCCCGGTCGATCGGCGTCGGCATGACGCCGGGTGACGTCTACTATCCGGAGCCCTACTTCTACGTCGCGCCTCACCCAACGCCCGCGAGCGCAGGTAATACGCCACTGGATGGTGGAGGACACTGGCATCAGAAGGACTGGTTCGGCGCTGTGCTGACGGGGACCGAGCTTCTAGAGAAGGCGTCCCGGCCCGAGCAACAATGCCAAGTATCTTTGGTTTTTCTAACGGAGGCGATTTCTACTTGTCATCGGATGCTCATGTGTGGGGAAGACGACGTTTAATCCGATGAGAGCGTGTTAAAAGCCCGCGCCGACTTCAGAGTCATGCTGGAGTCATCCTTTTTTCGCGATGAGCAACGATGGTAGCCTATATCAGGGCCGCGTCGGTCATGACTTCTACCAGGCTCGGGCCTTGGTGCTCGATCGCACGTTTGAACGCGGCCTCGAGTTCCTGGCGGTCCGTGACCCCGTTTCAGACGCACACGCCCAGCATCGGCGAATCCGAAAACACCCCAACGGCGGGATAGGGTTGCGCCAGCCGTGGCAACTACCGCTAGATTACTGCCATGGATTTGACACATGATGAGCGACCGGTCGTCGGTCGGGCTGTGGTGGCGTACCGGGAAGCGCAGAAGGGACACAAGGGCCTGTTCAGGGGCACCACCGCTGACCAGATCCTCGACGAACTGAAGCCTTCTCCCGTCCGCTGGGCCGAACTCGCCGATTTCGTGATCGAAACGGCTGAGGGATCACGCAAGCACTCAGGCAGTAGTTCCTGACTTCGCGTCGAAAAAATTCGGTTAAAAAAAAGTTCTCGCACGATGTGCATGTGCACTGTATATAGTCACGAATCTATCGTCGCAAATCCAAATGTTTCCTCGATCTTTTTCCCATCGCTCCTTAAGCAGGAAGTGCATTATGAGCAAGCTTTCGTTGGGCTTTATCGGGGCCCTGCTGGCGTGACCCCCTGAAAGGAGACCAGAGCGGATGTTAGGATCTGAGCTGGTCGGAGATTCAGCGAGGAGGTCAGCAATGAGCAGGAGACGACACAC
>Ga0209403_10001110_pt1 | contig 35996 bp, 33 predicted proteins | sample ArcticOcean_MG_C_8_FD_187440 | JGI IMG/M metagenome (GOLD analysis project Ga0209403, IMG submission 187440) | Marine microbial communities from western Arctic Ocean - ArcticOcean_MG_CB11_86 (SPAdes) (version 2) | ecosystem: Environmental > Aquatic > Marine > Oceanic | place: Arctic Ocean...
CGAACGGCACAGAGGCAAACACGGTCGCGTCCATCTCGTCCCGACACCGAAGAAAAAACCCGCCAGTAACGATTGATCAAATTTGTCGTAGGAGCAACGTCCTCGTTGCGATTCGTTTACGATCGCTCTTGGCCGAAAGCAGACCCTCGAAATATTCGAATATCTGTGATCTGCATGGCCGCTATTGGTGAACGTAGACATTCGGGAGATGGTCTGCTTATGATTCAAGTAAGCCAGACGCAAGATTGATCAACCAATGAGAAATGTTACCTTCAGGCCTTATTGCAGCTCGGACAACCAAGCGTGTACGAGGATTTTCGATGCGAATTGTCCTGAGTTTTTCGCTCCCAATGAGCGTGAGGAATACCAAGAGTTTCTTGAGTGCGCATCGGAAGGGTACGAGGTCTGCGAAGTAGATGGGGAAGTGCTCGGCGCTTTCGGACTGTTTGGCGACGGCCGAAAAGGGAAGACCCTTAACTGGATATTGCTCGACGCGCAATCGCACGGTATGGGTGTCGGTTCAAAGATCATGAAACGAGTGATTCATTCGGCTGGCAGATCGGAAGCGAAGCGGGTGAGCATTGCGGCGAGCCAGAAATCCGAACCGTTTTTTGCCAAGTTCGGGGCGATATCGACTTCAACGACTACGGATGGCTGGGGACCCGGAATGCACCGAATAGATATGGTGCTTCCACTCTAACGCTCACGCATAACGTACCGTCCGCGTGTGGCCGCAATCGGATTGTCGATTCGCCAATATTAGATCAAGCTAAACGACCGCTTTTCGGCAACGGCGTTTAGCGTTATTCGCAATGGCCCGCTCTTATAGAAGCACCAATAAAATTGGTGATCAGTCTCTCAGCATGGACCATGGTGATATTTCCAACGTCATTGCTTGGAGCGATTTCAACCAAATCTATGCCAACGACGCGGCCTTTGTTAACGAGTCCGTGTATAAGTTTTCTGGTTTGTATCCAGTTCAGGCCACCGGGTGTCTGCGCTAATACCGCTGGCATAATTGTCGGGTCAATTCCATCGGCATCGATCGTCAAATAGTATGGTCCACCGTCTGGAATACGGTCCAACACGGCGTCTATCCCAATGTCATGCATTTCGTACGCCGATATCAAGTCTGCGCCGTAGGCCTGCGCATCTGCAACTTCCGGTGCCCTTGCGCTACCGATGCCACGCAATCCAATCTGCACGATCTTGTCGATCCATGGCATCTCAGACGCTCGCCGGATGGGGCTTGAGTAACCCTCAGTTTCACCGTTGACGTCGTCGCGCCAATCCAGGTGTGCGTCAACTTGTACCAGAGTCATTGTTTCGTTTAACACTTCGAGCGCGCGCATCACTGGAATGGGAATGCCATGGTCGCCGCCAAGAGAAATCAAGATTGCGCCACTATCGAAAATCTTTCGGGCAGCCTGTTCGGCGCGTCGGTAATGCTCCGCATGATCAGCAGAGTCCGCGCTCACGTTGCCACAATCCACAACGCTTATGTCCTTTCCCGCGAATAGGTGTCCCCCGAGATCAAAGTCATAGTGATTTTTGGTGTACTCGATGTCTTCCGCTGTCGACGCATGGCGTATAGCGTCTGGTGCATTGCTTTGGTCATTTGCCATTGATGACGCGCTGTAGGGCATACCAAACGGAATACCGAGAATTGCAAAATCCGCCTGCAGTTCATCGAGGTTCAGGGCCAATGGAAACTCGAGAAAAGTCCCACCTGTGTGGCCCGGGGGCACGGTTAATTCGCTTGTCACAATTTTTATCTTCCTAATACGTTGATTTTCATTCCATACGCTGAATATTATCGGATATCCCGCTCACGCACAGCAACGCGAATAATTCCAAGACGAAAATTTGCGAATTGGGTTGGATCAGAATAGCGCGCTGATTCGCGACGCCTCTTGAGGCTGTTTTGGCTGAGGCGGTGTGCAAACACCCTCTTCGTCATTGCGAGCGAAGCGCCGCAATCCATACTTCGTTGTCTTCTATGGATTACTTTGTCGCCTGTTGCTCTTCGCAAAGACGTTTTCCTCGGTTTTCAGTCAGCCTCCGATGTGAGCGGAAATTCGGTTTCCTAAATGTCCAATAATGTTTAAGACTTCTCGCCATGAATTCAAACATTTCGCTGAAATCCGTCAATTTACCGGCTGTTGAACCTTCGCTTTACCCCCCGATTACGGCCGTTGCGGTAGTATCAATGAAAAGGTGCGCTAATGACCCAACGCGGACCTCGGGGATTTTCTTTCAATATCTGTTGCCAATTATGATGGAGGGCATGTGGACTCAGCTAAACTGAACGACTGGATACAGATAGCTGGCATCTTCGCGCTCGTTGCTTCATTGATTTTCGTTGGCATTGAGGTAAGGCAAAATTCAATCGCCACGCGTTCGGCGACCAATGCTGCCGTGAAAGATGGCTTTCGGGAGTTGAACCTGGTTATTGCATCGAGTCCAGAACTTGCAAGAGCGACCTTCGCTCGTCCCGAATCGCTCCTGTCGATTTGGTCGCTACGCTCGCGAAGACGAACCTGAAGTAGTCACATAGCCTCGGCGGAAGGCAGTCACTGGGCTGCTGAACTATTGCGAGACCGCTACTGACCAAAAGCAGACATTGGAAATATTACGTTAAGCTCCTCCGAATCATTCCCTTCGACCTGAAATTGTGACCAGGCAGCAACCATTATGAAAGAAATAATTTTGTCAAAACAACCGGTCGAGCTTTTTAAGATTCTGAAGTTCGAAGGGATGGCAAGCTCCGGGGGAGAGGCAAAGATGTTGATTGCGGATGGTCAGGTAAAGGTCAACGGCGCCAAAGAGATCCGCAAGCGAAAACAGATAGTGGCGGATGATGTCATCGAATTCGGCGGTGAAAAATTTGTCATTCACCTGCAACCCTGACGATACTATGTTTCTGAATAACGGAGGCTCATTGCCCATCCACTGTGACGGGGCCGTGACCAGCACGAAATTATCGTCAGGCCGTCCTACGTTGGTCCACCGGTGACCTTGTACAATCCATTCTTGCAACTTGTAATACATTAAGGCGTGAATGAACGAAGAAGATAAACAACGGAATTACGAATTGGCCGAAAAACTGATTTCGGAGCAGAACTTCGCTGCAGCCGTCACTGTGGGAGCTGTTGCGACACTTCTCGCTGCTGCCATCTACGGCATCACAACCGCCATGTGGAGTTTTTCGATCGGTTTCGCGGCGGCGGGCATTGGGATCGCAGTTGGAATATCAATGCAATATCTCGGACGCGGAATCAAGATGAAATTCGCTGTGGCGGCTTCGGTATACACGATTTCAGGCTGTGTTCTCGGCAACGTGTTCAGGGTCGTAGTGTCTCTGGTGCGAGAAGCTGCGGTCTCACCACTTGACGTTTTCCGAAGTAAGGCATTTTCGGTGCTCATCGGAGAGTCGGTTGCCTACGTTTCATTCGTCGATCTGGTTTTCTGGTTGGTTGCAGTTTGGTTTGCAGTCTTTCTCGTAAAGAGGCCACTGTCTCGTTCAGAAAGCTTAGCCATCGGTACGTACGAATTGAAGCGTTGAATTCGTAGCGAATCACTTGCAGCGATATGCCGTTGCCGGGAACTACCGCGACGTGCCTTGCAGGCTCTTCCGCGCAGACAGACACACGTTTCGTAGTAAGAATTTCTCCACGACAGAAGCGCTTGGTTTGCAATGATTCGTCACCGAGTGAGACCCATCGCCGATGGCCGCTCATGGGCGATCGATTTCGATAAGGTTTGTCTGTTTAAGCAGCTACATCTCCGCTGAAAGCGAACACTGCTAATGCCGCTGCACGGGTTTAAGTGAGCCCAAAGCGACTCTAGGGTTTTTGCTGCAATTCGATCCAATTTTCACGGCTCATTCGGTAAACCGGGGTGTCCTTGCCGTAACACCGCATTCGACCTCCATTGAGCAGTCCGCATTTCTCGAGGATTCTTCTCGACGCCACGTTTTCCGGCTCAACTGACGCAACGACCTCATTCAGCGCGATCTCTTGAAAAGCGAACTGGAGCAGACGTTCACAAATTTCTGTTGCATACCCCTTTCCCCATGCCGAGCGCTTTAAGAAATAGCCGATTTCGATATCGGCGTCCGGCATTTGACCCATAACGACGAGGCTGTAATCCGTGTCGTCCTCGTCGATTGGCAATGGCAACAAGTACGAGTCGCCAAGCTTTTCGCCACTCTGGCGGTCCGTGACACACCAGAGCCCGATGCCGCCGTCGCCACCTCGCTTGACTGAATTCACCATCTCTGCGTGAATCTCTGCCTCCGTCAAGACGTCACAGATATATTTGACAACCTCCGCGTCGGTCCACATCTCAAACGCGAGATCGATGTCATCCGCGACAAAAGGGGCAAGCCGCAGGCGTTCTGTGAACAGTACTAACTCCATCGGCGCATTATCCTCAATGACCGGCAGATATCCATCCTTGATAGGCGGATTGTGACAAAAAGCGCAATTCCGATTTTGTCGGATTTGACCAAAATCAATGCCCTCTATTGATGAAAACAATCATTGGCGCGTCATGCTGAGTGTTGTTGAACTCGGTCTGTCACTGAGCGTCTGGATTGACCCCGAAGGCGATTGTTCGGGTAGAATGACGAAAATAGTCTGCTTGTGACCTAAGCAGACGTAACCGCAGCAGACCGACACTATGAAATTCGAAGTGGCGGCGCGCATTCGTTTTGCCGGTGTCAGTGTATGCGGCTGCCACCTTAAAACATCATTTCATTAACCGTGATAATGACTTGTGTCGAATGCTAGGACTGCCCAGCAATGCATGAGTTGCGTACTTATTAAATTGAGGAAATAATCTATGAAACTGGCATCACTATTGACAGGCGTCGTCGTGGCATTCATTTCGACATTCGCAATGTCGGCGGAATACGAAATTGATGTTACCGGTCAACACGCATTTATTAATTTCAAGGTGAGTCACTTAGGCTACTCCTATATTTTTGGACGCTTCAATAAGTTTGAAGGAAACTTCACGCAAGATGCAGACAACCCTTCTGCGTCAAAGGTGAGCGTCACAATTGACACCGACAGTCTGGATACAAATCACGCGGAACGTGACGGGCATTTGCGTGGCGCGGATTTTCTGGATGTTGGTAGCCACCCTACGATTACGTTCGAAAGCACTGCCTATAGTGGTGACGGTTCGCGTGGCCAGTTAGAAGGAAATCTCACCATGCATGGTGTAACAAAGTCGATCGAGATCGAAGTTCACCATATTGGCGAAGGCGATGATCCCTGGGGCGGGTACCGCAGCGGATACAGCGGTACCGTCGACTTAAATGCTTCTGACTTCGGATTGCCGGCCTGGGTTGGTGTTTTGCAGGTGGAGCTAAGCATCGAAGGAACCCGCAAGTAGCACGGTCATTGGGGTTAGAAACGGCGGTTGACATTGCAACCGCCGCATCGCTGTTTGGCAGCAAGTACTTCTTCATATTGCTGATATTCAATTGAATCGTGTGATCGCTGCTGATGAAAGTGGGCATTCGAGTAATATCAGTGAAAAGATCTGCTCATGATCGAGAGCAGATTAAAACCTATCTGGCATTTTCTTTGAATACGCGGTATCGCGGTCCATAGTGGAGCCAAATGTTTTTCCAGCTAAAGGCAAATCATATGTTGAAAGTAAGGTTTTTTCTGCTGTTACTTTTCGCGGCGACATCGTCATTGGCGCAGGATCGGGCCGCAAATTCAGCTGACGTCGCCACAATCGACGGCCTGATTAAGGCGTACTATGAAAGCGTTTCGGGCCACCCAGGGAAGAGAGATGGTGAACGGATGTTGTCACTCTTCATCGAGGGTGGAAAAATCAGCATCGGCCTCACCGGTGACAAGCCGACACACGAACTTGCCGAGGATTATCTTCGGACTGACCGCTTTTTGACGCTGGAAAACGATTTCTTCGAAAGGGAGATATCACGAGATACTCAGCAGTTCGGATACATGGCGAACGTGATCAGCACCTATGGCATCAGCGATGCTATGGATAACACAAACTACACGGTACGCGGCGTAACGACATTTCAGTTGGTCAGGCACAACGAGCGGTGGTGGATTTTGAGCACACTATGGCAACGAGAAAGCCCGGAATTTCCCCTGACTGCCGAATTACTCGACTAAAGCAACTGATCACCCAAGATCCACGGAATGCATCGCGCGTTTCCCGACCGACATTGATGATAAAGAGTGTCTGCAATTGGCAGACAGAGTAGAACACTTGGTTTTCTGCGTCGCTCCTCGCGGTCAATGTTGAGGTAATATTCAATCATGGGTCTTATCTTGACCCGTTATAAGTAATAGGAATCGTGGGCTACGGATTCGCGATTCTATGCATGATTGTTCGAGTTGAGGTTGATGGAGATAAAGTGAAAATTCCTGCTAGCGGGTCATGCCAGTGCGGCAACGTGAATTACGAAGTAATCGAAGAGCCACTCATAACCGTCGCCTGTCACTGTCAAGATTGCCAAAAACTGTCCACAAGTGCGTTTAGCGTATCGATGATCCTCAAGCGCACCGGATTCAAGATAGTGTCGGGTGAGTTGAAAAGTTGGGAGCGACCAACTGCGGCCGGTGGTGTTGCGGTGTGTTGGTTTTGCCCTGACTGTGGGAATAGGAAATTTCACGAAAACCCTGAAATGCCGAGCGTCATTCGGCTTAAGCCCGGAACTCTGGAAGATACGAGTGTTCTCAAACCTCAGGCACATGTTTGGACCTGCCGCGAACAGCCATGGTTGGGTGGTTCCTCAGATTTGCAAAAATTCGAACAACAACCTGACCTAGCAGCCGCTATGGCCGCAATTGCAAAAGGCGAGCCTCCTTTCTGATTGCGCGCTCACGATACTTGCTTTTTCTCAGCGGCAGACAAACCCTGGATTCCTCGCCGTTACAGAATTCGATGGTGTGCGCGAAATTACTCGCTCGAATCCAGAGCCTTATTGATTGTAACCGCTAAACGCAAACCGGCTTGTTGTAGGCGTTGCTCGACGGTTTTCCGATGTCGGCTGGTGTAACGCTTCGTTATGTTCACTTCCTTCCACTCTTCGCCGGGGTTCAACATCATGTTGTCTTCGTCATACCAACACGCACCGTTTTTTAGCGTGCAGTACTCCGTTCTTCGCGCAAGCGTAATTTGAAAGGATTCGTCTACCCACTCAACGGATGAATCGAACCTCCATTGCTTCCGATCCTTGGCCGTGATTGCAGCACGCAGGTCGGCCGCAATTTGGATGTGGTCGTCTCCGAGCTCTCGATCAATGATCGAGAAGTCCCATGCGCCATGTAGGCTGCTTTCGTCATTGCCCTTTTGGCGGATCTGATTCGCACCGAGATCGTCCTGAAAAGAAATATGCATAGGTTGATGAAGGTCACCGACCCAGTGGCCAAGAAGCTTGAGTGCTTCCAGGCGTTCGGCATCCGATTTGTCGGAATTCGCCAATATCGCGCTGTCGTTATCGACTGCTAGCAGCACGCAGGTATCGGCCAAGGGGCATTCTTTCTTACTGATCGCGCGATAGCTTCTGGGAACGTTTAGAAAATGGTCGAACGTTCTAATACGCGGTGGGCCGTCAGCATACAGGCAGGAATCGGCAAAGTTGTCGTACTGCGAGTCCATACTGATCAGGCGATTAACTTCGGCGCGCGCAGTCGACGTCAATTCATCATAGGCGATCGTGCAGACCGTTTTGTGCCCGGTCACGCCCCAGCCGAAAGACGCCACAGGGACGAGTAACAGTATCAGTGCTATCGCACGCATCGATTTGATCTCATTGATTAAAACAGCATAACTATAGAACATCCGTCGAGACCTGTGCGATGATTTAGTCAGACTAAATCGGTTGAATTGTCGGCCGGTGGGAAGTAGGAGTATCGATGCATCCGTTTTTTCGTCTTTCGTCACTTTGTGCATTCAGCTGGCTTGGTGGACTCCTCGTCCTGGTCATGCTGGCGAGCGTTGCCGCTGCCGCCGAAGATGGCATTGTCATCGAAGAAGTCTGGATCGAAATGCCGGATGGTACGCGTCTAGCGACCGACCTTTATCGACCGGCAGATTTGGCGGAAGACGAACGCGTTCCGGTGTTGCTCGAGTACTTGCCTTATCGAAAGACGGAATCTCGCTAGCGCACCTACGCGATGTATTCCTACTTTCTATCTAGAGGCTACATCGTGGCCCGTGTTGATGTGCGTGGCACAGGCAATAGCGAGCAAGTTAATTCCCTATGAGTACTCCGGCATCGAACAAGACGACGGAGAGGTCATTATTGACTGGCTTTCCAGGCAACCGTATTCAAACGGAAACATAGGTATGTTCGGTATTTCCTGGGGCGGCTTCAATGCGATTCAAATGGCGATGTGTCCGCGAAAGCGTTGTTGAGTCATTCGTACAACGCAAAAATCGCGAACGCATTACGCCCGCGCCAATTAGCGCGCCAGAGTGGGTTTTTGCCAACGTAGGCTTTTCGCTGATTCCTTATCCAAGGCAACAATAGAGATTATAGGCAACCGTCGACCATCTACGATTATCTGGTCGAATGTTGTTACTCGACCACCCGTAGATGTCACGCCGATGCTGTTCGCGAAGCGAAGACTGGAGGTTGGACGCCAGATTTTCACGAGGTAAGGCCGTGACGGTGATGCCCAAAGAAGAACTTCATCTTTGGCAACAGCGCGCCAGCTATAGTTGCGGCCGCCACTAGGCAACCAGATCGAATCGCTGTTTTTAATTTATGCCTCAGGTGTCGAAGTAGCGAATGCAGGAGTGGAAACCGCGAAGAGCGCTGTCAGTAGCGCAATCATCATTTTCCTATTCATAGTGCTTTCCTTGTGATGTCAGAAAAGAATTACTTGAATGCAGATTCAGAATGCGCCAGGTAACGTGAAGCTAAACTGAACAGAAAAATATTAAAAAAAGAAACTTGGGAACTAAATTGCGCAATGCTAATTCGCGATTCGGCAGGCGTCGGAATCGGTTCAGAAAAATCACAGCTCGCGTCAACCAACAGCGTTGGCGTGCGTTATAGCCCTATATCACATGTAAAAGGATTTCATGATGAAAACGTTAGGGCACTTACGAAACGTTGTGATACTACTCTCGGTACTTGCAGCAGCGGGCTGCGCGACAAGAACCGTTGTCGTACCAAAGGGCTACCATCACCAGCCTGTTGTCACGAAACACGTTGTCCATAACATGAGACCAGCGAAGCGACATTGCTGGAAGCATCGTGGGCATTGGGATTGCAGATAGGCGTTAGGTTCGGCGATCTGCAGTCGATGCGGATAGCGGGATCTCGAGTCCCTAGGGAACCGGTCGCTGTACGCGTTCCGAAAACATCTCAATAAATCGTGGCCAGTCAAGATCATATTGCACGTTCATTTTTTGCGCTCCTTCAGCACCAGGCCAAATTTCCTCACCAGCGACGGAAACGCCATAGCTGATGCCGTGATCGATGTTTACGTCGACGTACATTTCTTTTGTGGTGACTAAGCTGGGGTCTATGAGGCTGGCAACCGCAATCTGGTCGTACATTAGCCAAACACGATCAGGATCGCTTTGAAAACGCTTTCCAAGTGTATCTTTCAACAGTTGCGTGAGCGGCGTGTCGACTGCCACCATCTCGTCAAAATGCGCTTTCGATAGTGCTGATTTGCGTGAGACGTTCAATGGTGACAATTCGATCGGAATGCCAGCTCGTAGCGTCACGTAGGCCGCCTCCGGGTCAACCCAAAAGTTGTACTCCGCATTCGGTGTGATGTTGCCAGCACCGTCGGGCAGGGCGGCTACCGCGCCGCCCATAATGACGAGACTCTTTACCTTCTCAGCAAATGTCGGTTCTGCCCGAATGGCTTGTGCGATATTGGTAAGCGGTCCAATCGCTACCAGCGTTATTTCTCCCGGCTGAGCTAATACTGTTTCGACCAAAAACGATACGGCTGATTTATCTTCGGCCACTTTCTTGGCAAAGCCGCCCGGCGGCATCGCAGGTACTTCGTTTGAATACCACTTGCCGTAGTGTTCCACCGCGAAGTCACTTTTCTCGTGAACCAATGGCATGTCGGCGCCTCGGTACACCGGAATATCCACTCGATTGGCAATTTCCAATATGCGTAGGACATCCACGGTCGCTGTTTCGAGGCTTTCATTTCCGGCAACGGTCGTAACGCCCAAAATTTCAAGTTCCGGCGATTGTAATGCCAACATTATCGCCAATCCATCGTCGGCTGGCGGCATCACAAAGTCGGTGTCAAATATGATTGGAATTCGTTGCTCGGATTCGGCTAGCGCCGATTCTGGTACTCCGATAGCGGCTATTAAGAGTATTACGAATTCTATTCTTTTCATTGACCTACCTTTGATGTGGCGACTGCCTGTTGAAGCAGAAATCATTGCATAGTTTGAACGGAGAAGGCTAACAGGCACTCAATATGAAACAATAGCGGTCGCGAATTTAATTATCGAACCACGGAGCATTTTATGGCCAGCCCGACCCCGGGAAGTACCCGTCAATCCAGTGACAAGGAAATCTGGGAGCAAGATCGACGTCATCACGTGCATCCGTTTCACAATTTCGCCAGCTATGATAAGCATGGCTCGCTGATCATCGATGAAGGGCGTGGCGCTTATTTGAAAGACATTGATGGTAAAGAGTACTTCGATGCAGTCGGAGGTATGTGGTGCACCAACATTGGGCTTGGACGCCAGGAAATGGCAGATGCCATTGCCGAGCAAGTGACGAAACTCGCCTATGCCAATCCCTTCTCTGACATGTCAAATGAGCCTGCTGCTCGTTTGTCGGCAAAATTGGCGGAGCTGGCGCCAGGTGATTTGAATCACGTGTTTTTCACTTGTGGCGGTTCGACGGCCAATGATGGCGCGTTCCGTCTTATTCAAATGTACCAAAGTGCGCGTGGCAAGAAACAGAAGAAGCATATTCTTAGCCGCCATGACGCCTATCATGGTACGACCTATTTCGCGGCATCCCTATCGGGTAAGGCGGGCGACCGAATGCCTGATTTCAGTTATATCGAAGACATCATTCACCACCTATCTAGCCCGAATTTTTATCGTGCGCCAGAAGGGATGGATGAAGCGCGATTTTGCGATCATCTGGTAGACGAGATGGAGCAGAAAATCCTGGAGCTCGGAGCCGAAAATGTCGCTGCTTTTTATGCGGAGCCGATTCTTGGATCTGGGGGCGTGATTGTTCCGCCGGAGAACTATAATCGCCGAACCTGGGAGCTATGCCAGAAGTACGACATCATCTACGTCGCTGATGAGGTCGTGACCGGATTCGGCCGGCTGGGCCATTGGTTTGTGTCGAAAGACATGTTTGACGTACAGCCTGACATCATTTGTTGCGCGAAGGGGCTAACGTCTGCCTATTTGCCACTTGGCGCCATGATATTTTCCGATAAAATTTATAATGTGCTGGGTAATGACGCAGATCGTTGGTTCACTGGTGGCTATACGTATTCGGGACATCCCGTGTGTTGCACCGCTGCGCTTACCAATATTGAAATAATGGAACGGGAGAATATTTTTGAAAATGTTCGAACGGTAGGCGCCTACTTCGAAGAGCAATTGCGGACACTGCTGGATTTGCCGATTGTCGGCGATATTCGTGGGCGACTATTCATGATGTGCGTGGTGAACGTCATGAACAAAGAGACCGCAGAGTTTTTCCCTCCTGAAGTGAATATAGGTAAGCGAATATCCAATCATGCGGAGAGCCAGGGTGTGATTGTGAGACCGGCCGCAGATCTGAATATCATGTCGCCAGCGTTGACGATGACAAAAAAGGACGTGGACTTTCTTGTGCCTCGTTTGCGCAAGGCGATTGAGTTGACGATGGACGACTTAAGAGCGGAAGGTTATTTACCCGCCTAGTCTTATTGCAATGTGCCAGTGCACTCGACGGTTATGGTTGCCGCAATTAGGCCAAGATCATTTGTGGTATCGGGTAAGTCGATGCGATTGATATCGACCGCAATATCCGTATCGCTTGCACCCATTGCATGTGCCTGCTCCAGCGCGATCTTCGTCGCCGCTTCTTCAGCAAGTTTGAGTGCGACAGGCGCTGAGGATACCAATGTTGGGTCATCATCAATATGCACCCAGTAACCACCTGAGTCTTTGCCGGTAATCTCGATCGTGGAGTGCGTTTTCACCATGCCGACGGCTGCGCCGACCGCATTGGCCACTTCGGCAAACTTCGGAATGATCGTCTCGCTGCCAAGTCGGCGACCGACTTCAGGATAATAAAGTGTGGCCGGTCCACCGACTGCGATCAGAGGGATTGTCGGCGATAGTGACACATTGAGATTCTTCACCTTACCGTTGCCAGAAATCACTGCCGCAATCAGCGGGTTGTCTTCGTTGAGTGCTTCGGCACTGAGTCGTTCAAGAAGTAGGCGTGTGCTTTTCTGAATGACGGTATCGATCACTTTTTCTGCAAATACAGTCACTTCCTGTTCTATAGAGTCGACTCGCGATGATACGAGGGTGCTATTGCGGCCCTGGATTTCGCATCCCAGGCGCGCGGTTTCCGCACACCACTGCGATTGTTTCCCGAGCACATGTGCGGCATCGCTCGGGGTTAGGCCACTCGACTGGATGAGTCCGCGAGATAACAGCCTTGCGGCGAGTTTTTCATCTACCTTACGGTGAATGAGCGCAGACCATGGCGTCGGTTCGCAACCAACTCGATCCAGAAAATTCACTTCGTCTTCGTTTAGGTCCGTTGGCAATTCATTGCTGTCGTAGCCTTCCGGGCGCAATAGAAATCGACATGCAGTGCGAAAACCGACACCTGCGTTTACGACGTTTCTTAAATGTGTTTTAACTGCAGGCCAACGTTGGCCGACTAACGACAATGGCACGACACGATTGCTGCTTAGGCTTAACCCCCCCTTGAAATCGGTTAGGACTTCGCTGTCACCGCCCAGACCAGAGGTTCGCATGTCGATCGCGTGAACCATGGTTCGGTATTCGCCGACGAGCGAGCCTTCATGATTGACGTCAGGCCAGCCGTCATGCGCGGTTGCAATGTCCGTTGTGGTTCCGCCGATATCGGATATCAAGAAATTTTTCTCGCGCGACAGATAACGTGCGCCGATGACACTTGCAGCAGGGCCCGAGAGTATTGTTTCAATTGGGCGTTCTATCACGAGTTCCGCACTTGCAAGTGAGCCGTCACCTTTCACGATCATCAGGCGACTGTCGATGCTCTCTGCAGCTAACGACTTTCGTACAGCAGTGATCAATGCCACGATCCTGGAAATTATGCGTGCATTCAAGGTTGCGGTGAGCGCGCGGCGAGGCCCGTCGAGCGCGTCGGAGAGATCGGAAGAGACCGTGAGAGGGCGGCCCGTGATTTCCCTGATGATTTCCTGTACCTGATGTTCGTGTGATGGATTTCTAACCGAATACATCGACGCAACGGTAAAGGCGTCGGTCTTGTCTCGCAGCTCGGTGACGACGCGTCGGAGTGTTTCTATGTCGAGCGGTTCTGCTTCAAATCCGGTGTGGTCGTGACCACCCGATAGCCGAACAATATTGGTATCCGGAATCGCGTCCAATATACGAGTGCGTTCGACCATCTGATCATCAAATCCGATAAGGATGGCCGTGACCGCTGCACCTTGACCCTGAACCAGTGCGTTTGTGGCAAGAGTCGTTGAGACCGACACGAGTCCAATGTCGTCCCGCGCGAAATCGTCGCCGGCGTCGGAGAGCACGCTTGCCAATGCATTTGAAACACCGATAGATAGATCGCCGTAGGTCGTAACGGCCTTCGCCGACGCGATGACGGTTCGTTTTTGCAAATCGACGATAACGGCATCCGTATAGGTGCCGCCAGTGTCAATGCCAACGTTGAATCGGGCCATATCTGACCTGCAGAGAATATTTTGCAGCAGGGATTCTAGCGTTTTTATTAGTCCGGGGTCAGAGTATTACTCTGATCCCGGCACAAAACATTCAATCGTGTGTGATTGCGATTGCCTCGATCTCAACCATAAACACCAGCCTGGCAAGCCGCTCGATTTGTACCAGCGTATTTGCCGGCGCCTGACCGCCAAAATACTCCGCCCGTATAGCAGCCGTTTTTCTGAATTCCTCGATGCTAGTCGTATAAATCGTCGTCTTAACAACGTCCGAGAAATCAGCGCCCTCGGAGGCCAGTATGATTTTCAGGTTCTCCATGGCCTGTCGAAATTGTGCCGCGATATCGCCTTCACCGACGATATTGCCATCTCCGTCCAGACCAACCTGGCCTGCGATGTATAGCGTGTCTCCGTGCTTGACGAGATGCGTGTATCCGGTGGGCTGTGTCATCCCCGCTGGGTTGATGCGCTCAATTTCAGCCGCAAGAGCGGTGCCCGCCAAGGCAGCCGCCAAAATTAATAAAGCATATTTCATCTGATGTCTCTCGATAGTGGGCGTCATTCGCGATGTGCTCGCGCTACAAGCCTAGCTCGCTTAAACCTGGATGGTCGTCTGGACGAGGGCCAGAAGGCAATGAAATTTTCGTTCAGCTGCGGAGATTTTTAAATCGTTGATACTCGCAATCCTGAGGCGCATCAGTCCAGCTTCATCGAATTCCCGGTTCTCATTCCCATAGGAGCGATACCATTGACCGGCGGCATTGTGGCTTTCATACGCAAAACGGACCGCTATCCGGTTGCCGGAAAAAGCCCAAACTTCTTTGATCAAGCGATAGTCGAGTTCGCGCACCCACTTCTGCTGTAGGAAGCTAACGATTTCTTCGCGCCCGCGGACAAACTCGGCACGATTTCTCCACTCTGAATTTTCTGTATAGGCCAACGAGATTTTTTCCGGATCTTGCAGGTTCCAGGCGTTTTCGGCCATACGGGCTTTTTGTGCAGCCGTTTCAATGTCATACGGTGGAAAGGGTGGGCGACTCATGATTTCTTGCTCCCGTTAGCACAGGTTCATGGTTTACAATACGCAAGAGGTTTCAATTTATGCTCGTAGATTAAGAATGGTATTGCAATGATTTCTGAAGAACTAATTCAACAATATGAGCGCGACGGCGCAGTCTGCATCAAAGGGGCAATTGACCCCGCATCCGCTGCATCAGTTCTCGCTAATCTTGATGTCCTGATTGATGGCGACAACGACCGTTGGACCACGATTCGCGAAGGAGGCTTCTCGGATCGACATTTGTGGCCAACGATGCCCTGGATGTACGATTTCTGCGCTAAAAGCGCGTTGCCGGAAATTGTAGGACGACTCATGCGAAGTCAGGCTGCACGTCTATACTTCGATCATACTTTCATTCGTGATGCCGGTACGGCACAAACAACCCCATGGCATCAGGATCGTCCCTACTGGCCGTTCCTGGGTAAACAAATTGCGTCCGTTTGGGTTGCGCTGACCGCGTGCAAGAAAGCATCGAGCAGCTTGCAGTTTGTTCGTGGTTCGCATGCTGCCGGAAAAGTCTACCGCCCGATTCCCTTCGGCAACGACGGTGGCAGCTCGGAGTTTCTGGGACAGAATAAATCGCTTGATCTGATGCCCGATATTGATGCGGCGCCCGACGATTTCGAGTTGTTATGTTGGGATGTTGTACCCGGTGATGTCATTGTCTTTGGTGGCGAGGTTATCCACGGCGCAAGCGACAATGCCGAGAATATGGAAAGACGCGCAGCACTCTCTATCCGCTACGTGGGGGACGACGTCATTTGGGATCCTCGTCCAGGCACGGACCCGATGGTCAACGATGACATGGTGTCATTTGAGCCGGGCGAGCCACCGCACGATGACAAATGGTTTCCAAACGTTTGGTCAGCCGGTTGAATGTCGACTAGGGATTTATAAGAATTTTGCCGCGTCGATTCTTTGCTGCCCATTGATACTTGTACGCGTCCAGGAAATTGTCCAACGAAAAGGACCGGTCAACTAATGGCGTCAAACGACCGTCGTTCATTGCGCTGGTGATAAACTCAATGGCTTCTTGTTTCTGTGCCGGGTCATCGATGTAATTGTAGACAGAATGCGGTTGCAGTATTGCGGCCGAGAGGATCATCTCATTCAGCGGCACGACGCTATCTTGGCCGCTCATACTGCCATATAGAAAAATAATCGCGTTCCGCGCGAGTGAGTTGGCGTATTGGTTTATCAAATCACCACCGACGGGGTCGTAGATGACCCGGACGCCATTGCCGCTGGTAATATCGCGCAGTGCAGCGGCAACATCGTCGGTATCTGTCGATATCACGTGGTCCGCACCGGACTCCTTGATAAAAGTGACGTTGTCCTGGTCGCGTGTTGTGCCAATGACTGTTGCGCCGACTATTTTGGCCAGCTGGGTCGCGGCAATTCCTGCGCTGCTCGATGCTGCGCAATTGAGAATGAAATCATCCGCTTTTATTTTCGCCGCTGTGTACAAAGCGTAGTAAGCGGTTAAGTAGGTTATCCAGATTGATGCACTCTCGTTGGCCGACAGCTTGGCAGGCGATTTGGTTACGTAATATTCCGGCACCAGTGCGACTTCACCGTTTACGCCGTAACCAGAATTCATCCAGGGCAATGTTCCTACACGATCGCCTATTTCGAATTGGGTGACATCAGGGCCAACAGCATCAACCACGCCGGAGGCTTCGTCTCCAAAGGTTGATGGCAACTCCAGCAAGAACGGATAATCGCCATCTATCAATCCAAAATCGCCGTAGTTAAGTGCAAAGGCATCGACTTTGATGCGTACCTCGCTCGCTGCAGGCTCAGGAATAGGCAGGTCTTCGAGCCGCATGCGGTCGAAGCCTGCGCCGGCGTGAATTCTGATTGACCTTGCCACTTGATTCTCCTGGGCACGAACGGCGGGATAGTATGCATCAGAATGCCGCAAACTCGCAGCAAATCAGTGGCTTAACTTATACTTGAATCGACAAGCGGCAGGGCAGACAATGGCTCGCTGCACGGCATAAATCTAAAGTAGTGCTCCAGTTTCCTGTCGCTATTGGAGCATTCGATTGGCACGTCCAAAAGGGGGATAAATGGCCGATAGTAAAAACGAGCATATGGGCGAATTTGTGGGTGACGTTCCCGTTGTCGCGAAATCTGACGTGGTAGTCGTTGGCGGCGGCTCTGCTGGCGTAACGGCTGCGGTATCTGCAGCGCGTAACGGTTGCTCGGTGACCGTGCTTGAGCGATACCATCACCTCGGCGGCATGGCGTCCGGTGGCATGGTTTTGGTGTTGGACGATATGGTCAATAACCAGGAAATTACGGTTTCCGGAATCGTTGATGAGTTCGTGCAGCGTATGCGGAAGGAAGGCATGGCTGTTTTACCACCGCCAGAAGACCGACATGCCAGTCAAGAGATGTGGGAGAAGTGGTCGCGCTGGGGTGTGCATGATTTTCACAAAGCGGAACGACCACAGCCAATTACCTACGCGGTAGCGTTTGATCCGGACGCATGGAAACGTACCTCACTCGACCTGATCCGAGAAAACAATATCAATCTTCGCTTACACAGCTTCTTTAGCGAGGCGATTGTTGAGGACGGCGTAATAAAAGGTGTTATCTGCCATACGAAATTAGGACGGCAGGCGATTCTCGGAAAAATCGTCATCGATACGTCCGGTGATCTCGATGTTGCTTGCAGTGCTGGGGCCGATCATTCTCAAGGTCAATACATCGTAACAACTGTGTTTCGACTCGCGAATGTTGATACAGATGAGGCGATGCGCTTCGAGTATGAAGAGCCGGAAGAATTCGCCAAGGTCAACCGTCAAGCACGCAGGATCATCGGCGGCGCCTGGGAGATGTGGTGGTTGAAGACGCCTATTCCCGGCGTGGTTTGGTGTAACTGTCCGCACATGCCAGGCTACGACGGCATTTCGGTGGGCGATTTGACCGCAGCCGAATATGAAGGCCGAGACCGCATGATGAAGCTGTTTAGATTTGCGCGCGAAAATCTGCCGGGCTTTGAGAAAGCTGACATGCTCGGTGCCGCTGAGCAGGTCGGTGTGCGAACCACACGTATGTTGCAGGGCGAATACGTTGTCACAAAGGAAGACGTGGTGGAACGTCGCCATTTCGCTGATACCGTTTGCCGTGGTCGTGACTACTACACGCCGTATCGAGCGTTGCTGCCGAAGTCGGTAGACCAACTCATTGTTGCCGGACGTCACTATTCAGCAGAACCCGAAGCGCAGAAACGTTCACGGGAAATACCACCGTGTATGGCGCAGGGTGAGGTGGCCGGTATTGCTGCCGCAATGGCGCTCGACGCCGATATCAATATTCGAGATGTCGATCCGCTCAAGATCCAAAAACAAATGCGAGCCCAGGGTGCTGATCCAGGTGATGTGCCCTCTGACAATGCAACGGGTGTCGGTGATGTTGTCGCCAAAGCATAAGTCGCCTAGCAACGAATTTAAACACGTAGGAGAAGTAGCAGTAATGTCCAGTTCAAACACGTTGCCATTGGAAGGCATCCGCGTTATCGATTTCACGCAAGTTATGATGGGTCCGTCTGCGACGCAGATGTTGGGAGACTTCGGCGCAGACGTGATCAAGATAGAAAACCCGAAAGGGGGTGATTTGTCGCGCACAGCATTCGGTGCTGTTGATGAGAAAGGTCTCAATAATCCGATTTTTTGTAGTCTGAATCGAAACAAGCGTTCGCTCGCATTGGATTTGCGTCAAGACGAGAACAAAGAAATTGTTTACGCGTTAATTAAAGATGCTGACGTCGTCGTCAGTAATTTTCGTGCAGGCGTAATGGACCGCATTGGTTTCGGCTACCATAAACTTCGCGAGTTAAACCCGAAACTGGTTTATGCCAGCGGCAGTGGCTATGGCCCCAAGGGCCCGTATTCGCATAAGGGTGGTCAGGATGTTCTCGCGCAAGCGATGAGCGGCGTCATGATGCGACGGGCCGATCCCTCCTTACCGATCAGTATTTATCCCACCACAATTTGTGACTACACGACCGGTATGCATTTGGTTCAGGCCGTGTTGGCGGCGCTCATCGGCGTCTCGAGAACGGGACAAGGTCAGTGTGTCGAAGTGTCTCTATACGATTCGATGATTGCACTGCAAATGCAGGAGGCAACCTGTCATTTGAATACAGGCAAGGAAATAAACTGGGCGGAGATGCCACTATGCGGCGTTTTCGAAACGGAAGATGGTTCGTTGGTATTGGTCGGTGCATTTAAACTAAATCCACTGCAAGACATTTGTAACGTTCTTGGAATAGAGGACCTTTCGATTGATTATCCTGATCTCGAAACACAACGTGCCAATAAACCTTACTTGCAGGAGCGGTTTCAAACCGAATTCAGCAAACAAAGTACAGTGCATTGGATAGAGGGGCTAGAAGGCGCTGACCTGCTTTGCGCGCCCGTCAAAGAGCTAGCGGAAGTACTTGAGGATCCGCAGACCGAGGTTAATGGGATGATCGAATCGTTCGAACACCCGATCAATGGCGAAATGCAGGTCATCGCGTGCCCGATTCATTTTTCAGAAACGGATTGCAGCGCGCGTCGCATCCCGCCTCGACTCGGTGAGCATAATGAGGAAATACTGGCAGAGCTAGGGATTGATCGGGCCACGGAGGCAAGTGTCTAGTGACGGTCAATTACGTTGTTGAGAAGCATGTCGCACGAGTAACGATCGATCGTCCGGAGCGTATGAATTCGGTCGACGAATCTACGTGGCAGCAACTGGAACAAACCTGGCAAAAAATTGAACAGGACCCGGACATTCGTGTGGTCGTCCTCACGGGTGCCGGCGAACGGGCGTTTTGTGCGGGTGCTGACTTAAAAGCTGGCGGTGATGAAAAAACCGGTCTTGAATACTGGGAAAGTGCACGCTCTGGCGGGTTTGGTGGCTTGACCTTAAGACGATCCTTACATGTTCCAGTGATTGCGCGTGTTAACGGCGTTGCCGTTGGGGGTGGATTTGAACTCGTCCTGGGTTGCGATATTGTGATCGCTGCAGAAAATGCATCGTTCGGTTTACCGGAAGCGAAAGTCGGTCGCATGCCACTCGATGGTGGCATGGTGATGCTGCCAAGACTGATTCCAGAGAAAATAGCGATGGGAATGCTCTTAACCGGCAGGCGAATATCTCCGGCTGAGGCTAAAGAATACGGATTGGTCAATGAAGTTGTACCACCAGCAGAATTGGATACGGCAGTTGACCGATGGGTGGAGCAGATTCTTGAGTGTGCGCCGCTGTCTGTCAAAGCAATCAAAGAAAGCGTAAAGGAAACGCTCGACTTGCCGCCGCGAGAGGCACAGATGTTAAGGCTGCCGGCGTTGATTGCAGCACTCGAGTCTGACGATGCGGACGAGGGGCCACGTGCATTCCAGGAAAAGCGCAAGCCGAAATGGACGGGACGGTAGGGGTCTCTATATAGATGATTGGCGCGCAACGTAAATGACGTACGTAATCATGTCTCCGTGCGAAGGCGTTAAGGAAGGCTCTTGTGTATTAGTTTGTCCCGTTGACTGTATTCATGAGGGTGAAACAATGTTTTACATTGACCCTGTCGAATGCATCGCCTGCGGATTGTGCGAGACGATTTGTCCGGAAGACGCTATTCGTCCGATTGAAGACGTGCCGGGTGACGAGAAGCCCTACATCGCCAAGAACAAAGACTTCTTTGAACGGGCGTGAGTGTCTTTAACTCAAGGAACGCCCGTCCCACTGTAGTCGTCTTTACGCTGATCGCGTTGCAAGCTTGCGTTGCAACGGTTGAGAGACCGATTTCTGGCGAGCCAGAGGTCATTCGCTGTGCGGATGTCGCGATGACTTCCAAATCGCAGCAATGTGAGGTGTCAGCGACCGGAAGCGGGGGACTTATCATCGTCGGGACTATTCTTGCGTCCGATGCCATCTACGAAAATGGCAGCATGTTAATTGACGGCAATGGGATCATCGCTGCGGTTGGTTGCGATGTTTCAAAGCATGACCTTGCCGAATCAGCGAGCGTGCTGGAGTGCCCGGGTGGCATCGTCTCGCCAGGTTTCATCAATCCTCATGATCACATTCTCTTCACACACCAATGGCCGAGCCCGCCTGCGCCTGAGCGAGCGGAACATCGGCATCAGTGGAGACTTGGATTGGCCGGACGCAACAAGGTTGCTTATGAGGCCGCAACGCTAGACGAGCAGGTTGCCTGGGGAGAGCTACGCCAAATTTTGTCGGGCACAACTTCGATGGCAGGCATGGGTGGCTTTCCAGGCTTGGTACGAAATTTGGATAGTGACTCGTTGAACGGCTTGGTGGATCAAGCGCCCGCTTTTACGACCGTTTTTCCGCTCGGCGATCCAGCTGGCAAGATGCTAACGACCGGTTGCGACTATCCCGCGTTAGTTGACGTATCAGCATACGAAAATGCGCATTCATTTCAGGCGCATGTTGCTGAAGGCGTTGATGCGAGCGCTAACAATGAGATCAGTTGTGTCACCGGGCAACAGGCAGGCGGTATTGATGTCACTGACAAGCCGACCGCATTCGTCCATTTTGTTGGCGCGAGCGCGGCTGACGCGTTGTTAGTCAAGGAAAAAAATATTAGTGTGGTTTGGTCGCCGCGATCCAATATGTCTTTGTACGGTCACACCGCCGATGTTTCTCTATACAAGACACTTGGCGTAAATGTTGCCCTTAGCACGGATTGGATATATTCCGGTTCAATGAACATGTTGCGTGAGTTAAGTTGTGCAGCGTCATACTCGCGTCAGTATTTGGACAATCGAATAACAGACTACGATTTGTGGTCTATGGCCACGAGTAACGCCGCTGAAAGCTTCGCTTTGCAAAATTCGCTTGGCAGCATCGCGATTGGTCAAGTCGCTGACCTGGCCATTTTCTCAGCTGGCAACGAGATAAATCCCTACGCGCAAATTGTTCAGTCGGATGTCACTGACGTGCTTCTTGTGTTGCGCGAAGGACAACCGCTGGTCGGAATGCCTGATGTAATTGCGGCCCTGTCGCCCAATCCGGCGCAATGCACTCGTCTCCCAGCGGCACTTGCCTGCGGACGTGAGGTAGCTGTTTGCACTAGCAACGAGCACGCATCAGATCTGGGCGCGATCATTGCTGCCAACCCTGATTCATACCCACTAATGTCCTGCACGACCACGCCTCCAGGCGAACCTACTTGCGATCCCAGTTGGCCCGGGCAGTTTGATGGCAGGCGAATATCAGGGTCAGATGACGATGGGGATGGAATCGAGAATAGCGCAGACAACTGCCCGACTATATTCAATCCTCTGCGGCCAATGGATAGCCGCCAGCCTGATTGGGATAACGATGGATTGGGTGACTCATGTGACAATAGGCCGTTCGGCAACATCGAGACGCGCTAAACGCAATTTCTAAATAGATAAATAGTTAGTTCACGAAGAAGCGGGAATAATAAATGACGACTATCGACAACAGTGACGACACATCCGCGAGTGAGGATGAGCTGGCTTCATACCCGAAGCCAGCCTACGCATGGTACGTCGTTGTTCTGATGATGTGTTTCTACGTGTTGTCTTTTATGGACCGACAAATAATTGCTGTCATGTTGGAGCCCATTAAGGCAGATCTGGATCTCACAGATGTTCAGATCAGTTTGATCGGTGGCATCTCGTTTACGATATTTTATTCTGTTGCCGGCGTTTTTATTGGCCGACTCGCGGATTCCCTTAATCGCCCTTTGCTAATCGCGATTGGCGTTTTCGTGTGGAGTCTTACAACGGCGGCTTGCGGTCTTGTTGGTAAGTTTTGGCAGTTGTTTATTCTGCGCATGGGCGTCGGCTTAGGTGAAGCGGCGCTACTACCGTCAACGCTGTCATTGTTATCGGATTACTTCCCCTCAAAGCGCCTGGCAACGCCGACCAGCGTTTTTCTGTTTGGAGCTCCAATAGGAATTGGCTTGTCGTTCGCGATCGGCGGCTATCTTTACGGGGTTGCGTCGGAAATCGCGAACGCGCCGGGTTGGGAAGATGTCATCATGGTTGGCGGAGCAGCCGCGTGGAAATTGGTCTTAATGTTTCTAGGTATCGTTGGCATGCTCATGACGATGTTGCTGGTGACCGTAAGAGAACCACGAAATTCACAACAGCGTGAAAAGAGTAGCGAACCGAAGAGCGTCGCTAAAGTAGCCGACGCCGCAACGCTTGACGAAGTAAAAGAATATTCAGGGCAAAACTGGATACCCATTACCGCGCTCTATTCTTGTATGGCGTTGATCTCATTGGCCGCGTATTCGCAGGGATTTTGGGATATTACGTTCCTTAGCCGCACCTATGACTGGGACCCGGCGACGGGAAGCTTTTGGTATGGGATGGTGCAATTGTTTGCCGGACTGAGCGGGATGTTGTTTGGCGGCGTCGTTGCCGATCAATTGACCAAACGCGGCGTGCAGGGCGCCAGTGTGATTCTGGTATTGATTGGTGCGGCTTTTTCGGTGCCGTTTAGTTTCTTATATCCGCTCGCGGAGACACCGACGATGGCACTTACGCTCATGGTATTCGCTATTTTTGGTTCGAATATGTGCTTCGCGTGTGCTGCATCTGCTGTCCAACGCTTATTTCCGATTGCTATGTTGGGTTTGGCGGCTGGCGTCTACTATTTTATCTCGAACGCCGTTGGCATCGGCATAGGGCCCACACTCGTCGCCGTGCTGACCGACTATTTATACGAAGATCCGCAAAAGATAAATTACTCACTCTCTATGGTCGGCGGTATTTCGCGTGGGTTAGCCTTCTTGTTTATGCTCGCGGGTCTCAAGCACTATCGTGATTTAATGATTCGGCGAGAGTCCCAGGCTTGAATTGGAGGGTCGTGGACTTCCGTGAAATACATGGCGCGCAATTTTAAATTGCCGATGATGCGGGCTAAATGAGTGGCTTGAGCTAACTGAGAACGTCAACTGTATGTATGGATAGCATTGATTGTGCCATCAGCGGTCAGCGGGCTTAAAACGCTATTCCTCCTCCGCGTCGTCGTAGAGTCTCAGCGGATCGAGATAGCCGCGTTCAGTGATGCCTTTCTTGCGCATCGCGATACCCGTTAGGCATTCTTGAACGATCATGCTGGAATTCAGTACCGTGGTGTATCCGGGGTCCACTAGTGGGTTTAGTTCGACCAAATCAAAGCCAACCAAATTATTTTCGGAACACAATGTTCGAATTAAGGGGAACACTTCTCTTGGCGTGAGCCCACCTGATTCAGGCGTGCCGGTTCCTGGTGTATAGGCCGGATCAAGCACATCGATGTCGAATGAAATGTACAAATATTCTGGGCCGTCATTCGCTTCGTTGAGAACGCCCTCCATGACTTCATCCCAGCCGAAATGCTCAATTTCTGCCATCGTGTGATAGCGCATTTTCTGTTCGCGCATCCACTTAAAACCGTCTTCTCCTGGCCAGTAGCCTCTCAGGCCGACTTGAATATAGTTCTTACCCAGTATGTGTCCGTCATCGACCAGTCGGCGAATCGGTTGGCCGTGAGAAATTAAATGGCCGCCGTCACTATCGCCTGCGTCAAAATGGGCATCGAAGTGAATCACGCCGACATTTTTCTTACCGTACACATCAGACACTGCAGCTACATTCGGATACTCGAGCGAATGATCGCCGCCAATGACAATTGGAATGGCGCCTGTTTCTGCAATTTCGCGTACCAGCTTTCTGACAGGCGGCATGCTGCGTTCAGTACTTAGACCATCGATGGGTGCATCACCATAGTCCACCGCAACGAGCTCTCGTTTCCACGCAACACCTGTATGTAAATGCGGCAGACTGCCGCTGCCTCGACCGACGCCAATGCTGGCACGAAGCGCGGTTGGGCCTTGTCTCGCGCCGCGCATGCGATAGCCCATGTCCAAAGGTGCGCCGAGAATGGCAACGTCAACATCAGCTGCGATTAAGTCTTCGGGTGTGAATGCCAGTGGCAGCGAAAAGAAACTAAGCACGCCGGGTTGGCGTAACCGGCCTGTGGGGATCAATCCGGGTTCTCGATCTGCATCCTTGGATGTATCGCGCAAGCGGCTCCAGATATCGAGGCCCGATGCAGTGGGATCCAGTCGGATAATTGCATCTTCCGGATCAACAGTCGGCTTATCGTCCTCATTCTGTGCCAGAGCGGAACCGGCTATCGTCGTAAGCGACCCCAAAAGGATGATGGCTATCAGATTTTTCATGGCACGTGCCCCAATTTATTTGAGCGGTTAGTCATTCGCTAATAGGCGATGACGATAACAGTGTGACCCTTATTGAACGGTATTCCTTCGAGTCAGGTTTTTTTCTTCTTAAGTTCTTCGATGAGTTCTCGTTGCTGAATCTCAGCACTGTCGCCGCCGCCGAACATAAACAAACCTGATGAATAACTGGTTCCATAAGAAATGACGATATTCACGGTTTCGCCGAGCGCTGTGAGAAACTCGTCGTCCGACAGTTCGCTGAGTGGATGAATATAGACACCCCACATCTGTTCATTCGCAATCGCGTATCTCGCATCCAGAGCAGAGTCGTAGTTGGCCCGCATCACTCGGATCAGTTCGTCGCTCGAGATGCCGTCAGTGCTTCCAATAGGCATAATAATGCGCATGCGATCGGCTGCGATATCATAGATGACCGCGGTCTCCAATTCGGCTACATGAAAAAACCACACGGTATCGTTTAGCTGTGCATCTTCGTCAACGCTTAGAATTAATGCGGATAACCGTTCAGCCGTCATCGCTTCTGCTTGCGCGCCTTCAGACTCTGGCTCTACCGACTGATCTTGTGCGATTGCGAGGCTCGCCAGACTTATCGCGACAATCATCGCGCAGTACGGCAGTCGGAAAATTCGGGTGTACGACATATCGTTTCTCAACTCAGGGCGGGATGAGCAAGGTGAAAGTCGTTCGCATCCTGATATTTCTTCGCCACTGCCATGAGTGCGGCTTCACCGTAGAGTTGCCCGACGAAAAGAATTCCGGTTGGTCTGCCTTCTTTATCGAAGCCGTTTGGAACGCTGATCGCGGGGTGGCCGGTAAGACTGGTCGTGCGTGTATTCGGCGTGCCGGTGTGGGGCGCAACGTAGACGTCGACATCGCGCATCGCCTTTTCCATGTTCTGCATCATCAGCATACGCAAGCGCTGAATTTGCATATATTCGACAGCCGGCAGAAGCCGCGCAATGCGCATTAACATGTCCTCTGGTTCTTCTCTGTCCTGGATCAATAAGTCGATGCGCCCGGTTTGAACTAACTCATCGAACGCCGCCGCTTCATCGACCAAGAGCATCTGCAACGCATCCATGTCTGCATGCTCGGGAAGTTTCATTGGCGTTAGCTCCACGCCTAAGTTTTCTAACGTAGCGAGCGTCGCGTTGTCATTCGTCGCTCCGTTCGCCGTGAATACATCTTCCAGAAAACCGATTCGCAAACCGGCGATACTTCGATCGCCGTTCCAATTGAATGGCATATCGACCACGGCAAGGTCCTTGAGGTCCGGTCCGCGAACCGCCTCAAGTACGAGGGCGCAGTCTTCTACGGACCGACATATCGGTCCGATTTTGTCGAGGCTCCAACAAACTGGCATTACGCCGTGTCGACTGATCCGTCCAAACGTTGGTCGCAAACCGCTGACGCCGCAAGTTCGTGAAGGCCCAAGAATTGATCCCGTCGTGTCGCTGCCCATCGAGAATCCGACCAGGCCAGCGGCCGTTGCTGAGCCCGGGCCAGCTGACGATCCGCCGGATCCCTCATCGGTCTTCCACGGATTTCTCGTTTGCTTTCCTAACGAATGATCGCCGCGTGCAATTTCGCCCGTGGCGAGTTTCGCAATCAGGACGGCGCCGGCATCTTCTAGTCTCGTTACTGCGGTGGCGTCAATGTCGACAATCTGATCTCGATAGGCTTCCGATCCCCAGGTGGTTCTGTAGCCGCGTTTTGCGATGACGTCCTTTGCACCCCACGGAATTCCATGCAGTGGTCCGCGGTATTTGCCGTTTGCGATTTCGGCGTCGGCTTGCTTGGCCTGCGCAATTCCGAGTTCCTCGGTTAACGTGGTGACGCTATTAAGAATGCCGTCGTGACGCTTGATCCTCCCAAGGTACATCTGCGTAAGTTCAAGCGACGACACTTGTCGAGATTCCACTAGAGAAGACAGGTCGGTGACGGGCCAAAATGCTACGTCATCCAGGTTCGCCGGACGCCTAACGCTGGGTCGGGCGCTGCGCACAAACGGTTCGCGGTTGTGGTTGAAAACCTGACCCGGTACCGCCGGATTGAAGTACAGCGGCGGCGGTATATTTTGATCAATGTAAACCGCCCGCCGTGCCACGATTCCCTGCAGATTGGCATTGATACCAGCCACCATCTCTTCCCGATCAGCTTCTGAGAATTCCAGGCCAGCGAGTCGTGCAGCGGAATCGATCATGTTATTCGTGATGGCGTTTGATCCGCCGTCGGATTGTGCCCAGAGCGTGCCGGGAAACAATGTCGATCCCAGGCCGGCCCCGCCACACCAAGCCAAAAAGGACCGGCGACGAATATCAGAGGATTTGGGTTCGGTCATGAACTTGCTCCAATCGGGGCGATGCGGGTGTTTTTTGTTTGTCTAATATATGCCCCGTATTCCATTAGAATACACCCATGCAGCTAAGTGAACTCAAGAAATTCGGTTGGGGTACGTTGCAGGAACAGCAATTTGTGGCGTTCGAAGATCACGATCATCAACCGGCACGCGTGTTGGACGTACATCGATCGGTCATTCACGTGGTGGCGCCAGATCTCGATCTATCGCTTCCTGTGCCTCTGAAGCTCGACGGCGGACCGGTGACTGTTGGCGACTGGGTCCTCATTGATCCCGCAGCACCGCGGATAGTCCAGCGACTCGAGCGTAGTTCATTGTTCAGGCGTAGGGCACCCGGCACTGATCGCAGTGAACAACTAATCGCCGCAAATGTGGATACATTGTTCGTGGTGTCGTCTTGTAATCAGGATTTTAACGTAGCGAGATTGGAACGCTATCTCGCGATCGGGTGCGATGCTGGCGCGATGTGTCTGGTCGTTTTGACTAAGGCGGATATCAGTGATGATGTTAGTGACTACGTGCAGCGCGCGAGTCGTTTGGCGCCAGGATTAATGGTCGAGGCGGTGAATGCGTTAGAGCGGAAGAGTTTAGGCAATCTTGATGCGTGCCTAGCCGAAGGTCAGACTATCGCTTTGTTAGGATCGTCTGGCGTAGGGAAGTCGACGTTAACAAACACGTTGTTAGGCGCTGCCGACGTTGCCACCCAAGCGGCGCGCGACGATGATGATCGCGGTCGTCATACAACCACCGCGAGACAGTTACACCAGCTGCCCGGCGGCGCCTGGCTTATGGACACGCCCGGAATGCGCGAGCTGCAATTGACCGATGTGCAGTCAGGGTTGGAGGACGTATTCGCAGAGATTGGCGCCTTCGCGAATTCCTGTCAATTCGCTGATTGTACGCACGAGGAAGAACCTGGTTGTGGCATTGCAGCAGCGGTAGCGAGCGGCGACGTTGATCCTGATCGCGTTTCGCGATGGCGTAAATTGGTTCGTGAGGAAGCTCACAATCGGGAGAGTATTGCCGAACGTCGTGCGCGTGATAAATCGATTGGGAAGTATTACAAGAGCGTTATCTCGGAGAATCAACGTCGAAAGGGCCGTGGTCCTGGTAATTAGCGATTAGCCGATAGCGGATCAGTTCTACATTGTTGCCCTAACGAAAGCCGCCGACCGAGGGTCGATTGGTTCGTCTCCCGGTCGTCTTCGCGTTGTCAAAACATTCTACGCTGCCGCAGCAAGCGCCTGATCGAGATCAGCAATAATGTCATCGATATGCTCGATACCGACACATAATCGAATCATATCCGGCGTGACTCCAGCAGTTTCTAGCTCTTCGTCGGACAGTTGTCGATGCGTCGTGGACGCTGGATGCGCGGCGAGGGATTTGACGTCGCCGATGTTGACGAGACGCACGAACATCTCAAGTGCATCATAAAATTTAACGCCGGCGTCGAAGCCGCCCTTGATACCGAATGTCAGCAATGCCGATGGTTTTCCATTCGTATACTTTTGTGCCAAATCGTAATAGGGCGAATCGGCAAGACCACCGTAATTCACCCAGCTAACGCTGGAGAGCTCACTTAAATGCTTAGCTACAGCAAGAGCATTATCACAATGTCTTTCCATTCGTAGAGGTAGTGTGGCCAGACCTTGCAAGATCAGAAACGCGTTCATTGGACTCATTGCCGAGCCAGTATTTCTAAGCGGTACCGTGCGCGCTCTGCCGATGTAAGCGGCCGGACCCAGCGCTTCGGTATAAACGACGCCATGGTATGATGATTCCGGTTCCGTGAGCATGTGAAACTTCTCTGGATAATCGGCCCAAGGGAACTGTCCACCGTCAACAATTACACCGCCTAAGGAATTTCCGTGGCCGCCCATGTATTTGGTCAAAGAATTGACGACAATATCAGCGCCCCAAGCGATCGGCTTAATCAAAGCCGGTGTTGCAACCGTGTTGTCGACAATTAGCGGCACGCCGTGTTCGTGCGCCATGTTGGCCAGTGCTTCGATATCAACAATATTGCCCGCTGGATTACCGATGGACTCGCAAAAAACTGCGGTTGTTTTGTCGTCGATTAGACCTTGCATTGATTCAACCGAATCATCAGCCGCAAAGCGAACTTCTATACCCAATTTCGGCAGCATGTGTTTAAACAAAGTATAGGACCCGCCGTAAAGCTGCGGCACCGTTACAATGTTATTACCGTTTTCGGCAATATTGAGAATCGAATAGTTAATAGCAGCGCTGCCAGCACTGACACACAAGCCTGCAATTCCTGCTTCAAGTTCGGCCGAGCGTTTTTCCAACACGTCGAGCGTGGGATTCATGATGCGAGAGTAAATATTGCCCTCTACCGCCAGATTGAATAGATCTGCACCGTGTTGGGCGTTTTCAAATTCGTAAGCGACAGTTTGATAAATAGGGACGGCGACGGCTTTGGTTGTGGGGTCAGATTTAAAGCCGGCGTGAATGGCAAGCGTCTCATCTTTCATTGAGCATTCTCCTGGACGGCACTCAGCGGCGCGCGCTAAGTACTCTTTGGTGTTTGTTAGGCGACAAGTCTATCACCACTAAAAACAAAAGACGTCCACCGCGTGGCAGGCGGGTGGCCTTTCTTAAGGCGCATTGCTTGAAGAAGAGAGCTTGAAATTGGTCGGTCGTGCGGAGTCGTGCCACGGAATTTCTAACGTTGGGTGGCACCCTCGATCTGGCATCGAGGCCGACCGCGGTGTTCATCGCTGACATAATTTTAAAATTGACAGACATCCACGCCTGCTCTAACGTCCCGAACCAGATGGTGCTCTGTTGTTGCAGAGCTAAGAGGGAATCCGGTGTAAATCCGGAGTTGTATCCGCAACTGTAAGCTGGGAGTTGCTGGCCAGTCGAGCCACTAGGACACGTGTCCTGGGAAGGCGGTCAGCAGTATTGATCAGTAAACCAGGAAACCTGCCATCGCGTCGTTCGCTCGAGGTCGGATTAACTTTTAGAGCCGGAATACCTATTCCCGTGAAACGACATTTAGTCGGCCCGTCGCACTGCAAGTTGGTGCAGCCGAATAATGTCGTTTGTTGCGTGCCCAAGATTGACGGTCGGTCACGCAAGAGAAATCAAAATGAAAAAGGAAATATTCGGGTCGATTGTCGCGAGCCTGATGTTGTTCGAATCGGCATTGGTATTCGCACAAGAGTCAGAGACCGTAGAAGACGAAGTAGTCGTCTACGGCGTGCGCATGGTGCAACCTGGTACGGAAGTTGGATCGAGCGTCACTGTTATTACCGCCGACGACATTCAGGCGCTTGGAGTCGACTTCGTCGTTGATGCAATTGCTACCGCCCCCGGTGTAACGATCAATCAGAATGGCGCTTTTGGTGGAGCCGCTACCGTTCGAATTCGCGGTGCGTCAAGTGAGCAAACGCTGGTTATCGTTGACGGTGTTGTCGTTAACGATCCGTCGTCACCAGGCGGTGGGTTCGATTTCGCGAGGCTAGATCCAGCAAACGTTGCTCGAATTGAAATTCTGCGCGGTCCACAATCTACTTTGTGGGGCACTGATGCTATCGGCGGAGTGGTCAATATTGTGACCAAGCGACCCGCGGAGGGACTTGGCGGCAACGTGTACGCACAAGCAGGTTCTTATGGCCTGTTTCGCGGTGGAGCGGAAGTGAGCGGGTCGGGAGAGCGTTTCGATTTTCGACTTGCCGCAGGCAGCAATACCGTTGACGGTATCTCTAAAGCCGACGAACGAAACGGCAACACCGAAGACGATGGCTTTGAATCAACAATAATTAGCGCAAGTGGCGGGATCAATTTAGCCGGTGACGCGCGGTTGCATGCTGCATTGATTTGGACAGATGCCGAGGCAGACTTTGATAGCTTTTCTTTTGGTGCCCAGGGAAATGTCGCCGATGGTGATGATGTTGCCAAAACAGAAGAGCTGAGTGCGAACTTGTCATTGCAGATTCCGTTGTTTGACGGAAAGCTCGAGAATCTTTTGCTCGTCGGGTTTTCAGACATTGAGCGCGATAGTTTTAGCGGCGGCTTACCCGCATTTTCGAGTGAGGGTGACAGAACGATTTTCCGCTATCAGGGAAATTTGTCCATCAACGAACTTAATCGCTTGGCTTTCGGCGTTGAAAGAGAAGACAGTGAAGCGAGCGGTGAAGGTACTTCGATTGACGGTCTGTTCGCGCTGTATGAATTTCGACCAAGTGACTCGCTAACAATGACGGCCGGCGTTCGTCGGGATGATCATGAACGTTTCGGCGGAGAAACGACGAGTCGACTTGCGGCTGCATACAATCCAAATGAACAGATAACACTAAGTGCAAGTTGGGGCGAAGGGTTTAGGGCGCCGACGCTTTTCCAAACCACCTTCTTTTGTTGTGGCGCGCTTGCCGAGAATGCCAACCTCATGCCCGAAGTATCCGATGCGTTTGACGCAGGCGTTACGGTACGTACCGCAGATAATAGGGGAGAGTTGGGTCTAACTTATTTTGATCAGGATACGACTAATCTCATCACTTTTGCGTTCGCAATAGGGGGCTATGAAAACATCGCGGTCGCGAAGACATCGGGAATCGAATTGTATGGCAGTTACCAATTCAACGACTGGGCACGAGTGTCAGCAAGCTATGCTGACATTGACGCTGTGGATGGAACGGGCACCAAGTTACTTCGCGTGCCGGAACAAACAGGCGATATTACAATTTCGGTTGACCCGAACGGACCCTTTTCAGGAAACCTGCTAGTGCGCTACAACGGTAGCGAAGTTGATCCTAACGGCATGGTCGGGTCGTGGACGCGAGTCGACGTGGCCGGGCGTTATCAGATGAGCGATTCGATCGAGATCTACGGGCGCATCGAAAATTTGCTGGATCGCGAGTACCAACAGATTCTTGGCTACGGAACGCCGGGCGTTTCGGGAAGTATTGGTGCGCAATTGAGGTTCTGAACTGATGCGGTCGCGACTCACCCTTCTTGTTGCAGGCCTGTTGTTCGCCGGGAGCGATTCCGCGCTCTCTAATGACGCGCCTGCCAGAGTGGTGAGTCTGGACTATTGCGCTGATCAGTTTGTCCTCAAACTTCTGCCAAGGTCCCGCATTCTTGCTGTATCACCGGATGCGGATACGCACTTTTCCTATATGCGGGAAACTGCCACAGGAATTCGGCAAGTCCGACCTTTGGCAGAAGATGTGCTATCGATAGGCCCCGATTTAGTGGTGACTTCTTATGGTGGCGGCCCAAACGCCGCGACCTTCTTCGAGCGCGCCGGTGTCCCAGTACTGCAAGTTCCGATTGCTAACGATATCGAGGGAATACGCCGGACAATCATGGAAGTCGCCTCTGGCTTGGGGGATCCCGAAAAAGGCCGGGAAATTGTCCAGGAAATGAACGCAAGACTTGCCGCGATTCCCCAGCCTGACGACAGACGAACGGTTTTGTATTTGACTCCGACGGGTGTAACGAGTGGACCCGGTACACTTATTGACGAAATGATTTTGGCGGCCGGGCATCGAAATTTCGAGCAACGTGATGGTTGGCATTCTATTCCGTTAGAACGCCTTGCCTATACCAGCCCGGATATCGCAGCAGGCGCATTCTTTGACGAGAACGCCAATCACGCTGGGTTCTGGAGTGCTATGCGGCACCCGCTGGCGCGACGCCAAATGCAGGATCTGCCGACCGTTATGTTGCAGGGCGCTTGGACGTCCTGTGGCGGGTGGTTTTTGCTTGACGCGATTGAAGCATTGGCAGCGGTGAGGAACGAGGACAGATGAAATCTCGGCTCCTGATTCCATCGCTACTGTTTGCTTCGTTGTTGGGCATTACTGCAGCCTGCGTTTTGGGCTCTACACCATTAGGTCTATCTCGCGTGATAGCGGCCTTATTCGGGCAAGGATCGGTTGCGGATGTCATTGTGATTTGGGAGATTCGCCTGCCCCGCGCGCTTGCTGCGTTCGTCGTCGGCGCAGCACTGGGTATTAGTGGTGCTGCTCTGCAAGGCCTGTTGCGAAACCCATTGGCGGAACCGGGCGTTTTGGGTGTCACCGCAAGTGCCGCGCTCGCTGCTACGTTTACCCTTTATTATGGTCTGGCAGCGGGGTCGGTTTATTTTCTACCAATGGCCTCGATCGCCGGTGCCCTGGTGGCGACTGCATTGCTGGCAATGGCGGCAATTCGTATCAAGTCCGTGGTGACACTTATATTGCTGGGTGTTGGACTTTCGAGTTTCGCGGCCGCCGCAATGTCACTTTTATTGAATCTTGCACCCAACCCATTTTCTTTGTCCGACATGATCAACTGGATGTTGGGCTCGGTTGCCAATCGTAGTTTTGAGGATCTACAAATTACGGTGCCGTTCGTCGCTGTGGGCATGGCTATACTCTTTTCGACGCGACGCGGATTATCTGCGTTGACCTTGGGCGAAGAAGCGGCCAGCGGCGTTGGACTTAACTTGCGCAGGCAAAGAATTGCAGTCGTTTTGGGTGCCGGTCTGGCGACCGGTGCTGCGGTAGCACTGGCGGGCGCAATCGGATTCGTCGGAATCGTAGCGCCACACATTGTGCGCCCGTTCGTTAATCATGATCCGGCTCGCAGTCTCTTGCCGTCAGCAATTTTGGCCGGGCTAATACTCGTCGTCGCTGATATCGGAGTGCGGTTATTGCCAACGACGACCGAATTGAAGTTGGGCGTCGTTGCTGCATTGATAGGCGCACCTGCTTTTATCTGGATTGCGGTGCAAAGGCGATCTATCCATGGTTGACCTAAAGGCAGATAATGTTTCAGTCACGGTGGATGGAATCGAACTTGTTAGCAATGCATCGCTGACCATTCGTCCAGGCGAACTAGTCGCCATTCTCGGTGCAAATGGAGCCGGGAAAACCACGCTTTTGCGTGCGCTTTTGGGCTTACAAAAGACTTCTTCCGGCAGCGTTACACTGGGCGGGAGCGATGTTTCACGTCTGACATCTGTCGAGCGAGCCAGGCATGTTGCCTATCTACCGCAACGCAGGCCAATAGCATGGCCTAACATCGTCCGTGACGTGGTCGCGCTGGGGCGTTTCGCCCACGGTGCGGCGCTCGGAAATTTGGGCGCAGAAGATGCGGCGGCTGTCGCTATGGCATTGTCATCCTGTGACCTTTTGCATCTGGCAGAACGGCGTATCGATAATTTGTCCGGCGGCGAACTTGCTCGCGTTCATTTTGCCCGCGCACTCGCTGCCCATTCGCCATTGTTGATTGCCGACGAACCCGTCGCGGAGCTTGACCCTCGCCATCAATTCAATGTGGCCGATTTGATTGGCTCGTACGTTCGCGAGGGTGGTGGTGCTTTGGTGGTACTCCATGAGATTACGCTGGCCGCGCGGATCGCGAATCGCCTGGTGTGGATGACCGACGGGCGTATCGTCGCCGACGGCACACCACTGGAAACGCTGACGGAAAAACGCCTTGAGGAAGTCTACGGTGTTCGCGCTCGAGTCCAATCTAAGGAAAATGATCTCGATGTTCGCATCGACGGTGCTTTGTAGTTGCTCTGTCCTGAGTGTTTCCTGCGCTTGTCCCAGTGAATGAAGGTGCTGGCTATATGCGCTCCACAGACGTATTTTCTGCCTACATGCCGGCCAAAAGATCGGCAAGTAAGATTCGAATTCGCTATTCTCGAAAAATGGGGCTGGAGTAAAACTGCATGGACCGTCTGGAAAAAATCTTTCATTTAGCGGAGCGTGATTCGAGCGTTCGTGTCGAGGTGATGGCGGGACTGACGACATTCCTGGCGATGGCGTATATCACTGTGGTGAATCCGTCGATTCTTGCCGACACTGGAATGGATTTCGGGGCCGTTTTCGTCGCAACCTGTATCGCTGCTGCCATCGGTTCAATTTTGATGGGACTCATCGGCAATTACCCAGTGGCGCAAGCTCCTGGAATGGGACAAAACGCGTTTTTTACGTACGGTGTTGTCCTTGGCTCGGGACATAGTTGGCAGACTGCGCTTGGCGCAGTTTTCATTTCCGGCGTTATTTTTATTGTTCTCAGTATCTTGCCTGTACGCGAATGGTTAATTAATTCAATTCCCCGAAATCTAAAGTTGGGCATCTCCGCGGGCATTGGATTTTTCATAGGGTTTATCGCGCTGCGTAACGCTGGCATCGTCGTGGACAATCCAGCGACACTCGTCAGTCTGGGTGACCTGACGCAGTTCGGTCCAATCGCCTGCCTATTCGGCTTTGCTTTAATTGCCGCGTTGTCCGCCAGAAAAATTGTGGGTGCGGTCATCATAGGCATTCTCGTCGCGACTGTTGTCGGTTGGCTATCGGGCAATACGGAATTCAATGGTTTGTTTTCGATGCCACCGTCAGCGGCACCTGTCCTGCTGCAACTCGACATCATGGGTGCACTGAG
>Ga0209403_10001111_pt1 | contig 35988 bp, 40 predicted proteins | sample ArcticOcean_MG_C_8_FD_187440 | JGI IMG/M metagenome (GOLD analysis project Ga0209403, IMG submission 187440) | Marine microbial communities from western Arctic Ocean - ArcticOcean_MG_CB11_86 (SPAdes) (version 2) | ecosystem: Environmental > Aquatic > Marine > Oceanic | place: Arctic Ocean...
ACATAAGAAGATAGGTAGAAAGCTAGGAAGAAACAGTAGCCATAGAAAGGCTATGTATAGAAATATGGCTTCTTCTCTTATTGAGCATGAATCTATAACGACTACTATCGCTAAAGCAAAAGAGTTACGTAGGACTATAGAGCCATTGATCACTTTAGCTAAAGAAGATGGTGTCTCTCAAAGAAGAAGAGCATTTGATAAGTTAAGGAGCAAGGTAGCCGTAGGTAAACTTTTTGATCAAATAGGACCTCGTTTCAAAGATCGTCCTGGTGGTTACCTAAGGATACTTAAGAAAGGCATTAGGCCTGGTGATACTGCACCAATGGCAGTAGTTCAGTTATCAGATTATGATCTTGATGCTGAAGAAAATTCAATCGAATAAATAAAAAAACCTTTATATCAATTGTTGTTTATCTTTATTTTGGATAGATGAGATTAATCTCGCGACTCTTTTCTGCAACCCTGTGTTTTTAGCTATTAAGAAATAAGTAATTGTCACTTTTATTAATAATTGTTAAATCTAGATTAAAATAACCTTTAAACTTCTTAAAAAAAATCTTTATGTGTATTATAAAGTCTAATAATGGATTGTTTTAATGATTAAGAAAAGAGTTCTCACAGGCATAACCACAACAGGATCTCCTCATCTTGGTAATTATGTGGGCGCAATAAAACAGGCAATTGATTTGAGTCGAATAAAAGAACAAGACTCTTTCTATTTTTTAGCAGATTATCATGCTTTGGTTAAAAATAAAGACCCTAAAAAAATTGAAAGATCATGTCTAGAGATTGCAGCTACCTGGCTTGCATTGGGATTAGACCCTGAGAAAACATTCTTTTATAGACAGTCTGATATACCAGAAATACTTGAGTTGAATTGGATATTAAGCTCTGTGACAGCAAAAGGAATAATGAATAGGGCACATGCTTATAAGGCAGCAACAGATGATAATCAAGTGAAAGAAAATAGAGATTCTGATAAAGGTATTAATATGTCATTATTTTCTTATCCAATCTTAATGGCAGCAGACATACTTATGTTTAAAGCCACACATGTTCCTGTTGGTCAGGATCAAAAGCAACACATGGAAATGGTCAGAGATATAGCTCAAAAATTTAATCATCATTATGGTGATATTTTTATTATCCCAACACCAGTTATTTCAGAGGAATTATCAATTTTACCGGGTTTAGATGGACGAAAAATGAGTAAGAGTTATAAGAATACAATTCCACTTTTTTTACCCAGTAAAAAACTAAGAAAATTAGTTATGAAAATTAAAACAAATTCATTAGAGCCAGGCGAACCAAAGTCCACAGAAGATTGTGCACTATTTGATATCTATAAAGGAGTTGCAAGTAAAAAAGAAGCATTAGCTTTTAAGAAAAAACTTGAAGAAGGTATGGCTTGGGGTGAAGCAAAAGAAGAATTATTTACCTACATTGATCAATTATTTGCCAAGCCTAGAGAGGATTATCTGCGATTGACTCAAGAACCAATGTATCTTCAAAAATTATTAACAGAGGGTGCTGACAAGGCTAGGGAAATTTCTCTACCTTATATCAAGGAAATTAAAGAGGCAGTCGGTATTAAATCTTTGAGCTAGTTTATCAGCATATTTTTTAGATACTGACCTGTATAGGAAGCCTTAACTGAAGAGATTTCCTCAGGAGTCCCTGCTGCGATAATCTCTCCACCTTTATCGCCTCCTTCTGGTCCTAAATCAATTACCCAGTCAGCTGTTTTTATAACATCAAGATTATGCTCAATCACAATAATAGAATTGCCATCGTCTCTCAATTTTAATAGAACTTTTAGAAGCTGGCTTATGTCATGAAAATGAAGACCCGTCGTTGGTTCATCCAATAGGTAGAGCGTGCCTTTATTTCCTCTTTTCGATAGCTCTTTTGATAGTTTGATTCTTTGAGCCTCACCACCTGAAAGTGTTACTGCATTTTGACCTAACTTAATATAGCCAAGCCCCACTTCCAGAAGTGTTGTTAGTTTATTATTTATGTTCGGTACATTCTTAAAATATACCGATGCTTCTTTTACCGTCATTTCAAGCACTTCATAGATGTTCTTTTCCTTATACTTGATATCCAAAGTCTCTCTATTGAATCGTTTTCCTTCACATGAATCGCAAAGAACATAAATATCTGCTAAGAAATTCATTTCAACTTTTATAAAGCCACCTCCTTGGCAAGTTTCACATCTTCCCCCTTTAACATTAAAGCTAAATCTTCCTGGCTTGTAACCCCTAGATCTGGCTTCTTGTGTTCCAGCAAATAATTCTCTGATGGGGGTAAATAAACCTGTGTAAGTTGCAGGATTTGATCTCGGTGTTCTGCCTATAGGGCTTTGACTGATATCAATCAATCGTTTTATACTCTCATAACCTTCAATGGATACCTCGGCTAACTCTTCATTGAATTGCCTGCTTAATTTTGACTTTAATGCAGGCTTTATTATCCCATTGATTAGTGATGATTTACCTGATCCTGAAACACCAGTAATGCAGGTTAAAAGATTAAGAGGTATTTCTGCACAAATAGATTTCAAATTATTTTTATTAGCATTATTAATTTTCAATATATGATTTTTATCAAGCTTGATTCTTTTATTTGGTACATCAATTTTCTTTTCCCCTTTAAGGTAGTTTCCAGTTAATGATTTTTTTTCATTTTTAATGTCATTAATGCTTCCTTGACAAACAATTTCACCTCCTGAGCTACCTGCACCTGGACCAATATCAACAATATAGTCAGCTGATTTTATAGCCTCCTCATCATGTTCAACAACTATGACTGTATTTCCTAAATCCCTTAGTTTAGTTAGGGTTTCAATCAATCGTTTGTTGTCTTTTTGATGCAATCCTATAGTTGGTTCATCCAAGATATACATAACTCCAACAAGACCAGAACCAATTTGACTTGCTAACCTTATTCTCTGGGATTCACCACCTGAAAGAGTCTCTGCACTTCGTTCTAGATTGAGGTAATTTAAACCTACATTGGATAAAAATTGCAAACGATCAATAATCTCTTTAACCACATTTCTGGCTATTTCTCCTCGGCTTCCTTTTAATTTTAGTGTATTAAAAAATACTAATGTTTCATCAATATTCATTCTCGTAAGATCAGCAATATTTCGTTTATCAATAAACACATTTCTAGCCGCCTCATTGAGTCTCTTCCCATCACATTCTTGACAAGCAGATGTGCTCATATATTTCGATAAGGCATCTTTTACTGCTTGAGAGTCAGTTTCTTTATAACGTCTTTTAAGGTTAGGGATTACACCCTCAAAGGGATGTTTTCTTGATATTCTTTTCCCACCTCTACCTGGATAGTAAAATTGTATTTTCTCAGTTCCACTGCCATCTAATAGTATGTCTTTTATGTTTTTAGTATAAGTTTTAAATGGTTCTTCAATATCAAAGTTGTAATGTTTTGAAAGACTTTTGATTAAATGGTAGTAATAAAAATTTCTTCTGTCCCATCCTCTGATAGCTCCCTCAGCAATGCTTAAATTTTCATTTTTGATGACTAATTCAGGACTAAAGAAATGTTCTACGCCTAAACCATCACAATTACTGCAAGCTCCTGCTGGATTATTGAATGAAAAGGTTCTGGGTTCAAGTTCAGTTATAGAAAATCCACATGAAGGACATGCAAACTTATTAGAAAACAATAAACTTTTATGGCTTCCATCAAGAAAAGAAACTTTTGCTATGCCATTGGATAATTCAAGAGCTGTTTCAAAAGATTCTGTCAGCCTTAATCCAATCTCAGTTTTAACACTGAACCTGTCAACAACAACTTCGATTGTATTCTTTTTCTTCGCATCTATTACTGGCAAGGCATCTATTTCATGAATAAATCCATTAATTCTAAGACGAATAAATCCTTTTGACTTAATAACTTTTATTAACTCATTATGTTCTCCTTTTCGATCATTGATAATGGGAGAGAGCAAAGTTAATTTAGTGCCAACATCTATCTTTAGAATTTGATCCACCATTTCAGATACATTTTGTATGCCAAGATTTCTTTTATGAATCGGGCATTTTGGTATTCCTGCCCTAGCAAATAATAATCGGAGGTAATCGTAAATTTCTGTCACTGTCCCAACTGTTGATCTTGGATTATGAGATGTTGTTTTTTGTTCTATTGAAATTGCTGGAGAAAGTCCTTCAATTAGATCAACATCAGGTTTTCCCATCATCGAAAGAAATTGTCTCGCATAAGCTGATAAAGATTCAACATATCTTCTTTGACCTTCCGCATAAATAGTATCGAATGCTAGAGATGATTTACCAGACCCTGATAAACCCGTCAGTACAATTAATTTATTTCTAGGCAACTCAAGATCAATGTTCTTTAAGTTATGGGTTCTAGCCCCTCTTATATTAATGAACTTCATACTAAGCCTTTTTTAAAATGCCAAACCTTGTATTGTAAATGTTTTTGACTTTGACAAGCAAATACAAAGGTTTTTGATACAATAATCATTTAATCTAGAATGAGATATTTATAAGGAAATATTATGGCAGGAGTTAATAAAGTAATTGTAGTTGGACGACTAGGTTCTGATCCAGATACAAGGTATATGCCAAGTGGTAGCGCGGTTACAAATGTTAGTGTAGCCACATCAGAATCTTGGAAAGATAAGGAAACAGGCGAAAAGCAAGAGAAAACAGAGTGGCATCGAGTGGTCTTTTTTAATCGGTTGGCTGAGATTGCTAGCGAATATTTAAAAAAAGGGTCACAAATTTATGTGGAAGGTAGACTTCAGACCAGAAAATGGGAAGATAAAGAAGGCAATGAGAAGTGGACCACTGAAATAGTGGCTAACCAAATGCAAATGTTAGGCGATAGAATGTCGTCAGGATCATCTAGCAATGACCGACCTCCAGCGCAAAATACTAATAAAAATGACTTTGCGAATGATGATTTTGATGATGATATCCCGTTCTAACTCTGAAAAAGACGAACAAACAAGACAGTGTCTAGAAAGATATTTATAAAATCTTTTGGTTGTCAGATGAATGAGTATGATGCTATGAAAATGGCAGATGTCATGTGTCATCACAAAGATATGGAGGTAACATCTGAAGAATCCAAAGCCGATGTATTTCTTTTGAATACTTGTTCAATTAGAGAAAAGCCTCAGGAGAAAGTTTTCCATCAATTAGGAAGATGGAAAGCCTATAAAGATAAAAACCCTCAAATTGTTATTGGTGTTGGTGGTTGTGTGGCAAGTCAAGAGGGGAGTGCAATCATCAAGAGAGCACCCTATGTTGATATGGTTTTTGGGCCACAAACACTTCATCGCTTACCAAACATGTATGATCAGGTTATTTCTACAAGAAACCCAATAGTAGATATCAGCTTTCCAAAAGTAGAAAAATTTAATCATTTGCCTAAGGCAAAAAATATAAATGCCTCAGCTTTCGTTTCTATTATGGAAGGATGCAGTAAATTTTGTACGTTTTGTGTGGTTCCTTATACGAGGGGTTTAGAGGTTAGCAGACTGCCAGAGCAAATACTTGATGAGATTAAAGACTTAGCTGGAAAAGGCGTAAGAGAGATTAATTTACTTGGCCAGAATGTTAATGCTTATCGAGTAAAGGATGCCAATGGAAAGAGACTTAGACTTTCAGATTTAATTGAGAGGGTTACCGAAATAGAAGGAATAGATAGAATAAGATTTACCACGTCTCATCCTTTGCAGTTTACTGATGATCTAATAGCAGCATACAATCACCCAAAATTAGCTAATTATTTACACTTGCCTATTCAAAGCGGATCTAACCGGATATTGAAGCTTATGCATAGGAAACATAATGTTCAATTGTATATTGATAGAATATCTAAACTCAGAGCTCTCAGACCCAATATCAGTATTGCTTCTGATTTTATAGTGGGATTTCCTGGAGAAACCGAAGAAGATTTTCAGGAAACGTTAAATGTTATTGATGAAGTAGGCTTTGATCAGTCCTTTAGTTTTATCTATAGTCCACGACCACAAACACCTGCAGCACTTATGGATGATGCTGTTAGTTATCAAGAGAAGCTAGAGAGGTTGAATAGATTGCAGAGCATGATCAAAGAAAATACTTTGAAAATAAGTAAAGAGATGATCGGAACGGATCAAACTATTTTAGTTGAAAAGCTATCAAAGAAAATGAATACACAAATATCAGGTAGAACTGAGAATAATCGATGGGTAAACTTTGATGGGCCCATTAGCTTGATAGGTCAATTTATCAAATTGCGAATCACAGAAGCATTATCCAACTCACTTCGAGCAAGAATTATAAATTAAAAAGGATCTTTTTGAATACTAAAGAATTTGAGATTGAATCAGCTGAGAATAATATTCTAGCCAATATGCTGGGTATTTTCGATAAACATCTTAGAATTATTGAACATGAACTAGGGGTAGAAATAAAGACCAGAGGTGGGTTCTTTTTGTTATCAGGTAAGCAGGATAATCTTAATATGGTTGAAGAGGTTATCAGAGAGTTATATGTTTTAGCTGAAAATGATCACTTATCGCATGAAAAAGTTCATCTTGTATTGAGGAAATTTATGTTGGGTACAACTTCAAAGAAAACGACGAATCAAAAAAATGGCATCTTTATAGGTACTCCTAATAAGGAAATTCATACCCAAAATAAGAATCAAATTGAATACATACAAGCAATACGAAACAACGATTTATCTTTTGGGATTGGACCAGCAGGAACTGGGAAAACATATTTAGCTGTTGCTACCGCAATAGAGGCTTTGCAGAAACAAACGGTAAAAAAAATTGTTTTAGTTAGGCCAGCTGTTGAGGCAGGTGAACGACTGGGGTTTTTACCTGGTGACCTATCTCAAAAGGTCGATCCATATCTAAGACCAATGTATGACGCACTATACGAAATGTTGGGTTTTGATCAAGTCATGAATCTTATCGAGAGAAAATCAATTGAGCTTGCTCCTCTTGCTTTTATGAGAGGCCGTTCATTAAATGAAAGCTTTATCATTCTTGACGAAGCTCAAAATACAACAATAGAGCAAATGAAAATGTTTTTAACAAGAATGGGTTTTGGCTCTAAATCGGTAGTCAATGGAGATATAACACAAATTGATCTTCCCTCTGAGAAAGAATCTGGTTTAAAGCATGTATTGGGGATTATCAAACACCTTAAAAATGTTGGAGTCGTAAACTTCAATCATAAAGATGTAATTCGTCATCGAATTGTACAAGATATAGTAGAGGCCTATGAGAAGCATAAAAAGTAAATGACTGAGGAGAAAAAACCATTCTATATTGAGACTCAAACTGGAAATGGCATTAGATTGCCAATAGAGCGTGAAATTATTGAACAATTAATCTTTCTGACTTATCAGGCTTCCAATCAAAGTCTCGATTTACCACTGGGTATAACAATAAGGCTAGTGGACAATGAAGAAGGGCGATTATTAAATAAGAATTTTTTGAAAAAAGATAAATCAACTAATGTACTTTCATTTATTGGTAATGCCTCAGAAGAAAGAAAACTGGGGATAGATCCACCTTTTCTTGGCGATATTATTATTTGTCTACCAGTTATAGAGACTGAGGCTAAAGATCAAGGTAAAAATCTTATCGAGCATCTACAACACATGATTATTCATGGTTTCTTGCATTTGATCGGCTTTGATCATCAGAATGATCAAGAGGAGAGTATAATGAAAAGTATAGAAAACCAAGTTTTGACATCAAGTTTGGTAAAAGAATTAAGATGAATAAAACAATAAAAAAAATAAAATCATTTTTCATAGAGACTCAGGATACTCCAGAGAGCTTTTTTACTATGGTTGAATCAAAGCAATGGAAAGATTTTATTGGAAAGGATGAAATCAGAATGATTCAAGGGGTCATCGAAGTTTCCGAGCTCCAAGTAAGAGATATTATGATCCCAAAATCGAAAATGATTGTTCTAGAAGAATCGAATGATGTGGATGAATTACTAAAAAAAATAATTGACTCAGGTCATTCAAGGTTCCCAGTGATTGCAGACAATAAAGACGAGGTTGTGGGTATATTATTGGCCAAAGATATTTTGAAGATTACCAATAATAAGGATAGTTCATTTATTATGAATAATTATCTTAGGCCTCCAGCATTTATTCCAGAGAGTAAGAGATTAAAGATACTTTTAAAAGAGTTTAGAAAAAGTAGAAATCATATGGCTATTGTAGTTGATGAGTATGGAAGAACTGCTGGTATGTTAACCATTGAAGATGTTCTAGAGCAAATTGTTGGTGATATTGAGGATGAATTTGATGCTGAAGATTTACCGATGATAAAAGAACTCCAAAAAGGAATATTTCAAGTGGATGCATTGATTCGTATGGAAGACTTTAATGATGCTTTTGAAAGCGAGTTTGATGATGAAGACTTTGATACTCTTGGAGGTATGCTTTCTAAGAATCTAGGAAAATTACCCACAGTTGGGGAGAAAATAATGATTGGTTCATTTGAATTTAGAATACTTGAGGCTAATCATCGGAAGATCATACTGATCGAAGTAAAGAAAATTGATTAAAAAAAAATCAGCAACTTTTTTCATCGCCTTATTTTTTATTCTTGGTTTTGAGCCTTTTAATTTCTTTTTATCTCCCTTTATCGTCCTCTCTTTATTATTCTTTATTGCCCTAAAGGAGCAGCCCAGCAGAACGGCTTATCTTTTTTTCACATTTGGTTTCTTTCTTTTTGGGTTTGGTCTTTATTGGCTTTATATCAGCATCAGTATTATCAGTGGAGCACCTTCTTGGTTATCATTTTTGCTAATAGCTTTTTTGGCTGCTGCCATGGCAACTTATTATTCATTAGCAGGGTACTTGATCAGTTATACATATATAAAATTTAACTCCAAGATCATTACTTTATTATTTTTTGCTCCCGGCCTGTGGGTAATGATGGAGTGGATTCGAGGGTATTTGTTCTCAGGGTTTCCATGGTACACATTGGGGTATAGTCAAACCAGTTCTTGGTTGACAGCATGGGCACCTATTGGTGGTGTTTATATGATGAGCTATATTGTTGCATTATCTTCATCCTTAATTTTATTAATTTATCTGAAAATTAAGCCTTATAGGTTCGTAGCAATACTGAGTTCTGTTTGTTTCGGTTCATTCTTTTTACAATCCATTGAATGGACAGAGAGCAAAGGGAGGCCGCTCACTGCGATGCTTGTTCAAGGTGGGGTTTTGCAAGAAAATAAATGGCTTCGATCTGAATTCAATAATACTTTAAATCTTTATAAAGACAGTCTTATAGCATCTGAGGGATTAGATCTAGTGATATGGCCTGAGGTTGCTATTCCTGCATCAGCACAGAGAGTTAAATCCTATCTAAAAGAATTGGATCAAATAATAATTAATAAAAACATTCAACTATTAATTATGGGTATAAATACTTTGGACAATGAAAGAAATGTATATAATTCCATGCTGACAATGGGTGTTGATAATGCGGTTTATCATAAGAGGCATCTTGTCCCTTTTGGTGAGTATTTTCCAGTGCCACTGTTTATAAAAAATTGGTTGCAACAGATGCAATTACCCAGTAATGATATTAAAAAAGGCGATCCCATTCAGGTGATGCCAAAATTGAATGATATTGCTATTGCAACATCCATTTGTTTCGAAGATATTTTTGGCAGTGAGCAATTGACATTTCAACCTGAAGCTAATGTTTTAGTCAACATTACTAATAATGCATGGTTTGGAAAATCTATAGCCTCCGCACAGCACTTTCAGATGTCAAGAATGAGAGCAATAGAGACGGGTCGATTTCTACTAAGAACATCCAATACGGGAATTACAGCGATTGTTAAACCCAATGGCAGTATTCAGCAACAACTAGATCCTTATGAACATTCTCTATTGAAGGGAAGCTTCCAGCCTATGCAGGGTTCAACTCCTTATATTAAATTAGGAAATTATTTGATTGTAATTCTTATTATCTTCATGATGACTTTAGGCTATTATCTTGGTTTAAATTTAAAGAAAAAAAAGAATGATGGATAAAAAATACAATCCAAAAGAAATTGAGAAAGAAGCACAAGAATTTTGGGCTGAAAATCGTGTCTTTGAGGTAAAAGAAGATGATGATTTAGAAAAATTTTATTGCCTATGTATGTTTCCTTATCCCAGTGGAAGATTGCATATGGGGCATGTAAGGAATTATACCATTGGGGATGTAATTTCTAGATATCAGAGAATGCTTGGTAAGAATGTACTTCAACCAATGGGCTGGGATGCCTTTGGTCTTCCAGCTGAAGGAGCTGCAATAAAAAATAATATGCCACCGGCTGATTGGACTCGTGAAAATATTCAATACATGAAGCATCAGTTGAATATATTGGGGTTTGGTTATGATTGGACTAGAGAGTTGGCTACTTGTGATCCCAGTTATTATCGATGGGAACAATGGATGTTTTCAAGACTATTTAAAAAAGGATTAGCCTATCGTGATAGCGCAATGGTTAATTGGGATCCAGAAGAAAATACAGTATTAGCAAACGAGCAAGTGATCGATGGAAAAGGTTGGCGTTCTGGTGCGGTTATTGAAAGAAGAGTAATGCCCCAATGGTTCTTAAAAATAACCGATTACTGCGAAGAACTACTGTCAGGATTGGATGATTTGGACTGGCCAGAAAAAGTTAAAGTAATGCAAAAGAATTGGATTGGTCGGTCGGAAGGGGTGGAAATTGATTTTGAGGTAGCAAATACTGAATATACCATTTCTGCTTATACCACAAGGCCAGATACTCTTTTTGGTGCCAGTTATATGGCTTTAGCACCCGAACATCCTCTGGTCCAAAAAATTAGTGAAAGCAATAATGAAGTGAAATCATATTTAAAAAAAGTAAGATTACAAGGAGTTTCAGAGGAAGCATTAGAAAAAATGGAAAAGATTGGAGTGCCTTTAGATATGGAGGCCATCAATCCTCTCAATGGTTCAAAGATACCAATATGGTCTGCAAATTTTGTATTAATGACATACGGAACAGGTGCAATTATGTCTGTTCCAGCTCATGATGATAGAGATTTTGAATTTGCAAAGAATTATGATTTACCGATAATGCCTGTCGTTATCCCTGAAGATAAAAAAGATGACCATGATTTTAGTCAGCAAGCTTTTTGCCTAGAAGGCCTGCTGATTAATTCAGGGAATTATGATGGCATGAACTCTGAGGCAGCAAAAAATTTGATTGCATCAGAACTTGAAAAAAAACAAGCAGGGAAAAAAGTTATTAATTATCGTTTGAGAGATTGGTTAATCTCCAGACAACGATATTGGGGCGCACCCATTCCTGTATTAACTGATAATAAAGGGGAGATCATTCTAGCGGATGATAATACACTACCGGTTAAACTTCCTGAGGAAGTTAAATTTGATGGCGTCCATTCTCCCATTAAGACCATGAAAGAGTTCATCGAGGTCCAGAACCCTGAAACCAATGAGATTCTTCAAAGAGAAACGGATACATTTGATACCTTTATGGAATCCTCTTGGTATTATGCGAGATTTTGTTCGTCAGATAATAATGAGGCAATGCTTGATGAGAGGGCAAATTATTGGCTTCCTGTTGATTTATATATTGGAGGCATTGAGCATGCGATTCTTCATTTGTTGTATGCCCGCTTCTACCATAAGCTTTTAAGAGACGAGGGTCTTGTGGAAGGCGATGAGCCGTTTAAGAGCTTATTGACTCAAGGTATGGTATTAAAGGATGGCGCCAAAATGTCCAAATCACTAGGAAATACAGTTGATCCAGAAGAGATGATTAAAGATTATGGTGCTGATACTGTTAGATTATTTATGATGTTTACGGCACCTCCTGAGCAATCACTTGAATGGTCAGATACAGCCATTAATGGCTCCTTTCGGTTTTTAAAAAAATTATGGAGTACTGTTCAACTTAAGAATGATCAAATAAAAAGTATTGGGAGAATCGAAGGCAATGAATGCTTTAATGAAAACCAAACCGATTTAAGAAGAAAAACACATAAAACAATCGCCAAGGTTACGGATGACATAGGCAGAAGATATACCTTTAATACCGCTATAGCAGCTATTATGGAATTGTTTAATCACCTTAATGCTTTTAAAATTAATAGTGATCTAGATCAAAAGGTTGCAAGAGAGTCAATCGAGACAATATTGCTATTACTCTCTCCAATTGTACCTCATATATGCAATCGTCTTTGGCATGAAATTGGCAATGAAAATGCAATTATTTATGAACGTTGGCCTTTAAGTCAAGAAGACTTAATTGTTGATGATGTTATTGAAGTGGTCATTCAAGTTAATGGTAAGCTGAGATCTAGAGTTGTCGTCTCTGCTGATAAAAATAAGGAAGAGTTGGAAGAAATTGCATTAAGCGATAGTAAAATTGTGAGTTTTATTGATGGGAAAGAAATTAAGAAAGTGATTGTTGTGCCAAAAAAACTAATTAATATAGTCATTTAATGGTTATGATTCGAATAATTTTTATCTCATTGTTATCAAGTCTGGTTCTGTCTTGTGGGTTTGAGTTGCAAAATACTTCTAACATTAGTGAAAAGCTTGATACCTTAACAATAAAGACCAATAATCCATATAGTATTTTTTATAGAACTTTGAGGAATCAATTTAGAGAGAGTGGCACTAAGATTATTGATGATGTTTCTCAGTCTGATTATACACTGACCATTCTAATGGATGAATCTGAACAAAGAACTCTATCGGTATCAGCAACAAATACTCCTCAAGAATATGAGGTCTATTATCGAGTAACATGGTCTTTTAGTCAGGGAGATAAGACTATCCTTGAAGCAGTTACTAATTTAAGAACTCAGGACTATACTTTTGATCAAAGGCAATTACTCGGTAAATCCAACGAATCTCAAATGATAAAACAAGCATTAGCTAAAGATATTGCCCAAGAAGTCATATTTAGGCTTAACGAGGAAAAATTTTAAATCATGTCAGCACTACATTTTATTTACTCAACTATGAATGCAGGAAAGTCGACGGCATTGTTGCAAGCCAATCATGGCTACATAGAAAAAGGAATGAATACTTTGTTGTTTACCTCTGAAAAAGATACACGTTTTGGTGAGTCAGAAATTGTTGCAAGAATAGGATTGAAGGCAGACGCAAAAACATTCAATGAAGGCACTAATATAATGAATCAGGTTTCGAAACTGCATGCAGACTCAAATATAGATTGCGTACTGATTGATGAGGCTCAATTTTTAACCAAGGATCAGGTTTTTCAGTTGGGACAAATCGTCGATCAATTGAATATCAGAGTTATGGCCTATGGCATTCGTACAGATTTTCAGGGGGAGCTATTTACTGGCAGTATGTATTTATTGGCATGGTCAGATCGTCTAAAAGAGCTCAGGGCAGTTTGTCATTGTGGCAAGAAAGCTACCATGATCGTTCGTGTTAATGAAGATGGAAGTGTAATTCGAGAGGGTGATCAGATAGATATTGGCGGCAACGAAAAATACCTTTCACTGTGTCGCAAGCATTTTAGTCAAGGCTTGACTAAAAAGAGTTAAGAAATAATACCCACCACTAAGCCTGTAAAGCATGAGGCTAGAGTAGCACCAACTAATGCTTTTCCACTCACTGAGATCAGATCATCTTTTCTTTCAGGAACCATAGCACTAATGCCACTGAGTAGAATTCCCACGCTCGATAAATTAGCAAAACCACAAAGGGCATACAACATGATTAATCTACTTTTTTCAGATAGATCACTAGCATCAATGCCAGCTAAATTTACATAAGCAACAAATTCATTAAGAATGGTTTTTACGCCTAACAATGAACCACCCAGTTGAGCTTCTGACCAAGGAATGCCCATACACCAAGCAATTGGTGAGAAAATCCAACCTGCGACTCTTTCCAAAGAGATAAACTCACCACCAATCAATGGCAAGCCAGTTAAAGCAAAATTTACCAGCGTCACAAGTGAAATTAAAACCAACAATAAGGCAGCTATACTTAAAGTAATGTTTAATCCATCTTGTGTTCCTCGGGTGAGGGCATCCAAAGTACTCTTATAGAGGCTTGATTCTTTGATTTGATTTTGATCCTCTGTTTTTTGGTCACTAGGCATCATAATATTGGCATACATGATGGCTGCAGGAACAGAAATAATTGAAGCTGTTAGAAAGTGTCCTATTAATGAGATTCCATATAGATCAGCAAGCATAGTGGTGTAGACCACCATCACTCCTCCTGAAATAGTCGACATTCCAACTATCATTAGAGTTAATAACTCGTGTCGAGTCATTTTTTTTAAGTAAGGTTTTATTAATAAAGGGGCTTCAACTTGACCAAAAATTATATTTGCCGTAGCACTTAATCCTACTGGCCCTCCAATATTCAATGGTTTTTTGAAGAGTGTAGAGATAGCTTTGATAACGATTGGAAGCACCCTCCAATGCCAAAGAATAGCTGCCAATGCAGAAACCACTATGATTAACATCAATCCTGAGAAGATAAATATGTTAGCACTTGCAGGGTTCACTACTTCAAAAGGTTTTGGAGCTCCATCAGCAAGGTATCCAAATACAAACCCTGTCCCTTGATCCGTAGCCGCTTTTAAAGCAAGGACTCCCTGAGATAATGATTCAAAGAAAGATGTAATCAGTGGGACTTTAATCAGAAGTATTGCTAATAAGAATTGAAGAACAATGGCATTAAGCAAATACTTTAGATTAATTTTCTTTATATTGTCACTGAATATTGCACCCAAAAATATGAGAGCAAGACCGCCAATAATAATCTGAGGGTAGTAAGTCATTTAGAATCTATAATAAATTAATTTCATGTAATCGTTGTTGAAGGAAATCATCTGCAATAATACTTTTAGGGTATAGGTCTGGATGATCATTATCAATACAAGATGGCAATGTCTTTATTAGCCAGTCAGGGTTTGGGTGAAGAAAGAAAGGTATTGAGTACCTGGAGCTATCCATTATTTGACCTGAGTCACTTGTAACTCTATGGATTACAGAAGGCAGTAAATGATTGGTGTATCTCTCCAGCATATCTCCAATGTTACAAACCACAGTGTTTTGCTCAGTATTAATTGGAACCCATTTATTCTCAAAAAGTATTTCCAGACCAGGCTTATGACCTCCTATCAGAAGAGTGATTAGATTGATATCACCATGCGCACCAGCTCTTTCACCAGACTCTCCAGAAGCTACTGGAGGATAATGTATGGCTCTAAGCACACTGTTGCCATGATTTATAGAGTTTTTAAAATGATCAATATCCAGTTGTAAATACAACGCTATCGCTTGCATGAGTTGGTGTCCAAAGTGGTCAAAAGAAGAAAATAGTTCTTTTATTTTAATTTCAAATTCAGGTATTTCTGAAGCAAAATAATTATCAAACATATATTTTTTATACATATGATTCAATGGTAAGTCTCTACCCATTTGCCAGAATTCTTTTAAATCCGCATGATTTCCATCCTTGGGCGTTTCTGTTTTATAGGGAGTGTAACCTCGAGCTCCACCCAGATTTTTATCAAAATACTGCATTTTAATTTGATTATTTTGATGGAAAAAATCTGCAAACATATTGATACAGTCATCGACTAATTCTTTCGCAATGGGATGATCTTTAATGCCACAGAAGCCTGTCAATTTTTGATTTTCTCCAAGTTGATTTGCAAACAATTCAGGATCCTTATGCCAAAGATCAAAACTAATTGTTTTAACAATATCAGTCATGAGAAAAACTATAACTTAGTGGGGTTATCCACACCTGGGTAGACTTCTTCAGGATCAAAAACTTTCTCTAATTCTGTAAACTCAAGCGATACTTCTTGGTTATTATTTTTAATTTCACGATAAAAGCATGAGCGATAACCCACATGACAGCTTGCTCCACCAGCAACTTTTACCCTTGCCCATATCGCATCTTGATCATCGTCTATTAGTAGTGTTTGTATTTTCTGTATGAAACCGCTGGTTGCACCTTTGTGCCAAATCTGATTTCTACTTCTACTGAAATAATGCATTTCATTGGTTTCAATACTGAGTTTTAAGGATTGATCATTCATGTAGCCATGCATGAGAAGCTCTCCTGATTCAAAATCAGTTGTCACAACTGGAATCAGACCATCGCCATTAAATTTTGGAGCCAGATCATTACCTTCTTCAACCTGCTCAACACTTAACCTTTTAGAAAATAAAACTTTTGTATTCAACTCATGAACCTCAGAATGTTCTTTCAACATTAGGTATTATAGCTTTCATATAGGGAATAAAACTAATTTAATGAATATTAAACTCTACAATACTAAAACAGGTAAAAAAGAAGAACTTAAACCTGTCACAGAAGGCAAAGTCACGATGTATGTTTGTGGACCTACTGTATATAGCTATCCACATATTGGCAATGCAAGAGGCCCAGTTCTATTCGATGTTTTAGCCAATCTAATCAGAATCAATCATGAGTTAACTTATGTTAGAAACATCACTGATCTTGATGACAAAATTTATAAAGCAGCGGATGAAGAGGGATGTGATATTTCAGAGATTACTGAGAAATACACAAAAGTTTATCATCAGGATATAAGTGCATTGGGAGTCAGTAATCCAGATATTGAACCTAAGGCGACTGAACACATTGATGGAATGATTGAAATGATTCAAACTCTAATAGAAAAAGGACATGCTTATGAAGGTGATAAGCATGTACTATTTGATGTTAATTCTTACCCTGGTTATGGCCAACTATCAAACAGAGAGCAAGAAGATCAAATAGCAGGATCTAGAATAGAAGTTGCTGATTATAAGAAAAATCCTAATGATTTTATTTTATGGAAGCCTTCTTCAAAAGACATCCCAGGGTGGAATAGTCCATGGGGTCGAGGCAGGCCAGGATGGCATTTGGAATGCTCGACTATGGCAAAACAATACTTAGGGGAAACAATTGATATTCATGGCGGAGGCTCAGACTTAATTTTTCCTCATCATGAAAATGAATCGGCTCAGAGTATTTGTTCTCATTCAAGCAAAAGTTTTAGCAATCACTGGGTGCATCATGCCATGGTTGATTTTAAAAATACTAAAATGTCAAAATCTGAAGGAAACCTATTACTGATTAGAGATTTACTCAGTATAACCTCAGGTGAAGTTATTAGAATGGCGTTACTCAGTTCTCATTACCGAAAGCCTATTAACTGGACCGATGATTTAATAATTGATTCAAGAAAGAAGCTTGATCGTCTATATGGTGCTTTAAGATCTATTCATTCATTTTCAGAAGTCGAACCATCATCGGCAGTGCTCGATGCTTTGAGAGACGATCTCAACACACCAAAAGCTCTTTCTGAGTTATTTAGTATTACAAAATCAATCAATAGTACAGAGGATGAAGCAGATAGACAGAAGATGGGTTCCATTCTTCAAACATCGGCATCTTTGTTAGGGTTATTAAGCAACGATGCTGAAGAGTGGTTTAAGACCTCAATAACAGAAACAATATCATCTGAGCAAATTGATCAATTGATTTCCGATAGGGAATTGGCTAGAAGTCAAAAAGATTATAAAAAAGCAGATGAAATTAGAGAAACTCTTCTAGAATCAGGAATAATTATTGAAGACGGACCCAAAGGCGTTTTTTGGCGTTATATGGATGTTTAAAGCATTACAATGAAACATTTAAAATCTATAAAAATTATAGAACAGGAGATATTCCAAGAATTCGAAATTTTTGATACTTGGATGGAAAAATATGAGTATTTAATTGATTTGGGCAAGCAGCTAGAAAACTTTCCTGATGAATGGAAGACAGAAGATAATAAGATTCATGGTTGTCAATCCAGTGTTTGGTTTAAGACTGGGTTGAAAAATAATTTATTCACTTGTTCTGCTGTAAGTGATTCAGCGATTGTCTCGGGTTTGATCGCTCTTTTAATGAGAATTTATAACAACAAAAATCCAAGGGATATTATAGAGACTGAACCTAGTTTCATATCATTGATTGGTTTAAGCGAACACCTAAGCACTACACGTAACAATGGGTTAAATTTAATGATGAAGAGGATTAAGCAAGATGCTGGACTGATAGTAAAAAATATATGAAGCATTTAATACAATTTTATCAAAAATATATTTCTCCTTTTTTTGGACCCAGATGCAGATTTCAACCAACTTGCTCACAATATGCTTTGGAATCATTGGAACGTTTTGGATTTTTCAGAGGATCGGCTCTTTTTTTGGCTCGATTTATAAAATGCAACCCATTTTTTGAGGCTGGCTACGATCCAGTCCCAGAAAGTTTTAACTTATTTAAGTCACATAAGCATTAACCACAATGGACCCAAAAATATTAAAACTATTAAAATGCCCCCACTCTGGAGAAAAATTATTACTTATGAGTGAGGATTCTCTAGAAAAGATTAATGATCAGATAAGAAGTGGCAAGGTCAAAAATCTAAATGAAGTTACAATAGAGCAAGAGTTAAGACAGGCTTTATGCAATAAGAGTGAAACCTATTTTTATCCTGTAATGGATGGCATTCCTCTACTTGATAAAACCAAAGCCATAACTATAAGCAAACAAAGATGATAATAAAACCCAGTGCATTGAACCAGCATCTAAAGAAAGGCTTGCAGCCAATTTATTTTATTTATGGGGTAGAGGATTTACTGATTCTTGAGAGTTTAGATCTTATTAGAAAAACAGCCTTAGCCAATGACTTTAGCGATAAAAATAAATATACCGTCAGTGGAAGATTTAACTGGAATGAGATTAACAGTAGTTTTAAAAGTCAATCATTGTTTGGCGGTAAGCAATACCTCGAAATAAATATACCCAATTCAAGGCCTGGTAAACAGGGTTCAGAATCAATTATTAACCTCATTGATGAAGTGCATGATCAAGCCATGTTGGTTATTGTTGCAGGAAAAATGGAATCCGATATTAAGCGAGCTAAATGGTTTAAGACTCTCGAAAAGAAAGCGATCAGTGTTTCATGTGACAAAGTCTATTCATCACATTATCCCAGATGGATACAATCAAGGTTATCCAGTAAAGGTCTTGAGATTGATCGAGATGCACTTGATATGTTTGTTTTATTTACTGAAGGAAATTTGATGGTCGCAAAGCAGTCCATTGACCGTCTTATTATGATGGAGGTAAGAGAAACAGTAACGATGAAAGACGTTTCTAATTGTGTGGCAGATGGTGCTCATTTTGATGTATTTGAGTTAATGGATGCAGCTATGATGACTAAGAAAGGCAGAGTGTTTAGAATATTTAGACGCCTAAAAAGTGAGGGCATGCAACCATTTGAGTTAATGAGGGCTGTTAATTATGTATTGAATCAACTGAGCAATATAATAATTGATATTGACGATGGACAGTCAGTTAAGCAGGCAATGCAAAAAGCCAGAATATGGTCAAATAAACAAAGAATGACCGGAGATTTTTTATCATCTCGAAGTAAAAAAAATATAGACGATTTAATTCATCAGGCATGCGAAGTAGATAAAACTATAAAAGGAGTTAAAAAAGGCAATTCATGGGATGAAGTGGGAAATTTACTTTTAATGTTGTCTTCAAAACAGCATAATACCAAGCGATGAAAATGGAAATCTTAGATTTAACACTCAATGTGCTCGATGACATGAAAGCTCTTGATATTAAGAGCATTGATGTTTCTGGGCATTCATCACTAACCGATCATATGATTTTTACCACAGGAACATCCTCTAGGCATGCTCGGTCTGTTATAGATAAAGTGAGTGAAAAAGCCAAGAAAGAGGGCTACACAATATTAGGAATAGAAGGTTATGAGTCCGGTCAATGGATTTTGATTGATCTTGGAGTCATTATTCTTCATGTCATGCTTGATGAAGTAAGATTATTTTATAAATTAGATGATCTTTGGAGTGTTGGGAACTCATTCAAATAAAAAATGCAAATAAAGATTCTTTCAGTCACTTCAAAAAAAAATACACTTTTTGATGATCTTTTTTTTCAGTATAAAAAAAGATTACCCAGACATATACAGTTGGATCATATCAAGATACCCATGGTAAAAAGATCCAAAACAAAACCAGTTAAAGCAGCTGTATTAGAGGAAGGTGAAGCCCTACTAAAACATGTTAATTTAACGGATTTATTGATAGTTCTAGATGAAAAAGGTAAGCAATTAAGCAGTATTGAGTTTTCTTCATGGATGGATGATTGGTTGCTGAATGGTCAGAATCCAGTTTTTGCCATAGGGGGTCCCGATGGTTTCTCTGAAGCAATTAAGGATAGGGCATCAACTATTATGTCTTTATCAATAATGACGCTTCCTCATGCCATGGTTCCTGTTTTAATGTCAGAGCAAATTTATCGCTCTTGGACTATATTAGATGGTCAGCCATACCATAGAAATTAATGTTCATATTGTTTTCATAATTAATTCATATAATTTGTATTTCTTAATGATTATTTAGATACAATTTTGTAATGAAAAAAATATTTTTTATTTTATTTATACTCCTTAGTTTATTCGGGCTTTATCAAGTCCCTTATTACTTGAATCAGCAAATTATTGATCAAGAAGAACAAGTTGTATTGAGACTCAATAAAGCTTTAAGCCTCGATTCAAGTTATGAGGAATTAACCTTTAAATGGTTTTCTCTTAATGAAATTATTATTGATCCAGAACTTCATTTTAAAAATATTTCATTGCGATTAAATGAGGAGGATACCAATCCTCTCATCGTAGAAAGATTTTCCCTTAAAATTGATTTAATGAGTTCAGTAATCAATAGAACCCTTGTTCTAAGATCAATATTGATCGATGGCAGTGAACTTTTATTTACTCACGATGAGAATAAAGGTTTTTTAATGAATCAAATTCCTTTAAAACAATTTTTTATTCTAAAAAAGAAAAAAATAAATCGACCTTCATTGGAACTAAAAAACATTAAAGCCAATGCTAATGATCTTAAGAGTATACAGAAAGGCTTTGGTGTGCAGAGCGTTCTTCAGAGCAAGGAGTCCGAATTTTATATTAATTTATATTGGTCGACTCTGCCAAGAAGAAATCAGATTCTTAATGCAATAGGGACAGCTGAAGTTAAGATAAAAAATGGAGAAATTGATACCAAAAAGAGAATTCCTGGAAAAGCCTTGGGTTTATTGAGTATCTCGGAGTTACCGAAGAGATTGCTTCTTGATTTCAGTGATCTATTCAGCAATGAATTTTCATTTGATAGAATGAATGGTAACTTCAGTTTTAGGGATGGATTGGCTTACACTTGTGATTTAACCATTAAATCAGCTCCTGCAGATGTGGTCATTATAGGTGCAACTGATACTAAAAAAAGGCAATACAATCAAATGGCAATTGTTCAGCCAGCCGTTTCTGACATGTTGCCAATGGGTGGAGCTATGCTTGGAGGCCCAGCCGCTGCTGCGAGTGTTTTTCTTTTTACAAAGTTATTTAGACGACCTTTAAAAGATGTCGGATTGGCTTACTACTCGATTAATGGAGACTGGAATCAGCCAATAATCAGTGATATTTCTAAAGATGTTAATCTCACAATGATAGAAGATTGCAATAACTTTATTCCTGATGTAATTGCGTCAGAAGAGTTGCATAATAATCCTTCAATAATAAATTAATACAGCAATAATGAAGATTGGATCGATTCAAATGAATTCTTCAGATTCCGTGCAAGAAAATCTCTTGTTGACGGAGTCGTTGCTGATTGAAGCCTGCAGCCAAAAGGTTGATATGGTTCTTCTGCCAGAGAATTTTGCTTTTATGGGATACCCCAAGCAATTGGTTAATGAAATCATGGAAGACTATCAAGACGGTCCCATACAGAGCTTTCTTTCCAAGCAATCAAAACAACTGGGGCTTTCAATTATTGCTGGATCAATTCCAATTAAGAACGCAGCCGATAGTAAAAGTTTGGCAAGATCAATTGCTTATGATGATCAAGGTAATGAGATAGCATATTACGATAAAATTCATCTTTTCGATGTTGAAGTGAATGGCAAAGCTTACAATGAATCCGCCTCAATAGAGGCTGGAAGAGACGTCATTAATTTTATGACTGGCAGTGAATTGAATGTAAAGGTAGGACTGTCTATTTGTTATGATGTTCGTTTCCCAGAACTTTATCGTCAACTTGGAGAGATAGACATAATCACTGTACCGGCAGCATTTACTTATGAAACAGGTCAAGCTCATTGGCATACACTCCTAGCCAGTCGAGCTATTGAGAATCTTTGTTATGTGGTGGGTTCAGCTCAATGGGGTGAGCATTATGGAAATAGAAAAACTTATGGCCATTCTATGATTGTGGATCCTTGGGGAGAAATTAAAGATGAACTGCCTGTTGGCAATGGATTGGTGGTTTCAGAAATAGATTTAGATCACTTGGCAGAAATTAGGTCAAAGTTCCCAGCACTGTCTCATAGGAGAATTAATTATGACTGATCGCCTTAGTCAAGCAAGGTCAATTCTGCTTGATCCATATAATATAAATGACAATGATCTCAATGCCTTGTTGGGCGATCTTTTCGCTTATGGTGCTGACATGGGGGACATCTATTTTCAAGCCATTAATCATGAATCTTGGTCTATAGAGGATGGCGAAGTTAAGAAATCATCTTTCTCGAACAAACAAGGCGTTGGTTTTAGAGCGATTACAGGTGAAAAGTCAGGTCTTGCTTACTCTGAATCTTTTTCAAAGTCATCCCTTCAAGATGCAGCAAAGGCTGCAGGGACTATAGCCAAAAGTAATAAAACTCTAACCCATAATATTAACCCTCAAACTCAGCAACTTGACTTGTATCCTCCGATTAACCCAATAGATTCAATAACCGATCAAGAAAAGATTGAGTATTTACAACTAGTGGATCAAAAAGCTAGAGCAAAAGATCATCGAGTGAAAGAGGTTATAGCCACGTTGGCAGGGAGCAATGAAGCCGTACTTATTGTTGATCAAAATGGAAGATTGGCCGCAGATATTCGACCCATGGTAAGAATGAGTGTGAATGTCATAGTTGAGGAAGACAACAGGAGAGAAAGAGGTTCAAGTGGCGGAGGAGGTCGTGTTGGCTATAATTTCTTCGATCAGATGACTATTGAGAAATATGCTGGTGAGGCTGTCGATCAGGCTCTATTAAATCTTGAAGCCATAGAAGCACCTGCAGGAGAAATGACAGTAGTTCTTGGCTCTGGATGGCCTGGAGTTTTAATACATGAAGCCATTGGCCATGGCTTGGAAGGTGATTTTAATAGAAAGAAAACGTCAGCATTCTCAGGACTTATGGGGGAACAAGTTGCTTCTAAGATTTGTACAGTAATTGACGATGGAACCATGAAAGGAGAGAGAGGGTCACTCAATATTGATGATGAGGGAGAGCCTACTCAACGCACCGTCTTAATTGAGGATGGTAAATTAACCAACTACATGCAAGACAGACTGAATGCTAAATTAATGAATTCAAAATCAACAGGCAATGGAAGAAGAGAGTCTTATGCATCCCAAACCATACCAAGAATGACGAATACCTTCATGATGTCAGGTACTCATGAACATGAAGAAATTATTCAATCAGTGGATTCTGGAATTTATGCAAAAAACTTTGGCGGAGGCCAGGTTGATATTACATCAGGAAAATTTGTCTTTTCTGCCAGCGAAGCTTATTTAATTAAAGATGGGAAATTAGGTGCCCCAGTTAAAGGTGCCATGCTGATTGGCGATGGTCCTTCAGCCTTAAATCAAGTGTCCATGATTGGGAATAATTTAGCCCTAGATCCTGGGATTGGAAATTGCGGTAAAGACGGACAAACTGTTCCTGTTAATGTAGGTCAACCGACTATGAGAATTGAAAAACTAACAGTCGGTGGTACAACTTAGCTTTAATGCTTGGATATAGAAAGATTATTTTCTCAGAAAAGAACAAAGATTAATCTAACTTAGCTTCAATCACTTTTTGAGCTTGAGTAGCTCTGTATTCAATAAGTTTATTTTTTATACTTGAATCATTAACGGCCATGATTGCTGCAGCATACAATGCACTATTGATAGCACCCGGTTTGCCTATAGCAACTGTGCCTACTGGTATTCCTGGGGGCATCTGAACGATAGACATTAATGCATCCATCCCATCTAGAGATCCTGCTATTAGAGGCACACCTACAACTGGGATGATTGTTTTTGCTGCAATAACACCAGGTAGTGCTGCTGAGAGTCCAGCTCCAGCTATAATTACTTGCACGTCACCTGCTTCGCATTGAGCTATGTATTCATCAAGTAGATCCGGTGTCCGATGCGCCGAGATAACCCTAGATTCATGGCTAATGTCTAAGTTTTTAAGAGTTTTAGAGGTATTTTTCATGACTTCCCAATCGGATTGAGATCCCATGATGATTGCTATTTTTATGCTCATAGTGTGTTTTTATAATTTCTTATTTGTTGTCTCTAACTAGGTTAGAATATAGAACCTAATTTTAAACTATTTTTTAATAAAATCTAAATATGAATAAAGAAAAATTTCATAATAAAACACAGTTTGCATTGGATCATGCAAAAAAAATAGGGGCAGATCAAACCAGTTTAAGTTTTGGGTCCGCTTCAGGATTCTCAGTCACAGCACAAAATGGTTCGATTGATACAGTTGAAAATCATCAGGATCAAAGATTTTCTATCAGTGTGCATTTGAATCAATCCATAGGCTCTGCAAGCTCAAATGATCTGTCTGAATCAACCATTATAAAAACAATAGATAAAGCATACAGTTTGGCTAGCTTGACTGCTGCAGATGAATACAATGGATTGGCTGACAAAGAGTTAATGGCCATTAACCCAATGGATTTAGATTTATTTCATCCTTGGGATATTGATATCCTCAGTGCTCAAAAGTTAGCATTGGAATGCGAACAAGCCGCAATTGACTATCATCCTAAAGTTATTAATTCAGAAGGCGCAAGTGTTGGTAGTTACAAGAACGAATCCTATTATGCAAACTCGCATGGATTTTTTGGTGTTACAAACTCTACTGGGCATAGCATAAGTTGCACTGCAATTGCGGAAGAGGATGGATTGATGGAAATGGATTATGATTATTCGAGTGAAAGACATCCTGAAGATCTCATGAATCATATTGAGATTGGTAAAAATGCTGGATCGAAAGCGCTGGCTAATCTCGGTTCAAAAAAAATAAAAACACAGCAAGCACAAATATTGTATACACCCAGAGTTGCAAAAAGCATTATCAGTCATCTTATGGATGCCATCAGCGGCGGTAGCTTATACAGAAAGTCCTCATTCTTATTGGACAGTATGGGCAAGACAGTTTGTTCAGAAATAATGACAATTAAGGAAGACCCTCACTTAAAGCGAGGCTCTTCAAGTGCTTATTTTGATGGGGAAGGTGTTGAGACAAGCCCTCGTTTAATAGTGGATCAGGGAAAACTCCTAGGTTATTTACTATCGAGTTATTCAGCTAGAAGACTGGGAATGGAAACAACAGGCAATGCAGGCGGCCATCATAATCTTTTGATTGAGCCTAGTGGTTCTGATGACTTTAATGCTCTAGTCAAAGGCATGAAAAAAGGATTAATAGTCACTGGTTTGATTGGATATGGTGTCAATATTGTTAATGGAGATTACTCCAGAGGTGCCAATGGATTTTGGGTTGAGAATGGAGAGATACTCTATCCAGTGAGTGAAATAACAATTGCTGGGAACTTAAAAAATATGTTAAATGATATTGAAGCTATTGGTAGCGATATGGATAACAATGGATCGACAAAAATGGGCAGTCTTTTAATTAATAATTTAATGATCGCAGGACAGTAAGGAATAATAATGAAGAAACTATTAATTTTTAGTTTGGCACTTTTTATTCAACCAGTATTTGGGCATGGTGGTGTGGAGCGAACTACACTTCTGAAAGAAGCTGAAATTAGACTGTTCGTTGCTGACAATATGAATTCAGATCTTGTGACCATTGACTTGCCCTCAGGAGAGGTTGTCAATCGAGTCTCAACACCACCATCGATTATGACACTTCAAGTTGGAGGAAATAATAATCATATTTATGCGATGCGAGGCAGAGATACCGATGAAGGTGTGATGAGTATTATTTCAACTGGCTACGATAAAAAAGAAAAAAAATTCAGACCACCTTATGTTATTCGTACACTGCAAGTAGACACTCCGGGAGGAGGAAGAAATAATGGCAGCGGCCACGTTATGGCTACCGTTAATGGGCATGATGCAGTTTTGACAGAAGGAGACGGGAAAATTATTGTTTTGATGAACGATGAGATTGATGGATTTTCTAAACTTAGAACAAAGACATACGATCTCGCTGCACCCGACCATTACCATTATCTTGAAGGAGAGAAACATTTATACATTGGCCATTTATTCAAAGGTTTTGTTCAAATACTGAAGAAAAGTACTGGCAAAGAAGTGAAGAGGATTGGTAATTGTCCATTGCTCCATGGGATGGGTCGAGATGAAGAATCGGGAAGACTTTTTTTCTCGTGTCGAACTGAAGTGGTAGTGGTTGGAACCAAAGGCAAAGAAAGGGCTGAAGAGATAACAAGAATAGCTTACCCAGATAAGGGTCGTTCTTGTGCTGCTTTCTTGAATGGTAAACAAAGAGTGCGATGGTGTTATACCGAGGGCATTATCCCACAACTTTATAGACTGGACGCTGCAGCTGATGACTACCAGTTTGATCGACTAGCTGTAGAATCGTCAATCAGACAGGATGTCACTAAAGATGGGGAATACCTTTTGATCTTATCAAAGGACGGCCATCTAACTCTTCGCGATGGTTTTGATGGTAGTTTTATAAGGAAAGTCAAGGTATCAGAGCCTTTTGATGGCGTATGGAATGAAGACGTCAGTAAAGCGATTTTACCTGATATTGTTTCTCATAATGGAATTGCCTATATTTCATTAACTCATGAGGGTCGAGTTGTGGAAGTCGACCTAAAGGAAGGGAAGGTAAACAGGTATGTGGATATTGGTGGCTTCCCCACTAGAATGGTACTTTTGGCAAAAGAAGATTTACAATAATTAATTAGGAATAAAAATGAAAATCAATACGTTTATTAAAATAATAGTTGTTTGCTTACTCTCGATTCAGTTTCAATCTGAGGTTGATGCACATAGCGATCATGCTAAAAATATTAATGTTAAAGCAATGTCTCAAATCTTGCTTAAAATGAATCATTTTCCTTCAGATTCAAATAAAAAAGAACTTGAAAAAATGATTGAAGACAGTGGCACAACTGAGAATGAAAAAATTATAGCCAATGCCATTCTTAAAATTAATCATGCTAAAGATGCAAACGATGAAGAGGCCTTGAATACATTGATTGGTGCTTCTGATTCATCTAAGGCAATCAAAAGTCTTGCAACCAGCATTCTTTCTTTTAATCATACTGTGAACTCATCAGATAAAAGAAATTTGGAGATGATTATATTTAAAGGCTAGCTAGTTTCAGCAATAATCGCTTGATAAGCGTTCCTATATTTAGCAGTTGTATTCTCGATAACGTCTTGAGGCAATTCTGGCCCAGGAGTGGATTTATTCCAATCAAGAGTTTCTAGATAGTCTCTTAGGTATTGCTTGTCAAAACTAGGAGGGCTGACCCCAATATTGTAGTCATCTCTTGACCAAAATCGAGAGGAGTCTGGCGTTAAAACTTCATCAATTAAGAATAAGTTACCATCACCATCAAGTCCAAACTCAAATTTAGTATCGGCAATAATAATGCCACGTTCACTGGCATGACTCACTCCAAAGTTATAAATATCAATTGAGATATTTCTCACTCTGCTGGCTAGATCCTCTCCCAATAACTTTACTGTTTCTTCATAAGTAATATTTTCATCATGTTCACCAACTTCAGCTTTTGTAGCAGGGGTGTAGATCGGTTCGGCAAGTTGAGATGCCATTTGGAGGTTTTTATCTAATTCAATACCACAAACTGTTCCAGTTGCTTGATAATCTTTCCAGCCTGAACCTATTAGGTAACCTCTTACAACTGCTTCAATAGGCAGTGGATTCAATCTTTTTACAATCATGCTTCTATTTTTGAAATAAGCCAATTGCTCTTGGTCAGATATAATCTCTTCTAAGCTGACATCATTGGTCAAATGATTGGGTACAATTTCTTGAGTTTGGTCAAACCAGAATTTAGATAATTGCGTTAATACTTCGCCTTTACCAGGGATTGGGTTAGGCAATACAACATCAAATGCAGACATTCTATCGGTGGTAACGATGAGTAAATAATCTTCATTGATTGCGTATATATCTCTTACTTTGCCTTGAGCAATAAGTTCAAGATTTTGTATTTTTTGATTGTTCATTTCTTTATTTTAGTAATTGAGTTAATTTTTTACAAACTTTAGAATGTTTCTATACAAAAGTAAAACTAGTGCATAATGATATTTTAATAGAGGTTGTCAAATAATGACAGATTTTAAAATAGCTCCATCCATTCTTTCAGCTAATTTTGCATGTCTGGGTAAGGAAGTTGAGGATGTTATAGAGGCAGGTGCCGATTTCATTCACTTTGATGTAATGGACAATCATTATGTACCCAATTTGACCTTTGGGCCCGTTATTTGCCAATCATTAAGAGATTTTGGAATTAAAGCTCCTATTGATGTCCATCTGATGGTTGAGCCAGTAGATGAATTAGTGGATAGCTTTGCACAAGCAGGAGCCACATTTATTAGTTTTCATCCTGAGGCAACTAGTGATATATCTAATACCATTAATCTAATTAAACAAGCAGGATGCAGGCCAGGACTAGCCATTAATCCAGCTACTTCACTTGATTATCTAAAAGACTGCATTGAGGAGATCGATATTATTATTATGATGTCTGTAAACCCTGGTTTTGCAGGACAGAGTTTTATACCTGAGGTACTTGATAAATTAACTTTAGCTCGTTCCATAATTACAGAATCGGGAAGAGAAATATTCTTGGAGATTGATGGAGGAGTAAAGGCTAATAATATTGCGAGCATTGCAAAGTATGGAGCCGATGCATTTGTTTCAGGATCGGGTATTTTTGGTACCAGTAATTACAAGAAAACAATCGATCATATGCGAGAAGAATTAGCTCAATTATAAGATGGATTAATTAGTAAGATTTCATTGATAATTTGCACTTACATGAGTAGACTACTCATCTTTCAAATAGATTAAAATATTGATAAATGAAAACATTTTCTGCAAAAAATGAGGAAGTTGTTAGAGGTTGGTACCTAGTGGATGCCAATAATAAAACTTTGGGTAGGCTGTCTACCGGAATTGCTTCTCGATTAAGAGGTAAGCATAAACCTATTTTTACTCCACATGTGGACACTGGTGACTACATTGTAGTTATAAATGCTTCAAAAATTAAAGTTACTGGTAACAAGATGAACGATAAGATGTATTACAAGCATACTGGCTATATTGGAAATCTAAAATCAGCAAATTTATCAACTATGTTGGAAAAAAGTCCAGAGACAGTTTTAATGAAATCCGTTCGTGGTATGTTGCCAAAAAATAAACTTGGTAATGCCATGATTAAAAAATTAAGAATTTTTTCAGGATCGGAGCATACTCATGATGCTCAACAACCCGAATTACTAGAGATTTAAATACTTATGGCATCAGAAATACATTACGGAACCGGAAGAAGAAAAACTTCAACAGCTCGTGTCTTTATCCAAAAGGGAAAAGGCAAGATAGTTGTTAATAAAAAACCTATCGATGAATTCTTTGACAGAGAAACTGCAAGAATGATTGTTCGTCAACCACTTGAGCATACCGATTTATTAGATAAAATTGATGTTATTGCAACTGTTAAAGGTGGTGGTGGAAGCGGTCAAGCGGGAGCCATCAGACACGGACTTAGTCGTGCACTTTTAAGTTATGATGATACTTTAAGACTTTCTTTAAGAGAACGTGGATTTTTAACCCGAGACGCTAGAAAAGTTGAGCGGAAAAAAGTTGGTTTAAAAAAGGCAAGAAAAGCTACTCAGTTCTCAAAACGTTAGATTCATTTTATTTCCAACATTTTCTTTTGAAGGCTTATGCTTGGAATGGGTGTGTATCCACCTTTTGAATTATCAATCATATTTTTAGGCTTAGATGTAGCAGGAATAATATTTGTTACTGCGGGATTGGCTAATATAAATTTTAAAAAATATTGAGCCCAACTATTGATATTATACTCTTTAGCCCAATTGGGCAGTTTCTTATCCTTTACTTCTTTGAATAATTTTCCTCTCATATAAGGTCGATTGATTATTGTTGCTATGCCTTTGTCTTGGCATAAAGGCAATAGTCTCTTTTCAGCTTCTCTTTCTCCCAAGGAATAATTGAATTGAGCAAAATCAATGGGTTCTTTTCTTATGATGTCTTCCATAGCCTCAAATGCACTCGCTTTATAATGCGTTATGCCAATATAATTAATCCTTCCTTTTTCTTTCAGGGCTCTTAAAGTTTTGATGTGGGTTTTCCAATCTCTCAGGTTATGAATCTGTATTAAATCTATCATGGAGGCATTCATTTTTTCAAAGGATGAGTTAATTTGTGTTACCCCTTCATTGTTGCCATCCGTCCATACCTTTGTTGCAAGAAATAATGGATCCTTATGATTGAGCTCTCTAGAGATAATTCCTGTTATTTCTTCAGCCATTCCATACATTGGAGAAGTATCTACCATAGTCCCACCATGGAACAATAATATTTCCAATATTTGTTTTCTAATTTCCAGTAATGCCTTGTTTGGCTTAACATCGAATACTCTAGAGGTTCCCAACCCAATCACTGGTAGCAGTTTTCCAGAAGATGGAATTATTCTTCTTTCCATTAATTCTGTTGAATGGAGTAAGTTAATTTTAGTAGAAGCTGCAATAGGGGATAAACCAATAATTCGTAGCAGTTCTCTTTTCGAAAGTTTCATTCTTTGTTGTATTTTTCTATTTCTTGATCTTTGCCTATTATCAATAGATCCGCAGACCTTAATGAAAAGATTCCATTGGTGACCACACCAGCTATATTATTTATTTTCTTTTCTAAATCAGGTGGGTTTAAGATTTTGAGGTTATGGACATCAAGGATAATATTCCCATTATCGGTAATAAAATCATGCCTGAGTTCAGCTTGACCACCTAGTATGGCTAATTCTCTAGCAACTAATGATTTGGCCATCGGTATAACTTCAATTGGCAAAGGAAATTTACCTAGAATATCAACTAACTTAGCACTGTGTGCAATGCATATTATCTTTTGAGAAGCGTTGGCAATAATTTTTTCTCTAGTTAAAGCTCCACCACCACCTTTGATCATATGTAAATGATGGGTGACCTCATCAGCACCATCAATATAAAGGTCTGGCTTACCCACCGTTGAAAGTTCTTCCACTATAAATCCAGCACTTTGCAGCCTTCTGGTTGAGTCTACTGAGCTTGAAACCACTGATTTTATCTTATGCTTAACACGATCAAGATTTTCAATGAGATAATTGACTGTAGATCCAGTTCCCACTCCTAGAATGCAGTCATGTGTCACATAATCCAAAGATGCTATGGCTGCATTTTCTTTTTCATGATCATTGCTCATAGCTTATTCTGACACATCCCTGTCTATATCTGAATGGTATATTTTAGATTCAGTGAAAATCATATCCAAGGGTATATCCCAAGAATTGGGTTGTATTTGATTTTGCTTTTGAAATTCGTAAGCAACTCCTACTAAAATTGGCTTTTTTAAATCATTATCCAATTGTTTATTATCAAGCGTTCGATCGTAGAATCCTCCTCCCATGCCTATACGATTCCCCATTGGGTCAAAAGCAACTAATGGCATAAAAATTAAATCAAGCTCAAACGCAGAAATTTGAGATTCTATACCCACAATGGGTTCTGGAATTTTGAATCTATTATTTTTTAGATTAGAAGTGTCTCTATACTCGCCAAACAATAGTTTCTTTTTTTCTACAATTGGCAAATAAACCCTCTTACTCTCTTGCCAAAGTATTTTGCATAATGGGTGGACATCAACTTCATTGTTTACAGCGTAATAAATGCCGATTTTTGTTAACTCTTTAGGGAATTTAAAAGATCTAATTCTTTCTGTTATGGCTTTAGAGGTCAAACGAAGTTCTTTTTCACTCAATTGAGATCTTTTTTCTTTAATAATGTTTCTAATTTCTTTCATTAGATTTTTAAGTGTTGAAAACCGTCCACAATGACGTAATTTATTGTTGCTCTCAGGCCGGAACAATTAAAGTGGGTTCAGGCGCATTGGAGCAGGCTTCCCAAAAGAGGTAATGCTCAAAGCCAATGCAGACATTGATCCCTATATATAAACTTAAGGGCCGAGAGTTCTTCAATAAATCTCGTTCATCGCAGGCGGTCATCAGATTGTTATTGTAGCTTTAATTCTGTTTCAGAGTTAAGAGAATTCTTAACTTGTTTATTGATTCCTTCCAGTCTCTTCTTAATTTCAATCATATCGAGTTCTGCATCATGTTCTGTTCTTATACTAGCAGCCATATCAGAACTTCCATTGATTGCGTCTCTTGCTATATTAAGAGCAGCCATAACTGCAATTCTGTTGATGCTAAAAGCGGTTCCTTGTGATTTAATTTTTGTCATAGTCTCATCAACCAAGGTGGCAGCTTTGATGAGGTATGTTTTTTCTTCAGAAGAACATTTAATGGTGAATTCTTCACCCATAATTGCAACAGTTACTTTTTCACTCATGCGCTATTTTCAATTTCATTTAAGCGATCTAAAATCATCTCAGCTTTGTTTTTAGCGAGACTATTCTTCTGTTTCATTTCTTTATAATCTTCAATTAATTCAGAATTCTCATCTTTAAGTGATTGATTTTCAAGATACATCTGATCTTTTTCTTTAATGAGGTCTTCGATACGGTTTTCAAGGGAATCAATGGCGGATAAAACTTCATTTTCAGATATACTTTTCATATCTATAACTATAATTTGATCCAATCAATCGGTCAAATAAGCTTGAATATTTAATAAAAAATTACTTTAAACTGTAACAAATGATGGATTATAAAGACTTAGATGACCTCAGAAAAAGAGCCTCGGATTCAATGGATATTGCCGAATATCATGGCATTATCTGCTTGTATTTATGTTGCAATATTGATTCCTTTGAAGACTTGCTGCCCTCAGAAAAGAGTGATGATGAAAGTCATGTATCCATTCATGTTATGGAGTTTAGAAATGCTTTATTGGATTTAATTAACAAAACCTCCAATGAACTTAATTCAACTGAATTACCATTTTTATTACTTCTACCCAGTGATGATGAATCATTGGAAAAAAGAACCGCAGCACTGTCTTTATGGTGCCAAGGTTTTATTGATGGTTTGGGGTTAGTGATCTCTGAGGATAGCGCTTCTTTAGGTGAATCATCTATGAGTTTACTAAGTGAAATATTTGACGATTTTTCGCAAATCTCTACACTAACTCCCCATTCAATTAAGAATGAAGAAGAGGAAGAATTGGCTTTTATTGAATTGCTTGAGTATGTTCGAGTGAGTGCAGAGTTAATTTTTGAAGAAATTAAAATAAAAATATGAAGAATTTAGAATTTAAATCAAGAAGAAATAAGCTAGCTAAGACTATTGGTAAAAGTGGTGTTGCAATTATTGCTACTGCTGATTTAAGCACTAGAACAAATGATACTTATTATCCATTTCGTTCCAATAGTGATTTTTACTATTTTACTGGTTTTTTAGAACCCAATGCTTTAATGGTTTTAGCTCCTGGTCGTCCAGAAGGGGAATTTATTTTATGTGTACGACCCAAAAATCCATTAATGGAGACTTGGGAAGGGCATATGGAAGGTTTGAGTGGAGTGATTAATAATTATAATGCTGACCAGTCTTTTGATATAGCAGATATTGATAGCATTTTAAAAGATCTTTTGCATGGTAGGGAAAGAGTGTTCTATTCCATTGGCAAACATAAAATTTATGATGATAAGGTGACAGAAGCATTCAAAACTTTGAGAGAGAGCCAACGACAAGGTGGAGTGGTTCCTAATGAAATTGTTTCTGTAGATACAATGATTCATGACATGAGACAGATCAAATCAAGAAAAGAGATACAGCTTATGAAGGAGGCAGCTCGCATTGGAGTTGAAGCACATCTAAGGGTAATGAATGAATGCAAACCGAGTGTTTATGAATATCAGATAGAAGCATCCATTAATCATCAATTTGGTCAATATGGAACAGTGCCTTCATACAATAGCATTGTGGCATCTGGCGATAATGCTTGCACACTTCATTATGTTGAGAATCAATCAATGATGAAGCAAGGGGATTTACTATTAACGGATGCTGGTTGTGAATATCAAATGTATGCATCAGATATCACCAGAACAATTCCAGTCTCAGGACAATTTACTAAAGAACAGAAAGCTATTTATTCAATCGTTCTAGAAGCTCAGAAAAGTGTTATTTCTTCTGTAAAACCAGGACAAACTTTCGAAAAGATGCAAAAGAATTGCATTGAGATTATCACAAGAGGTTTAAAAAAATTGGGCATACTCAAAGGAAGTGTATCGAAGTTAATTAAAGAAGAATCTTACAAAGATTTTTATATGCATGGAATAGGGCATTGGTTGGGAATTGATGTACATGATGTTGGTTCTTATGTTAATGAGAAGGGAAAATCGAAACCATTCGCTCCTGGAATGGTAATTACTGTCGAACCTGGAATTTACATCTCCAAGAAGACAAAGGCCATCGATAAGAAATGGAAAGGAATTGGAATTAGAATTGAGGATGATGTTTTAGTAACCCGATCAGGCTGTGAGGTTTTATCTGGAGAGCTTCCAAAAGAGATTGAGGCCATCGAAGCCATGATGTCTAGTAATTAATAAAAAAAGGAATTCATTATGTCAATAATAGTTTGCGGTTCAGTGGCTTACGATAACCTAATGGAATTTGAAGGTAATTTCGGAGACTACATACTGCCGGATCAGATTCATATTCTTAGTGTTGCATTTACTGTACCTAATTTAAGAAAAGAGTTTGGAGGTTGTGCTGGTAATATTGCTTATAACCTTAACCTTTTAGGGATGAATCCTATTATTAATGCGACAGTCGGTCAGGATTTTGATACTTACAAACAATGGCTTGTAGAGAATGATATTTCCATTGAGTCCATTAAAGTTCTTGAGGATAAGTACACTCCACAGTGTTTCATTACCACCGATGCTAATAATAATCAGCTGACTTCTTTTCACCCAGGCGCTATGGACGAAGCTCACTTAAATCCAATACCGAATCGAGATGATATCGAGCTTGCAATCATAGCACCCGATGGAAAACAAGGAACCATTCAACATGCCGAAGAACTGAGTGAAAGAAATATCCCATTAATTTTTGATCCAGGTCAAGGCATAGGTTTGTTTAATAAAGAGGAAATTAGTAAATTGGTTTCCCTATCTGATTACGTGGTTTTAAATGAATATGAGTCCACTTTATTGGCTGAGATTATGGGACAAGGCATTGTTGATATAGCAACAACATTGAAAGCGGCAATAGTCACCAAAGGCGCTAAAGGATCGGATATATTTGTTGATGGTGATTGCATTCATATTGAGCCAATCTCAGTGGAAAATGAAGCGGACCCAACGGGCTGTGGAGATGCTTATAGAGCTGGATTGATTTATGGAATTGTTAATGGATTGCCTTGGGAAGAAACTGGCAAACTAAGTTCAATGATTGGGGCGATTAAAGTAAGTCATAATGGCACTCAAAATCATACTTTTACTGCCAATGAACTGTTGGAAAAGGTTTAAATTGAAGAGAATTTATTCTTCTCAGACCAAGAATAAATAATTGGCACCACAATCAAACTTAAAAAAGTTGAACTG
>Ga0209403_10001114_pt1 | contig 35931 bp, 37 predicted proteins | sample ArcticOcean_MG_C_8_FD_187440 | JGI IMG/M metagenome (GOLD analysis project Ga0209403, IMG submission 187440) | Marine microbial communities from western Arctic Ocean - ArcticOcean_MG_CB11_86 (SPAdes) (version 2) | ecosystem: Environmental > Aquatic > Marine > Oceanic | place: Arctic Ocean...
CTGTAGCCAATACTTGTCGCTACTGAGGGGAAAGTTATGGAGCGGAAGACGAGATTCGAACTCGCGACCTTCTCCTTGGCAAGGAGATGCTCTACCACTGAGCCACTTCCGCTTATTAAATTATTGCCGAGGGGCAGGATCGAACTGCCGACACCAGCATTTTCAGTGCTGTGCTCTACCACTGAGCTACCTCGGCGGTTGAATTATTCTATCAAATTAATTCTTTTTGGTATATATAATAATGGGCCCGGCAGGGATCGAACCTACGACCAATCGGTTATGAGCCGACCGCTCTACCACTGAGCTACGGGCCCTGATTATCGATTGTAAATAAATTACATTAAGATATCAATAGATTGTTTGTTTAATTGATAAATATAGGATTAGTATTGGTATAATAAGAAATAATTTTTCAGTTTTTAGTGATTTAAATGACTATTTCAAAAAAAATGACAACCTTTCTTGAGCAAGGATCTTGGATACGAAGAATGTTCGAAGATGGGATAGAATTAAAAAAGAAATATGGCCCTGATAATGTTTTCGACTTATCTTTGGGGAATCCCGTTTTCCCTCCTCCAGATATTTTGTATGATGAAATGAAATCTCTTATTGATAACCCCGATAAATCTGCACATAGATATATGCCAAATGCAGGATTGGATATGACTCGAAAAAAAGTAGCGGAGTTTTTAAATAAAACCACAAATCATGATTTCCAATTAAGAAATGTTTTAATGACTAGTGGCGCTGGTGGTGCTTTAAATGTTGTATTAAAATCAATATTAGACCCTGATGATGAGGTTGTGATTTTCACCCCATTTTTCCCCGAATATTTTTTTTATACAGATAACCATTCTGGCATTTCGAAAATTGTTGATTCAGATGACAAATTTATACCTGATTTAAATTCTTTAGATTCTTCTATTAATCAAAGAACAAAAGCTGTGATTATTAATTCCCCTAACAATCCATCTGGAGTGATTTATGACGAGAAGTTTTTGATTGAATTTTCAGAAATATTAAAAAAACATGAGAAAAAATTACAAAGAGAAATTTTTGTAATAAGCGATGAGCCCTATAGAAGAATAGTCTTTGATGGAATAGATTGCCCCAACATATTAGATTTTCATGACAATACAATTGTAGCAAGCTCGTTTTCAAAAGATTTAGCTATTCCTGGAGAGAGAATTGGATATGTTGCTTTAAGTCCTAACATTGAAAATCAAAATTTGTTAATGGACGGAATTGTTTTTGCAAATAGAGTATTAGGTTTTGTTAATGCCCCTGCTTTTATGCAAAGAGCAATATCAAATATTTTATTTAGCTCTGTAGATATTGAAGAATACCTGTTAAGAAGAAATTTTTTGTGTGACGAGCTAGAAAAATTAGGATATGAATTCGTAAAACCTGAAGGAGCTTTTTATTTGTTTCCTAAAAGTCCTATCGAAGACGATGTGAAGTTTACTGAAATATTGAAAAACAATAAAGTTCTTGTAGTTCCTGGAACAGGATTTGGTAAAAAAGGGTATTTCAGAATATCATTTTGTGTTGATTGGGATAGTATTAAAGGGTCAATTTCTGGCTTTAAAAAAGCAATTGATTCTATTGATTAAAACTTCTAGGAGGATCTTTTAATCCAAACCCTGTAATTGGAAGCAGCACTGTTTCTTTACTTTTTATAATCTTGCTAGAAATTAATTTTTCTAAAGCAGCAAGAATTGCACATGAAGTTAATTCAGCAAAAACACCTTCTTTTTGAGCTAATTTTATTTGCCATTCAATGATTTGTTCATCCGATACAGTTAGTGCTGTACCATTTGTAAAATTCACAACATTAGTCGCCTGTATCTTTCTTGGCGGATTTAATATAGCAATCCCATTAGCAATTGTAGGTAAGCCATCATCAACACTCCAATTTAAATTTTTATACATATTGACAATAGGCCGTATATTTTCTGTTTGTATTGCGTGATGTTTGGGTATATTAATACTATTCCCGATTTCTGTGTATGCTTTGTATGAACCTATTAACAGTGATCCATTTCCAACCGGGAATAATATGTGATGAAGTTCATTTTGATTGAAAAAATTAATAACCTCATATCCAAATGATTTGGTCCCTTCTAAAAAATATGGACTTAGATTGTGCGATGAATAAGGAATAGAATTTTTATTACTATATTCAATTGCCGCAAAAGTGGAATTATCTCTTGGCCCAGGGATTTTGTGTACTTTACTCCCATATAATTCTATTTGTGAAATCTTATTTTTTGGAGCATTTTCAGGTACGAAAATATGTGATTGTATTTTAGAATATGCACTGTAAGCCGAAATAGATGCTCCTGCATTTCCAGAAGAATCTTCAACAATCTCACTTATTCCAAATTCTTTTAGTGCTGAAATCATCATAGAAGAACCTCTGTCTTTAAATGATCCTGTGGGGTTCATGTATTCTAGTTTTGCAAAAATATTTAACTCAAAGTCGCTTGATATAGAATTCAATCTAATTATAGGAGTGTTACCTTGCCCTAGATTAATTAAATTCAAATTGTTTGACAATGGAAGAGGTATTTCTTGTGGTGTATTAGAATCTCTATTTGTGTAAACTATTTCGAATGCTTCATTCTCACATCCCTTTTGTTGGCATACTGTAATATGAGGATCTGGATTGATAGTAGTCTGACAATTTAGGCATTTGAATTTATGTTTCATTGGTATTAAAAAAAAAATTGAAATTTAAGTATAAAACATCGGATGAATCTTCAATAGCTTACTATGGATGGATTATTGTTATATATGGTAATTTTATTATAGCTATAAGCACATTGGTAGGGATGCATGGCACAGGATTTTTTCTTAAAGCTTTTGAAACGAAATATAATTGGAGCAGAGCTTCAATATCTGGAGCAAGTGCATTTACAAGAGCTCAAACAGGATTGTTTGGACCAATAGAAGGTTACATTCTAGATAGGTTTGGAGCTAGAAAAGTTATGACGATAGGATTTGTGATAACATCTTTTGGTTTTTATTTACTATCATCAACGTCTACAATATTTTCATTATATATTTCATATATGTTTATGACCTTAGGAGTTGCGATATCGGGTTGGTTGCCAATCATCACACTCATGAATTCTTGGTTTGAAAGAAAAAAAACTCTTGCTATGGCATTGTCTTCAACCGGAGTCCATATTGCGGGAATAGGTACAGCGCTTTTAGCATTTTGTATAGATAATTATGGAATTAGAAGCACGACACTTGTTATCTCAGTAATTTTTTTATTTTATTCTCCTTTATCTTATTTATTGATCAGAGATAAATCTTTCGTAAAGATTAAAAATACCAAAAATGAAAATAAATCAAGATTCAAATTAAACTTGAATCCTGAAATAAAAATCGCATTAACACACAAACCGTTTTGGATTATCGCTGTTGCTCATAGTTTTTCTACTGCATCTGTTGTTACTTTGGGAGTGCATTTACCAGCCCACATTACCGATTTAGGATATAGTCCTGTACAAGCGGGCTATATTATTATGATTTATTCTATTGTTGCTGCCATAGCACAAATTTTCGGTGGATATATGGGAGATATATATACGAAAAAATATGTTTTAGCTACTTTTTTAATTTTTCAAGGTTTATCCTTATTTATTTTGTCTTTATTAAAAAATATATATGGCGTGATTATCTTTTCGGTTTTGTATGGAATAGGATTTGGAGGAAGGAATCCATTGTTTACTTCAATAAGAGGAGATTACTTCGAAAGATCTTCTTTTGCGACACTATTTGGGATTTCTGGACTTGTAATTAATATTGGAACTGTTTTGAGTCCTGTGTTATCAGGCTATCTTTTTGACATTAAAGGTGATTATACTATTGCTTTTATAACTCTAGGGACATTGGCAATGATAAGTTCGTTTTTATCTATTTTATTACCCAAAAAAAATTATTAAGTAATTCATATGAAATTTCATACAGATCAAAGTAAAGAAAATACTAAAAATTATTATGGATGGGTAATAGCTTCATTTGGCAATATGGTCATTGCATTAACTACTATTACATCTTTTCAAGGCACAGGATTTTTTTTAAAAGCATTTGAGGAACAAAAAAATTGGAGTAGAACACTCATTTCTGGCGCTAGCTCTTTTGCTAGAGCAGAATCTGCACTTTTAGGCCCAGTAGAAGGATTTCTTCTTGAAAAATTTGGCGTAAAAAGAATCATGGTGATTGGTAATTTTATTGCTGCATTTGGGTTTGTTTTAATGGCTTATACTGATACTGTTTTACAATTATTTTTTGCATATTTTTTTGTAAGTTTTGGATCAGCTCTTTGTGGTTGGTTGCCAATTATGACACTGATGAATATGTGGTTTGAAAAAAACAAAACTTTTGCAATGGCATTTTCTATTACTGGAACTCATATTGGAGGTTGGGTTGCACCACTGTTGGCATTTTGTTTGTTTACATTTGGTATTAAAAATACTGCGTTATTTATATCTGTAGTTTTTATTTTATTTTCTCCTCTATCTTTTTTTATTGTTAGAGATAAAACTAATTTTACTAAAAATAAATTATCTACCAAACAAAACAAGAAAAAATTTAGTTTTAGGATAAATTTAAATCCCGAAATAAAAAAGCAGCTAACTCAAAGACCTTTTTGGATTATCGCTTTTACTCATATGTGCTCAACCACTTCTATTGTAACTCTTACCACCCATTTACCGGCTCATATTACTGATTTAGGATTTTCAGTTACTACTGCTGGATATATAGTTTCTATTTTTTCTACTGTTGGTATATTTAGTCAATACATTGCTGGATATACAGCAGATAAGTACGGGAAGAAATATATACTTCTGATATTTTTATTATTTCAAGTATCGGCGTTAGTGGTATTGTCAATTTTTGAAACTTGGACTGGATTAGTATTTTTTGCTATCTTATGGGGAATTGGTTTTGGAGGAAGAACTCCAGTGATTACTGCAATTAGAGGTGATTATTTTCATCCTTCAGTTTTTGCAACTTTGTTTGGATTTTCTGGAATTATAATTAATATTGGTACTACTGCAGGGCCTATAATAGCAGGGATTTTGTATGATAATACAGGTTCATATGAAATAGCATTTAGAGGACTCTATATAATCGCATTTATTGGTTGCTTATTGTTATTAACATTACCAACAAAAAATAAAATTCAAAATTTGGAAAAATAATTTTGAAAAAAATTATTTTTTTATTTCTTTTCTTTTCTTTATCTTTTATTACTATTAATTGTGAAAACAATGATAAACAATCCACGAGTATCGTTTTTGCAACAAAAGAATACTCGTTTGGTGAAAATCGTCTGATGTTTTCTTCAATTGGTAATAAAGGTTCTGAAACAAAAAAAGATTTCAGAGTAGAAGTTTTATATAAAATGGATTCGCATTCATTTGAATACAAACCTACATTTTATTTATGGCCAAATAAAAACTCCGGATTTTATACCTTTAATCATCAATTTTCTAAATATGGTAAATATGAATTAAGAGTTTATGATTCAATGAACCCAAAAGAAATTTATCTTGAAACGATCAATATATCAGACCAAAACCAAAGTCCAATAGTTGGAGAAATAATTCCTGAATTAAAAAATAAAATCTTGAGCAAAGCATTAACTATTAATCAAATTAGTAGTGATCCAGATCCAGATCCAGATTTTTACATGCATAGATTGTCTGATGCAGTAAAACTTAACAAACCAATTATTGTTTTTTTTATTTCACCTAGTTTTTGTAAAACTGCTACCTGCCTTCCTCAATTAGATGTTATCAAAAATCTTAAAAATTATTATGATGATAAAATAATATTTATACATGTCGAGGTATATGATAATCCGCATCTTATTAGAGGCGATATTAATAAAGCTCAAATTTCTCCGATTCTAGATGAATGGAATATATATTCAGAACCTTTTACATTTATAATCAAAGATGAAATTCTTGTGTCAAAATTTCAAGGATATGTTAGTTATGAAGAAATTATAAAATCTGTAAAACAATTGATAGATGATCAATAAAAAAATAATTTTTTATATTTTTACTATGATATTCTTTGTCTCAATTAATCCTTTGAGCTCAGATTCTGAAGTTACAAATCCCTTACTAATCAAAGGAAGCAAATTTGATGTTTCTATAGAATTTTATAATTTCCCTTTAAAATTAGGAGAACAATTTTTTGATTTAGAGATACTGAATATATCTGAAGACAAAAATTTTAAAGGAAATGCAGATTTTTATTTTAATACCCCTGGTAAAAATAAAAGATATAAAGTTGTTGCTCTAAAACTACCAGCCCCGGATTTGATATACAAATCTGCTTTTACATTTAAACAATCAGGAATATGGGATGTTGAATTAATTTTAAGAGAAGGTAATGATTACGAAGAATTTTATTTCAAGATGAATATTCAAGATCCTAATTTAGGAACTTTCAAATATGGATATTTATTAATGTTATTTGTTCCTTTGCTAATTCTTATTGGTATTATCAGTTTATATAGAGAATCAAGGAAAAATACTGATAAGTAATTTTATTTAGATTGATCTACGTGCATAGTTCCATCTGAATCATAGATTTTAATTATTTCCCATACTCCATCTTTTTTATATGCAGTTATATTTATTTGTTCCCCAAGTATCATATGTTGATTTAAATGACTCATCATTAAAAAATCAAACTTCATATTTGACAATGAAAAACTTTGATTCCTATTATTTGATTTTAGTGCCAAGGTACCTTTTGATTCGTTACCGAATTCTATGTCTACTAAATATCCTGAAAATTTTTTTGTATTTATTTCTGAATTCATACATGAAGTAGTAAATATATTTAGAAATAATAGAATTAATATTGTTTTCATAATTTAAAAATTTTTAAAAAGTGACTATAAGGGTCGTTGACTAAATTATTAGGTTTAAATAGTGTAATAGACATTAATATATATTTCTATTATAACTTTGAAAAATTTAAAAAACTTAATATTATCTACATCGTTAATCATTGCGTCTATTATTAGTATTACATTTAGTGATTCTTCGATTTATGCCAATTCTACTACCAAAGAATCAATATTTATCGTTGATCCGCTGATAGAAGATTTACTTTACAAAGAATTTATTTTCTCAACAATTTCTACTTTTAAGGAACTCAGAGAAAATTCGGGGTACAAATTTTTCTCTTTGAATTCTCCTAATGAATCTATTGAAATTACTAGTGATCAAAATGACCCTGTATTATATATTAATGAATTGAAGGCATGGATGAAATCTATTCATGATAACCAAGACGAAGATAAAAGATCGATAAGTGCCGCTTTGAGTGCTGCAATTAATGAATTTAAAGTTTCAAGAGCATCTGAGGGTTCCTCTATTAATTTGATTGTTTATGATGAATTATTGATATCTCCTGATGAAGAAAAAATCATTCAATCTATTATAGATAGCATTTCAATTAATAATTGGGAAATAAATATTATACATAAGTACGGAACAAGTAAAATTATTTTGGATAAATACCAAAATTGGGCAAAATGGGGAAAAGGTAATATTTATCCAATTGTGGTGCCTGATACTATGGAATTATTAACCGATAAAATATTAGAAGATAATGCTGAGCGAAAATTAAAAAAAGCATATAAAGGAATAATTGAGAAAAATTCTCTGTTTCAAAAAGAAATATTTGTTTCTCCTGGGTCAAGTGAATTGGAAATAGTAGTTTATACAGCTAATTCTGACGGGAATATTTCAATTGTTGCGCCTAATCAACCTACAAACGAACAAATAAAACCTACAAACTTAACTATAACTTCATTTTCAAAGATTTGGAGATTTAAGGACCCTGTTCCAGGCAGATGGATGTTCAAGATATCCGATTATAATTCAGGGTTGCTTTCTATATATCATAGAAACAAAGTAGATTATGATATTCTTTTAATTGACAAAGGCCCTTTTCCTACCAAAAATTCTATTCAACTTGTTACTAATTTAGCTAAAGGCACTAATCGTTTAATCTCAAAAGAGGCTTATGTAGAATTGATATTTGATGGGAAAATTAGCTATGAAATGAATGATAACGGAAGCAAGGGAGACGCTGTTGCGCAAGATGGTTATTATTCAATGATATTACCCGATGTAGATACCCCGGGGGAATATGATATAAGCATAAAATATTCATGGCCTAATTTTGGAACTAGTATATCTGACAGTACGAAAATTACTTTTGAAATGTTTCCAGAAATTATAATAGATATTGTTAATACAAGCGAATTACCTTTGAATAAAAATATATCTATTGCGATTATAGAAATATTACTTGAAGGCGAAAAATATTATATAGATAAAAATGAAGTTAAATGGTCATATAGCGCAAACCAAAACAGTTTAGATGTTTTATTAAAACCTATTGATCCAATCCAAGATGGAAGATCTAATAAATTCGAAGTGGTTTTGAGTACTAGTGAATTTGGAAAAGCAAGTATGGTTTTCAGATTAGATTCTATGTATAAAAACAAGAAGTTTGTAATGTACTCAGATACTTTTGTAATCAAAACTATTGATAAACCAATTGAACAACCTAAAACAGATATTGTTAAAGAAATTAATACTGTTGATAAAATTCAAGATCAAATTGATGAGCAATCTCAATTTATGATTATTATTTTTGTAACACTGTCAATTATTGCTCTAATAATATTGATAATAGCAATTTATTTATTAGTTACTTATTCTACCAAAGTTGATATTCGTGGATATATTTATGACGACAAAAATAATTTGATACTTGATATGAAATCTGTAAAAAGATCTTTACAGAATAGAATACTTCGTAGAAATAAAATTAAAGGCTCTGAATTAAATGACGATTTGCTTTCTGGACTAGAATTTACTTATATGAAAGAATATTTGATATTAACCAATTACTCTGATCACTCCGTGAGAATCAACAATCAGCCTTTAACAGAAAATGTTGAAATATTCAGCAAGGCCTGGATTGGAATACAAGGTAAAATTTTATTTTACAGTGAAGAAATTTCGTAATATAAAAAATTAATTATTATGTTTTTGTATTGTTATCGTTTCTATAACATCACCAGAAGTAGTCGCGGAACCGGGATCTCTTTCAGAAATACTATCTAATATATCTAGCCCTTCAATAACTTTTCCGAAAACAGCATGACAAGAATCAAACCTGCAATCTTTTTCGCTTCCATCGGGGTTAAAACCATCGAGTTGTTCTGTCGGGACAAAAGTTATAAAGAACTGACTACCATTTGTGCCTTTCCCATCTTGAATACCCGCGTTTGCCATAGAAACAATACCCTTTGAATCATGGCTTAAATCAGGGTGTAATTCATTGTCAAAGCGATACCCAGGACTACCCGTGCCAGTTCCTGTTGGATCGCCTGTTTGTGCCATGAAATTAGGTATAACTCTATGAAAAGTAACTCCATCATAGAATCCATTGTTTGCTAAAAAGACAAAATTATTAACAGTTATAGGTGCTTTATTACTATAAAGCTCAAGGGTCATAGTTCCACCTTTTTCTAATACTATTGTTGCGTAATATAATTCTTTGTCTGTATCTATAAACATTGGTGGTGGTGCGTCATATGATTGTGTTTTTTTCACTTGAACTCCTCTTGTATCTGTTTTTCCATATCCTTTTGATGATAATGTGTCTCCCGGATTAAGAAGATCTACCTTACCTGTAGCTCCATTTTTCCCGTAACTTTCTGTATTGTTATTACATCCTAGTAATATGGTTGAAAATAATAATGTTATTATAATTACTGCTTTTAATTGTTTTTTATTGAAATACATTTAAATGCCTTTTAATAATATGAATTCAGTTGATTATTATACTATATTGCAAGAAAGATTTTATAAATATTTTACAAATTTTTCAAGATTGATATCTACCCATTTAGTATTGTTTTGAATTTTTTCCAATGTTTGATTCATTGACATTGAAGCAGCATCGATGGGGTTTTCATTATAGTAATTTTCAATTTCTTCGAATTTAGATTTGGTTTGAAAACTAGAAGGTAGAGATACAATATAATTTAATTGAAAGCCGTCTCCTGATATTTCTAGTATTTTACTCCAATTTTCTTTTAAATATGACCACGATGTTTCAAAACCTATATTATTATTCGCAACTCCAATTAAAACTGATGCTATATCGTGTTTTCTAATGTGTTCTGTAGTTATCTGACTTAACAAAAACTTAATTTTTTCAATGTTATTAAATTGAGTTAAGCTTCCTAAATAAAGAGATTTTTCTTCTTGTGAGTCTGAGTTTAGATATAATTTCCATATTTTGTCAAAATCATTTTTGTCACCATTATAAGCAACTGATAAAAACAATGGTCTCTTTAAATTTGGATGAATTTCTGTTTTGTCATATTTAGACGAATTTCTAAATATTTCCAATGATTTCTTTATTAGATGATCTATGTTGTAATAACATGAATTTTCAATTAATGTCCCTATCATTATTTGATCTATTTCTGAATTGGTCTGATTTATATTCCAATTTAGATCTATAGATAGATTGTTGAAAATTTTAGAAGCAAAAGAATAATATTTATCGTAAATCGGTGTTTGATACAATTTTGAATCTAAGGAACGTAGAGATCCACATATGTATTTCCATATATACGGGTTTGTTTCCGAACTAAATATTTTTAATAGACTCAAATAATTTTCAGGATCTATTTTACTAGATTTTAATAATGTATAAGTATCAGAAAGAAGCCCTAATTTTTCTTCGTTCATTAAACTTGAAATATCATCTTTCAACATATCAGTGATGTTGTTAAAAATTTCTTCTGAATATATTGTTTTAAAAAAACCAGAGGAATTAGAATTAAATATTGATATATTACTTTCTTCTATGATTGATTCGGATGATTCAATTAACATTGTTTTTGATGATTGTTTTTCGGCATTCTTTTCCCTGTATTTGACAGGGATTATCCAATTTGAATCACTATTATTTTCAGGATTATAGGAGAATTTTTTTTGAGTTATTATAACGTTATTATCCGACATTGATACTTGAACTAAAGGAAATCCTGGTTCAGTCGTCCATTTTTTCATCAATTGTTTTATATCCTTGTTTGAACTTTCACTCAAAGCATTCCATAAATCGTTTGTAACAGTATTACTATATTGATGTTTATTTATGTATTCTTGTATCCCGTTCCTAAATGAATCTTCTCCAATATAATTTTCTAGCATTCTTATTAATGAAGCACCCTTGCTATAACTTATTGCATCAAATAATTGTCCTATTTCATCAGGGTTTTTAACTTCTTGTTCTATGGGGTGGCTGCTATCTAAAGCATCTAATTCAAATGCTCTATTTGTATCGTCTAATAAGAATTTTGTCCAAATATCCCATTCTGGAAATAATTTACTTATTGCTTTATCTCCCATCCATGAAGCGAAACTTTCGTTTAGCCATAAATCATTCCACCACTTCATTGTAACTAGATCCCCAAACCACATGTGTGCCATCTCGTGAGCTATTATAGCTGCAACCAGTTGTTTAGTTTGAATTGAACTATTTTCTGGATCTACTAAAAGTGCGTTTTCTCTATAGCTTATACAACCCCAATTTTCCATTGCACCAGCTGCGAAATCTGGAATTGCTATATGATCAAGTTTTGGAAGTGGATATTTTGTTCCAAAATATGATTCGAAATAATCCAATAATTTTTCGGAGGTTTCAAGTGCGAATTCACCAAAATCTTCCTGATTGTTTGTTGCCCAAACTCTAATAAGAATATTGTTTTTTGTTGTAATTTCTTTACTTTTAATTTCACCAATTGCAAAAAACAATAAATATGTAGACATGATTGGAGTTTCTTCAAATATTATTTCAACTGAATTATTTTTCTTTTCTTTCTTTTCTTTGATAGGCATATTTGAAATAGCATTAAGATCTTTTGGTATTACTAAAGACAAGTTAAATTTTGCTTTATAACTTGGGTTGTCTATACAAGGAAATGCTTTCCTAGCATCAGTTGGTTCAAATTGAGTGCTAAGTAATACTTTTTCTTGATTGTTCTCAATATATTTACTTGAATATAACCCTTTTAGATCTTTTAGTATTTTACCTTTAAAATTGATTTTAAATTTTACATTTTTTTCTTTTTTAAATTCTGAATATTGTTTTAATATAAGGTGTGTATTAGTTGTTTCAAAATCAATTTCTATCCATTTTGATTTTAAGATATTGAAATATTCGCAATTTTTAATTATTAACCCAACAGAATCAAATTCTATTTTATTTATTTGTTTATTTATGTCTAATGATATTTCTACAATCCCATTAAATGTTTGGGAATCTTTGCTTGGCTCAATATATAAATCATATTTGTTTATTATCAATTTTTTATCATTCATTATTTAATCCCATATTGGATTTTCTTTTTTTGCGAAAGCATTTTTGCCAATGTTGAAATGATTACTTGTTCTTAATTTTTCAACTTCTGAATATGACTTTTCAATTTCTGATGGATCAAAGGATGTGTCATATTCATTAAGAGCAATTTGTTTTGTGGCTGATATGGCTAAATATGAACATTCAAGAATATTATGTGCTGTTTTTCTCGCATACTCTAATGCTTTATTTTTCGGCACTACTTCAGATATTAATCCGATATCTTTTGCTTCTTTACTTGAGATTAATTTCCCGGTTAAAAGTAGATTTAGAGCAATTTTTTGAGGTATTATTTTGGCAAGCTTAGCTGCGCCACCTGCTCCTGCAAACAACCCTACTTTGGGTTCAGGAAATCCAAAGGTTGAGTTTTCTGATGCTATCAAAATATCACATGATAATGCAATTTCTAATCCACCTCCTAACGCATACCCCTCAATTGCAGCAATTATCGGTTTGTAACACTCAAATTGAGAGGTTATTCCACCAAATGGTACAACAGGATCTGATTCTGATTTAATATGTTTCAAATCATTGCCTGCTGAAAATGATGAATTCCCTTCGCCGTAAATAATTGCAATTTTAAGTTTTTGTGAATTCTTAAATTCTTCGAATACTTTTTTTAATTCCATACTTGTGTGAGGATTAATAGAATTCATTTGTTTTGGTCTGTTAATAGAAACTTCTAAAATCTGATTCTTAATCGAAGTTTTTATGTATTTATTATTCATAAGATAATCTTATAATACATTTCAAACGTTTAATACACAAAAAATAATACAATGAAATTAGGTATAAACATATCTGACAGTAGGCTGTTTGAAGAAAATGTAGATAGCGATTTTGTACTACCTGTAAAAATTAGCTCAAGGAGCAAGTTGTTTGAGTCACTTGGTTTTGATTATGTAACATCAAATGAAACTAAAGCAAATCCTTTTATTCCACTGTCGATTGCATCTGAATCAACTTCTAGTGTAGATTTAATTTCTTCTATTGCTTTAGCTTTTGTAAGAAGCCCTATGGATCTTGCCTATATATCGTGGGATTTGCAACGTATTTCTAATGGAAGATTTATCCTTGGATTAGGTAGTCAGGTTAGAGGTCATGTTGTAAGAAGATTTTCCGGTGAATGGCATCCTCCTATAAAAAGGATGAGAGAATATCTTGAATGTTTATATGATATATGGAATTGTTGGCAGAATGGAAAGGATTTAAATTTTAAGGGGGAATTTTATGATATTAATCTGATGACTCCTTTTTTCAATCCTGGGCCTTTGAAAATTGATTTCCCCAAAATTTTATTAGCTGCTGTTAATTCTAATATGTCTAAATTGTCTGGAGAGTTAAGCGATGGAATTATTTTGCATAGCTTTAGCACGAAAAAATACATTCAAAAAATCCTTATGCCAGAAATTCAAATAGGGAAAAAATATAAATCATTAAAGAACGATTTTATTTTTACAGCAGGCGGATTTCTGATAGTTAGCAATAATGATAAAAAAATTCAAAATAGAATTGAACAAATCAGATCTCAGGTAGCATTTTATGCTTCTACTAAAAGTTACAGAAGTGTAATGGAGGTTCACGGATGGGAAACTGTGGCAGATAAACTATATAGATATTCAGTAGATGGTAAATGGGATAAAATGCCTTCTCTTATATCTGATGATATTTTGAACGAGTTTTTGTTGATTACAAATGTTAAAGATGCTCCAAAAAAAATTAAAAGAAAATTTGATTATGCAAACCATATTTCCCTACCAATTGATTTGATTTATGAAATTGGATTTGAAGAAACAAAAAAATTGGTTTCGAAATTGAAAAAATAAATTAACTATTTATGATTCCAGACAAATGAGAAAGTGTTTTTCTTAATTCCCCTTCATGATTTACTATTACGTAATCAAATTTGTCTTGTTGGTTGATTTCGTGTTCTGCTATTGCAGTTCTTTTTTTAATATCATCAGCAGTATCTGTTTTTCTTGAATGTAATCTTTCTAGTAAAATTTGAATGTTTGGTGGAATAAGAAATATAGTCTCAGTATTCTTAATTTTTTTTGACAATTTACTTACTCCTTGAATATCAGTTTTAATTATTATTTTTTTATTATGTTTAATTCCTTTTTCAATTTGATTTTTAGGCACTCCATAATAGTTCCCGTAAACTTTTGACCATTCTATTAATTTATTTGATTCTATTAATTTTTTAAATTCTTTTTCATTTACAAAAATATAATCTATTTTATCTTTTTCGTTTTTACGAATTTTCCTGGTGGTTACTGTAGTTATGATATCTACATCAGTATTTACTTCACTGAATTTTTTTATCACAGTATCTTTTCCAACACCTGAAGGGCCCGAAATTATATATATTTTGTTTCTCTTACACATTTTTTATATTAATTTTTTTATCTCATCCCAAAAATTTGGATAGGACACTTTTGCATGTTCTGCGCCATTTACGATTGTTTCTTTTTCTGCTAATAATCCAGCTATTCCTAACATCATAGCAATTCGATGATCTCCCTGGCTTTCAACTGAATTCCCAACAAGTTTACTTACAGGTTTGATAATCATTCCATCTTTAGTTTCTTTTATGTTTGCTCCAAGTTGCGACAAACCTAATACTGTTGATTTTATTCTGTCTGATTCTTTAACTCTTAATTCTTCTGCGTCCGAAATTCTTGTCTCTGAATTTGCGAAACAAGCTGCTAAAGATAAGACTGGAATTTCATCAATAATTTTAGGAATGATTTTTTTATCTATTGTTATCCCTCTTAATTTACTAGATCTTACTGTAATGTCTCCTCTAGGTTCTCCCATATCAGTTTTTTTATTTGAGATATTAATATCTGCGCCCATTTCTAATAGGATTTCAAGAATCCCTGTTCGATTGGGATTCAATCCTATATTAGGCAAATATATTTCTGCATTTGGGTGACAAGATGCTAGTACCATCCAAAACGCAGCAGAACTTATATCACTTGGTATAACAATATCTTGTGCAGTTAATTTAGATTTACTTATTGTTGTCATGGTATCTTCAATTTTTATATTAGCTCCCATGGCCTTCATCATTCTTTCTGTATGATCTCTACTTTTAAATGGTTCGGTAAAAATAGTTTGATTTTCAGCATATGTTCCAGCAATTAATACACAAGATTTAACTTGGGCACTGGAGACAGGACTTACATAATTTATCCCATTTAGATTCATCCCTGTGATTTCAAAAGGTGCTGTAATTTGGCCTACATCTTTATTGTTTAGAGAATTAATTGAAGCCCCCATCTGTAATAATGGGGCAGCTATTCTATTCATTGGTCTTTTACTTAAAGATTTATCTCCAATTAGAACTGAATTAAAATCTTGTCCAGCAACCAACCCGCTTATTAATCTCATACAAGTACCACTATTCCCACAATCTAGAGGGGTTTTTGGTTTTTGGAATCCTTTTTCTCCATTACCATGTATTTGGAAACAATGTACAGGGTAGTCATCTATATAGTCAATTCTATGAATTATTTTTGTTCCAAGTGCTTTCAAACATCTTATTACTGATTCTTGATCGTCGCCCACGCAAAAATTTGTAACTTCAGCGATTCCGTAAGCCATAGAATTTAAAATAGCTGCTCTATGGGATATTGATTTGTCACCCGAAATTCTTATAGTAGAATTTATTTTATTAGATTTTGTTACTTTTTCAATCAATTTTATTTTGTTCTCTTATATTTCCATAAATCTTTAGATTTGGATTTTTCGTGGTCGATTTTTTTTTGCATAAGATTTTCTGACACAAGAAATCCAGCCATTGATTCCCCTGAAGATAATATGTTAGAGGATGGAGATAGATTGTCAGTACTCCCTGTAACGCCTAATTCCCATCTCATTCTACTTTCCCATCCCTTGATTAGATAGTCACATAAATCTTTGTCTTTATTCAAAATATATTCGGATAGCTTAGATATTTCGTTGTTAGCTTGGCTAAACCAATGAGAACTGAATTCTTTAGTATGATTTATAATTTCAAACAATTCTTCAGGGTCAGTTAAACTTCCTATAGTTGAATGATTAAAATCTTGTTTAGCAAATTTTGACATTTCCGGCCATGATTGTGATTCTTCCGCATATTTCATAATGGAAAAAGAAATCAATTTTGGAATGACATTAGTAGCAGCATAGTAGCTGTCAAATTCAACTGCTTCAATAAAATAAGGTTCCATTTCGATACTTTCTATAATTTGAATTAGTATTTTGAAGAAATTTTCGCTCATTTTCTTTGATGGCATTAATAAAAATTTCTGCTCAGCGAACATGCTCTCAATATTAGATATTTTATAATTTAAATTTATAATTGGATAAGCTGAAACAAAATTAATATTTTCAGTTTTAATTTTATTATTTGCCCATTCTATAGATTTGTCTTTTGCAGGGCTAAGATCAACTATCAATATATCTTTATCATTATCTTCTATTATTTGTTGAAATATTTTTTCTCTATATTTCACCATAGAATCAATAAAAATTATGTCGTGAGATCTGAAATCTTTTAATTTTTTATGTACTTTGTTGAAGACTTTTGATTTTTTTATTTTTTCGTCAAGTTTCTGCTCTAACGAAAAAACATGCATTTCAATATTGTTGTTCTGTTTTTTGATTTGGCAAGCTAATTCAAATGATTGATCAGAACTTAATATAAATGATAATATTGACATTTGTTTTTAGTGACCGCCGCAACCACAACCGCCGCCGCCGCCGCCGCAACCACCACCTTGCACTTCTTCACCGCCACCGCCGCCGCAACCACCACCGCCACCGCCACAACCGCCTTCTCCACTTCCACCACAAGCACAACCACCCTTTATATTTGGATTGCTTATTACAAAACCACTTCTCATTATTGAATCAATGTAATCTATTTCTGAACCTTGAATCATATCTATACTGTTTTCATCAATTAAGACTTTAACATTTTCAAATTCAAATATTTTGTCATTTTCTGCAGGATTATCTTCGATAGCAAACATGTATTGTATACTTCCACCAGGTGAAGGCATTGCAACTACACGTAACATTGCTGTATCAGATTTTTCTTTAGATAGAATATCTTCTACTTTTGTTATTGCTTTAGGAGTTAAAGTAATAATTGATTGTGTTGTCATAATTTAATTCATATTTATATATAATAACTTCTATGATACTAAATATTATTAATTATGTCTTTAGTTTCAAATCAATATATTAACTTAAATTATTTAAATACATGAGTAAACTTTTAGCTACTCTTTGTAGGACTTCTAAAAGAATAATTGCAATCATAGGTGTGAAATCAAACATTCCCAAAGGCTTAATATATTGCCTTATTTTTCCTAGAAAGGGTTCAGTAATTTGATATGTAATCTTAGATATTGGATTATAGGGGCTGATATTTATCCATGAAAGAATTATTCTAATAATCAGGGCAAAGAAAAATAATTCACAAAATATATTTATAACTAACATGATAAAACTAACTATGTTCAATATTATTCACCTAAATTCAATCCTCTTTTATGAGCAGCATTAATTGCTTCTATTATACTATTCTTAAAATTGTTATTTTGTAATATATTTATTGCTGCTTCAGTTGTTCCGCCCGGTGACGTAACGTTTTCTCTTAATTTTTCTGCTGTTTCATTTGACGCTTGAAATAAATCTAGACTTCCTTTCAACATACCTAATGTTAATTTTTCGGATAAATCTTTTGGCAATCCAATATTTTCACCGCTTTCTATCAAAGATTCAATGAAATAAAAAAGGTAAGCGGGTCCGCTAGCGGAAAGTGCGGTTGCCATTTCTATTGTTTCTTCATTTTCTACTTTGTATTGCGTTCCTATAGAGTTTAAAATGATCTCTATATATTCTACGTGTTTTTTAGATGTTTCGTTAGTATGAGTCCATACTGACACCCCTTTTTTTATTTGCGCAGGAGTGTTTGGCATTATCCTTACTATTGATTTATGATTGCTGACATTTGATAAAGTCGAAATTTTGATACCAGCAAGTATTGATAGTAGAGATTGATTTTCTCTTAAATTATCATATAGATCGTTTTTCAATTTATTTATATCTTGTGGTTTTACACATAAAAAAATCAAATCACATTTGTCAATAATTGTTGAGTTGTTCCCAAATGTGGATGTTTTATATTTATTGTCAATATAATTTATTCTTTCTTTATTTATATCAGAGCATAAGATATTTTCTGAATCGATTATTCCTGAATTTAATACTCCACTTATGATGGCTTCAGCCATTTTCCCTGATCCAATAAATCCTATCTTCATGTTAATTATCTTTACTTACAAATCTTGGTAAGCTTTTATTTTGAGCAATGTGTATTGCTAATTTCATTGATTCTTTAAGACTAGTATGGTCAGCTATTCCTTTACCTGCAATGTCAAATGCCGTTCCATGATCAACAGATGCTCTAATAAAAGGTAATCCTAAATTTAAACTTACACTTTCTTCCCAATTATGTACTTTTATAGGGATATGACCTTGGTCATGGTATTGTGCTAGTACAACATCATATTTGCCACTTATTGCCTGGTTAAATATAGTGTCTGCCGGTATTGGCCCTTGTACATTTATTCGTTCAGATTGAGCTTTTTCTACAGCAGGTAGAATTTGTTCTTTTTCTTCTGTCCCAAACAATCCTCCATCAGAACCGTGAGGATTTAGGGCTGCGACACCTATTTTAGGATCTTTAAATCCCCATTTTTTAAATTCATTATGTATTAGCTCTATTGAAGTGAACACATTTTTAAATGTTACTAATTCACATGCTTTTATTAATGCTTTATGTGTTGATAAATGAACAACTCTTAGCCCTGGCGTCATTAACATTGTTGCTACATTTTTAGATTTTGTTTGATTTTGAAATAATTCCATATGCCCTATAAGTTTGTTTTCCGTCAAACCACAAGCTTCTTTGTTGATAGGGGAAGAAACTATAGCATCTATTGATTTATCCATTGCTAATTTTCCTGAGTGTTTAACCCACGTAATTGACGCAGAGCCAGCTTGTGCAGAAATCTTTCCTGGGGATATTTGGCTGAAATCTAAATTTGAATCATCTATTACAGGTATAATTTTGTCAGTTAAAGAAGAGAGTCGGCTAGCATTTTCAATTTTTAGAAATTTTAAATGAGTTTTGGTAATTTCTTGTGTATATGCCAATGCATCAAAGTTACCTAATATAATTGGCTGAAAATCATGTTCGTGTATTAATTCATTTAGTGATTTACATATTATTTCAGGGCCAATTCCACAAGGATCTCCCATGGTAATGGCTATGATTGGTTTGGATTTTGAACTCATATCAAATTATATATCTGTGTTTAACCACATTTAGAATAGCCACATTCATGGCAATTTAAACATCCTTCTTCAAAGATCAAATTAGATCCGTGACATTCTGGGCAAGAGTTACCTATTTTCCCCTGTACAGGAGTTGAAGATGTTCTTTCTTTACCATTGCCATTTGATGATTTGTTAATAATATTTAAGCTATCAGATTCGGATATATTTATACCAACATTATTTAACATATCACTATCTGAATGTTTAATTAATACTTGAGCAACTGCATCAGGGGCAGATAATATAAGTTTGCCATTATCCCATACCGGTAAGTCTGATATTCCTTTTAGCTCATTTACTATTTCTTTAGGCTGTATTCCAGATCTAAGTGCCAATGAAATCAACCTAGATACAGCTTCCAAATTAGCTGAATCACTAGATCCTGCTTTTCCGAGGTTTGCAAATAACTCAAAAGGGTCCGATTGTTGGTCGAAATTTACAGTTACATACATATTCCCATGGCCTGTACGAATCTTTTCAGTTACGCCGGGCACTACTGAAGGTCTATTTCGGGGTTCAGGAATATTAGTATCAAGTGTTTTACTTTGTTCATTAGTATTTTTTGTATTTTTATCATTGTTTGTAGAAACTAACACTTCTTTTTCTCTACTACCTGATCGGTATACTGTTATCCCCTTACAACCTAATTCCCAAGCTAAAGTATAGGCTTCTTCCACATCTTCTTTTGATGCTTGATTAGGTAAATTAATAGTTTTAGAGATTCCACTATCTACATATTTTTGAAATACAGCTTGAGTTTTAACGTGCCACTTTGGAGGAATCAGAGGGCTTTCAGTAAAAATCTTGTTTTGGTCTTCAGTCATTAGTGCTCGAATATCTCCGCCACCTTTCAGATATTTATCAAGATTGATTTCTTCATTGTTTTCTTCAATTACATTATTTTGCAATTGGTCTTTAAGGTCGTCGTTTACATAAAATAGTTCTATACCCTCTAATGAAGCAGACATATTATGTTTTTTGTAAGCAATTCCAAATAGAGGTTCTATTCCACTTGAGCAATTAGATATCATACTTATAGTTCCAGTAGGAGCTATGCTTAACCTCCATGCATTTCTCATTGTTCCCCATTCACCTCCCTGTTTTTTATTTAATGTACTTTTGTCAAATGCAGGAAAGTTACCTTTTAATTTTCCAAGATGAGAGCTGTACCTATCTGCTGTGTCTTTTAATAAAGATCCGATTTTATCGCCTAATACTATTGCTTGATCAGAATCATAAGGAATATCCATTCTAATCAGAAGATCAGCCCATCCCATTAAGCCAAGACCTATTTTTCTTGTTAATGAATTCATTTTTATAGTTTTTTTTGTTGGATGATTGTTAGCATCAATCACATTATCTAAAAATCTTACACAAGTTCTTACGGTCTCAATAAACCTATCTTCCTGGAATTCTTTATCTATAACAAAATTCCCTAAGTTTATGCTTCCTAAATTACATGATTCTCCGGAAAGCAATGGTTGCTCACCGCAAGGATTGGTTGCATTGATTTGGCCAATTTCAGGAGTTGTATTATCTTCGTTTATTTTATCTAGCCAAACCATTCCTGGTTCACCATTTTTCCATGCACCGCCTATCATCATTTTATATATTTCTCTAGCTTTAACATATTCACCGCTATCTTTTTTAGGAGTAACATAAATTTTATTGTCTATTGGCCATGTGAGGTTGATGTATTTATCTTCTTTGACTGCTTTCATGAAATTCGAATCTGCACCTACTGAAATGTTGAAATTACTTATTTCTCCTTCTACGGTTTTACATGTTATGAAATCTTTTATATTTGGGTGATAAACAGACATTATTGCCATGTGAGCTCCGTCTCTTTTACCTCCTTGTGTAATCATTGTTCCTACTTCAGAAAGAAGATTTAAAACGGCTATCGGGCCACATGCTTTTCCATGAGTAGTTTGTATTGTATTTCCTAGTGGCCTTATATCACTTAGCGAAAATCCAATCCCTCCTCCAAATTTTTCTATCATTGCTTGTTCAGAAGCAGCAGTCATGATTCCTTGCATACTATCTTCTATATCCAATACATAACATGCACTTAGAGTCCCTGCTCCAGTCCCAGCATTCATTAGGGTAGGGCTATTTGCCATAAAATCAAGATTCCACATCATATTGAAAAATTTATCTTCCCATATTTTCAATTCTTCTTCATTGGCTCCATATTTTTCTTCTTGTTTTGCAATATGCTTGGAGATTCTAATAAACATTTCTTTTGGAGTTTCAATTATTTTGTTATTATGATCTTTTAATAGATATCTTTTTTCCAAAACTTTTAATGCATTATCTGTAAACATGCCATTTTCTTTTGTAACCACTTTGATAACTCCTTCAATTACGATATATCTTATTTTTTATTTTTTTCACTTAATAATAAAGAGTCAATTTCTTTTCTGAAAGTTTCGATACTCTCAAACTCTCTATACACACTTGCAAATCTTATATATGACACTCTATCTAATTTTTCTAGGCTATTCATGATTATCTGCCCAATATTTTTAGAGCTTATTTCATTTTTTCCGGATTTGTCTATCTCGGATTCAATATCTAGTACAATTTTATTTAACGATCTATTAGATACTGGTCTTTTGGCGCAAGCTTTATTTAAACTACTCCATATTTTTGTTTCATCAAACTCTTCATTTCTGCCGTCTGTTTTAGTCACTACAACAGATTTCGTTTGAATTGTTTCATACGTTGTAAATCTTTTACTGCATTTCAAGCATTCTCTTCTTCTTCGGATACCTTTTGAAATATCTCTAGAATCTACAACTTTAGATAATTTTGAATCACAATATAGACAAATCATAATTTCATTATTCAACTACCACAATATATGGGGATAGAAATTAATTTACTACTATATGTTGATGTGTGTCAATAAAAAAAAGCCGTTTTTTACAACAGCTTTTTTTTATTAGATATTTTTTTTATTGTTCTTTATATATTTTGAACATATCTTCTTAGAAAAGGAGGCAGATCTACTGGTGCGTATTTTTTTTCCTCATCTATGATTTGAAAGATCTCATCAGACGTGTCGTCCATATCTATGTATGAGTCATTTGTTTCAAAACCTGTTGCAATGATAGTCACTCTAATTTCACTATCCATTTTTTCATCTGTTCCCATTCCAAATATCATGTTTACATTTGGGTCAGCTAATTTATTGATTTCATCTGCAGCAATTTTTAGTTCATCTAGTTTTAAGTCTGTACCTCCAACTATATTAAACAGAACTCCTTTTGCTCCCTGTATGGATATATCTAGGAGTGGATTTTCTAATGCTTGCCTAACTGCATCTTTAGCTCTGTCTTCTCCTGCTCCGTAACCTATGGACATCCATGCAGGACCTGCATTTCTCATTATTGCGTTTACGTCTGCAAAATCAGTATTTATTTCTCCTGTTGTCGTTACAACTTCAGCTATTGATTGTACTCCAATTCTTAGTACATCATCTGCCATTCTAAATGCATTTTCAGTAGTTATTTCTTCGTCACAAATTACAGTTAATCTTTCATTTGGAATTGCTAAAAGTGTATCACAATGTTTACGTAGCTCTTTGATACCTTCTTCTGCTACTTTTGCTCTTCTGCTTCCTTCGAATTCAAATGGTTTTGTAACAACTCCTACTACTAATGCGTCAGTTGTTTCTTTAGCAATTTTTGCAACTACAGGTGCTGCTCCAGTCCCTGTACCACCACCCATTCCGGCAGCTATAAATATCATGTCGGCACCAATTAGTTTTGACTGAATTTCTGCTTGAGATTCTTCAGCGGATGCGCCACCTTTTTTTGGGTCGCCACCAACTCCTTGACCTTTAGTTAATTTTTCTCCAATTCTTATACTATCTGGGATTTCCATACTAAGTAGTGATTGCGCATCTGTATTTAACGCTAAGTAATCTACTCCTACTATTCTTTGCTTGTACATTCTTGTTATCGCATTGCAACCTCCGCCTCCAACACCTAGGACTTTGATTTTCGCTGATCCTAACATCTCATTACTAATAGTCATTCTTGACCTCCTTTTTTGTTAATACTGTTTATTATCTGCTGGCTAGTTTTAAAAATATTTTTAAAAAATGTATTCAGAATATTCATTAAATACTTTATTTGAGTGTTAATGGAATATGAATAAGGGTCATTTTTTTTAATTTTTTCAGTCTGGAAACTTGAATCGGATGTTTCATTCATTACGCCGCCCACTGTCCAAAGAATCATGCCTAATACAGTTGAAAATCTAGGGTTTTTTAATTCTTCAGGTAAATTGTTTATTTTAATATTTTCATTCAATCCTTCTTTTGGCCTACCTATTCTTACATTTGAAGTAATGTTGTTTGATATTAATTTTTCAAGACCATATAAATTACTTGTCCCTCCTGTAAGAATTATTTTGTAATCCGGATTGTTTTTGAAATCTATTTCTTTAGTTTTTATAGCAATTAATTTAACTAATTCTTCAGATCGATCTCGTGTAAGTCTTATTAGTTCGGTATGTGGAACTTCGATTGGTTCGTTTGATAACTCACTTTTCATTTTTATGGATTTAATTTTATTATTCTTAATATTTTGGATAGCGGAACCATATTTTATTTTTATGTATTCAGCTTCACGAGTATCAATTTTATATGTAGTAGCTATATCGTTGGTGAAATGATATCCTCCTACAGGTATTACTCCTGTGTAACTTACAGTCTTGTTTTCAAAAAACATTAGATCTGTTGTTCCTCCGCCAATATCTATCATAAGCGCTCCATCCATTTTTTCCTTGTCTGTAATAACTGCATGTGAACTTGCTAGCGGCTCTAGTATTATTCCATCTGATACTATTCCTGCATTAGTTGCAGAATGTATTAATTTGTTTATTGCAGATGGAGATGCAGATATCAAATGAGTTCTTACTGATAAATCTGCACTATGCATTCCTATTGGATTTAATAATTCTTCAGACCCGTCAACCGAATATCCAACAGGTATTGAATGTAAAATTGATTTATTTTCAATTTCCTGTTGCGAATTTTTCAATGGGTTTTTGATAATATCTTGTCTTGTTATTACTCCTGTGAGTGCAACCCCTTCTAATTTGTCCCATCTATCTTCGAAATTTACATGTGAGCCTGTTATTCCTAAAAAAGCAGATTTAATATTAAGGTTATAATATTCTTTTAAAACTTCTAAAGATTGTTTGATTCCTTCTGCTGTTTTTTCAACATCTACTACATTTCCTTTACTTAATCCCTTGCATGGAACTACACTGTGTCCTAATATTTCAATATTACCGGGTTTGGAATATTTAACTACAATAGTAGCTATCTTTGTTGTTCCTATATCTATTGCTGTAATTATATTGTAATCCATATTTATTTTGTCAGATCTTGTTTTATAAAATTCTTTCTATAATTCTTAATTTTGCACTTCGGCTATTTGGATTTGATTTTTGTTCTTCATACTTTGGCTTGATTACTTTTTTGTTAACAATATTATATTTTTTAATATTAGTACTAAACTTATAGTCTCTGAAAATCTTTTTAACAATTTTATCTTCGCCTGAATGATAAGTGATAGCAAATACTTTGCCTTTGACATCGATTTCTGATAGAGCTTCGTCCAATCCATTTTTAATATTCTCAAATTCATTGTTTACTTCTATTCTTATTGCTTGGAAAATTCTTGTTATATTTTGCAATGCTCTTTTATAGGATAAATTTCTATGAAAATTTAAACATATTTTTTTCAGGTTTTCACAGGTGTCTATTGGTCTGTTTTGTATAATATGTTGCAAAAGTTTATCGGTATTTGAATTATTAGGAAAATCTGCATATATCATAAGAATTTCTTTTAATTCTTGTTTGTTATATTCATTGATAATTTTGTGTGCGTTCAAATTGTCATTTTCATTAAATCTCATATCTAGAATATTATGACTGTCAAAACTGAAAGCTTTATTAGTATTTCTGAGATGATAATTTGAAAGTCCGAAATCAAATATTATATTGTGTGTTGATTCTATATTTAAAGATTTTTTACACTTACTAATATTTGTATAATTATCATGTATGTAAATTATAGTTTTATATTTCGCAAGTCTTTTTTTTGCAATATCTAATATCGATTTATCTGTATCGATTCCAATTATATTAATATTATTTAAATTATCTAAAATAGATTTACTTATCCCTCCTTCACCAAGAGTACAATCTATAATATTTGTACTATTAGGAGAAATATATAAATTTTCTATTATTTCTTTTGTTAAAACAGGTGTATGATAAATTTCCATTTTTTATTTGATTGTATATTTTTAGTATGACATAGAGTTTTGCAAATTAAGAAAAGTGTTTTCAAGGTAAATAAAGTTGTTTTTTAATATATAATTAATTTAAATTAAGAGAATTTTTCATATGAAATATGCTGTTATTACAATTAGTGATTCTGCAAGTTTAGGAACAAACAAAGATTTGAGCGGCCCTAAAATAATTGAATTTATGGGGTCACACAATATTTTGTGTTCGCATAATATTGTGCCTGATGATGTTTCAAGCATTGTTAAATTATTAAATGATTTATGTGATAATTCAGAGTTGGAATTGATATTAACGACTGGAGGCACAGGAATTGGACCAAGAGATGTGACTCCCGAAGCTACTAAACAAGTTATTGATTATGAGATTCCAGGAATACCTGAAATTATGAGAGTGAAAAATTATTCTAAATCTAGTTATGTTGCATTATCTCGAGCTTTAGCAGGGGTTTCGAATAATAAATTAATAATTAATTTACCCGGTAGCCCAAAAGCAGTACAAGAAAATCTTGAAATTATTTATCCTTTAATCAAACATGCTTTGGAATTAATAAATGGAAATACATATCATGAGGGCAATAAGAGATGAACTTTTATACACTTTCATTATTTCCTGATTTGATAACTTCTGCGCTTAATGAAGGGATTATAAAAAAAGGGATTAATAAAGATTTGATAGGTATAAGTAATTATGATCTAAGAACTTTTGGGGTTGGTAAACATAAACAACTAGATGATACTGGGTATGGAGGCGGCCCGGGTATGATATTGAAACCTGAGCCTATTTTTGAAGGAGTTGAATTTATTAAAAAACATTATAATATTAATAATGCTCCTGTTATTTTAATGACTCCCCAAGGCAAAGTCCTTGATCAAAATTATGCAAAAACTTTTATTGATTACAAAAATATAATAATTATATCAGGAAGGTATGAAGGAGTAGATGAAAGAGTTGTTTCAAATTTAGTCACACATGAAATTAGTATAGGAAATTATATTCTTTCTGGAGGCGAAATCCCTACTGCTATATTTATTGAAGTTATATCTAGAATGATACCAGGAGTATTAGGTAATAAAGACTCTTTGTCTGAAGAAACATTTAATACAAATCAGATTAAATACCCTGTATATACTAAGCCTCAAAAATTTAGAGAATTAGAAGTTCCTAATGTTCTACTTTCTGGCAATCACCAGGAAATTGCCAAATGGCGATCTGATCAGTCAAAAATTAAAACAACATCCAAACGACCAGATCTGATCTAGCTTTGGCAATAAAATGCTCAATATAGTTCTTGAATAGATTTCATTTCACTGATAATATATTCCTTCTGATAATTACATTACACAAATAAATGATAGACAAAGTTAAAGAAAACAATTTAAATAATTCTTTTGATTTCAGATCTGGTGACACTATTGAAGTAGGGATGAAAGTTACTGAAGGAGAAAGAACTAGAATCCAAAATTTTAAAGGCGTAGTCATTAAAATCAAAGGAACCGGAGTTGGTAAATCTTTTACAGTTCGAAAAACAGATCAAAATTTTGGTGTTGAAAGAATATTCCCTTACCAATGCCCTTCGATTGATTCAATTAAAGTATTAAGAAAAGGAAAGGTACGCAGATCTAAATTATATTACTTGCGTGGATTATCAGAAAAGAAAAGTAGAATTAAAGAATTAAGATAGTTTAAGTTAACTTAATTTTTGAATCAAATTACTAGCTAGTTTATTGTATTCGTTATTAGCTTCCATATCCTCATGATAGGCGATTTTATTTCGGTCACTGTAACTTTTTCTCATTTCTATATTGCCTAGAAAGTCTATTTCTAATTCTTTTGAAATTTCTTTTCCTGCACCAGTGCCAAAATATTCACCTGAAAAATTTTCAACAACTCCGTATATATTGTGGTTTAGTTTTTTGATCATATTTATTGATCTAATTGCATCTAGTTTTGCTAGTTCTTGTGGAGTTGTAACAACTACAAAACCATCCAAATCGAGAGTTTGCATAACAGTTAAAGGGGCATCAGATGTTCCTGGTGGTAGGTCAACTAGCAGTATATCTATACCTTCCCAGTTTGTTCCAGATAATAATTGATTAATTGCATTATGTATCATTGGGCCTCTGAAAATTATTGCTTCATCTTCATTTTTTTGAAAGAATCCCATGGACATAACCTTAATTCCATGAAGTTCTGGAGGTATCATTCTATTTAAATCATCTACTGAAGGTTTACTAGTGATACCAAGTGCTTTGGTTATATTAGGACAATCAATATCTACGTCAAAAATACCTGGGTTATAACCCATTTTACTTAAAGCAAGAGCAAGATTAACTGTTACAGAAGTTTTCCCAACACCTCCCTTGCCACTATAAACACCAATTTTAGTTTTAATAGGCTCTAGTGAGTTTGCGAGTTGTTTTCTTTGCTCAAATTGATTTTTGAGTTGTTGTATTTTGGATCTTGCTTTATTTATATCTGGTTTATTTGAAGGATTCATATGCTAATCAATACCTAATTCTTTTTTCCCTTCTTCACTAATCATATCGGGATTCCACGGTGGTTCAAAAATCAAATCAACCTCAACGTCGTCTACTTCATCAATTTCAGCTATTCTCCACTCTGCTTGTTGTGCTATATAAGGACCCATTCCGCACCCGGCAAATGTTAAAGTCATTCTAATTTTTACATCCTTGTCGTCTATTTCTACTCCGTATACCAATCCTAAATCCACGATGTTAACAGGAATTTCCGGATCATAGACATCTTTTAATGCTTCGTATATTAATTCTTCATTAATTAAATTTGCAGTACTCATATTTATTTCAGTTTAAATTATTAATTATTCTTATTGTATTACAATTTTATTAATTATTCTTATTGATTTTATCAATAAAATCTCTTATTTTCGCAGCTTTTTCAAATTCGAGTTTATCTGCGAAATTATACATTTTTGATTCTAATTCAGCCAAAGTTAAACTATCTAATGCATTTTCATCATTTATATCTTTAGATTTTATTGATTCATTGTTTTCATTAATATCTTTCGATAATCTTTCATTTATATCTCTGACATCTTTGATAATAGATTTTGGAATAATATTGTTTTTGGAATTATAATTTTCTTGTATATCCCTGCGTCTATTGGTTTCACTAATTGCTTGATCCATTGATTTTGTAATCTTATCTCCAAACATTATTACTTTGCCGGACACATTCCTTGAAGCACGTCCAATTGTTTGTATTAGGGATGTTGACGATCTTAGAAAACCTTCTTTGTCAGCATCTAAAATCGCTACCAAACTAACTTCAGGAAGGTCTAATCCTTCTCTTAGAAGATTGATTCCCACAACCACATCATAAATTCCATTTCTAAAGTCAGTTAAAATTTTACTTCTCTCTAATGTGTCAATTTCAGAATGCAGGTAATGAGTTTTAATATTTGCACTTTCTAAATAGTCAGATAATTCTTCAGACATTTTTTTTGTTAGAGTTGTAACCAATGTTCTCTCAGATTTGTTTATTCTTTTTCGAATTTCATTAATTAGCGTATCTATTTGATTTTTAGTAGGCCTTAATTCTATTACTGGGTCAAGTAATCCGGTTGGTCTAATGATTTGCTCTGCAATGTTTGAACTTTCTTGCAATTCATAATCATTTGGAGTTGCCGAAACATAGATGATTTGATTGGCAAGATCATTGAATTCTTCATATTTTAATGGTCGATTATCTTTTGCAGAAGGCAATCTGAATCCATGCTCAACTAAATTATCTTTTCGAGATTTGTCGCCTTTGTACATACCTCGCATTTGTGGAATTGTTATGTGTGATTCATCTATAAAAATCAAATAGTCATCTTTAAAATAATCTAATAATGTATATGGTCGCGAACCTTCTTTTCTGTGATCAAGGTGTCTTGAATAATTTTCAATACCCGAGCAATATCCATTTAATTCCATCATTTCAAGATCATACATTGTTCTAGTTTTAAGGCGATTGTGTTCAATTACTTTTCCTTCCGATTCGAGTTTTTTTAACTCGTTATCTAATTCTGATTCGATACTCTTCATAGCAGATTTTAATTTTTCTTCTTTAGTTACAAAGTGGCTAGCAGGGTAGATTGATATTGTATCCATTTCTTCAATTATTTCACCGGTTATCCTGTTAAATCTTTTTATTTTTTCTATTGAATCTCCCCAGAATTCAAATCTTACAGCGTCATTTTCATATGCTAATATTATTTCTAATGAATCTCCTCTAACCCTGAAATTTCCTCTTTTAAATTCATATTCATTTCTTTCATATTGCATATCTATCAGGTTTTTTATTAGTGATTTCATTGTTAACAATTGAGATTTATTAACATCAAATATGAAATTTCTGTATTCTGTCGGATCTCCCAATCCATATATCGCTGAAACTGAAGCTACTACTAATACATCTCTTTTTGTTAATAATGACTTTGTTGCCGATTGCCTTAATTTATCTATTTCATCATTGATTGTTGCTTCTTTCTCAATTAGTAAATCTCTTGAAGCAATATAGGCTTCAGGTTGATAGTAATCATAATAACTAACAAAATACTCAATTGCACTTTCAGGAAAATATTCCTTAAATTCCATAGCAAGTTGTGCAGCTAAAGTTTTGTTATGTGCCAACACCAAAGCTGGTTTTTGTACTTTTTCTACTATACTTGCCATCGTAAAAGTTTTTCCACTACCTGTTACTCCTAATAGCGTTTGCCTAGATTGACCATCTGAGATACCTTCTGACAATTTCTCAATTGCTCTTGGTTGATCTCCTCTAGGAGTAAGTTTTTCTATAACATCGAATTTATTCATGCTTTGATTATATATTTAAATTTATATGTTAATCTGATAATAAAGATTTATTGAGGCCTTGGTTCTAGTTCCAAATCAATTTCTATTGTTTTGGAATCCCTTAAAACTGATAATTTAACTTTGTCTCCAGGAATATGATTTTCAAATAATTCTGAAATTAATTCATTCATAGACGAAACAGGAGTTCCATTTATTGCAGTAATTATATCTCCTCCTGATGGATAGGAAGTATAATCATCTGAAACTGTTCCTTGATAACCCTTAAGATCACTTTTATTTGCAGGACTATCTTTAACAATATCAACAATCATTACACCATTGGTATCATTTGTAAATTCTAGTGCTTTTTTATGATTTTGACTTAAATCCATTCCTGTAATTCCTAACCACGGATATAAAAATTTCTCGCCATTTATCAAAGTAGGAACTATGGCTTTCGCAGTATTAATAGGGACTGCAAAACCTATCCCAGCATTACCGCCATTTTGAGTTATGATTTGCGAATTGATGCCTATAACTTTTCCATTTATATCAAGTAATGGGCCTCCGGAATTACCAGGATTTATAGCTGCGTCTGTTTGTATTACATTGGGGATTGTGAACATTGAATTTTGACTTGGAACAGTTCTTTTTATAGCGCTAATAATCCCGCTTGTCATACTAAACTCTTGTCCGAAAGGACTTCCTATTGCAAGAGTAAAATTACCTACATTTACATTGTTAGAATCTCCTAAATCTAGTGCTTTTAAATTTTTACCATTCGAATTTATTTTTATTATTGCTAAGTCAGAATTTGGATCAAGCCCAATTACTTTAGCTAAAAATTGTGTGCCGTCTGAAAATTGAACATCTACCATATCTGCATTTGCTACAACATGATAATTGGTTAAAATATGCCCTGATTCATCCCATACAAAACCTGATCCATCGGATGTTCTAGATTGGTTTTGCGAGAAGAATGATGAAACAGATTGTGCAACTTTAATGTGAACTATCGAAGGTAAAGATGAAGAGTATAAGTTACTAAGGTGTTTTTCTCTAGCTTCTAATAAGGAAATATTATTATTCTCTATTTTATTATTGGCAGAATCATTTGATTTTATTGATTCATTAATAGTAGCTTCAGAGTTCACAGTGCATGACAATAGCATTAAAAATAGAAATATAGGAGCAATTTTTTTCATTTGACAAATCCTTGAAATATTAATTTGAATATATCATAACTCTTTATTATTAAGAAATTTTCAAGATTTGTTTTGAGTAGATAATTTTTCAATAATAAGTCTTATTAAATTTTCTGTATCTAAATTTTTATTTATTTCGATTTTATTTATTTCATTAATCACTTGTCTTATATGATCAGAATCGTAGCCTAATGCTTCCACAGCTTTTGACGATTCCAACTGAATTTCTAAATCTAGATTACTACTTGTGTAAGGAATATTATCTAGTTGTCCTTGTAGTTGAACAAGAATTAGTTTTGCTGTTTTATCTCCTATCCCAGGCACTTGTTTTATTATCTTATGATTGTCATTCGCAACTGATTCAATAATTTCTTCAGTAGTAATAGTTGATAATATTGCTATTGCTACTTTTGACCCTACTCCTTTCACAGTAACTAATTTTTTAAACAATTGTCTTTCACTGTCGTCTAAAAATCCAATAATGGTAAGGCTCTCTGCTTTAACATCTAATATAGTATTTAAAGTTATGTCAAAATCTTCTTTTAAATTAAGATACTTATCTGATGAAGGAATAAGTAACGAGAAATTTATCGGACCTATATTTAGAACTAATTCATTATTATTTACAGAAATTATTTTGCCTGATAATGACTCAATCATATTTCATCCAATATTTGAATGTTATTTAATAAATTTGTTTCACCATATATATGACATATCGAAATTGCTAACGCATCAGCGCTGTCTGAATCAGGTAATTCATTTAAGTTGAGTAATATTTTAACCATTTCTGCAACTTGTTCTTTTGAACTGAATCCATAATTAGTAACTGATTTTTTTACTTCCGTTGGTGAGTAATAAAATATATCTTTAGAAAATTTTTCTGCCGATATTAATGCAATTGCTTGAGCTTGTCCGATTGCAAGAGATGATTTTGGATTTTCACCTACGAAGGGTTGCTCTATTGCTATAGAATCGGGGGAGTACTTTTTAATTATCGAATTAATTTGTTTATAAATAATATGTAATCTTTTGGAGAGTTTCAATTTACTTGAAGCTTTAAGTGTTTCATAGTATATACATGACAAGTTGTCCTTTTCTTGTTGAATAATCCCTATGCCACATTTAAGAGTTCCAGGATCTATTCCCATAACAGTAGATTTTTTATTTATTTGACTACTCATTTTCAAGATAATGAATTTGCATATTCATTCAATGCACTTTCTTCAAAATCAGCATTTGTAAATACTTTTTGTACGTCATCCAAATCATTAAGGATATCTAGTAATTTTAAGATTTTCAATGATTTTTGATGATCAAGGAGTATTGAAGATTTTGGGATTAAAGCTATATCGTATGAATTTAAGGTATACCCTTTTTTCTCAAGATTTGATTTTAATCCTTCTAATCCTGAAATATCTGATATTACTTCTAGAATAGATTCTGAAATATTTACGTCTTCAGCGCCTAAATCTATAGCGTCAAGAGCCAAATTTTCTTCGTCTGTTTCATTTGTATCAAGTAAAATTAATCCTTTTTCTTCAAATTGCCATGAAACAGCCCCTGATTCTGCTAAATTACCTCCCGATTTAGCAAAAGTTGATCGCAAAGAAGAAATTGTTCTATTTTTATTTTCTGTTAGTGTATTAACGATAAAACCTGTCCCGTCTGGGCCATAACCTTCATATTGTGATTCAAATATCTGTACCCCATCTTTCCCTTTTCCAGTAGCTTTTTCAATGTTAGTATTTATACGTTCATTAGGCATATTACTGTCTTTTGCTTTTTGAATAGCCATTCTTAATCTAGGGTTCTGTGAAGGATCTCCCCCCCCTTCTTTTGCAGCAACAATTAATTCTCTGGCAAGTTTTGTGAATAATTTTGCTCTAGAAGCATCTACTCTTCCTTTTCTGTGTTTGATGTTTGCCCATTTAGAATGACCTGACATATTTACTCCATTTAAATATATTTAGGTAGTTTAACTGTCATTATATTATTGCATATGTCAATTTTTTTTACCCATTCTGATTTTGATGGAATTATAATTTCTTTATTTTCTTTGTTTACGATTATGTAATTGTCATTGTTTTGGTTAGGTAAAATTTCAGTAAGTTTTCCGATTTTATTGTTTGATTCATCATAAACTTCAATACCAATAATTTCAAATTGGTAATATTTACCATCATCTAATTGTGGAAGCATTGTAATTGGAACTTTAATTAATTTCCCAATCTTATTTTCAGCTGAAGCTCTGTCTTTTAAGCCAATATCTAGATATACAAGGTTTTTGCTTTGATTAAGGTGAGAGTTTTGAATCACATATTTAGTTCTATCAATCCAAATTTCAGATTTGACATTAAATCTATCAGGGTTGTCAGTTTCGGGGCGAATTTTTAATTCCCCTTTTATTCCTCTAACTCCAACAATATTTCCAACAATTATTTCATTTGGATAATTATTAGTTTTTTTCATGAATTATTAATTCAAACTAAATTATATCTAGAAAAACATGAGTATCTGTTTTAACAGCTTTTACTCTTAGTATTGATCTAAGAGATTCAGCAATCCTTCCTTTCTTACCTATGATTCTACCTTTATCGTCATCAGCAACTTTAAGTTTCAGTACGATTTTACCTTCTTCTTCTTCTTCTTCAGTTATTTCTACTTCATCAGGATTTTCAACTAAAGCTTTTACTATATATTCAAGTAAATCTTTCATTTATTTTATAATTCCTTCTTTTTTGAAAAGTTTTGATACTCTTGTAGATGGTTGAGCTCCATTTGCTAACCACTTTTGTGCTTTTTCTGAATCGATTTTTAGAGTCATTGGATCAGTTGTTGGGTTATAATGGCCAATCCTGTCGACATGAGCACCATCTCTCGCTGCTTTTTGATCTGCAACTACGATTCTGTAACTAGGTGCATTTTTTCTACCTGTTCTTGATAATCTTATTCTTAACATTACTTCTCTATTATATTAATTTATTATATGTAATGAATTTTAGTTCCAAGAGCAAAATATGTCAATTTGTTTAATTCTTTCTTTCTAGATTTATTTATAGTTATTGATATTATGTTATAATCCCTTCTCTGTATTTTATTAAAAGTATACTTAATTTTGGAGAAGAGATGAAAGTTTTATTCCTAAAAGATGTGCCTGGAGTTGCCCTTGGAGGTGACGTCAAAGAAGTTAAAAGCGGTTATGCTCGTAATTATTTAATTCCATATAATATAGCAGTATTGGCGAGTTCTGAAAGTTTAAAGCAAGTTCAGAAAATAAAAGTTGTTTCCGAAAAAGAACGAATTGCTCAAATGAAAGATCTACAAGATGTTTTTGAATCCATTAAAGATTTAACAATTAATATACCAATGCTGTCTTCGCAAACCGGTAAATTATATGGATCAGTTGGGCATGATATGATCTCTAATGCAATTAAAGAATCTAAAGGAATAGAATTACAAGAAAGATATATTAAATTAAGTGAGTCTATAAAAGAACATGGGATTTATAATGTGTTAATTGAAATATCAGACGAAATGACAACAAATTTGAAAATTGTAATTCATGACCCTGATCAAAATCCTGAAGAAGTAGCAACTGAAGAAGTAGCAACTGAAGAAGTAGCAACTGAAGAAGTAGCAACTGAAGAAGTAGCAACTGAAGAAGTAGCAACTGAAGAAG
>Ga0209403_10001116_pt1 | contig 35905 bp, 61 predicted proteins | sample ArcticOcean_MG_C_8_FD_187440 | JGI IMG/M metagenome (GOLD analysis project Ga0209403, IMG submission 187440) | Marine microbial communities from western Arctic Ocean - ArcticOcean_MG_CB11_86 (SPAdes) (version 2) | ecosystem: Environmental > Aquatic > Marine > Oceanic | place: Arctic Ocean...
TGTTGAAGAAGGTAAAAATCCTTTTAAGGTAGAAGATGATAAGAAAATCAAATCAAAAAATGAAAAAACTTTGACTGGTAAAAAAGCTGCTATTATTAATCTTAAACCAGAGATAAAAGACTGAAATATGATAAATAGAGGTATAACATATTCTTAGGAATAAAGAAGGAGAAAAACAATGGGTTTATGGGGAAAAAGTACTACGGCAGAAAGCCGACCCAAGTTTCTACCAGTCGATTCAAATGCTGCTGGTTCATCAGGTGCAAGAGAAAATGCAATTGCGGTTGCTGGTGGATGGGGATTGGCGCCTGGTCTGGCGGCGTCAGGTAATGACAATAAAGGCGCACAACCAGAAGTTCTGGTTTGTATACGAAACTTAGCAGAAGTATTTGGTTCTGCAACACCAATATCGATTGGATTTTCAGAAGGTGCAGTTGCCAATACTGGAACATTCGATATTACTATCACGTTTGATGAAGCGATAGATGTTACATCTGCAGCTTGGTCTGCAAACCAGACTGTTACCAATAAGGCATACATTCTATTGTCTCGTTTGGGAATTACAGACTTGGTTGAAGATAACACAATGGCATGTCAGTACTATTCTGGTTCTGGAACTAACCAAATCGTATTTAGGGGTACTGCGGCAACAAACGCAGCTGCTGGTTTCCTTGGATTTAATGGTGCTGGTGTTGGTGATGCTGCTGCAGAAGGAAGAACTGCAATAATCTTTGCCGGTACTGCTGATATGGCAGAAGAAGATGGCGGTTCAATTCTTGGACTGATGCAAGAATCAGGTACAAGAGATACGCATGGCGACAAGATTATTCTAAACGCATCAGCTGCTGACACTGACGAGGGTGATGAGATACACATGGAAGGTATTGACTTCACAATCGCTAGTTCAACAGGAACCGCAGATATTTCTGATTTAACATTAACAGGTGGTGATTCAGCAGTTTATGTCGGATTGTTAGAGGACGGCGCAAGTGATGATCAGGGTGAAGATAAAATCATACTTAACGCTTCAGATGGTTCTGCTACTGATGCAAATGATGGTATTGTTGCAGAAGATTACACAAGTGACATTGTTGTATACTCACAAGCTGGTACTTCTACTGGTAGTGCTTCTGTATTAAATGGTGTAACTGTTACTGCGGCATAATAACTGTTATAAATAGAATTGTTATATTAAAAAAGTGAGGTGAAAATGATTAGTAGAGATACTATAGAAGTACGAAAAAACATTATTATAGAAGATATAGAGGCTGTAAGACAAAGATTAACAGCTAACGAACAAAAGAAAATAGAGGACACCGCATTATTAAATGCTCTTACAGGTGCATTTCAACAATGTGAGTTGTTTCTTAAAGAATTTGATAATGACCAGCCAGAAATGGCCAGTGATGGTGGGAATGAACCTTAAATAAGGAACAATACCATCAGTAACATTCCCTTAAATAATTAAGGGTTAATATAAGGAGAAGCCAAATGGCAGATAAGAAAATTACAGCGCTTACCGATCTTAGTACAGGTGTCGCTGGTGCAGATTTGCTGCATGTAATTGATGATCCTACGGGCACACCAATTAACAAAAAAGTTAGTGTAACTAACTTTATTAACAACCTTCCAAGTTTCATCGGATTTTCAAACTCCGTTGAAAACATCAATGACGGCCAACAGGCTGCTTTTGGTATTACTACTGCGCTAACATTGCTTGGTACAAGTGGTACAAATATCGCAACTACTCTTGCTGATGGTACGGTAATCGGACAGCTTAAAATAATCATTCATGATATTGATGGTGGTAACTCGATTCTTGCTGTAACTGATGCATTAGGTTTTGCTGACATTGACTTTGTTACCGCTGGTGACACTGCTATGTTGATGTGGTCAGGAGCCACTGGATGGGCCTTATTAGGTACAACTGATTGCTTAAGTGATAGCACGGCATCTGGTAACGGTGCATTGGTTGATATTGCTAACTAATTAGTAATAACTATCTATCGAATATTGGGGAGAGGGTTTTTCTCTCCCCATTTTTCTAAGGAGATTAATATGGCTCAAGTTCTTTCAGAAATTCAAGTAATTGATAATCTTAAAGATATTGTTGGTAAAGTTGTTGCAAAAAAAGCAAAAGAAAAACATATGTTGGAAGAACAAATTAGAGATATTGCACCAATAGAATTTGAGGAAGAGACAAATGAAGAAATTTAATAGTTTTTTAAAAGAAACGCATACCTCACACCAAAATCTTGCTGTGGATCAAAATACAAATATGTCAGTATTAGGTGATCCTTCAGTAAGACATAAATTAAATGCATGGGTAGGTTCAATTGCCGGTGCATATATATTACCAGAAGAAGCAATTAGTAAATTGCGAAGTTCATTAGCAAAAATTGGATTGTCGTTTGATGCAATCCCTATGATGGAAGGTGAAAGTGGGTCTTTTGATTTGCCTCTCGCACTATTTGGCGGCCGATTTGGTAAAGGTACGAATACTCCTTATGATGAGTTTGAAGTTGATGATGGCATTTCTCATATGGTAGAGGGTGGACTTACACTAGTTATTGGTTACGAAAAGCAAGAGGACAATTCATGCAAGTTGACTGCTCGCATTGATTAAATGTATGAAAAAATAACGAATGATAATATCATTATGTTTGCGATTAAACATTATGACAATCCCCAGTGCGAAGGGGAAAAAGAATTTTATGATGATATGAAGAGGTTTAAGTATATTAAACGTCTTTTGAGAAAACACAATGATACAGGTATTCTCAAAGAAAGGCTTTTACTTAATCATATTATTGTGTTAAAAAATTTGTTTGGGGCAGAGGCTTGCGTGACCCTACTTCTTTTTAAGATACAAAAGGAGTATTGGGAAACACTCAAGTCTTTTTTATTATTCCTAAATATACTTAGGATTGATGAATTAAGTCATATACAAGAGGACAAAAGTGTTCTTGAAGTTTTGGAGAAGCTGTAATGGGACGAGCAATTGATTTATTTGTTACATACAGATTCATAAAGTTATTAGTTACGCCTTTTGATAAGACTGATGCGTTTAAGCTTGGTATTATTGATGACAAGGGCAATCGTATAATGCCACCTCCCAAGAATAATGTTCGACAAACCAAACCAGAACCTTTAAATACTAGTGAAGAAAAAGGTGCATATACTATTCTTCACAAACTAGTATTTAACATCAAAAAAATCTTTGACAAAGTGCCTGGCCTAAGAACTAAATTGGGAACTTATGCAGCTGCACTATTTTTACTCAAAGATACTTTCAAAGAATCAGTAGATGACCCCGATATGTTTGAAAAAGAATTTATGAAATATCTTAAAGAAGAAGGATATGAAATTGATAATACAATTTCAGAAGATGTAATTGGATTTGGAGAAATACTACCAAAGGGTGAATATACTTTAGTTAATGATATTCTAAATAAAGAAGAAGAAGAATTAAGCGCTAAAAAGGGTGATAAAGTTGTTGCGTTTGATGATGAAGCACCTGTAGATACAATATTAGGAATTGAAATTTTCTCTGTTGTGCATATGAAAACAAAAGAAAAAATCTATGTAAGTTTGGAGGATATAAAAGAATGAAACTCTGGAAAGAAGTATCGCCTTACACTGGAATAGAAGTTGATATGGATGAGGATGCACCAGCAAATAGTGCTGGAAGTGGTAATGTTGCAATGCCCGCCGATATATTAAAGCATAAGAAAAGAAAACAAACTCTAATAGATCGTGATGGTAGAATTGATGCACGTTCTAGATCATATAAACAACATCGTGCAAAATTAGAAACTGCAAGACAAAAACGTATAGCTCGTAAAGAGGCACTTGCAAGTAAATTTATTGAAACTATTAAAAAGAAATCTATTGAAACTGAAATGGCTTATGGTTCTGGACACGATACCGTTAAACCTATGCCAGATATGTCTAATCTAAATTCTTCAAAGAAAAAGAAAAAGAAATAACTTAGTGGTGTGAACGTGGATAATGCAGCAATCAAAGATAATTTTTCTGACCTTTCTGAATTTTTTAGTACACTATCTAAAGAAAAAGATGAGAATCGTAAGAAATTAGAAAATACAATTGCAGTTCTGGAAGATGACAAAGCTCCAGAAGATACTCCTATTAACATATCTGAGGATACATTAGAACCGCAAATTATTCGTTCAGATTTAGCTAACCTATTTAAAAATTTAGAAAATGCTCTTCAAGAAACAAAAGAAGAACCTATTATTTCTTTTGAAGTTGAACCTGAGCCAGAACCTGAGCTTGAAAGCATTAGAGGATTATCTTTTGATGAACAAACTAGATTAGATGAATTTTCTAAATTAATAACTTCTTTTAATACTACAACTCTAAAACCAGTAAAAAAAGTTGAAATTATTGATATTGCAAATGAAGAAGAAAAATTAGAATCATTTTCAAATTTAATGGATTCTCTAAATGAAACAAAAGAAGAAGATCCTGTTGAAGAGGAAAAACCTGTTGAAACTGTAGTAGTAACTAAAGATGAAACAGAAGAAGAAGATAATATTGTACATTCAGTTTGGGCCCAGATAGAAAATCCAACTAAGAATAAAGTTGTTAATGTAAAAGAGGCGCCAGAAGTTGATTTTATTCAAGATGCTGTAGATAAAATAACAGATATAAAATCTAAAAATCCTAGACAATTTGATGTGCATGAAAAACCTATAACAGACTTTCAAAGTTTGCAAAAAGAATTTATAACTTTCAAACAAAGAGTAGTAGAACAATTAAGTAGTCTTGGTGGCGGTGGTGCTACTAGAATAAATGATATGGATGATATTGATACTTCTAATCGTGAAGATGGTGATTCTCTTATATATAATTCTTCTACAAACAAATATACTTTTTCATCTGCAGCCAATACGCCAAACTTTTCAAATCAATTATCTTTAGAAGATTCTATTGACGGTAATTTATTAATGGATGGTACAGATTCATCTAGTACAGATGCTGGAGATGATTTTCTTCAAGAATCAGGTGTAAATTCTGGTAGAGATTTTGATCATAGCGTATTACAAGGACTTACTTCAAATATTATACCACAAGCCGGTGGAACATATGATTTAGGTTCACCAACAAAAAGATTTAGAAATTTATATCTTGAAAGTGATACTGTTGATATTGGTGGTGCATTAATATCTTCTGATGGATCTGGTCAGATTACTATATCAGCAGATGGTGTAACATTACCTACTGGTTCTAAGGATGCCGATGGATTCGAATTAGCAAGAATAACAGCTGATAGCGGGCAAACATTTAAGGTTGTGAAATTATTTACACAAGCAAGTGGATTGTCAACCGCTGCAGCAGAATTTAAATTTAATGCAGAATTATCGAATGTAGCAGTTTATACAGAAGCAGGACATACATTTACCCTAAGTAATGGTGATGCCCGTAGTGATGCCGGTGCAGACCTTTTTCAATTTTAGATAGGATGATAAGATGGCAGCAAAAGTACCTATAAGAGCAGTTTTTGATGGATCAACTGCAACTGGACTTGCAGAGTTTCAGTCAACAGAATTTATTGCATTGGCCTATGGTGGACTTGGTGCATCATTAAGTATAGGAACTGCTGGACAAATACTTAAAGTTAACTCAGCTGCAGATGCATTAGAATTTGGTAGTATTGCAACACTTACTGAAATAGATAGTGGTTCTACAGTTACTTTAGATGCGACAACTGATATTGTTTTAGATGCTGGTGGTGGTGATGTATTTTTTAAAGATGATGGTGCAACTTTTGGTAGTGCAACAAATACTTCTGGAAATCTTATTATCAAATCTGGCACAACAACAGCTGCAACATTTAGTGGTGCAAATGTAACATTTGCTGGAACATTTACTGGTGGCGGTTTGATGACTACTGGTGGAAATATTGTTATACCTGATGCTGGTAATATTGGTTCTGCATCAGATACGGATGCCATTTCGATTGGTTCAGATGGTGACGTTACACTAACACAAGATTTAGAACTTCAATCTGACGGTGCAATGTTGTCTTTTGGTGCTAATGATGAAATTACAGCAACTCATGTTCATAATGTTGGACTAACATTAACACACACGGCTACAGGTGATAACACACCAATGATTCTTCAACTTAAATCTGAAGAAGATGCTATTGTTGCTGATGAAGTTATTAGTTCTTTAGAGTTTGCAGCTGGTGATTCTGATGGAACAGATGGTGCAACGGTTGCTGCTGGTATTCATGCTATTGCTGAAGGAACATTTAGTGCCTCTGCTAATGCCACTAAATTGGTATTTACAGCTGGTGTGTCGGAAACTGCTGCATCAAGTGCAACTGCCAAGATGACACTGAGTTCTGCTGGTCTATTAACCATTGCTGATGACTTTATGTTAAAGGATGGTGGTACAATTGGTGTTGCATCAACAAATGATGCAATAACAATTTCTTCTGCTGGTATTGTTACTTTTAAAGATGACATTTTAATCAAAAATGGTGGTACAATTGGTTCTGCTGGTGATGCCGATTCTATTACTATTGATTCTTCTGGTAATGTTACGGCTTCTCAAAATTTAACGGTTACTGGTGATTTTACAGTCAACGGCACTACAACAACAGTTGCAACTACAAACATGGTTGTATCAGATAATTTAATTGAACTAAATAATGGAGCTAGTAGTAATGCTAATGATAGCGGTATTGTTATAGAACGTGGTTCTACTGGTGACAATGCAATTTTTGCATGGGATGAAAGTGCAGATAAGTTTGTAGTTGGTACGACAACTTCAACAGCAGCTGCTACAGGTAATTTGTCAATATCAACTGGTTCATTAGTAGCAAATGTAGAAGGTTCTGGTGCTGGACTTACAGCTGGAACAACACCACTCACCACATTAGATATTGATGGTGGTACAGATATTGGTGCTGCAATTGTTGATGCAGATTTGTTGATTATAGATGACAGTGCTAATGGTACAAATAGAAAAGTTACAGCAGCACGAATTAAAACATATATTGGTGATTCAATTACATTTGACCATAGTGGATAGGAGTTAAATAAATATGATAAAAGTTTATTTGTTTCTATTAGTTCTTGGTGTGGTTGGCGCTGTAGGATACGGTGGATATATGTATTATAAAGATACACAATCACGTATTGCTATTTTAACTGAAAATAGTGCTAAATTAGAAGCTGCTAAAAAAGTACAAGATCAGACTATTGAAACTTTACAAGCAGATGCAAAGAAATATCAAGAGTTAAATAGTCAACTAAATACTACACTAGTTGAAGCAACTAAGTATAAAAATAGGTTGTTAACTAAACTGCGTAAGATAAATCTCGCTAAAGTAAGTGCCGAAGAGCCAGAAGTATGGGAAAGGAAGATAAACAATGCTAGTAAACGTGTACTGGAAAGTTTTGAGTCTATTACTACTGTCCCTACTTCTAAGTAGTTGTAGTTCTTGGAACGCTTTAAAAACTGTCGAAATAAAAACTATAGAGATTGATAGGAATGTTCCTATTCAAAATCGCCCGCAACCAATTAAAATGAATACTGAAATGAGGTGGTGGGTTGTTACAGAAGAAAATTTTGAAGTATTTAAAAAGGATTTTCAGAAAGAAAATGGCGATCCTTTAGTTGCATATGTTTTGAGTGTTAAAGACTATGAAACTCTAGCATTAAACATGGCAGAGATAAAGAGATATATAGAACAACAGAAATCTATTATTGTGTATTATGAAAAGGCTGTTGCACCTACACCAAAAGAAACAAAATTGAAGGAAAAATAAAATGGGAAAGTTTAATAATAAAATAGAAGCAGAGTTTAGCCCGCCAAAAACATGGGTATTATCGCGGGCATTATCTTATCAAAATGATAAGATGGAAGAATCACCTTTACAAGCAGTTGGCATTAAATGTCCATCAAGTAGAATAACTTGTAAAAAGGGATTTAAAACCGACCTTGCATCTACACCTAAAATTTTGTGGAATTTAATTGCGCCTTGGGATGTTGCTCGTGCAGCAATTATTCATGACCTTCTGTATCTTAGGATTCGTCAATATCGTGCAAAACCAGAACCAGATATGAAGGGTGTATCACTTGCAAAGAAAGCAGCAGATAATGTCTTTCTTATGGCAATGAAAGATGCAAGTCCTAAAGTAGCATCTTGGAAAATTTACGCAGCTTATTATGCAGTTAGATTATTTGGCAGATGGTCAATAATTCCAAGAGAAGGAGATAACGATAATGGCTGAGACATGTATTAACTGTAATCATGATTGTCACTGTGCTGACAATGGGATATGTAATTGTGAGGTAAGCGTTGGTATGTCTGATAAATCACAATCATGCGAATGTACAAATTGTAAGTGTAAAGTATCATATCCAGATTGGGGTTAGTATGTGGTTTTTTTTAATTAGTAGTATTGCTTCTAGTATTATTGGAAGCGCAGCAAATAGTTGGTTTGCAGATACCAAATTAGGAATTTGGTTCTACAAAAAAGTTGATGATGTATCGACATGGGCTTCAAAAAAATTGGGGTTGAAGATTTTAAAGGATGAAAACAATTGGAAGGCAAAGTATCCAAATGTCGCCATAAAAATCCAAGAACTCGAAGCCAAAATAGAAAAAATAGAAAAGGAGAAATAATATGTGGTTATCAAGAGCAAATGAATGGGTAAGAGATATTGCCCATATAAGCGTGTCTCTTATTGCACTGGGCGTAGTACTTCAAATATTGTTTGGAAGTGCTATTCCATTTATCGGTGGAGATATTGTAGGTAATATTAGTGGTTTAATAGGAAGTCTTGGCGGTCAAGGCCTCGTTGGGCTAATAACTGTCGGAATTTTATTATGGTTATTTAATCGCTTAAGCGAAGAATAAAGGAGAAGTATATGTTAGATTGGGTTAAAAACAGACTGAAAGAGCGCACATCATATGATGGTGCTGCGTTAATTGCAGTCGGACTCGTAGTCCTGTTTCTTGGGCCTTTTGCAAGTTATGCTGCTTGGGCAGCTGTTGCTTGGGGTGCATGGACTATGTTTAATAAACAAGGTTAAATTATGGCAGAGTTGGAGACAGAAGTTGAACTTATCAAAAAAGAATTGCATGATCGAAAAAAAATTCATGATCGCTTGGATATTGCAATTGAAAAGTTGACTGATGTTTCCAACTCTATTAACCGTATGCTGGCAGTACATGAAGAAAAGATTACTAGACAAGAAGAAGCAATATTTGAAGCAGAACAACAGATTGAGGTTCGTAGGTCAGAGTTATCAAGACAAATAGATGAATTACATTCAAGAATTACTACAAATACTAAAGAAATCATGACAGCTGCAGCTACACAGCACACGCAACAAAATAAAGAAATCCAAAAAATTAAAGATGAGTTAATTTCCAGAGTAGGTGTATTAGAAAAATGGCGTCATGTTTTGATTGGTGGTTCAATTGTTATTGGATTTATGTTACATAAATTTATGGATTTCACTTGACATTTTAACAATTGTACTATATGATATGTACTATGTCGTATATTGATTCAAAATATCTTAATATTTTAAGCCCTCAACTTTTGAAATTTCAGAAGAAGGGGGATTTTTTATGGAATTTTCGCTGTCCTTATTGTGGGGATTCTCAGAAATCTCGTTCTAAGGCAAGAGGATTTGTCTATCGCAAGAAGAATGATTTATTTTATAAATGTCATAACTGTGGTATTGGTGCAACACTTGGTAATCTTATCAAGTATCTAGACTCAAAAATTCATAAAGACTATATAATGGAACGATACAAAAAAGGGGTTAAAACAAATAACCCAGAGCCGGAGTTTAAATTTGATGTTCCTGTCTTTCGCAAAAAAGGTATACTTAAAGATCTTAAAAGTATTGCTTCCCTACCAGAAGGACACCCTGCCAAAAGAATTATTGAAGATAGACTTATTCCATCCAAGTCACTCTCCGATTTATATTTATGTGAGTCTTTTTATAAATTCACGAATAAATTAATATCAAATAAATTTCCTTCCTTGGACGGTGATCATCCAAGGTTGTTAATACCGTTTAGAGATGAAGAAGGAGAAATATTTGCATATCAAGGAAGAGCGTTTGGTAATGAACAACCAAAATACTTAACGATTAAACTTGATGAAAACAAAAACAAGATTTTTGGACTTGATAGAATTAATAAAGAAAAACAAATTTATGTTGTCGAAGGCCCAATTGATAGTTTGTTTTTAGATAACTGTATTGCAGTTGCTGGTGCAGACTTTAATAAAATTGAAGGAGACTTAATAATAATTTTTGACAATGAACCTAGAAATAAAGAAATAGTAAAACAGATAGAGAAGGCAATTAATTCTGGACGTAACATTGTTTTATGGCCAGACAGTATGAAACATAAAGATATTAACGATATGATTTTGGGTGGTTATTCAAAATCAGAGATACAACAAATTATAGCAGACAATACATTTAGTGGTATGAAAGCAAAACTTAGATTTACAGAATGGAAAAAGATTGATGAAAGAACCTTGGCAAAAACAATATGATGAGAAAAAAACACCTTGGAATTATGACCATTTTGATAAGGACATTCAAAAGTTTTTAAAACATAATGATGTTTTTTCAGTTTGGAATTATGATGAGTTTGATGAAAACTTAGAAAACTATTTTACAAAGAATTTATCAAAGGATGTTAAAGATTTAAAAGTAATAGATTTAGGATGTGGCAATGGAGCTCAGGTACATCACATAGAAAAGTTAGGGTTTGATGTAACTGGAACTGATATTGTAAATGTGTTGGAATATGAAATTAATAATTTTGTTATGGATGATGCATTGGATTCTAAATTAAATAAAAAATATGATGTTCTAATAGATAGGGGGTTAATACATAATCTTTTTCACTTAAAAGATAAGAGGCACAAATATTTTGAGATGATTGCTAACATCACTCATGATGAAAGTTATATTCTTCTTAAAGTATTAAGTCCCTATGAAGCAAGGTTTAATCCTACAACTCATTCTGGGCCTTATCGTTTTAGTGAAAAACAATTGATGAATTTTTATTCTGGTTTTGGTTTTGAATGTATTGAACTTAAAGATACACATTTTTATACAAACCTACAACCACATTTGAGAGGATATTTTTCGATATACAAAAAACCAACAAAATAATAAAAATAATAGGAGTACCATAAATGTCCGTAGCCGAAGTGTTATATATCGAAACTGAAGAAGAATATCTTGGAATTAAAATCGAAAAAAGTAAAGACAACAAATTATCAGATCAAGCCAAAAAGTTATTAACAGATTATTATCAAACAAATGATGAGGTATCAGCACAACAGGCATACGCCAGAGCAGCAGTTGCATATTCATACGGAGATTTAGAACTAGCACAGAGAATTTATAATTATGTTTCTGATGGATGGTTTATGTATGCATCACCAGTATTATCTAATGCACCAATGCCAAACGAGAAAACTCGCGCTCTTCCTATCTCCTGTTTCCTCTCCTACGTTCCAGACTCATTAGATGGACTTATTGACCACTCTGCTGAACTACGGTGGTTGTCGGTCAAAGGAGGGGGTGTAGGAGGCCATTGGAGTGACATTCGTGCAGTAAGTGATAAAGCGCCAGGCCCAATGCCATTCATTCATACAGTAGATGCTGATATGACTGCATATCGTCAAGGCAAGACACGCAAGGGTTCTTATGCATCATATATGCACATATCACATCCTGATATTATTGAGTTTCTTAATATGCGTATTCCTACAGGTGATGTGAATCGTAAGAATTTAAATTTACATCATGCAATCAATATTACTGACAATTTCATGAGAGCTGTAGAACGCAATGAAATGTGGGATTTAATTGATCCTAATGATTCTACGGTTCGTGATAGTATGAAGGCAAGAAAACTATGGGAAACTATACTAGAAGTAAGATATCGCACTGGCGAACCATATCTTAACTTTATAGATACATCTAATCGTGCATTACCACAAACAATGAAAGATAAAGGACTCAAGATTAATGGTTCAAATCTTTGCAATGAAATACATCTTCCTACAAATGAAGAACGTACAGCAGTGTGTTGCTTATCATCTGTAAATTTAGAACAGTTTGATGAGTGGAAAGATACACCAATGATTCGTGATTTGATTCGTTTTCTTGATAATGTTCTTCAGTTCTTTATTGAAAATGCTGGAGATGAGATTAGTAAGGCTCGTTACTCTGCACAACAAGAACGCTCTCTTGGACTTGGTGCAATGGGGTGGCACTCTTTTTTACATCGTAATCGTATTCCATTTGAATCAGAAGAAGCACAAGAATGGAATCGTAATATCTTCAAACACATCAAAGATGAGGCTGTTGCTGAAACTCAACAACTTGCAATTGAAAAGGGTGAATGTCCAGACATGGAAGGAACAGGTAGACGTAATTCTCATTTACTTGCAATTGCTCCTAATGCAAATAGTTCTATCATTGCTTCAACCTCACCTTCAATTGAACCAAGTAAAGCAAATGCATATACACATCGTACTCGCGCTGGTTCACATCTCGTTAAAAATCCTTATCTTGAAGAAGAATTAAATAAGATAGATAAAAATGATGCAAAGACATGGAGCTCTATTATTACAAATAGTGGTTCAGTTCAACATCTCAAATTTTTGTCTGATGAAATAAAAGAAATATTTAAAACTGCTATTGAAATTAATCAATTAGAAATTGTGCAACAAGCTGCTGATAGACAAGAGTATCTCTGCCAAGGACAATCTTTAAATATATTTTTACCCTCTGGTGCAAAACGTGGCGACTTACATAAAATACATTATAATGCATGGAAACTTGGATGTAAAGGATTATATTATTTAAGAACAGAAAGCACAAATAAAGCAGAGAATGTTTCTTCAAAAATAGTGCGTGATGCCCTAAAAGACTATGAAACTCAAGCAATGACTGAAGCTGAATGTATTGCCTGTCAAGGTTGATAATTTTAAAATGGAGATGTAAAGAGTATGTCGGGCGTAAATTTAGATATCAAAGTTATTACTAAAAGTTATTGTCCTTTTTGTGATATGGCAAAGTCATGGTTGAAAGAACATAGTTTTGAATACACTGAGGAAGTTATAGATAATGAGGAAGAACGTCTTGCCTTTTATCAATCTATTAATGGTATTACAGAAATTGTTGGTGAAAATAGAAATATTCGCCGTGTAAATTCTGTTCCTCAAATTTTTATAGATGATGAACGTATTGGTGGATTTGATTCTCTTATGGAAATAGCTGATGATTTACTTAAACGTAGATCGGGTGGTGGATTGATGCAGTTTAGTGAAACGTATAAACCATTTCATTATCCTTGGGCAGTAGAGATTACCACAAGACATGAGAAGGCACATTGGATTGAGGACGAACTTGATTTGTCAGAAGATGTTGCTGATTGGAAATCTGGTAAAGTAGATGATATTGAAAAAGAATATGTCATTAATATTCTACGATTATTTACTCAATCAGATGTTGCAGTTGGACAAAATTATTATGACCAATTTATTCCTAAGTTTAAGAATAATGAAGTTCGTAATATGTTGGGTTCATTTGCAGCTAGAGAAGGAATACATCAACGTGCATATGCATTATTAAATGAAACACTTGGATTACCAGATAGTGAATATCATGCATTTCTAGAATACTCTGAGATGTATAACAAGATTGAATTTATGCGAGAGTCAGATAATACGTCTATGAAGGGATTAGGATTAGCACTTGCAAAGTCTGTCTTTAATGAGGGTGTAGCATTGTTTGCATCATTTGTTATGCTTCTTAACTTTCAACGCTATGGTAAAATGAAAGGTATGGGTAAGGTTGTAGAATGGTCTATACGTGATGAGTCTATGCATGTAGAAGGTAATTCAAAATTATTTCGGCAGTTTTGTGTAGAGCATCCAAAAATTATTAATGATGATTTTAAAAAAGAACTTTATGAGATGGCAAGGGTTGCAGTAAAACTAGAAGATAAGTTTGTTGATCTTACATATAAGATGGGCCCTATGGAGGGCTTAGATGCGTCTGAAGTAAAACAATATATAAGATATATAACAGATAGACGATTGCTACAATTAGGATTGAAAACTAATTTTAAAGTAAAAGAAAATCCTTTATCATGGTTAGATTGGGTTTTGAATGGAGCAGACCACACAAACTTTTTTGAAAATCGTGTAACGGAATATGAAGTTGCTGGACTTTCTGGTATTTGGGATGATGCATATGAAGAAGAGAACGTAACGTGAATAAATTAATTGTATGTGAATCATGTGAAGCTGAATATAAAATTTATCATGATATGAATGATTTATATTATATTGTTCTTCATTGTACTTTTTGTGGCAATAATCTATCAAAAGAATTAGAAGATCATGTTGAGATACCCGAAGATTGGGAAGATGAAGATTAATGTGGAAATATTGGTGTAAAGCAATTGGAAGTAAATCATACAGAGATAATGATAAAGCAGATATAGTTGCACTCATTCGTACTTTTTGGGTTATTATACATATTGTAACTTGTTTGTTTATTATTATAGGAAATGGTCATGTTTTAGAATGGTGGTGAATTATGAAAACGCAAAGTGCAAAAGCAAAAGGTAGAAGATTACAACAGTGGTTTCGTGACCTTTTAATAGAAGAACTTAAAGTACATCCAGAAGATATTGAAAGTAGATCAATGGGTGCTGGTGGTGAGGATTTAATTATGGCTCGTGCAGCACGACATAAGTTTCCTTATTCTATAGAATGTAAAAATCAAGAAAGTGTGAATATCTGGAAATCATACGAACAAGCAGAGCAAAACTCTGGTGGATATGAACCAATAGTGGTTCTGAAACGCAACAACACAAAACCTCTTATTTTGGTTGATGCAGATTATTTTGTGAGACTACATAATGCCTTCAATAAATTGGATTGAACAATACAAACAATATCATGCAGAGCAAACTACAAATTATCCAGGCAATAATTTAAAACCGCAACTGCATCATATTATAGATTTAGTTAAAGATACTAAATCAGAAACACTTTTAGATTATGGATGTGGTAAGGGATTACAATATACAAAATGGAAACATCATAAAGAAATTGGTGTTATGCCTTCATTGTATGACCCAGCTGTACCAGAACACGATAAGTTACCTGACAGTACTTTTCATGGTGTATATTCTACAGATGTAATGGAACATATACCAAAGGAACAGTTACCAGAAACATTTGAAAATATATTCAATCGAGCAGAAAGATTTGTGTTTCTTGCAATATGCACACAGCCCGCAATTGCAATTCTTCCAAACGGTGAAAATGCACATTGTACAGTAGAACCTATAGGTTTTTGGAAAACAATGGTAGAAAAATATGCACCAAAACGTGTATATACGCATATAAAAACGTATGGAAATTGCAATAATTATGCGATTTTGAATGAAGATATTTACCTAGAATGGTACTTAGAACAACTCTAAAATCATAAATACTTCTAATAGTATAAACTATAGTCGGTGTGCTGTGAAAAGTTAAAAATTTGTTATTATTATGATATTGATGCTCTCCGCATATTAACAGGTAATAACTAATGAATAGGATAATCAAGTTTGCATTTAGCGCTTTATTGTTTACCGCTATATTTGCCTCGCCATCTTATGCAACTTGTGTAAATTCTTCTGGAACTGCTTGTAGTGATTCTGATGGCTTATATGATTCTAGTTCTATTGTAGATACAAATACTACAACTGCTACAACGAGTGCGGTTACAAGTACAAACACGAATAACAATACTACGGCTGTTACAAGTACTGGAACAAATACCAATACTAACACGAATAACAATACGAATACAAATACAACAACTGTTACAAGTACTGGAACAAATACGAATACCAATAATAATACTAATACTAATACCAATGCGAATACCAATACAAACACGAATACCAGTACAAGTACTAATACTAATGCAAATACTAATAATAATACGAATAATAATACGAATACGAATACTAGTAACATTACAAGCTCTGGAACAAACACCAATACCAATGTAAATACGAATACTAGTACGGTTACAAGCACAAATACGAATAATAATACTAACGATAATACGAATACGAATACAAACACCAGTACTATTACAAGTTCTGGAACAAATACTAACACGAATACTAACACAAATACATCAACTTCAGCAAACACCAATACAAATACGAGCAATTCAACAATAGGTTCAACTTCAAATAATACAAGCACCTCAGCAAATACAAACACAAATTCAAGCACTATTAGTCAAACGGTAAATCAAGCTACAACAAGTGAAGTAGATCAAAATGTAACAAGTACTGGAACAAATACCAATACTAATAATAACACAAACACTAATACTAATAGTAATACCAATACGACAAATATTGATAGCAAAAGTGCAAATTCAAATACGAACAAAAATGATAGCACTATTACTCAAAAACTTGAGTCTCCACCACCAAGCGCAATTGCTCCTAATGTAAATGCTGGTGGTAATGATACTTGTACAACGAGTGTAACTGGTGCAGTACAAACTCAAATACTTGGTATGTCAGGCGGTTCTCATGTTCGTGATTACAATTGTGAAAGACTAAAAAATTCTAAAAGTTTATACAATATGGGAATGAAGGTTGCTGCTGTTGCTCTTATGTGTCAAGATTCAAGAGTATTTGAAGCAATGAAAATGGCTGGAACACCATGTCCATACGAAGGAAAAATTGGAAAGGATGCTACAAAGGCTTGGAATGAAAATCCTGATATGCATCCAGAATTTATAGAAGAACAGGAACAACATGACAATAAAATTCTCAATATTATGTCAGGCGCTGGTGCTGCTGCTTTGTTATTTTTGCTTATCCTATAAACCAGCAGCTGCTCAAAATTTTGCAACAGGATCAGATTGTCCTACATACTATACTGGTAGTAGTGTAAATGATGGAGATTACCCAATTCCTTCTGGAACTGGGACTTATTCTAATAGTGTTATATGCAATCAAGTTAGTATACAAGATTTAGAAGCAATTGTTTATCCTACTATTCCAACATATAATGGTACTCCTCTTGGCGCCTATAATCCTGATACTGGTGCATTTATATTCAACAATACAACTACAAATCAAATGGCAGTAGCCTCTTTTGCAATCAACGAAGCATTGCAAGCATCTGGTGTTGGATTACAGTTTAGAGGATTTACTTACGAATGGGAAATCAAAAAACCAAGTTCTGGTAGTCAATTATCTGTTAAAGTAAGAATTTTTAGTAATGATAGCTCAGGTATTGCTGGTTCAGAAGATGGAAGAAAAAAAATATATTCATCACAAACATATAATTATACTGGTACAATTTCTGATTGGACTCAATATGAAGATACATCAAGTGGAATGCCACCTTGGGCAATTCCTTTTAGAGATGCATGGACAGCTGAATTACAAGTCAGTGGTTATGATTCAACTGGGCAACAAGGTATTAGAAATGTAAGATATACATTTTCATACAATCCAGTTGTCGGGCATGAAAATGACTTTGACCAAAATCATTCTTACATATCATTTGATGAGGAATGTGCCGCAGACCCACAATATCATCCAGCGTGTGTAGGTTATGTTGAAACAGAAACAGAAGTACATGATGGTACAGAAACAAATGAAACTATGAATGATGGAACAACCACAGCTAGTTCAGATGGTATAAATGCAGATGGTACGATTTCTGATATGACAAAAATTACAGGCATAATAATTGATGACCATGAAAATGATATGATGAATGATGGAAGTATGATGAATGATGGAAGTATAATTGATGACGGAAGTAAATCAGGTGATATGGGAACACAGATGACAGAACTAGATATGATGGGCATGGCAGAACAAGATTCTACTGGAGCAATGCTTTTGATTGAACTTGAAAGAGAACACATGGATGATATGTATCCAGATAGTATGCTAATATCCGAAGAAGATTTACATATGATGATGGAACAAGAAATTATAGATATGGAAATGATGGAAAAAATTGAAAGCATTGAGCAAATTGATATTGCCATGATGGAAGAAATGATGGAACATGATGCTAATATGTTAGATATGACAGAGTTAGATATACCACTAAAAGAATTAGAAATCATTCACAACGATATTGCAATATTGGATATGACAGAAACTATGCCTGGCCCAGAACTATTACACGATTATCCTGATATGCCTCCATTACCTGATTTACCTCCAATCATGGATAAAGATTTATTAATGCCTTCTATCATGAATGAACATAATTTAGAAACATCTGTGATAAGAGAACAAACTATAATTTTATTAGAACCACCAGAATTAATGAATAATGAAATTGAAGAAAGAGAAAGAGAAATACAAACTGCTGAATTAAATGAATTACCTGAGATTGAATTACTTACAGAAATAGAACCAACATCATCAGGGCCCAAATTAATGCCTAATGGCCCTCCGATTGCAAATAGATTAAGTCGTAGTACTGCACCAAGTCTTACTGCAAATCAAAGGTCAGCACTTTCTGCAGCTGCAAGAACAACACATGCAGCACAATCACTCGCATCTAATCAAGCAGTATCTTCAATTACAAGTGGACTTGCTCAAGTACAGAATGAAGATGCATTAGCAGTTGGTGGTTCTAGTGTAAGTGTAAGTGATGGTGTTACAAATTCAACAGGAATTATTGGTAGTGCTGGTAGTACATCTCAAACTTATGCAAGTTTAAGTACATCTGGTTCAAGTTCTATTGGTAATATAAATTCAAATCAATCTTCTTCTGGTTCTAGTACTTTTGGAAATAGTGGTGGCTCAAATTCATCTCAAAACAATACTGGTTCGTCAAATAGTAATGATCAAAATTTTAATTCTAGTGGACAATCTAGTGGAAATATGCAATCATCTGGTTCAAATAATGGTTCACAATCTGGTGTTAATGATGGAACTCAAATAGCATCAAATAGTGCAAATCAAAGTTCAAGTGGCCAAGATGGTGGTTCACAACATCTTACATCAAATTCACAATCAGGTGTAACAAATAATTCTTCATCACAATCAAATTCTGGTGCATCAGGTAGTTCTCAAAATAATACAGGACAAGAGGACTTTAGTAAAACTCAGCAAGGAATTAGTAACAATCTTCAAACTGCAATTGCTCAAGTTAAAATTCCACAATTAAATTTCACAGTTAAAGAAATGATTGAGAGTATAATAAGACAGAAATTGGCTGAAGCTAGAATGATGGAAAGTGATAATATGCAAAGTGTATCACAAGAAGAACTTAAAAATCAGCAGAGACTAGAGGATAAATTAGTAAAGGATGCTTTAAGTGGAAGTACTGATGAAGATGCTCAAGCAGCATTACTTGGTTTTAATCCACTATTTAGAGCGTACCAACAAAAAGGAATGACAGATGTTGCTTTCTATGTGGTAAAGGATATATATACAAGTAGTCGTAATTATGATAATCCAAATCAAAGATTTTTTAATGGTGCAAGTGATGTTAAACATAGAAAAATGGTTAGACAACAATATGATAGATAAAATTAACTTTATAAAGTAAGGAACAATTAAAATGGCTGAAGCAGAATTTGGTGGAGTAAAATTTAAAGGTGGAAAGATATTTATTCTTCTTACTGCATTATCTACTTTAGGTGGTGTTGCTTGGGGAGGCTTTGAATTTTATAATGACTATAGAACTATGAAAACAAAGATAAACAAATATGTTGCACCAGACCTTAGTGGATTGCAAGAACAGTTAAGTGTTTTAAATCAAAAAATGATTGGTGTGGAAGAACGTGTTATAGAAGGCACAGATTACACACGTGACATTAAAAATGATCTTAAAAAAGATATTCAGTCAATAGAAGTAAGAGCTGAAAGTGCTGAACGTAGAGTGAAAACAATACAAACTGAAGTAGATTCTATGCTACGTGAATATGAACTTGTAAATCGTACAATGGAAAAGGATGTAAGAACTAATATGCGTGATGCTGAAACGCGAATAAGTGAAAGTATGTCACGATTAGATATGAGTCTTAGTAAAAAATTACAAGAAGCATTAGATAATCCACTTGCAAAGTGACTTGACATTATATCATTTATACTATATTATAATAAAACGATAACAAAAAAGAGAGAATATAAATTATGGATTCAATATTACATGCCCTCATTGCTGTAGGATGTATGGCTGCAAGTTATTACATTGGCAGACATTTCTCTAATAAAGAAGATATTCACAATGTAATAGAGAAACTTTTAGATACTTTAGAAAAAGAAGGTTTTATTCATACCTCTATTGATAAAGATGGTGAAAAAGAGATAATTCCTGTATCAGAAATAATCACCAAGGCTCTACAGGATAAAAAAAGTACTTGACAATTTTATAAAACTATGTTAGCATGGTATAAATGAGAAATTATACAAAGAGATTATGAAATGAGTGGTATGCATCTACTTCCTATCTATTATACAACTACAAATACTCGCAAACGCAAGAAGAAATTAAAAACTAAATCCCAAATTGTAGCTGATACTCAACATGCAAAGTTTCTAAAGAAGATGGGTATTGACACTCTGAGTGTGGCACAGTCTGGTAGCGCATCTGCTTTGAGTGTAGAGGATAGGTTTGATTCCTATCACTCCGACCACTCTATACCAGTAGGTATTGCACCAAAGAAAAAATTAATACCTCACAATTTCACCATTGCACCAGCCTATAATAAGGGTGCATATCAAGTTATAAGTAAGAAAGAGATAAAGGATATCGGAAGATGAAAGTTGAAGTACGTAATAATAATATAGACCAAGCACTTAGAATCTTAAAAAAGAAATTGCAACAGGATGGTTTTTTTAATGAACTCAGAGAAAGAGAATATTATTCCACAAAGGGTGAAAAGAAAAGACATGCCAAAGCAGCTGCAATACGCAGATTAAAAAAAGAAAGAAATAAACGACAAGATGAGTTTGGATACTAAATGAACAAAAATAAAGAAGAACGCAAACCAGTCAAAAGGCGTAAACGCCGCAAACCAATGACTGATGAGCAAAAACTTGCAGCAACAGAACGTCTTGAAAAAGCAAGAGCTGCAAGAGCAAAAAAGAATCCAGATTATGGTATGAGTGGTATTCATGAAAATCTCCGTAATCTTGAGGATGGCCATTTCTTGCATCCTAAAAAAGTGAAGGAATGGATTAAGACACAAAAAGAATTGGCATCTTCAGAACGATCAAGTGTTAGAATGAAAATAAAGGGTGCTCATGCAAAACAATTATTACATGAAGGTTATGTTAGACGTATGCAATCATATCTAAAAACTGGTGATTGGGCTGATACTCTTTATGGTGAACATCAAGAACACAAAATTAAGTATCGTTGTCTATCTTTAGCTTATGAAGAGAATGGAACACCAAAAAGAAATATAGGTACATTCTATGAAGATATGGGAGAAGTCTATACACAAGAAATGTTTAATGAAGATAGGAAAATTTCTTGACTGAAGAAAATGATAAAATAATTCAAGGCCCATGGCCTAAATCTGGTAGAAAAGTAAAGATACCAGATGATAATTCAATACAACTGCAAGATGATATTGAGTTTGCTGAAGAATTGACTCAAAGTGTTATTGTTCAAATGATTCATACTATGGGCGAGAATGGTATTCATGTTACTGACGAAGCCTTTATTCGTGATATTGGATTTCTAATTGAGGTTTCCAAAGGAACTATATATAGAAGTATGGGTATTCCTTATCCAACTCAAAAGTTGCTTGAAGTGTTTATTAATACTGAAATTGACGCAGATAAAAGTTTACGTAGTGAAGTTGATTTAGAACAGTTAAATAAATTTTTAAAGATGTGTGAAGAAGAAGAATATGATGATTAATACCCCAATGAGGTTATAATGATTTTAGTTGATATGAACCAGATTTCTCTGGCTAGTGTTATGATGCATTTACATATGACAAAAGAAAAAAAGATTGACGATAGAATGGTGCGTCATATGATTCTTAATTCTTTACGCATGTATCGAACTCGTTTTGTTTCTGAGTTTGGTGAATTAGTTTTATGTTATGACTCTAAACATTACTGGCGGCGAGATTACTATCCTCAATACAAAGCTTCACGTAGAAAATCTAGAGAAAAGTCTGAACATAATTGGGATGATATCTTTAGTTGCTTGAATGAAATTAAAAGTGAATTAAGAGATAACATGCCATACAAAGTTGTAGAAGTTTATGGTGCAGAAGCAGATGATATCATAGGAATACTTTGTTCTGAATATTCAGATGAGATATTAATTTTATCTGGTGATAAAGATTTTATTCAACTTCAGAAATATCCAAACGTAAAACAATACAGCCCCATCACAAAGAAAATGATTGAAGGACTAAATCCTAATATATATTTAAAAGAACATGTCTTTAAAGGCGATACTAGTGATGGGATTCCAAATGTATTATCACCAGACAATACATTTACAGATGGACTACGACAGAAACCTCTTGGTAAGAAAAAGATTGCTTCATGGATAGATCATGATTTTAATGATGTTGCTCCAAATGAAGAAGTAAAAAGAAATTTTCAAAGAAATAAAAAATTAATTGATCTTTCATACACACCAGAAGAATTATCAATTGAAATAATTACTACATACAAAGAAGCACCATCTAATGATCGTAGTAAACTACTAAATTATTTTATACAAAAGAGATTGAAGAATCTCACAGAATCGATAGGAGAATTTTAAATGGATTTATTAATTTCAGAAATCTTGGACAAGGTTGCTAAAGCTAAAACAAAAGACGAGAAAGTGAATATTTTACGAGAATTTAATAGTAATTCTTTAAGAATGGTTATTAAATCATCTTTTGACCCGAATATAGTTTGGGATTTACCAGAAGGTGATGTTCCCTTTACTCACAATGATGCACCAGCTGGAACAGAACATACCAGCCTCTCATACGAATCACGTAAGTTATTTCATTTTATTGAAGGTGGTAATAATCAGATTACACAAAATAAACGTGAATTAATGTTCGTTCAACTTCTTGAAGGATTACATGAAAGTGAAGCAAAGATTCTTATTGCTGCAAAGGATAAGAAATTACATCAGATGTATAAAGGACTTTCTGCACCTGTTGTAAAGGAAGCATTTAACTGGACAGATGAATTTATGGTTGATGACCATGCAGTATATCCACAAGGCAGTCGCTCTGCTTCGGGTATTGCTGGATAATGATTATTGAAGATGATGTTAAACTAGATTATTCCGATGTACTAATACGCCCCAAAAGGTCTACTCTTACATCTAGATTTGAAGTTGATATGAACAAAACCTATACGTTCTATCACAGCAAAAAAGAGTGGACTGGTGTTCCAATTATATCAAGTAATATGGATACTACTGGTACATTCGATATGCACAAAGTCTTGAGTCAAGAAGGAATGATTACCTGTATTGCTCGGCACAATAATACAAAAGGATTGTTGTGGAAAGAAGCTTCTAATAAAAGTAAGCTTTGTGTTATGTCTGGTATATCTGAATCTGAAATCATTGAAATAAATGCTGTAGCAAATACTTATCCAGAAATTGCATTTGTAGGATTAGATGTTGCAAATGGTTACACTAAAAACTTTGTAGATGCAGTTAAAAGATTACGAGAATATTTACCAGATGCTACAGTTATCGCTGGTAATGTTGCAACTGCTGATATGGTTGCAGAATTAATTCTTGCTGGTGTTGATATTGTAAAGGTTGGTGTCGGGCCTGGCAGCGTATGTACAACTCGCATCAAAACAGGTATTGGTTATCCTCAATTAAGTTCTGTAATTGAATGTGCAGATGCCGCTCATGGTATCGGTGGACATATCATTGCAGATGGTGGATGCAATTCAGCTGGTGATATAGTCAAGGCCTTTGCTGCAGGCGCAGATTTTGTTATGATTGGTGGTATGTTATCTGGACATGATGAGTGTGATGGAGAATTAGAGTTTGAAGATGATAATCCAGAACCAGTTGGTATGAAATTCTATGGTATGGCTTCCTCTACTGCAATGAATAGACATGGACACCCTAATAGAGAATATCGGGGTGAGGAAGGTAAGACTGTAACTGTTCCCTATCGTGGCCCCGTTAAAAACACCGTTATGGACATACTGAGTGGTGTTCGTTCGGCATGTACCTATATTGGTGCTGAACGCCTAAAAGACCTACCAAAATGTGCTACTTTTGTCAAAGTAAACAATACACACAACAAAATCTATGAATAAACTTCAAACTTTTTTCAAGTTTCCTTTAAAATCAATGACTTAGCAATGACGATTTTACTTGACTTATTTAAATTTATATGGTAGTATAGTATATAAAATAGGAAATAAGGAAAAAATAATGATGTTTGAATTTACCCTGTACCCCAACTCTGAGTTTGATTTTGATCTCTTGCCTACGTTCTCTCATGGTCATGGTGTTGAGTTCCGATCCAGTTTTAATGAAGATGCTATGATTACCTTCTCGTCTGATAACCTTAATTATCTTGATGATGTGCGTGATACGCTTTCCTTCCTTAATATGTCTGAAGTCGTTGAGGTAAAATAATGATTATATTTTTAATTGGTTTTATGGCTTTAATTTTTGGAGTTGCTGGTATTGAAGGAACTCTACCCATTTTTATTGGAATTTTAATTGCTACTCTTGGTATATCTCTTATGTTATGGGGAATCAAAAGTCTCGCAATAGAAAGCCAACTACAAGAATGAATGTAATTAATGTAATTGGTGGAACGAAAAATCAACGCAAACTTGCTGAGAAAATAGCATGGTTTTGTATTAAAGATATGATGCCCAGATATAGGACTTTGGATATAGAAATTCAATTGCGAAACTGTATGAAAGAAAATAAACAATTGGGCTGTTGTTATGATTTAGGAACAAATAGAGAATTTGTTATAGAAGTAGAAAAGTCTTTATACAAAAAAGATTTAGATGATTTTGTCAGAACTATTTGCCATGAGATGGTGCATGTCTGGCAGACTGCAAGCAAAGTAATGAAAGATAATCGTGATGGACAAAAGTTTTGGAAGGGTAAAGATGGTAAGTATAAAAATTTTACCAATACCAAATACGTACATCAACCTTGGGAACGTCAAGCATATTCTATGCAAGACAAATTATTAGAGCAGTTTAAGGAATATTATTATGGGAATAAGTGAAATACTTTTGGCTGGACTTGTATTCATATCGCCAAATTTGATTGATAAAGCATCAGCTGCAGAAGAAACAATAACAGACAAAAATCCATATGCAGAATCTCAAATAACTTGTCTTGCAATGAACATGTATCATGAAGCAAGAGGACAAGGAACTGCTGGACAACTCGCAGTAACAGCTGTCGTTCTGAATCGTGTAAATGATAAAAGATTTCCAAACAGTATATGTGAGGTGGTCTATCAAGGGCCAATCAGAGAAAGTTGGAAAACTAAAACTGATAAAACTGTGAAAGATAAGAATCGCAAATATTATCCTATAAGAAATAGGTGTCAGTTCTCTTGGTATTGTGATGGTAAAAGTGATATACCATATGACAAAAAGAACTATGAGCAAATTTCTTTTTTGGCTGAATTGATAATGACTAACGAGATTAGATTTTTAGATATTACAGATGGTGCATTGTTTTATCATGCTGATTATATAACGCCAGGCTGGGCAAAAACGAAACAAAGAACAATTGAAATTGAGGATCACATTTTTTACAGATGGGATACTAAATGAAAGGAAAAAAAATGAACAAACGACTTGAAAATAAAATAAATCTATGGTATGGTGGAAGTGTTGGAACTAGACTGTGGCTTGGAAAACATTGGCATAGATGGATTACTTATGGCTGCACTCAATGTTATGTCGAGAACTGTGGTTGTGGCCCTAATAATGGTAATATCAATGAACCTAAAGGATTTGGTGAAATTGCAGAATATGCATACGATAATTATGGAGATATGTACAAGAAATGAAACATATTGAAATATCGTTAATGGAAGATGGTGAATTATCCATTGATGGTCAGAGCCAATCAGCAGGCAATCTTGATATTCATGAATTTGAAGATGGTGAGTGGACAGGTGGTTGTTATGCTACCTATGAAAATCTTATAGAGAAAGTGAAAGAGGCATTAGAAGATGAGTGAACGACTTGAAAAAATTGCTGGCATAATAAGTTGGATACAAAATATGGATGGGCATAATGCTACATTTGGTGATGTAGCATTTGAATTTGGCCCAAACGATGGCGACATCGTTGGCCGTGATGACCATTATTACAACAATATCACTAAAAACGAATATTTTGCAGCAAAGAAACTTCTTGAAAAAAAATCATATGTAGGATCATATGATCCTAATATAGCGCGGAAGAAACGTATTGCCGCACGTAAAAAAGAAATGGGAGACAGTATCATTTTGAGTAAAGAAACAAATGAATATTTTTTATCTGAATCGTGATCCTGTTATTGCTGCACAAATGATGTGCGACAAGCACGTTGTTAAAATGATACTAGAGAGCGCTCAAATGCTCTCTACTGCTCATCGTGTATGTGATGGTGATGAATATGCAAATGAAGTAGGACTGTATAAAACAGCCCACAAAAACCATCCTAGTACAATATGGGTAAGGTCTGCTCCATCTCATTACGGTTGGTTGTATAATCATATGATTGCTCTTATGGAAGAATACACATATCGTTATGATAAACACCATGCAACAGAAAGATTGATTGAACCTTTACGTCCATGTCCTAAGTTAATGATGTTAGGAGATTTTATAGAGTTTGTTGATCCACCACAATGTATGCCAGATAATTGTAAAAATGAAGATACGGTATCTGCATATCAAACTTACTATATACAAGAGAAAAGTGATTTTGCAAAATGGAAAATAAGAGAAACGCCGGAGTGGTTCAATGTCAAATGAAAAAGAAGAACAAGTACGAGAACCTTATTGGGAATTTATGGCAAGAGAATTAAGAGAGTGGTGGAAAATGCAAGATGAAGAAGAATCAAACAAAGACCCTAGACAATTGGAGTTAGATTTATAATGCCGATATATACTTTCTATGATGAAACTTCTGGTATAGAATGGGATGATATGATGAGCATTTCATCCAAAGAAGATTTTTTAAAAAACAATCAGCAAATTACACAAGTTCTTGTTCCTATTGCAATTGTTGGTGATCATATTATGGGTGTTGGCCCAAAAGTAGATGGTGGATTTACGGAACGTATGCAACAAATAGCACACTCAAATCCAGGCACTCCTTTAGCAGATAGATATGGTGGGCCTACTAAAACTCATAATGAAATAAAGACAAGAGAAGTATTGAAAAAACATGGAGTGGTATAAATAGACACATGATGCGGGCGAGACATAAAACTACAGCAAGACGCACAGCGTTACGCAAGCTGGGTAGTCAATCCGCCTATGCATCAGGGGGAAGGTGTTAAGGTGGAAATTGGTGTTAACACCTTCCCCATCTTAATTAATAGGATATAATAATGGCAAGTACAAAGAAAAATAAAGAAATAAGTCTTAACAATTTAGTAACTATCAAACCTATAACTGATAATCAAAAAGTAGTTTTTGATTCTTGGAAAGATGAAAAAAACCATTTTCTATTTGGCGCAGCTGGTACAGGTAAAACATTCATATCATTGTATCTTGCAATGAAAGCTGTATTAGATTTAAAATCTCCATATGAAAAAGTTGTTCTTGTTCGCTCTCTTATTCCCACAAGAGAAATTGGTTTTTTGCCAGGCGATGAAGAAGATAAAGCTGCTCTCTATCAAGTGCCTTATCAAACTATGGTTAAGTTTATGTTTGAGCAACCAAATGAGCAATCATTCTTTAATCTGTATGACCGACTCAAAGGACAAGGTTCACTATTCTTTTTATCAACTTCTTTTCTAAGGGGGTTGACATTTGATAACGCAATCATTATAGTAGATGAATGTCAGAATATGAACTTTCATGAGTTGGATACAATCACAACCAGAGTTGGGCAAGATTCACGAATTGTATTTTGTGGTGACTTTGATCAGAGTGATTTACAAAAAATGAATGAAAGAAATGGACTGCATGATTTTTTGAGAATTTTAGAAGAAATGGATGAGTTTAATTGTATAGAATTTACAATAGGTGATATTGTACGTTCTGGTTTTGTAAGAAGTTATCTTATTAATAAAATTAAGCTTGGTATAGGAATAGAGTAATGTATGATGATGATATTATAGAACAATTTAATGGAATAAAAGAATATGAAAACCGTTCATCACATCTTAAAAAAACTATAGATGGATTTCTTGTAGAAATGTTTGAGAATGATGAATTTATGCAGAGTCGACAAATTGTAGGCAAATCAATTCATTATTGTAGAGATGCAGCTGAAAATTGGATTATTGGAGTAATAAAATGAATATAGAATTATTAAGAGAACAACTTGAAATTGATGAAGGGGTAAAATATGAGATATACAACGATCATCTTGGTTATGCCACTTTTGGCGTTGGCCATCTGGTTCTTGACACAGACCCCGAATATGAACAAGAAATCGGTACATCTGTCAGCGAGTCTAGAGTCATTGAAGCCTTCGAGCAAGATTGCGAAAACGTCTTGCAAGACTGCAACATCCTTTACAAAGACTTTGCCGATTTGCCAGAAGAAGCTCAACAAGTAATTGCAAACATGATGTTCAACATGGGGCGTACTCGTTTGAGTAAATTTAAAGGTATGAAGCGCGGTGTTGATTCTAGAGATTGGAATACTGCTGCTGATGAAATGATTGACAGTACTTGGTATAAACAAGTCACCAATAGAGCAGATAGACTTGTAGAAAGAATAAGGAATTTGAGTTAATAATCATGAAAAAATTTAATCATACGCCAGTGAAATTACAAAAAATAAAGGCTACCACTAATAATGGTAATCGACTATATGAAACACCAGATGGTGCTTTGTATCCATCAATTACAACTGTTTTATCGCCTAGGAATAAAAAAGGATTGATGGAGTGGAGAAAACGTGTAGGTGAAGATGTTGCTAATCATGTTGCAAGAACTGCTGCAGCAAGAGGAACAAAAGTTCATCATATGTGTGAGGATTATCTAAATAATATGTTCATAGATGAACCAGAAAAATGGGCGCAACATAAAAAGAACTTCTTACCATATTGCTTATTTGAACAATTAAAGAATAAGACATTTAATAACATTGGTGACATATATGCACAAGAAGCAGGACTGTATAGTGATAAATATAAAGTGGCCGGCAGAGTTGATTGCATTGCTAAATACCGAGGCAAGATATCAATTATAGATTTTAAGACATCTACAAAAGAGCGTTCTGACGATTGGAACGAAAATTACTACATTCAAGGTTCAGCTTATGCTGAAATGTTTGAAGAACTTACAGGAATAGTTACAGATCAAATAGTAATTTTAGTTGTTACTGAAGATGGAACAGTTCAAGAGTTTGTTAAACAAAAATCTAATTACACTAGCCTGTTAGTAGATGCAATCTCAGATTGGAGAGAGCAAAATGTTATTCGGGAAAATATCGTTACTGTTGTCAATAATTAATTTTATTGCATTTTTGGCAATATTTAGTTTTACTACACCTACGTTTTCACAAACAAAGCAAGTAACACCATCACCAACGAATTTAAAAACAACACAAAAACCAATACTTTGTGGAGATCCAAATCAAATATTTCCTGATTTGCAAAATAATTGGAATGAGGTGCCACTTATGAGAGGGCAAGAGGGTGTTATTTCTGAAACTGGTATACCCTTGGTTATACCTACGTATTTCTTTATTAATCCAGATACAAAAACGTATACAGTGATACAAGCACCACCTATGGCTAGTTTAAAGGGTTATGTTTGTGTAATAGCATCTGGTATGATACATGAAATTTCAGTTGAAACTTTAAAAAGGTTATCTGAAATATATAGAGGCCCAAATACTTGACTTTTAATATTAAGTGTGGTATAAATAATACACAATTTGTTGATACGAGTTGAAGACTGGACTGGACTTGGGTGCAATTCCCAACGCCTCCACCAGATACACAAAAGAATTATGGGGGCGAATTAGGATCGACAGGCAGAGATAGATGAGTGGAGAATTGTGGATTGATCGCCTTATAGATCATTTTAGTAAATGCAAACGATAATTTTGCACCTATGGCACTTGCTGCGTAAGTAGTTAGTGTTCGGAGTTTCGGGAATGTACTTGGCAACAGAAACATTCCCACTTATCGGGTGATGCCGTAATACATCCGAGTGGAGCCCACGGTTAGTTCCACACCTAATTATTTGAAGGATATAAAATGGCATTAAACACATCAAAATCATTTACTAAAGAAATTGAAAATATAGCAAAAGATAAAAAAATAACTCATATGGATGCAGTACTTTGGTATTGTAAAAATGAAGGTATCGAACCTGATTCTGTTGGTTATCTTATATCAAAAGCACTGAAAGAAAAGATTGAAGCTAATGCTCGTGAACTTAATTTCCTTCCAAGACAAGCACAATTACCAATATAATGATAAAGGATGGATTGCTAAAAGCAACCATAGTTCTTGTTCCCACATATACAACAGCATATTTAACAGATAAAATGATATATGTAATTCCAATGTTAGCTGCAGCAAGTTTTATTGCAGCCAGTTTAACATCTTCTGATACAAATCGCAGAGTTGAAGAAGATGGAAATCAAGATGCAACCCATTGAGATATATTTAATGTATTGTGCAATGAAAGCACACTTTGGTAAGACAAATTATAATTTTATTAAATACGGTGGAAAAAGTCGTGTACCAAGAAACTCATTTTTTAAACGCAAAGACAGATACTTCTTTGTTAAACTTTCTCGAAAATATAAAACAGAAAATGAAATACGAAATTACTTTATTGCTAATTTCATGATGGAACAACGTGGATATGTTGCAAATTTTAATGATGAAAATTATAAGTCATGGCAGAATAAGCAAAACAATTTTTATGAAATATTTAAAAACGAGATTAAACCTATAATTAAAGATTTCAATTCTCTATTTGAAATAAAAAAATCAGAACATCCAAAATTAATGAAAGAGTATCTAGGAAAAAGAATTTCTTTGGAATCTTTAATTATTTTGAATGAACTAGTAGAATATAGTAAAAAATGGGATGAACAATTAAAAGAAGATATATTATGGCCTGACTTAAAAAAACTTATGAATAATTACAAATGGTTCTTGACTTTTGATAAAAAAGAGTATAGAATTAACTTATTAAATATGATAAAGGAGTCCAGTTAAGATGGATATTACAGTTAACGATAGCAATAGTGCTAAAGATACAAAACTTCAATCTCGCATAAAAGAGCTTGAATATGATTGTGCCGAGTTAGTTAAAACTAATGAAGAATTAAGTGACCGAGTTAAAAAACTTGCCTCTCGACAACCATCATGGCCAAAGGGATATCGTCAACAATATCGCCCAAGGTTTAATAATAAAAACGCATAATGAATGTAAAATTAATATCATACTCACAAAATATTCCAACTCAAGAGTTACTATCTCCGAGTCCAGAGAATAATAGTGTTCAAGATTTAATTGCATACTGTGCTAGAGTATCAAATCCAAGTGGACAAAATAATACTGAAACCAGTGCTAAACTTATCAAGTATCTTGTTAAGAATAAGCATTGGAGTCCACTAGAGATGGTTTCTGCTTGTCTAGAGATAGAAACAACAAGAGATATTGCAAGGCAAATTTTACGACATCGTTCATTTTCATTCCAAGAGTTTAGTCAAAGATATGCTAATCCTTTAAAGGATTTAAGATTTGAAACTAGAGAAGCTCGATTGCAAGATACAACAAATAGACAAAACAGTATAGAAACTGAAAATGTTGAATTGCATCATCAATGGATGGACATTCAAGAAAATGTTATAGAAGCATCTTATGATGCATATAACTGGGCAATTGAAAATGGTATTGCAAAAGAACAAGCAAGAGCCGTATTACCAGAAGGTCTTACTTTATCTCGTATGTACATGAATGGAACATTGCGTAGTTGGGTGCATTATATCGAATTGCGTAGTTCAAATGGCACACAAAAAGAACATATGTTAATTGCAAAAGAATGTGCAAATGTGATTGCTTCCATTTTTCCTCTAATGACCGAATTTAAAAATGATTAACTATATCATCAGGGATAATTGGTTAACTGAAAATGAATGTGATAAATTTTATGATATGTTTACTCATGGTGGATTTCCTTGGAATCTTATAACAAATGTAAACGATCAAGTAGATAGTAATGATTTTCAGTTTGATCACAAATTTATAGATGATAAAAAAGAACTTTATAAAAATTCAACTGATTCTATAAAAGTTCTTATGAAGAAGCTTTATGATGAAGGATTTGTAAAAAAGAATATTGAGATATACAGAGCAAAAGCAAATCTATTTCTCAAAGAAAGTCTCAGTAGAGGTTTAGGATTACATCATGATATTACAGACATAGGTGATAATTATTCAACCTTAATATATTATGTAAATACAAATGATGGTGGTACACGACTCTTAGGTGGTGGATTTGATAATGAAATATTTGTAGGTTCTGTTAGAAATAGAGCTCTCATTGTTGAGGGTAAAGTTTTTCATGAAACGATTACACATACTGATACCAATTTTCGTTTTAATATAAACATTAATTATAGTAGATGAGAGATTTTGAAAATGAGTGATGCGCTTGTACTTGGAAATGGTGAATCAAGAAAATGGTTTAAACCATGTCATCAAACCATTATGGCTAAAAATGTCACAACTTGGGGATGCAATGCAATTCATCGTGAAGGTGCTGTTGACAATCTTGTTTCTGTAGACTATGGTATGCAACAAGAAGTATATGATTCAGATTATCATCTGAACAATAAATGTTGGTTTTCTAATTGGTCAATTTTACCATCAGAAGTTGCTGACATGATGTTTATGGGATATGATATACCAGATGAATTTATACATAAAAATTCTAAACGAACAGGACATTGTGTAATATCAGGTAAAGACCCTACAACACTCGCTGAAAATATACAGAGAGCAATAGATGCAAATCCAAATCTTGATATTGAAGATTTAAAATTAAAGTTATCAAAAGATGTTGGTGTGTGGATTACATATGTTGAGGAAAATAATTCTATAACCAATATTGATTTTCCGATTGGATGGTCAACAGGAAACACAGCTTTACATGTTGCTTGCCAGCAAAATCCAGAAAGAGTTTATATGATGGGATTTGACTTGAGCGCATACAATGAAGATTTGAACAATATATATAAAGGTACAAATAATTATTTACCAAGTGATGCAAAAGGATTTAATTCATCTAACTGGTTAAATCAAATGAAAATGGTTTTGCAAGAATTTAAAGATATAGATTTTTATTGGGTAGATTCTATTGATAGGTTAGGACAGAAAGATTTTTTTCAAAATTCTAATGATGGCTCACTTCAAAAGAATTTAAACTATATAACTAAGAATGAATTGTGTGAGGAGTTGAAAATAATATGAGTGGTGTACCTATATTTCCATCGGGTATTATAAAGCAATACATAAGTCCAATTCCATTTGGCGATAATACTGATTTAACAAAATTTACATATGAACAATTTAAAGGTTCAACAAAACTCAGAACTGAAAAGTTTAAAAATATACTTCTTGACCCTTCATTGAAAGATTTAAAAACTTGGATTGAAATACAAGCCAAAGATTATCTTGACAATGAACTAGGTATAGACTATGATGAATTTTTCTTTTCTGAAAGTTGGATTAATATCAATGGTGAAGGTGGTGATCAAAAAGTTCATAATCATTCTAATTCAATCGTTAGTGGAACATACTATTTAAAATCATTAGACGGGCATCCACCGCTCGACTTTCATAAAGTTAAAAGTGAGAATGAACCATTTATTTCTCTCACTGAACACTATGCACAAGGAAATCCAAACACTACATCAAAAGTGTCTTTTCCTAGCACACAAGATTCCATGTTAGTCTTTCAATCTCAATTATATCATGGCCATATGGCAAGTAAACTTGAAGAAAACAGGATTGGACTTTCATGGAATATTCTTGTCAATTTTAAACAAAAAGACAAGAGCATATATAGAATAAGGTTTGTAAATGAAGGCACTTGACTAATTTTATAGACTACTATATACTACATTAACATACGATAACATACATTACATAAGGAGATATATATGTCATTAAGTACACTTAAAAAAACAAATTCTTTAGATAAACTGCTTAACGCAGTTGAGACTGAAAATAAACCACAAGAAAAAAAGTCCTATGTGGACGAGCGACTCTGGAAACCAGTGTTAGATAAAACAGGTAATGGTTATGCTGTTATTCGTTTTCTTCCAGCTGTAGACGGAGAAGATTTGCCATGGGCAAAGGTCTGGAATCATGCATTTCAAGGCCCCACTGGACAATGGTATATTGAAAACTCACTTACCACACTTGGTAACAATGATCCTGTATCAGAAATGAACAGTGCATATTGGAACTCTGGTGTTGAATCAGATAAGGAAATTGCTAGACGACAAAAACGTAAGTTGCAGTATTTTTCTAACATCTATGTTGTAAGTGATCCAAAGAATCCTCAAAACGATGGTAAAGTTTTTCTCTTTCGTTTTGGTAAAAAAATCTTTGATAAATGCATGGAAGCAATGCAGCCTGCATTTGAAGATGAAACACCTGTTAATCCTTTTGATTTTTGGGAAGGTGCAAACTTCAAGTTAAAGATACGTAAGGTAGATGGTTATTGGAACTATGATAAATCAGAGTTTGAAGCCCCTTCACCTTTATTTGATGATGATGATGCGATTGAAGAAGTTTGGAAAAAGCAGTATGCTTTAAATGAGTATACAGCTACATCAAACTTCAAATCATATGATGAACTAAAAACACGACTTGATATGGTTCTTGCTGGAACTACAAAAGTAGGGAATGTAACAACTCTCATGGAAGATGAACCTATTGAGAATACTGTTAGTGTGAATACTGTAGAGGAATCTGTTCCCACTTCTTCCACAGTTACAATATCATCAACAGATGAAGATGATACGATGGACTATTTTCAGAAACTTGCTGACGATAGTTAATCATTTAGAGCCCTCTCTAAGAAATTAGAGAGGGTTTTTCTTAACATTATAATGCGTTAGTCAGCATAGTAGGAACGCTATTTGGATTGAAAGTTTTATTATCAAAACTATAGTGGTTTGTGGTTTTATTAGCTGAAATATTATTAGTATTAGGTGCAACAACAGTAGTACCAGCACCAGCACTTTTTTCAGCATTTTGAGCTTGTTTTGCTTGTGTCATTGTATCAACTCTGGTAGAAGTAGGGGGTTTAAAGTCTAAGGTACTTTTAGCAGGGGCCTCAAGTTGCATCTCCAATTTCTTAGCAATATCTTCATCGGACAGGCCTTGGTCAATCCAATCAACGATTTGATTCAATTCTTTTTGATTAATTTCATCAACAATTTTATTCAATTCTTCTTGAGTTACGTTCTGGTTCTGAACCAGCAGATCTGGTACGTTACCATATTCACTACCGCCTGAAGATGCTAAACCTTGTCTTTTTGCAAGTGTTGTCTTTTGCATCCTTAATTTTGTTTCATCATCTTCTTTTCTTTGTTTAGCACCAAAACCTATATAACCACCTATTGAAATGCTTTTTTCTAATTTTTTTATTTTTTTGCTCG
>Ga0209403_10001122_pt1 | contig 35731 bp, 27 predicted proteins | sample ArcticOcean_MG_C_8_FD_187440 | JGI IMG/M metagenome (GOLD analysis project Ga0209403, IMG submission 187440) | Marine microbial communities from western Arctic Ocean - ArcticOcean_MG_CB11_86 (SPAdes) (version 2) | ecosystem: Environmental > Aquatic > Marine > Oceanic | place: Arctic Ocean...
CCAAATCTATCCTCTGTTTTTATATCTAAAATCTTACTTTTATCTCCTTGCAGATAATTTAAGCCTACTTTTAATGGTCCTTGATTTCCACCCAATATTTCACTAAACACATCAGATACTTTCTCATATATATTGTTTGTTAGCCCCTCTATTGACACACTTACTTCATTAATAAATACGCCTTGTGATAAAAGAGATATGGCTTGAAGTTGTCTAACTTCTTGATCTATTAATTTATAATTTATCTCTGATGTAACAGTACTACTAGTATTAGGGAAAAATATTTCAAAATCTGGATTATCTGGTTTAACTAAATCACCTTTTAAATTAATTTGAACATCTGTAGGGATTTTTTTATTAAAGTTTGGATTATCAAGAAGAAGTGCAGGATTTGAACCTCCTGGCACTTCATAAGTTGCCTCAATATCCATCTGAGCTTGAAGCGGATCTCCATCCCATACTATAGTTCCTCCAGACTTAACATTAAATTTCTTATCAATAACAGCTAAATTTTTAAAATTATATATTCCTTCAGTTGTAGAAAAGTCCCCGTACATATTGAATTTTCCATCAGTATCAATTTCCATTAGTAAATTACCTACCCCATTCCCACTAAGATAACTTCCATTTTCAGTATCTATTGTAATTTCAATATCTGCATTATCATCTATTTCTAAATCAATTGATAAATCAAGACCCTTGTTATTAATATAGGTTTCATTAATTGATAAATCACTTACATCATTAATAGATTTTTTATCAATAAATTCAATAAAAGAAAAACTTTCAAGATTGAAGTTTTGAGATCTTGGAATATTGATTTGTGTACCTTCTTGAGTTTTAGCTTCAACTTCGATAAGAAGATCTTTTGCAGGACCTTTCAAGTTAATGCTGCCATCTATAAATCCGACACCATAATAATATTCATCTGAACTATATTTTTTATTTAAAACAAATAATTTATCTGAATTAAAATTAACATCAAGTTCCCATTCTTTAAAATCAGAATGTGATATTTTTCCTATTACATTAGCTTTTGTTTTATGAGCTTTATCTGTGATATTTACATCTAAAAGTTCAAATACTTGGTTATAAAGATTTATTTCACTTTGATTATTGAGAATATAATCAACATTTAAATATGGAACAGAAAACTTAGAATTATTTAAAATTAGATTTCCATTATGATGAATGTTATCAAAATTTCCCCAAATATTAATATTTCCTGAGGCAAAACCATCTATTTCAGAAAGAATATTTCCCCCAATTTGATCAATAAAAGAGAAATTAAAATCATTTAAATTTAAGTCTAAATCAATATTAGGCCTTTCATTAATAGCGATTATAGATCCATTTCCTTCTAGATTAATCTTATCCTTTGAAAGGTTAATATCTATTGCATATGAATTAAACTCTGTATTACCAGAAAGGTTCATTATTAATTCGCCTAACTCAATATCTTTTATTCTAACATTGCTAGTTTTACTCTCTATAGAAATATTTCTATTTATTTCATCTCTAACTAGATTTACATCTATTGAGGATTTTCCATGAATTATTGCCTTATTCTTTTTCAAGAAAAAGTTATTAAAATTAAGATCAAATATTTTTAAATTAAAAGCTAGTTTATCAGAATTAAAGTAATTCCCTGATAAAATTATTTTATCTCCTAATAACGAGTTTATTTCATAATTATTATCAATAGATTTTAATTTAAAATCATACTCTCTGTTTTCTTGAACTAAACCTTCTTGAATTTTATTATTTAAATCTGATAAGTCTTTTAGATATATTTTTTTATTAGAATTTTCAATTTTAATATCCTTAAATGAAATATATGCTTCAATATCAAATGAATCTGAAACTATTAAGTTTATTTCATTATCAAAAGAGATAATCGATGAAATTTTGGAATTTATAAGGTCAGTAGAAATAAGATTCCTAACTTCAGAATCTATATTATAAACACCTTCTTTAATATTTCCATTAATTTTTAAGTCTATACCCGTTTTATTATTAATTATATTAAAATTACTAGAGATATAGTTATTTTTTATGTTTCCTAAAAAATCAAAAACTAATTTATTATCAATTTTTATGTTACCATCAAATCTTTCTATATTAATTCTTTCACTTATGTTTCCATTAATTTTTAGATTAGATTTAAAATTATTTAAATCATTTTTTGATATTAAGTCTAAATTTTTATTAAAATCAGCTATGACTTCAATTTCAAAATTTCTTTTTTCTTTAAGAGCAATATCTCCTAAGAACTGAATACTTTGGTTAAAATCATCATTATGATTAAGATCAAAATTTAATTTATTTTTATTAAACTCTATTACACCCTTAAAAAGAAGATTGTTAATGAATTCCATAGATTGGAATGATGAATCAATACTTATAATATCTTTTAATGTTGAGCTAAATTTATCAATATTCAAATTTATTTCAAATTCATTTTGATCATTGTAATTAACTATAGCACCATCACCATTAACTTGGAAATTTTCAAAATCTATAAGAAAATATTTTATTTGAATATTTTCTTTATTCCCATTAAAATCAAAGCTGGTTTGAAATGTTTTAAAACTTTCAGGTATCTCATTATAACCATTCAATTCATTTAAATTAATTTTTGACTCATTTATAACTCCTTCAATATTTTTAATGTTTAAATTCTCATCAAAATCAATTCTCAAATCCCCGCCTACTAAATTATCTTGTGTAATTAATTTATATCCCAAAATATTAATAGATTGATTATTAAAAATAATATCTGACTCAAAATCTTTAATCTGTATACTTTCATTAAGTAATGCAGATAAATTATCAACATAAAGAGCTATAGAATTATTTTCAATAGAAATATCTTGAAAACTTAAATTAAGTTCATTAATTCTATATGATTGATTATTTAAATTAACGTTTATCTCAGAGTTATTAATTATTAATGATTCTAATCCAATTGAATTTGATATTTGGTCCAAGTTTAGTGAAAATTTCATGTCTAAACCTTTATTTTGATTGTTTGAAAAATCGCTATCAATTTTTAATCCGTCTATTATAAGATTTTTAAATTTTGGCTCTCTTTGAAAAAATGGAAAGAAACTTGATTGAACTCTGTCTAAAGAGACTATAGTATCTGATTTAAAATTAATCAGATAAACAGAATTAAGTATAAGTTTTCCATTAAGAGCAATAGATGCATCAGATATATCTAATCTGATTTCACTATTATTTAATTCATCTTCATTAATTTCTTCAATTAGTTTATTGGTTAAAAAATTCTGAAATGATGTTGTTTGAATAGCAATACTTAGTGATAAAATGATAAATCCTAATATCACTGACATAACAATTAATATTTTTTTATAAATCTTAATGATAATTCTTAATTACTTTTGTAAACTATACAAAGATAACAATGTCAAAAGAAGATATCTATATTTTAGGAATTGAGTCATCATGTGATGACACTGCTGCAGCCATATTAAAGAATGATGAAGTACTTTCAAATTGCATTGCAAATCAAGAAATTCATAAAAAGTATGGAGGTGTCGTTCCAGAACTTGCATCAAGAGCTCATCTTTCAAATATAATTCCAGTTGTTAGCCAAGCTTTAGATGAAGCAAAAATTAATCCAGAGATGTTATCAGCTATTGCATTTACTATAGGCCCAGGTTTAATAGGATCACTTCTAGTTGGAACTGAATTTTCTAAAGCTCTTGGACTTTCACTTGACATCCCTATTATTGAAGTTAACCATATGCAAGCTCATCTATTAGTTCATTATATAAAATCTGATAAGAAAAGGCCTGATTTCCCATTCCTTGGCATAACTGTTTCAGGAGGACACACACAATTTGTAATAGTTGAAGATTATTTAAAGATGAATATTATCGGAGAAACTCTTGATGATGCAATTGGAGAAGCATTTGATAAATGCGGAAAAATTATTGGTCTAGATTATCCTGCAGGACCAGAAATAGATAAATTAGCAAAAGAAGGAGATTGTGAAAAATTTGATTTCCCTATCCCTAAGGTTGAAGGGTTTAACATTAGCTATAGTGGGACAAAAACAGCCTTTATGAATTTTATAAATAATTCAACACTAAAGGATTCTGATTTTATCCAAAAAAATAAAATTGATATATGTGCTTCTATTCAGAAAAATTTAATAGATAACTTAATTTTAAAAATTCGATATGCCTCAAAAATGAAAAGTTTAAAAAGAATTGTTATAGGAGGAGGAGTTTCAGCTAATAGTTTTCTTAAAGATTCTTTAAAATTAAAATCAGAAGAAAATAATTGGGAGATTTTTATTCCTTCATTAAATTATACTACAGACAATGCTGCAATGATTGGTATTGTTGGATATTTCAAATATCTCAAAGGAATGTTTTCAGATTATAACACTATTGCATCACCAAGATTAAAATTTAAATGAATTTATTTTACTCAAATTTTAACAAGTCTGATACAGATATAATTTTAGATGAAATTGATAGTAAACATCTATCAAAGTCATTAAGAAAAAAGATTGGAGATACTATTAGAATCACTAATGGTAAGGGTTTAGAGGTTAGAGGAAGCATTATTAGACTTGAGAAGAATATTAAGGTTAAGATTCTTAGTAAGGTAAAACATCAAAAAAGAACTCTTTCAATTCATATAGCAATGTCACCACTAAAAAATCCATCTAGATTTGAGTGGTTTGTTGAGAAGTCAACTGAAATTGGAATATCAGAAATAACACCATTAATAACTAAGTTTTCAGAAAAAAAGAAGGTTAATATTAACAGACTGAACAAAATCGTCATAAGCTCAATGAAACAGTCTAACCAATTTTATTTACCTAAGGTTAATCCAATTACATCTTTTGACGAATTTTTAAAATTAAACAAAGACTATAAATTGATTGCACATTTAAAAAATAATAATAGCTTTAATAACAAAAGTATTGGTAATAAAGATAAAATTGTTGTAATGATTGGTCCTGAAGGTGGTTTCTCTGAAGAAGAAATATTAAAAGCGAATAAAGAGAAAATTAAAGAAATATCATTTGGAAAAAATAGATTTAGATCTGAAACAGCAGGAGTGTTTGCTATATCAATAATAAATAATTATAAAAATTTATGAGTAAAAAATTATTCTTAATCCCACTTGTTATAATAGGTTATATCTTTTTTATTCTTGGTATTAGATGGCTTATAGTTGATGAACCTTGGATGTTAGATAAAGTTGCAAATGAAGAAAGGCTTGGGATGACATTTGAAAAATTATTTAGCGAAGAAATAAACGAATCACTTCCTGGATATTTAAAACAGATATATCGTTTTTTTGGATTATGGGTATCAGTAATCGGTTTATTTATAATTTCATTTTCTAAAGCTAGCTTTATGGAGAATAAGGGCATGAGAAAAACCTTACTTTTTTGTGTTGGTTTTACAGTCTATTCAGGATTAATACTAGCTTACAAGTTTATCCCTAGTTCTCCCTTTATATATTTAGGATGGGGAAGTGTTATTTTACACTTATTTTCTGTTTGGAACTACAGAAAATTAATTTAATAGTTGTTTTTCGTAAATTTTAAGTAATTATTCTGAGATTTAACAGCTTCTATAAATTCTTGCTTTAGTCTAGAAACTAGTTCTTTTACAGAAGGGTTATCCTTAATAGATGATACACCATGACCTGCAGACCAAATAGTCTTCCAAGCTTTTGCTTCAGCTTCTATCATATCCTTCCCAAAATCAATTTTTTTTGTGTTATTCCAAACTTCTTCAGTTACTCCCATTGCCTCTAGACTAGATCTTAAAAAGTTACCATGAACTCCAGATACAGCTGCAGTATATACAATATCTTCAGCTGAAGAATTAATAATCATTTCCTTATATCCCTCTTCTGCCATACTTTCTTTAGTATTTATAAACCTTGTACCCATATATGCAATATCAGCTCCCATCTGAAGTGCAGATGCTATATCTCTTCCATTGGATATTGATCCTGATAAAATAATTGTTTTATCAAATAATTCTCTAATTAAAGAAATCATTGCCATTGGATTCTTTAATCCTGCATGACCTCCAGCTCCTGCAGTAACAAGGACTAAGCCGTCAATATTTGCTTCCGCAGCTTTTTCAGCATGTCTTCTTTTAATTATATCATGATAAACTAGTCCTCCATAACTATGAATTGCATTTACAATATCTGGAACAGCACCTAAAGATGTTATGATAAGAGGAACTTTATGTTTTACACAAATATCTAAATCAGCTTTAATTCTGATATTTGAAGGGTGAACAATTAAATTAACACCAAATGGAGCAGGCTTAATTCCAGTTTCCTTCTCATAATTACTTAACTCATTTTTAATTTGAATAATCCATTCTTCAAAACCTTCAGATGTTCTTTGATTTAATGCAGGAAAAGTGCCAACTATTCCATTTTTACAACATTCAATAACTAGTTTAGGACCTGATATTAAAAAAAGTGGAGCAGCAATAACAGGCATATTCAATTTTTCTATATAATTTTCTTTCATAACTTATCTAGATTTACAAGACCATTCAAAATAAAACTCTGATACTATATCACCTGACTCATCAATACCTTTTGCTTTTAACCAAACTTTATGTGTTTTATGTACTTTAGTTAAATTAATTAATTCTTTGGCATTTTCGCCTTCATCACAAATAAACTTTATTTTCCCAGTTGCCTTTTTAAAATAATTTGATTTATTACCAACTAATAACATTGAGATATTTGAATTTGATTCTTTAATCTTTTTCATCACTAACATTCCAGTAGTTAGCTCAGCAGCCATTCCCTGAACTGCCCAATACATAGATCTAAATGGATTCTGATTTATCCATCTAAATCTAACTTTTACTTCGCATTTTAGGTCATTAATAACAGAAACCCTAACACCTGTTAACCAGGCAGCTGGAAGTTTATAAAGTAAAAATCTATTTATACTATTAGGGGTATATCTCATTTTATTCACTTAAAACACTGAATCCAATATGAATATTTCCAGTTTCTTTATCTACGTATAGTTCTCTATCCTTTTGCGTTCCATGGCATGTGTCTATTGAACAAAATAGTGATCCTCCAGCTAATCGTACTTGATCTGAATTTCCAGCTTCTGTTATATCCCAAACGTTTCCTATTATGTTTACTTCTTCAACAGGAGATATAGGATACTTGTTATCTGAAACAATTAAGCGTTCATCAGTAGATGCTAATTTCCAATATTGTTCGTAAGTTGGAAGGTTAACACCAGCCCATTTGCAATATTTAATGGCATCATTGTAGCTAACTTGAGTGACTGGGAGGCTATCTAGTGAAGGATTTTCTCCATCAGGATTTAACCAGTTTGCCCCATCAATAATTTTATAATCAAAGACGTTTACTTGAACTATTGACCAACCATACTTTTCTGCATCAGTTTGATAACCTGTAGCATTAACAAACTCTTTAAAATCTTTTACCGTTACAGGTTTTAAGTTTTTTTCCTCGACATTAGAACAGAAGGTTAAAATAAGCAAAAAGAGGAGGTAAATTTTCTTCATTAAATTTGAAATAAGGTGGTCTAAAGTTAAAAAATATTTGTTATAAACATCTACCCTTTTAGGCTTTGTTAACGATAAATAAAGCTTTTGTCTAATTCCTCAGAATCTTTGTATTTAATCCTCATTTCTTTTAATTCACTAGTTAGTTTCTCAACAACATCTTTATACTTTGGATCATTATATACATTATTCATCTCATTAGGATCTTTTACACGATCATATAATTCCCATTCATCTACATCAAAATAAAAATGAGCTAATTTGAATTCCTTGTTCACAATTCCATAATGTCTCTTTGCCATATGGACAGATGGATATTCATAATAATGGTAATAAACTGCTTCTCTATCCCATTGTTTAGAATTTCCTTTTAATAATGGTATCAAGCTTTCACCTTGCATATCATCAGGGGCATCAATCATAGCGGCCTCTAGAAATGTTTGAGCAAAATCTAAATTTTGAACCATTTCTTCATTAGTTGTTCCTGGTTCAATTACATTAGGCCATCTAATCATTAAAGGGGTTTTAAATGATTCATTATAAATAAATCTCTTGTCAAACCACCCATGTTCACCAAGATAAAACCCTTGGTCAGATGTATAAACTACTATAGTATTTTTATCTAATCCAGTCTCTTCCAAATAATCTAAAACCCTACCAACATTATCATCAACTGAGGATATAGTTGCTAAATAGTCTTGCATATACCTCTGGAATTTCCATTTCATTTTTTCTTTATCATTCATCTTTGGCCAATTTGTTTTAAAGTCTTCACTAATCTTATTTAGGGTAACATCGTATTTTTTCTTTTGTTCTTCATTACCTCTGTTATAACGATTATAAAAAGATGCAGAAGTTGGTTGAAAAAAAGTTCCATCACCCCTAGCGTAAAGAATTTCAGGCTCAACCTTTCCCATTTTTTCAAAAGTTGATGGTCTAACTTTGCTGTCCTGCATATATTGCATATGAGTTAAAATATTCATTTCTGCTGTTTTTGCAGCAGTTCCCCTCCCTGAATAATCATCATATAAATTTTCAGGCTCCGGGAATTCCTTCTCATAAAACTCAGCAAATTTTTCTGGACTTGGCCACCATGCTCTGTGGGGAGCTTTATGTAGATAAAACGTCAAAAACGGTTTGTTTTTATCTCTTTTGGTTTTAAACCAGTTTAGAGTTAAGTCAGTAATCACATCAGTTACATATCCAGTTATTATAGTGTCTTTATCCTTTCCTAAAAATCTTGGATTTATATAGTCTCCTTGTCCAGGGAGTATCAAAAAATCATCTACTCCTTTTGGGTTGTTTCCAAAATGGAGTTTACCAAACATTGCTGTTTGATAACCAGCTTTTTGAAATAGTTGTGGGAAAGTCATCTGTGAATTATCGAATTTTGCTATGTTATCTATTTTCCCATTAATGTGACTATGTTTTCCAGTAAGTATAACTGCTCTGGAAGGAGCACATATTGAATTCGTTACAGATGCATTTGTAAATAACATCCCATCATCAGCTATTCTATCAATATTAGGAGTTTGAATCAACCTGTCATCATATGCGCTTATTGCTTGATAAGCATGATCATCAGACATGATAAATAATATATTCGGTTTTGTCTTAGTATCTATATCATTAGTACAACCTAAAATAAAAAAGGGAATAAATAATAATTTTAAGGAATAATATTTCATTATTTCAATTCTTAAAGTTAGGATTTATTGAAACTTTATTTGCATTTGTTTCATTCTTTAGATTATTTAATTTTTTTAATAAAATTTGCTTTCTCTCTTCAAATAATAAAGATAAATCATTTAATTCTCCGGGATCTTCTTTTAGATTATATAATTCAGCATTATTAGATTCATAATGAAAAACCAATTTCCAATCCCCAGATCTGATCGCTGAGCCGGGTTTCCATAAACTCCCATGATAATGAGGAAAATGCCAAAAAATATCTTCTCTATCAATTTCAGATTGTCCATTTAGGATTGGTGTTAAGCTAATACCATCAATATCTATATTATTTTTTATTCCAGCGAAGTCTAATATCGTTGGAAATAAGTCATAAGAGGTCGTTATGTCATCAACTATTACATTCTCTGTATTCCCTGGCGATTTAATTAGCTGCGGAATCCTTATTCCTCCTTCATAAAGCCATCCTTTACCAGCTCTTAAAGGATAAACTGAAGTTGGCGCAATCTTCTTTAGAGTTGACAGTCCACCATTATCAGATGTGAATATTATAAGTGAGTTTTCATACAAATCACTATCCTTAAGACTTTTAATAAGTTTTCCAACATTTTCATCCACAGCATAAACCATTGAAGCATATTCTGCATTGGTTTGATTTAATCTTGTAATCGCATCTCCTTCACTTTTTGTTCTAACTTCATTATCAGCCATTTCAGATATTTTATTATTAAAATATTTTATATGTTTCTCATTCGCTTGAATGGGAGTATGCACATTATAAAATGATAAAAACAAAGCAAATGGCTGATTTTTATTATGACTTTTAATTAATTTGATAGATTCATCTGTTAGTCTGTCTGTAAGATATTCACCTTTTGGGCCATCATCTAATTTGGGGTTTTTATATGGTGAGTAATAACCTCCCATTGGACTTCCTTTTTCAAAACCCCCAATATTTATATCATAGCCATTATCTTCTGGGTAAAATCCTTGAGATCCCAAATGCCATTTTCCTACATAAAAAGTCTTGTATCCAGATTCTTTCAACTTTTCAGCAATTGTAATTTCTTTTAATGGGAGCTCGTGAAGGTCTTGTGGACCAAGAAGAGGTCTGTTTTGTGGATCATCTCCTGGAATCCAATCTGTTATATTTACTCTTGCAGGATGTTTTCCAGTCATAATAGAGGCTCTGGTAGGAGAACAAACTGGACTTGCAGCGTATGCATTGGTAAATTGAAAGCTTTCTTTAGACAAATTATCAATGTTTGGGCTTTCATAAAATGTGCTACCAGAATATCCTAAATCATTCCATCCTAAGTCATCAACTAATATAAAAATCACATTAGGCGTTGAGTTATTTGAATTGCATCCTAATACAAATAAAAAAACATAAAGAAATTTAAAAAGTTGTTTCATTCTATAATTTATTCAATATATTTCTTTAAAAATCAAGCTTTATAAGTTGAATATAAATAAAATTTGGTTTTAGCATAGGTCATTATGAGAAAAATACTAATCTTAATTATCATAAGCTTATTTATTTCTTGTCAAACTATTGAGAATAAAAATGAAAATCCAAATATTGTTTTAATTGTAGCTGATGACTTAGGATGGACTGATGTTTCCTATATGGGCTCAAAATATTATGAAACTCCTAATATTGATAAACTTTCTAGAAGCGGGATGACATTTTATAATGGATATGCATCTGCTGCAAATTGTGCTCCTAGTAGGGCCACAATGCTTTCAGGAAGATATAATACTCATCATGGCATTTATACAGTTGGTGCTTCAGAAAGAGGAAGTGAAAAAACCCGAAAAATAATTCCAATAAAAAATAAAACTATTCTTGATTTAAAATATTTTTTAATTCCAGAAATGTTAAAAAATGAAGGATATGTTACTGGACATTTTGGAAAATGGCATTTGGGATCTCAAGGATTTTTTCCCGAACAAAGTGGTTTTGATGTAAACATTGGAGGTAATGAGAGTGGAGGTCCTGGCGGATATTTTTCTCCATATATTAGCCCTAATCTTGAGGATGGTCCAATAGGTGAGTATCTAACTGATAGGATAGGTAATGAAGTTGTAAGTTTTATTAATTATAACCAAAATGAAAAATTTTTTGCATATGTTCCTTTCTATTCTGTCCATTCTCCAATTCAATCAAAAAAAGAATATCAAGAAAAATATTCAAATAAAGATGCAGATAAGAATCATAATCGTCCTGATTATGCTGGTATGATTGAATCACTTGATGAAAACATAGGTAAAATTTTAAATACAATTGAAGAATTAAATCTATCAGAGAAGACTTTGATTATTTTTACTTCTGATAATGGAGGAATTAGAGCAATATCAAATCAATTTCCACTAAGAGCTGGAAAAGGCTCATATTATGAGGGAGGGATTAAAGTACCTTTAATTTTCTCATGGAAAGGTAAAATAAAAGAAGAAAGTGAATCATATGAAAGAGTTAGTAATATTGATTTTTTCCCAACAATAAAAAAAATAATAGGACATGAAAATAAAAACTTACATCTAGATGGATTAGATTTAAATCCAATTTTCAAGGAAAAAACACTTGAAAATAGAACTTTATTTTATCATTTTCCTATTTATTTACAGGCTTATAATGTTCATCTTGATAATGGAACTGATCCTCTATTTAGGACTAGACCTGGATCAGTAATAATTAAAGATAATTGGAAATTACATCATTACTTTGAGGAAGGAAAAATAGAACTTTATAACATAGAAGAAGATATTTCTGAATCTATTGATTTAAGCAAAACAAATCTAGAAAAAACAAAAGAGCTTTATCACGATTTAAATAAATGGAGAGAAGTTAATAATGCTCCAATACCTTTAGAAAATAATCCCAATTATAATCAAAAGTTTGTTGATAGTTTAAATTTTCTTATCATTAATAAAAATATTACCAGAAAAGTTAATTAAAAAATATTCTAATAAATGACTTCTAAATTCACTAAACAACTTTGTCTTATCTTTTTGGTTTCACTTTTTTTAAGCTGCAAAACAGAAAAAAACTATTCTACTGAAAATCCAAACATTATAATAATTTACACTGATGATTTAGGTTATGGAGATGTAAGCGCCTATAATAAAGGAACTTTAAACACTCCAAATATTGACAAATTGGCTAATGAGGGTATAAGATTTAATAATGGTTATGCTTCTTCAGCAACTTGTTCCCCTAGTAGATATGCTCTTCTAACCGGAACATATCCATGGAGAAAAACTGGTCTTAAAATTATTACTGGAGGCTCATTAGTAATTGATACAACAGAAATGACCATTCCTAAAATTTTAAAAACTAAAGGATATCATACAGGTATTGTCGGTAAATGGCATCTTGGTTTAGGCTCTGGCGATGGATTCGATGGAACAGGTGCAATAAATTACAATTCTAATATATCTCCTGGACCCAATCAAGTTGGTTTTGATTATTCTCATATAATGGCTGACACTCAGGATCGAGTTCCAACTGTTTATATAGAAAATGGTGATGTAGTAAATCTAGATCCAAGTGACCCTATTGAGGTTAATTTTTTTCACCAAAAAAAACATAATGATTATGGACTCCCTACAGGATTAAAAAATCCAGAACTAACAACTATGAAATGGGATCATGGGCATAATGGTTCAATTGTAAATGGTGTTCCAAGAATTGGATATATGAAAGGAGGTGAGAAAGCAAGATGGAGTGACATTGACATGGCGGATCATTTTTTAGAAAAAGCTCAGGAATATATTAATAAAAATAAAGACAAACCTTTTTTTCTTTTTTATACTCTTCAACAACCTCATGTTCCAAGAACACCTCACCCAAGATTTGAAGGTACATCTGGAATGGGTCCAAGAGGAGATGTTATTATTGAAGCAGATTGGTGTATTGGAGAATTGTATAAAACTTTAGAATCAGAAGGAATCTTGGATAATACATTAATAATTTTTTCAAGTGATAACGGACCTGTTTTAAATGATGGATATTATGATGATGCTGTTGAAAAGCTTGGAGATCATACTCCTTCCGGTGGATTAAGAGGAGGTAAATACAGCCTTTTTGAAGCTGGAACAAGAGTTCCATTTATTACTTATTGGAAAGGAAAAATAAAACCAGGAATCTCAAATGAGATAATATCACAAATAGATCTTTTGAATTCAATTTCTAAAATAGTTGGAATAGAATATAAATCAAAAGATGGGATAGATTTCTCTGATCTAATCATTAATAATAAAGGACAAGGTAGAGAAGAACTAATTCTTGAAGCTTCTACTAGAACTGCCTATAGAAAAGGAGATTGGGTAATGATTCCACCTTATAGGGGACCTTCAATATCAAAAAATGTAAATATTGAATTAGGAAATTCAATAGATTTTAAACTTTATAATCTAAAAGAAGATCCCTCGCAAAAAAGTGATCTTTCAAAAAAAGAACCAGAAAAATTAATGGAAATGATTGCAAGTTTTGTAAAAATTAGAGGGAGAGATTTTTCAAATATTGAAAATCTAGTTCTAGAGTAAATAAATATGGGATTTGATTTGGTAGGAACCAGTTCCCATGAAATTATATATATAGATATATTTATTCTTTTTTGAAAACTAAAACTGGTTCAACTTTTATAAGAAAAACTAAGATTTATATTTTACTATTGCTGATCTAAAACAGGTATTTTGAAATTTTGAATTTCGGCTTCTGTATGAGCTTCCTTCATTGATATTTCCATTTTCTCAACAATCTCAGGGTAATTAGAAGCTAAGTCATTCAACTCTTTTGGATCATCATTCAGGTTGTAGAGTTGAAGTTTTGAAGGCCCTTTAAACAAATTCTTTTTAATTCCTTTCCATTGATTCATCCTAATGGCCTGTTGTCCTCCATAAGCAGGAAATTCCCAATAAAGGTAATCATGTTTTTCTTGTTCTTCACCGATCAGTGTAGGATAATAACTAATACCGTCAATAGCATAAGGTGGGGCTTGGCCAATTATATCAGATACAGTAGCAAAATAATCATATAAAGTGCTAGGGTGATCTGATTTTGATCCAGCTTTGATTCGATTAGGCCATGTTGCAATTGAGGGTACCCTAATCCCTCCTTCATTAAGATTACCTTTAACAGTATTTTTAGAGTTTACAAAGATTCCTGCGCTGTTGAAAAAATTTATATCAACTTGTTTTAAATAGGTTGGACCGTTGTCACTGGAGAAAATGATAAGGGTGTTTTCATATTGTCCAATTTCCTTTAGTTTTGCGACGATTTCACCTACCTGTTGGTCCAAATAAGAAATCATGGCAGCATAGGTTGCTTTAGGAGAAAGATTGGGATAATATCCCGCATCCCCTAAGTAAGGTTTTTCTTTTCCAAATTTTTCACGATAGTAATTCACCCATTCTTCAGGTGCCTGAAGTGGTAAATGAGGGAGTGGAGAGGCGTAATAAAGAAAAAAATTATTATCTCTATTTCTGTCTAAAAAACTTAATGCTTCATTGTGCATTAAGGTAGGTCCATAATCATTCTGATTGTAAATTTCATAGCTTTCAGCATTATTAGGATCAAGTCCTTCTTGAAGTTTTCCTTTGTCAACTATCTTGTTGTTGAGAATATGTCTTTCTTTATTTTTCCACAAATGGCTTGGATAGAAAGTATGGGCCTGACGTTGGCAATTATACCCATAGAAAAAATCAAAACCTTTATTGTTTGGAATACTATTCGTGTTTGGTGCACCAAGGCCCCATTTCCCGATCATTCCTGTTTTATATCCATTAGACTGTAAAAATTTTGCAACCGTTACTGTTGAATCAGGCATAGGGCGTTGTCCTTCAAGATTAGGATCTTTAAACATGGCTTGAAAACTCCAGACATCTCCACGTTCTCGCCATTCATCATTTCCTCTAATGGGAGTATTGCCTGAGTGAAGTCCTGTCAATAAAACAGAACGAGCTGGAGCACAAACTGGTGAACCCGTATAATGATCTGTTAGTATCATTCCCTGTTTTGCTAACTGATCAATGTGTGGCGTTTCGATAAATTTTTGACCAAAAATTCCTAATTCTCCATATCCTAGATCATCAGCCAAAATAAAAACAAAATTGGGCAATTCACTTGTTTTTTCTTTTGGTGAAGAACATGAAAACAAAAAAGACAAGATAATGATGAAAATTAATGATCTATTTTCCATAATACTAAAATATAAAACCTCAACTTTTAGTGGAAGTTAAAATGGTGATCGCGACAGGATTCGAACCTGTGACCGTCTGGTTAGAAACCAGATGCTCTATCCAGCTGAGCTACGCGACCTTGAGCGGAGAGACTGGGATTCGAACCCAGGCAACACTTACGCGTTGACAGATTAGCAATCTGCTCCATTACCACTCTGGCACCTCTCCCAAAAGATTTACAAATTTAGATAAAAAATTGACCTTTACTATAAATTATTGATCAAGTTGATCAAGCAAGTTTTTCATTTCCATATAACCTTGATTATCCCCTAAAGTTCCAAAGATATTCATAAGAGTTCTTACAGATTCTATATTCTGATCAAGGTCTATTAACTTTTTCAAGATAGGTACACACTGTAGGTAAAGTCCCTCTCTTGATTTTTTTAATTCATCATATCTCCTATTGTCAGCTGTTGATGTTCCTAAAGAATTCATCTCATCTATAATTGACACTTCTCCATCTAGAATTACAGCGACAAGATTAAGATAACTATTTTCATTAGTCGGGTCTAATTCAATTGACTTATTATAATATTCAATAGCAACATCTTTTTCCCCTAAATCAGCTGAAACAACACCTAAATTATAGTATAATATTGGATTAGATGGATCTTTTTCAATGGCTTCTGACATTGCTAATTTAAATGCTTCTTTATCACCAAGTTCAAAATATATATTTGCAGTGGTAATTATAAGACCAACATCATCTGGATTAGCTTCTCTAGCATTTTTAATAGCATCTAAAGCTTTATCTTTCTGTCCTAATGTATTGTAAATAAGTGCAATATTTTTTACAATTTCAGGATATTTAGATTCAGTATCTTCTTCTCTAGGATCTTGATAATCTTTTGATTTTTTAAGTAAATTAAATTCTGATTCGCTCCCAATTTCTATTTCATTACCAGAAGAAACTTCAGTTATGTAATATTTGGTTTCAATACCCTCATAATTAATATCTACCAATATCTTATAATAAATTAAGGCTTGATCATAATCATTCCCATTAACAGAACTAGACGCAGCATAGAAAAGATATAGTTGATTATTTTCAGGATTTATTTTATAAGCACCATATAGCTTTTTTGCTGAAGAAATAAAATCTTCATTCTCTTGATCCCCAATTGCACTAGTAATAATTGCATTTTCAAGTTTAGCAATCTCAGCATCTAACAAGGAGTTAGTCCCTCCTAAATTCTTAGCCATCTCGAAAGACTTAACTGCTTTATCAAAATCTTCTGTGTTCGTGTAAATCATTCCATACAAAAACATCGCACGAGCTTTTGTTTTATCATCAGATGCTTGAATCAAGTCGTTTGTACTATCAAGAATATCTATAGCTGAAGCATACTCTCCTTTTTCAATAAACTTATTTGCACTTCTTAGCTCTTTTTTTTGACCATAGCTAAAAGAAACTAGTGCAAAACATAAAAAAATAATTCTTTTTGTCATAATCATCTATTTTACTGTATCACCCTCAAACTCAATATCATTTATATCTTCAATATCCTCTTCATCTTTCATTACCTTAGCAACTGCTGCTATACCATCACCTTCTTTAATACTAATAGCTTTAACACCCTGTGTTGCCCTTCCCATAACTCTAAGATCTTTTACTTGCATCCTAATTGCTATTCCAGATTTATTGATTATCATTAAATCATCGTTATCAGAAACACTTTGTATTGTAACTAATTTACCAGTTTTTTCTGTAATTGAAATAGTTTTTACTCCTTTACCTCCCCTATTTGTTAATCTGTAAGCTTCTAGACTTGATCTTTTACCATAACCATTCTCTGAAACAACAAGAATATTTTCATCCATATCTTTTACAGATACCATACCTATAACCTCATCAGATTTATCTTTTAGCCTTATGCCTCTAACTCCAGAAGCATTTCTTCCCATTGGTCTTGTCTTACTTTCTTCAAACCTAATAGCTTTACCAGATTTAACAGCTAACATAATCTGACTGGAACCATTAGTTAATTTAGCTTCAAGCAGTTCATCTTCATCTTTAATAGTTATCGCATTAATACCATTAGACCTAGGTCTTGAATATTGTTCTAAAGAAGTTTTCTTTACCTGACCTTTTTTTGTTGCCATTATTACAAAATGGCTGTTTATATATTCTTCATCCTTAAGATCCTGGGTGCAAATAAATGCTTTAACCTTATCATCTTGCTCAATATTAATTAAGTTTTGGATCGCCCTTCCTTTAGAGTTTTTAGATCCTTCTGGAATTTCATAAACCCTCATCCAGAAGCATTTTCCTTTTTGGGTAAAAAATAACATATATTGATGGTTTGTGCCTACAAATAAATGTTCTAAGAAGTCTTCATCCCTTGTTTTAGTAGCTTTTTGACCAACTCCTCCTCTGTGTTGAGTTCTATATTCCGTTAATGGGGTTCTTTTAATATAGCCTGCATGAGAAATAGTAATTACAACCTTTTCATCTGGTATAATATCTTCAATTCTAAAATCACCACCAGCATACTCAATAATAGATCTTCTTTCATCTCCATATTTTTCTTTGATTTCTATTAGTTCATTTTTAATCACGTCCATTCTCATAGATTTACTGTCTAATAATTTTTTATATCCTGCAATTGTTTTTAAGAGTTCGTCATATTCTTCTCTAAGTTTCTCTTGTTCTAACCCAGTTAACTGTCTTAACCTCATTTCGATAATAGCTTTAGCTTGAATCTCAGATAATTTATATTTCTTTTCAAGCTTTTGTCTTGCTTCATCAGCATTTGAGGATTTTTTTATTAGGTCTATAACAGCATCTATATTGTCTGAAGCAATAATTAAGCCTTCAAGTATATGAGCTCTTTGTTCCGCTTTTTTAAGTTCAAAGCTTGTTCTTCTTACAACGACCTCATGACGATGATCTACAAAATGGTGGATTAATTGCTTTAAGTTTAATAACTCTGGGCGCCCATTCACTAATGCTACATTGTTTACACTAAAAGATGATTGCAGTTGGGTAAACTTGTAGAGTTTATTTAAAACAATATTTGGGATAGCATCCCTTTTAAGGACATATACAATTCGCATTCCTTTCCTATCAGATTCATCTCTCATAGTAGAAATTCCTTCAATTTTCCCGTCATTTATCAAATCAGCCGTTTTTTTAATCATATCAGCCTTATTAACCATATAAGGTATTTCAGATACTATAATACATTCTCTTTCTTTTACATTTTCAATTATTGCTTTACCCCTTAACACAATCCTACCCTTACCTGTTAAAAATGCTTCTCTCACACCATCATATCCATAGATTGTTCCTCCAGTAGCAAAATCAGGTGCTTTAATAATTTGAATTAATTCTTCAATATCAATTTCACTATTTTCAATATAACTTATTGTACCATCTATTACCTCAGATAAGTTATGAGGTGCCATATTTGTTGCCATACCAACAGCTATTCCAGAAGATCCATTTATTAATAAATTAGGTACCCTAGTTGGTAAAACTGTGGGTTCCATCATTGTATCATCAAAATTTAACTTAAAATCAACTGTTTCTTTATCTATATCTGATAAAAGCTCTTCCGATATTTTTTTCATCCTAGCTTCAGTATACCTCATAGCAGCAGGGCTATCACCATCAACTGAACCAAAGTTCCCTTGCCCATCTACTAGCAAATATCTTAAACTCCATTCCTGAGCCATTCTTACCATTGTATCATAAACTGAGCTATCTCCATGGGGATGGTATTTACCCATAACATCACCAACTATTCTAGCAGACTTTTTGTACGAAGAGTTAGATCTAACTCCCATCTCATTCATACCAAAAAGCACTCTTCTATGTACGGGTTTTAAACCATCTCTAACATCTGGTAGAGCCCTAGAGACAATAACTGACATTGCGTAATCAATGTAAGCTGACTCCATCTCATCTTCTATCTTAATAGGAATTATTTTTTCTTCTTCTGACATAATTTAATGTGAATAGCTAAAATAATTAATCCATACCAAAAGTTACTGCTATTATTCTCATAAAAAGAAAAATTTATTAACATTGATTAGTGAAAAAGTTTATTCAATTTATTATTCATATGAAACATTTTTTTCTTTGTTTATTTGTATTATTGATATACTTTAGTTAAAAAAATATTTGATAAATGGATGATAATTTTTCATCAAGAGTTAAAGATGTTATTTCTTACAGTAAAGAGGAAGCTCTTAGGTTAGGCCATAAACAAATTGGCACAGAGCATCTTCTATTAGGTATGTTAAGAGATGGAGGTGGTAAAGCGATTTCTATCTTAAACTCTATTGATGTTAACTTAGATGAATTAAGAAAAAAAATAGAGTTGTTAAATCCAGCAATAATAGACAGTTCTCAGCTTAAACTAAATGAAAAGAAAAATTTACATCTTACACGTCAAGCAGAAAGAGCACTGAAAACTACTTTTTTAGAAGCTAAATTGTTTCAAAACAATTCAATCAATACTGCTCATCTTCTTCTTTGCATTCTTAGAAATGATAATGATCCTATTACAAAGATTTTAGGAAAAATGAATATTAGTTATGATAATGTCAAAGAGCAGTTTAAATTAATGGCTGACGACACTAGTTCAAATGACATAATTGAATATCCTACTTCTTCTGCTTTTCCAGATGAGAAAGACAGTCCAGATGACTTTTCTGACGATGCAGCTTCTTCTTTAAAAGAGACAAAAACAAAAATTAAAACAAAAACTCCTGTACTTGATAATTTTGGTAGAGATATAACCTCACTTGCAGAACAAGATAAGCTCGACCCTGTTGTAGGGAGAGAAAAGGAAATTCAAAGAGTATCTCAAATTCTAAGTAGAAGGAAGAAAAACAATCCTTTACTAATAGGGGAACCAGGAGTTGGTAAATCAGCCATTGCTGAGGGATTAGCACTTAGGATTATTCAAAAAAAGGTTTCAAGAATTCTTTATGGGAAAAGAGTAGTTACTCTTGATCTTGCTAGCCTTGTTGCAGGAACAAAATACAGAGGTCAATTTGAAGAAAGAATGAAAGCTGTAATGAATGAACTTGAAAAAAGTAGAAATATTATACTTTTCATAGACGAAATACACACAATTGTTGGTGCAGGTGGAGCTACTGGTAGCCTTGATGCTTCAAATATGTTCAAACCCGCTCTAGCTCGTGGAGAAATTCAATGTATTGGTGCTACAACCTTAAATGAGTATAGTCAATACATAGAAAAAGATGGGGCTTTAGAAAGAAGGTTTCAAAAAATATTAATTGAAGAGACTACAAAGGAAGAAACAATTGAAATCCTGAAAAACATTAAAGATAGATATGAGTCCCATCATAATGTTAATTATACCAATGAAGCACTAGTTGCCTGTGTTGAATTAAGTCTAAGATATATTACTGATAGGTTTCTACCTGACAAAGCAATCGATGCACTTGATGAAGCTGGATCAAGAGCTCATATAAACAACATGGATGTGCCTGAAGATGTCATTCTATTAGAGAAACAATTAGAAAATATCAGAGAACTCAAAAACTCAGTAGTTAAAAAGCAAAAATATGAAGAGGCTGCTAAACTTAGGGATGATGAAAAAAGAATTGAGAAAAAGTTAATAGAAGCCCAAGAAAAATGGCATGAAGAATCTAAATTAAATAGGGTAACAGTAGATGAAGATCAAATCGGAGATGTGATTTCCATGATGACAAATATTCCAGTGTCAAAAATTATCAAATCAGAAAGAAATAAACTTTCAAAATTAGAAAACATTATAAAGAAAAGGATAATAGGTCAAAATGAAGCAATTTCTAAAATAGTAAAATCCATTCAAAGAAACAGGGCTGGCCTTAACTCTCCTAATAGGCCTATAGGTTCATTTATATTTCTTGGCCAAACGGGAGTTGGAAAAACACAGTTAGCAAAAGTTTTAGCTTCAGAGATATTTGAATCTGAAGAAAACTTAGTTAGAATTGATATGAGTGAGTATATGGAAAAATTTTCTGTATCAAGATTAATAGGAGCTCCTCCAGGATATATAGGCTATGAAGAAGGTGGGCAATTAACTGAAAAAGTTAAAAGAAGACCCTATTCTGTTATTTTATTTGATGAAATAGAAAAAGGACATCCCGATATATATGGTATGCTTCTTCAAATTCTAGATGATGGATCCTTGACTGATAGTGTTGGAAGAAAAATTAATTTCCAGAATACAATAATTATAATGACTTCTAACCTTGGTGTTAAGCAAATCAGTGATTTTGGTTTAGGAGTAGGTTTTGAAACAAACTCAACAAAAAATCAAGCTTCAGATATTGAAAAAAAAGTTATAGAAAAAGCTTTAAAACATACTTTCTCTCCTGAATTTCTTAACAGAGTCGACGAATGTATAATTTTTAATTCCCTTACTATAGAAGATATTAATAAGATTGTTGATATTGAATTATCAAGCTTAATTAAAAGAGTTAGTAAACTTGGTTACAGTCTCACTATATCAAAAAAAGCTAAAGACTTTATTTGCGAAAAAGGTTTTGATGAAAAAAATGGAGCTCGACCTTTAAATAGAATGATTCAAAAATATATTGAAGATCTTATTGCAAAAAATCTAGTATCAAACAAAATAAAAGCTGGAGATAATTTACTTGTAGATTACAAATCAAATTCAAATGAATTAAATTTGCTGATCAATAAAAAGGAAAAAGCTTCTTGAAAGTAATTAAATTCGGCGGAACTTCAGTTGCCACTTCAAGTTCGTTAAAAAAAGTCTTCTCAATAATTGAAAATGAGGAAGATAGTATTGTTGTTGTAGTCTCAGCGTTAGGAGATATTACAAATATACTTCAAGAATTCTTAAATTCTAGAGGAAAAAATTCAACTGATTATCTAAAACAAATCGAAGAAAGACACTTGGAAATTATTCGTGGACTTTCAAAAATTGAAAATCAAAGTCCTTTGCTAAGTTTTCTTAAACAACAATTAAATGAATTAGAAACAATTTTAGAAGCAGTATCTACTATTGATGAGATAACTAAAAAAACAATCTCTAAGGTTTTGAGCTTTGGAGAAATTTTATCAAGTAAACTAATTTATGAAATATTGAAAGAAAGAGGTAATGATATTTCATATGTTGACTCCAGAAAAATTATTTTCACAAAATATCATAATGATAATGAAATTATTGATGAGGAAAAGACAGGTATTGCAGTTTCAAATAATTTAGATCTAATTGAAACAAAAATAATTCTAATGCCTGGTTTTATTGCAACTGATAGTAATAGTGAAATCTCTAATTTAGGCAGAGGAGGATCTGACTATACAGCTTCAATTATTGCAAATTATACAAATTCTAAAGTTCTGGAAATATGGACTGATGTTAGCGGAGTTTTTTCAGCTAACCCAAAAATAGTTAAAAATTCTAGGCCAATAGAATCTTTATCATACAAAGAAGCTATGGAACTATCTTTCTTTGGAGCAAAAGTTATTTATTTCCCAACACTTCAACCATTAATTGAGAAAAATATTCCAGCATATATTAAAAACACATTTGATTCAAATGCAATTGGCACATGTATTTCTAATTCAACTGAATCTAAAAATAAAAATACGGTTAAGGGAATCAGCCATATTGAGAATATATCTATAATTAACTTTGAAGGTTCTGGAATGGTTGGTGTTCCAGGTTTTTCAAAAAGATTTTTTGATGCTCTCTCACAAAAAAGAGTAAATATTATAATGATAACTCAAGCCTCTTCTGAATTCTCTATATGTATAGCTGTTAATGAATCTGATGCTAAGACTGCAAAAAATCTTATTGATAAAGAATTTGAATATGAAATATCTCAAAATAAAATAAATGAATCTCAAATTGAAAATTCTTTATCAAATATTGCTATTGTTGGAGATAATATGAAAAGTAAAAAAGGTGTTAGTGGAAAATTATTTAGCACTTTAGGGAATAATAATATCAATATAAGAGCAATTGCTCAAGGTGCATCAGAAAGAAATATATCAATAATAATAGATGAGAAAGACAACATAAAGGCTTTAAATTCATTACATGAAGCATTCTTTGAGAATAATTGTAAAAATGTACATCTTTTTATAACAGGTGTAGGGAATGTTGGATCGAATTTAATTAAACAAATCTTTGAACAAAAAAAATCACTAGAAAAAAATTTAAGACTCAAATTAAAAGTTATGGGGTTGTCTAATTCAAAGAAAATGATCCTTAGTGATACTGAAATAGATCTTAATGATTGGAAATCAAAATTAGATTCAAGTGATCTTATCTCTAATAATGATCAGTTTTTAAATTTTTCGATAAATCAAAATCTACGAAATAGTCTTTTTATTGATAATACAGCAAATGCAGATGTAACTATTAATTATAATAATTATTTAAAAAATGGAATAGGTATTGTCACTTGTAATAAAATTGCATGTTCTGATAATTTAGAAAAATATCTTGAGCTAAAGTCATTATCAAGAAATCATAATTCTCCATTTCTTTATGAAACTAATGTTGGTGCAGCATTACCAATAATTAATACATTAAATAATCTTATAAATTCTGGAGACAGGATTATAAAAATCGAAGCGATACTCTCTGGTACTTTAAATTTTATTTTTAATAGTTTCAATAAAGAAAATTCATTTTATGAAGTTGTTAAAAAGGCTGTTGATCTTGGTTATACTGAACCTGATCCAAAAATTGATTTATGCGGAATTGATGTTTCAAGAAAAATATTAATTCTTGCTAGGGAAAGTGGTAAAAAAATAGAATTTAGTGATGTACAAAATGAAACATTCCTACCAAAAGAATCGATTGAATCAAACTCTAAGGAAGAATTCCTGAAATCATTAAAAAATAATAATGATCACTTTAATCAAATATTAAATAAAGCAATAGAAAAGAGATCAAGACTAAAGTATGTTGCCTGTCTTGAAAATGATATGGCTAGTGTTGGTTTGAAGGCAGTAAAAGAAGACCACCCCTTTTATAATTTAGAGGGTAGTGATAATATCACAGTATTTCATACTGACAGATATAAAGATTCTCCCCTAGTAGTTAAAGGTCCAGGAGCTGGAGGTGAATTCACAGCATCAGGAGTTTTTGCTGATATAATTAAAGCTAGTGAGAAATAATGGATAGCATAAAAGTATTTTCTCCAGGAAGTGTAACAAATTTGTCGTGTGGATATGATATTCTTGGATTTTGTCTTGATAAAGTTGGTGATACAATAACAGTTACAAAAACATCAGAGAATGGTATAAAAATTTCGTCAATTGATAAATACAATCTCCCAACCAGTATCGATAAAAATGTAGCTGGAATTGCTGCTCAAGCAATGATGAAGGATATTAAACTAGATTATGGATTTGATATAAAAATTAAAAAAGGCATTAAACCCGGAAGTGGTATTGGAAGTAGTGCGGCAAGTTCAGCTGGAGTTGTTTTTGCAATTAATAAACTTATTGATTCTCCTTTTAGTGATTTAGAATTAATAAAATTTGCAATGGAAGGGGAAAAATTTGTTAGTGGTTCATATCATGCAGACAATGTCTCACCTATTTTATTAGGTGGTTTTACTTTGGTTAGATCAGTAAAAGATTTAGATATAATAAAACTTCCAAATCCAAAAGGATTGATTGTCACGATAATTAGACCAGAAATTGAACTAAAAACTATAGATTCAAGAAAGGTGGTTAAGTCAAAGGTTACAATTGATAAAATGGTTCAACAATCTGCAAATTTAGCTGCATTTATTTCTAGTTTATACACTGAAGATTATGACTTAATGTCAAATTCAATAGTTGATGAGATAATTGAACCTGATAGAGCTCTTTTAATTCCTGAATTTTATAATATTAAAGATATAAGTATAAAATCTGGAGCAATTGCATGTGGTATTTCTGGTTCAGGACCAGCAATCTTCGCTCTATCAAAAAGCAATAAAATAGCTAATAATATTCTGAATGAAATGTCATCTCACTATAATAGTGTTAATATTAGTTATAATGGGTTTGTCTCAATAATAAATTCAGAGGGCGTTAAAGTTATTGATTAATGAAATATATTAGCTTAAATCATAATTCACAGCCTGTAAACTTTAAAACAGCTTTAATTAACGGTTTAGCTCCTGATAAAGGGCTGTATTTCCCAGAAAAAATCATTAATCTTCCAAAAAAGATTATTGATAATATTAAAACGATAGATGATACTGAATTATGTTATGAAGTTATTAAAGACTATATAGGTAATGATTTTACTGAAGATGAATTAATTAAAATTATTCAAAACACAATAGATTTTAAAATACCTCTAAAGAAAGTTGAAAATTCAATATTTTCCTTAGAGTTATTTCACGGTCCAACTCTTGCTTTTAAGGATATTGGTGCAAAGTTTTTCGCCTTATGTATGGATAAAATCAAGAATGATTTTGATTCAAAAGAAATTACAGTTTTAGTAGCAACATCTGGAGATACTGGTGGAGCTGTTGCAAAAGGATTTGAAGGTTTAAATGGAATTAATGTTTGTATTTTGTATCCTAAAGGAAGAATTAGTCAAGTTCAAGAAAAACAAATTACTACAAATGCTAAAAATGTTATTGCTTTTGAAGTTAATGGTAATTTTGATGATTGTCAGAAAATGGTTAAAGATGCCTTCAATGATATTGAAATAAAAAATAAAATTACATTGACATCAGCAAATTCAATAAATATTGCTAGATGGTTACCTCAAATGTTTTATTATTTTTTAGCTATAAAAAAAATAGAAAATAATAATCAAAATATTTTTTCAGTTCCAAGTGGAAATTTTGGTAATATTTGTGCAGGAATTTTAAGTAAAGAAATGGGTTTAAATATTCAGCTATTTCTAGCCTCTACTAATATTAATAAAACAGTTCCTAGCTATTTAGAATCTGGTATATATGATCCTAAAAAAACGAAACCTACAATTTCAAATGCAATGGATGTGTCAGATCCAAGTAATTTTATTAGAATTCAAAAGATATTCAATAATGATCTTCAAAAAATTAAAAAAGTCATAAAAGGTTATAGCTATAATGATTCTGAAACAAGAAAAGCTATTAAAGATGTTTATAACTCTTATAACTATATAATGGATCCCCATAGTGCAATTGGATATCTTGGTTTAAAAAGTTATTTAAAAAATCGTAGATCTGATGTAAATGGTATTTTTTTATCAACTGCTCATCCAATAAAATTTAAAGAACAAGTGGAAAATATTATAGGGAATCAAATTAGTTTTCCTTCAAGACTGAAAAAGATTATGACAAAGAAGAAAAATACTATTGAAATTGAAAGCTACAATGAATTAAAGGATCATTTATTATGTAGGGTCAATTAATTATAGGAAGCTTAAATTCTCCCAAAAGGCTTTTCTGTTTCATTAACTCCTCAATAACTTCAATTTTTCTGGGAGCATCTGAAGATAAATTTATTGGACCATTTTTTGTAATTAATATATCATCTTCTATTCTTACTCCAATATTCCACCATTTAGGGTCACAATCACTACCACTAGGTATATATATTCCTGGTTCTACAGTTATAACCATATTCTCAGAAAGAACCCTATCTCCAGGATCATGAACATCAAGTCCAATATGATGAGAAACCCCATGGGGAAAATATTTTGAAGTATCTCTACTATTATTAATTATTCCAAGAGAAAGCAAGCCTTCTGAAATTATTTTATATGAAGCCTTATTAATATCTGTAAATGAATTTCCAATTTTTGACATTCTTATTCCTTCTTCTTGAGCCTGATATACGAGATTATATATTTCTTTTTGTTCATTAGAAAATTTACCATTAACTGGAATAGTCCTAGTAACATCAGCTGTATATCCTCTATATTCAGCTCCAACATCCATCAATATCAATTGATCTTTTATATTATTATTATCATTTGTAACATAATGCAATACACATGAATTTCCACCAGATCCAACTATTGAGTTATATCCTTGATGAGCAGCACCATATTTTTTATATATATATTCATGAATACCCTGAACCTCTCTCTCGGTCATTTCGTTATGGATAGCTTTCATAACTTCAACTTGAGCATAAGAAGAAATCTTTACAGCCTTTCTTAATAATTCAATTTCTTGTTTATCTTTTGTTTGTCGTAGACTTTTCATTAAATCATTTAAGGTTTTACTATTAATTGATAATTTTTTATTATCAATAAGCTCATTATCGTTTTTATTATTTGAGCTATCACTTAACAACTTCTCAAATTTTATTTGTAAATCGAATAAATCATAAACATCATTTGTATTATCTCTTACATCATCTCGTAATTCATTATGAAGGACATAATCAAAATTGCTAAAATCCAATTCAGTTTCAATAAATCCTGATCTAAGATAAACCCTATCAAACCCCATTTTTCTAGCCCCTTCAATACCTAATCTTTTTCCATCCCACATTTCCCTATATTCATTTCTCTCTCTAATGTAGAGTTGCTCATAATATTTACCTTTTTCATCTGCCTGTTGATTTGAATAAATGATTAATACACCATGTGGTTCTCTCCAACCTGTTAAATAATAGAAGTTGGGATTTTGGTGATACATAAAGTTTGTGTCATTAGATCTTTTCATCACAGGAGAAGTGAAGAAAATAGCTACGCTATTATCTGGCATCTTTTCTCTAAATTCAGACCTCTTTTTTTTATGAAAATCAGGCCCTAAATCATCATTATACTGTTGAGAATTCAACAGAAAATTATTATTAATAATCAAAAGAATTAAAAATATTTTAATTTTAGAAATCATTTGTCGATTTAATTATAAAAGTAAACCAATTTTATCTAATGAAAAAAACATTTCTTTTTAACAAACACTCTCAATTAGGAGCTAAAATTTCTAATTTCGCTGGATTTCAAATGCCTATTAGTTATTCGTCAGTCAACAAAGAGCATATGCATGTTAGAAATAGTGCAGGAATATTTGATGTATCTCACATGGGAGAGATTTTTATTTCTGGGAAGAATTCTACTAAACTTTTACAAAGAGTTTGTAGTAATGATATTTCAAAATTACATCCAGGAATGGCACAATATAACTGCATTACAAATTTTGAAGGTGGAATTATAGATGATTTGATTGTTTATCAAATTGAAATTGAAAAATACCTTTTAGTTGTAAATGCATCAAATATTCAAAAAGATTACACCTGGATTTTAGATCAAAATAAAGCATTTAATGCAACGATAAATGATGAATCTAATAATTACTCACTTCTCGCCGTTCAAGGACCTAAGGCAATTGATTATTGTCAAAACTTTACAGATGTAGATTTAAAAGGAATGAAGAACTATTCGCATGTTACATCAAAATTTAATAACTGCAATGAAATTCTTTTATCAAAAACTGGATATACTGGTTCTGGTGGCCTAGAAATATATATTCCTAATAAAGATGTAGTTAATGTTTGGGATTCACTTTTCAAATTCAATAACAATAAAATATTGAAGCCAATAGGTCTTGCAGCTAGAGATACTTTAAGAATTGAAATGGGTTATTGCCTATATGGTAATGATATTAATGATAACACCTCCCCTATTGAGGCTGGATTAGGCTGGATTACGAAACCTGAAACTGAATGCATTGGTTTTGAAATTTTTGAAAATCAAATTAATAATGGGACTAAAAAGAAACTAGTTGGATTCAAACTTAAAAATAGAGGTATTCCTAGAGGTGGATATAAGATTTATAATTCTAGTCATAAAGAAATTGGAGTTACCACATCAGGAACTTTTTCTCCTGTTTTAAAAAAAGGAATTGGTTTAGGATATATAAATATTGAGTCATTAGGAACTGACAAGGACATCTATATTAAAATTAGAGATGAATTTATTGAATCAGAAATTGTAAAACTGCCATTCATAGAAATATAAATATGGGAAGAGCATTTGAATTTAGAAAAGCTAGGAAATTAAAAAGATGGTCAAATATGGCCAAAACATTCACTAGAATCGGAAGAGAAATTGTTATTACTGTAAAAGAAGGTGGTACAGATCCATCTTCAAATTCAAGACTAAGAGCAGTTATTCAAAATGCGAAAAATGCGAATATGCCTAAAGATAATATTGAACGTGCAATCAATAGGGCTAGCGAAAAAAGTAATGATGATTTTAAAGAGATTCTTCTTGAAGGTTATGGTCCCCATGGAATTGCTGTATTAATTGAAGCAGCAACTGATAATAATAATAGGACAGTTGCTAATGTTAGAAGTTATTTTAATAAATTTGATGGTAATCTAGCTACTTCTGGGTCTGTTGAATTCCTGTTTGATCATAATTGTTATATAGAGGTTAGTGGCCAGGGTATTGATATAGAGGAACTTGAATTGAAATTAATAGATTTTGGAGTATTAGAAGTAACTAAATCTGATGATTTAATAACTCTAATTTCAAGATTTGAGGATTTTGGATTAATTCAAAAGGAACTAGAAAAAAGAAATTTGCAGATAATTTCTAGTGAATTTGAAAGATTACCAAAAGTAACAAAAAATCTAAATGAAGAACAAAAGGTTAAAATAGATAAATTAATAGATTTAATAGATGAAGATGACGATGTTCAGAATGTTTACACTGATCTAGAATAAATAATTATTAATTATGGTTAAAAAGACAAATTTAATAGTTGCGACATTATATTCAATTATACTTGCTATTGTTGAAGCAATATTGAATTGGGGTGATTGGCAATATGCTCCTTTATGGATTGTTGACTATTTGATTGTTATAATTTTATTATCAGCCGTATTTGTATTTAAGAAAAATATTCAAAGGTTAATGTTATTATTAGGATGGGCCTTTTCAGCAGGCGTGATGTATATGGTTCTTTTTATAAACTTAGAACCTATTCCAACAGCTGTAGCATCTCCTAATATTGAAGGCAAATTACCATTAGTAGGATTAGCCCTTATAGTTTCAATTGTTGGAATTGTATTAACTATCATTGATAGTGAAAACAATTAATAATTATTTTCTTGGTTTAATACTTGAAACTTTATCTCTTAAGAATTCAAAATCCTTCTCTATATCTCCACTAGTATAAAAGGGTTTATTTAAAATCACAGTTTTATTTTTATAGTCAAATGAGGTCATCATTATAGGGATTCTTGATTGATGAGCAATGTAATAAAAACCGGTTTTCCATTTTTCAACTTTTTTCCTTGTTCCTTCAGGTGCAATAGCTAAATGATTAATCCTATTCTTGTTAATCAATTCCACAACAGTTTCAACATAATTTTTATTGATTTCCCTATCAATAGGTATTCCTCCCCAAAACTTAAATATTAAGCTTGTTAGGGGGTTAAATAATTCTTTTTTTCCAAGAAATTTAATCTTTTTATTAAGAACTGTTCGAGTTAAAACAGCGACTATAAGATCCAAATAACTAGAATGAGGCACAACAGCTACAATTAACTTTGGAATATCTGGATATTCACCTTTTATAGTCCACCCCATAAGTTTAAATAGAATTAATTGAGCTAACGGTTTTTTCATTGTTTTTTAAGGTATTCTTCTGCTCTAATCAAGTCTTCAGGAGTATCAATTGATATTCCAGAAAAATCTGTTTTGACCATCTTAATTTTTTTTCCATTTTCTATATATCTTAGGCATTCTATTCTTTCTTTTTTCTCCATTATAGTTTTTTCCATTTTTGAAAATTCAATAAGCGTTTGTTTTCTAAAAGCGTAAACTCCAATATGTTTATAGTTATCTGTGTCAGAATTCATAGGAATTCTTGAAAAATTAATTGAATAGTTATCCTTATCAACTATAACCTTTACATTATTTGGATTATTAAGTTCTTCTTTATCATTAAACTTTCTCATTAAAGAAGCCATTTCAACTTCTATGTTTTTAAACTCATTTACTAATTTTTCAATTGATGATTTATCTATAAATGGTTCATCTCCCTGTAAATTTACAATTATATCATATTCAAGGTCTGCAGCAACTTCAGCTATTCTATCTGTTCCAGACTCATGATGTGAAGAAGATGTCAGGTATTTTCCATTAACAGACTTTAGTAAATCTATTATTTGATCACTGTCTGTGACAACATAGACTTCGTCAAAAACATTTGTCTTTAATGCAGATTGGTATGTTCTAAGAATAATTGGGAGTCCAGATAATTTTTTTAGCAATTTGCCATAGAATCTTTTGGATTCAACCCTAGCTGGAATTAATGCAATCTTTTTCATTTAAAATATTTTTCTAATATAATTCATTTATTAATAGTTTTACGAATAAAAAAAAATTGTAGATTTGTTAATATCAAAAAAAAACAAGATGAATAAAAAACGTGGACTTGAACTCTTTTTATGGATACTATCTGTTTTCTTTGCTTCGCAAATATATAGTTCAATCAATGGGCCGATAAAATTTAATAAAGTAAAAAATGAAAGATACTCAATAGTTATTAAGAGGCTAAAAGATATTCGTAATGCTCAAATAGCACATAAAGATGTTAAAGGTTATTATGCTAACAATTTTGATAGTCTTGTGAGCTTTATAGACAATGGTCTTTTTACTCTTACCGAGGAGAAAGATTCCTCCTATCTTGCATATGATAGGATATATAGAATTGATATGCTTAAAGAAGTTAGAATAGTTCGCGAATTAGGAAAAGTTTCTGTAAAAGACTCTTTATTTAAAGATAATGAGAGTTATAAACAGATGGCATTTATTCCTATCAAAGGAAAAGAAGATGAAAAATTTTCAATTTCTGCAGATATTATTGATAAAAATGGATATGTAGCTCATGTTTTTGAAGTAAAAGTCAAAAAAGATATTATTCTTTATGATCAGAATAAAGATCTTCTAAAGCAAGAAAATAAAGTAATATCTGTTGATGGTGTTAATGGATCTGAAATAGTTCTTGGTTCAATGACTGAGGTTAGCACTAGCGGAAACTGGCCAACATTTTTTGATGCAAACAAGAAGTAAAAATAATTCACTAGATACATTAGAAGTTCATCAATTTAAATCTAATTTTTTTATTGGAAATAATAATACTTTCAAATTATTTAATCCAAAATCATATTCTAAAAGAGATGTTAAATCTAATAATATTAACATAATTCATTTTGAGAGACCCCCTGTTATAATTCCAAAATCATTATTTAAAAAGGATAACTTAAAAAAATACGTCTCAACTAACTATAAGCTATCAAAAGCTTCAAATATTGCTTATGATGAAACTAATGATAAATTAATTTATATAGTTTATGAAAGACAAAATATCTTAGAAAGTCTTTTTAATAAAGAAAATTTTGAATTTAGATCAATTAACTACTTCACAACACTATATGAATATTTATTACCATTAAAGAAAAAAGATGATTTATCAATATATATTAATCTTCGAGCTAACTTATTTGATCTAATTATATTTAAAAAAAATGAATTCTTTTACTTTAATACATTTAATAAAAACAACAAAGAAGAGTTCCTTTATTATTTATTATATGTTTTAAAAAATTTTGAAGCAGATATAAATACATCTAAAATTATTTTTTTAGGAAAGTTTGAAGAATTTAAAGATTATTATGAATGTGCAAGATCCTATGCAGAAGTAATATTTGAGAAAAATAAATCTGAAACAAAAAATATTATAAAACATGAATCTCCATTCTTCTTAAATTCTTTAGTTTGAAAATAATTTCAGGATCTAAAAAAAGTCATGTCATTCGTGCTCCAAAGAATTTATCAATAGTAAGACCTACATCTGGATTAGTAAAAGAATCATTGTTCAATATATTAAGCAATTATTTTATTTTCAATGAAATTAAAGTATTAGATCTTTATGCAGGAATTGGGAGTATTTCTTATGAATTTGGATCAAGAGGATGTAATGAAATTGATTCAGTTGATATTAATTTTCGATGTACTGATTTTATAAAAAAAACGACTAAAGAGCTTAATTTGAAAATAAAAACATTTACACTTAGCGTAGATATGTTTATTAAGAAAAATGAATCTAAATATGATGTTATTTTTGCAGATCCACCTTATCCTTTTGTAGATAAAAAATATTCAGATTTAATTAATTCAATTTTTGATTTAGATATGTTAAATAAAAGTGGATTATTAGTAATTGAGCATTATAAAAAAATTGAATTAAATAAACACAAAATGTTTTATTTTGATAAAACATATGGAGGGACAATATTAAGCTTTTTTAAAAAAGCAAGCCTGTAAGCCGGATTCTGTCGAGTCTTACCATTTATCTAGGCATCTTATTACTAAAATGCTCAATCCACCTACCCTTCTGTATAAGGCGAGCAGCCTTAATTTACAGATATACTTGGTGTTTCACCATGCAGAGTTTACAAGATTCCACTACAGCCTAACTGTACATACTTTCTGTTGCACTATTCCTATCTAACGATGTCGGGAGTTACCCGATGCATTGCTCTATGGTGTCCGGACTTTCCTCTGTTAAAAACAGCGATAAGACGGCTTGCAAATGCAAATATAAATATTTGTTGATAATTAAATGCTAAAATTGTATAATGACCTTTATTTAGTTTTACTCAATTTTTATATTTGTTTAATTATGACGAATAACTCTTTAGCTTCTGCATTAAGATATAGACCTCAAAAATTTGAAGAGGTAATTGGACAAGATGCTATTGTTAAAACTTTATTAAATGCTATAAAAAATGATAGCCTTGCCCAAGCTCTTCTTTTCTGTGGGCCTAGAGGAGTTGGAAAAACAACATGTGCACGAATTTTAGCAAAAGAAATTAATAAGGTGGAATCAGACTATGATTATAATATTTTTGAATTGGATGCAGCAAATAATGCCGGGGTTGAAGATATAAGGACACTTATCGATCAATTTAGAATTCCACCACAAATCGGTAAGTATAAAGTATATATCATTGATGAGGTTCATATGTTATCAAAAGCTGCTTTTAACGCTTTTTTAAAGTCCCTTGAAGAACCTCCAAAACATGTAATCTTTATTCTAGCAACAACAGAGAAAAATAAAATAATACCTACAATTTTATCTAGATGTCAAATTTTTGAGTTTAAAAAAATTGATCATCTTAAGATAGAGAACTCCTTAAATAAGATCTGCAAAGAGAATAAAATTGATTTTGAAGAAGAAGCATTAAATTTAATAGCAAGTAAATCAGATGGTGCAATGAGGGATGCACTAGTTATGTTTGATAGATTAGTTACATTTACTAATGGTAATCTTTCTCTCAAAGATGTATCTATTAATCTAAATACATTAGATATAGATACATATTTTAAATTTTCAGAATTAATTTTTTCAAGTTCTATTCCAGAGATTTTAACAAAATATGATGAAATTGTTAAAATGGGTTTTGATGGACTAAGTTTTATTGACGGTTTATCTAAACACTTTAGAGAAATGTTAATTTTAAAATATTCAGATAGTCAAAAGATTTCTACGTATAGTGATTCTATTAAATCAAAATACGAAGAGATTGCAAAAAAAGTAGAAATTGATGAGATTATTGGAATGATTGATATAATTAATGATTCTGAAATTAATTACAAGAAAATCACTGATGAGAGGATCCATGTAGAATTATGCTTATTAAAACTTGCATCCTATAAAAAGGATAATAAAAAAAAAAACTTCCTAATATCAACTAAAGATTTTAGATCTATTCTTAATATTCAAAAGCATGATAATTCATCTTTAAATGAAGAAAAAGAAAATATACTATTTGACATACCTAATAGTAAGAGAAGTATTTCCAGTTTTTCTTTAGCAAGTGTTGATTTTAAAAATTCAATACCTAATAATTCAGATATTGAACAGTTTGATCTTCCAAATAATAAATTTTCAAAATTAGATTTATTAAAAAAATGGAAAGAATTCTGTCAAATTCAAGAAAAAAGGGGAAATATAAATATATTGTCTGTTCTAAAAATGAATGAACCAGAACTAAATAATGAGAAAATTATTATTAAAGCTGTTAACCAGATAAATAAAAAAGAGATCGAGAGCATTTCAGATGAAATCTTAAGTTATCTAAAAAAAGAATTAAACAACTACTCTATAACTTTAAGAGTCAAACTAGAAAAATTAAAAAAAGAAAATCAACCAAAATCTTTAAACGATAAAGAAAAACTTAAATCCATGATAGATTCAAATTCAAAATTTAAATCTTTAATTGAAGAATTTAATTTAAAGTTTTAGCTTTTTTC
>Ga0209403_10001123_pt1 | contig 35713 bp, 33 predicted proteins | sample ArcticOcean_MG_C_8_FD_187440 | JGI IMG/M metagenome (GOLD analysis project Ga0209403, IMG submission 187440) | Marine microbial communities from western Arctic Ocean - ArcticOcean_MG_CB11_86 (SPAdes) (version 2) | ecosystem: Environmental > Aquatic > Marine > Oceanic | place: Arctic Ocean...
TCTACTGCGTCGTTGGCCTGGTATGCGGTATCCGCAACTACCACGGCGACTGCGTCACCCACGTATCGGACGGTCTCAAATGCTAGCGGCGGGTGGGTCGGCTGTTTCAGGTCCGGAAGTACCCAGCCGACCGGCAGCCCGCCGAGTTCTTCCTGCAGGTCCGCACCGGTAAATACGGTGATGACGCCGGGAGAGTCTAGGGCAGCCGAGGTGTCGATGCCCTTGATGTTTGCGTGGCCGTACGGGCTACGTACAAACGCAAGATGCGCCATTCCGGTCAGGCGGACATCGTCCACGTACTTGCCTCGGCCGGTGATCAGCCGTGGGTCTTCCGTACGTTTTACGCTCTCTCCAAAAGTTGCTACAGCCATATTTACCTACCCGCTTTCGCGGCAGCGCCGATGGCGTTGACAATGTTCTGGTACCCGGTGCAGCGACAGTAATTGCCAGCGATCCCTGCCCGAATCTCTTCTTCGGACGGGTTCGGATTCTGCTTGAGGAGTGATTCCGAGGTCATGATCATGCCCGGCGTGCAGAATCCGCACTGTAGGCCGTGCTCATCCCAGAAACCCTGCTGGACATTTGAGTAGGTATCGCCGTCAGCGAGACCCTCAATGGTCGTCACTTCCGCACCGTTGGCTTGGACGGCAAATACCGTGCATGATTTAACTGCTTCGCCATTCAGGTGCACTGTGCACGCGCCACACTGGCTTGTGTCACATCCGACGTGTGTCCCCGTGAGATTAAGAACGTCGCGCAGAAAATGTGCTAGGAGCAGACGAGGCTCCACGGCTTCGGTGTGCGCTGTTCCGTTCACGGTGACAGTGATCTCGGTCGACATGGTCGGCCCCTTGCCACTTGTTTCAACGTAGGCCCGCATCTTGCATGTTGATTTGACACGATGCAAGGAGGGGACCGTCTGCATCGAGGATAAAATATGGATTTACGGCAATCGGGGATGAGTCGTAACGCAAAGGTTACTTTGCTGGGTTATCTTGGACTGGACGGTACGAAGAAATTATTGAAGGAAATAAACCGGCATGAAGATCAACGGTTCGTACAAACTCCCGGCTGACCCCGAGACCGTTTGGTCCGTATTGCTCGACCCGGATGCACTTGCGCAATCGATACCCGGCGCGAAATCGTTCGCATCAGATGGCGACGACGCGTATACCGTAGATCTGAGTGTCGGGGTTGCAGCGATACGCGGGGAATACTCAGGTCGCGTAGCGCTGATAGATCAGCAGCCCATGTCATCATTCAAACTCTTGGTGGAAGGCAAGGGCGCCAAAGGTGCGCTGAGTGGCTCAGCCCTGTTCACTCTTTCACAGGGCAAGCCCGGCGAGACCGTGGTGAATGTGGATGGGGAGGGCGAGATCGCCGGCCTGTTTGCCCGTGTCGGCCAACGGATGCTTGGTGGAGTGGCGAAGCTGCTTATGAAGCAGTTCTTTGACAACATGAAGAAGCAGGTTCGGACGAAAGTCAACGCCGCCGCTGCTGATTGAGCGACGCTACCGCAGGTAATGATCCCAGAGCCCCCTCCTGAATCAGGAGGGGGCTGTTGTTTTAGTCCTATTTACCGGTCCAGTTTGGCTTGCGTTTCTCGGCGAAGGCCAGTGGGCCTTCCCTACGGTCGTCGGAGGCCAGAAATTTCGCCTCTTCCGAGTACTTGCGGTCGAATGCAATCTCCACGGATGACGCTAGGCCCTGATAGGCCATTTGCTTGCTTGCTCTTGCAGATAGCGGCGCGACCTCAAGGATCTGGTTTGCCCACTTCTCTGCGGTCGCCATAAGATCGGCCTGCGGCACCACCTCGTTTGCAATCCCGAGCCTGTAGGCCTCTGCGGCGTCGATGCGGGTTGCCGTCAACATCATGCCCATCGCGATCTTGATCGGGATGTGCCGGGGGAGTTTGTGGACGCCGCCTGCGCCCGCTATCAGCCCCACGCGAGGCTCCGGCAGCCCGACCTGTGCGTGGTCCGCCATGATGATGATGTCGCAGGCCATCGCCAATTCGAACCCACCGCCGAGGGCGTAGCCGTTGACGGCGCCAATGATGGGTTTCCAGCACTCGAAGTGGGATGTGATTCCGCCAAATGGCGCACGTATCGCGTTCGACTCTCGCTCGGCCCAGTTCTCGGACGTGTACACGAGATCGTTTCCGGCGCTGAACGCTTTCTCACCGGTCCCGGTGATGATCGCCACCCAGGCATCCGGGTCGTTGTTGAATTCGGTAAAAGCGTTATATAGCTCAAGATTGGCCGGCGGGTGCAGCGCGTTGAGTCGTTCCGGACGCTCGATCGTGACGTACACGATGCGGCCCCTCTTTTCGTACGATATGAATTCGTAGGCCATCGACGTTCTCCTGCTTGCTGGCGGTCTGCCCGAACCGCGCAGACCGTGATTTGCTGTGCTAGAGACTAAGCGCGATGGTACAGAAACGGGAAGGCTGAAGTGTGGGATTCGCCTTTATTGCACCTTAGTCTCGGGAATCACTGGCGCTACCAGAGCCATCCGGGTCCGGGGATGCCTTGGGAAGTGTTGAATTCTGATCTCGCCGCAGCGTTTCAGGTACGATGAAATACACGCCGGACGCTCCAAGAAATCCGAAACCTGCGATGAATATCGACGACCATCCAAGCGTGACAACGGTCGCAATCTGGCCGACGATGATCGGCCCGGACGCGCCCCCTATGTCGCCGATAAGTCGCCAGACTCCAATGAACTCGCCGGTACGCTGTCTGGGCGCGAGATCCGCCCCGAGCGTCATCATCGCCCCACTACTCAGCCCGTTACCGAATCCGGTGAACACGGCGATCGCACCGAATGTCCAGATATCACCGCTGAGTGGGAGTAACGCCATTCCCGCTCCTAGGACAAGAAAGCTTGGGATTGACATGTATTTCCGGCCGTACCGGTCCATCACGTACCCGACCGGGGCGAACATCGCCATGTCCATAGCGGCTGCTGCACCGATCACATATCCGATCTGGTCCACATCGAGGCCGAGGTGCGCCCCCCATAGCGGTAGCAATAATTCTCGGCCGCGGCGCACGAGTTGCATCGACACCATCGCCGTGCCGCCTCTGGCCAGGCCGGATCCGTTGTCGATGAGGGTCCTCATGACAGAGGAACGGGCCTCGCGTCTGATTTGGTCGGTCCTGCCGCCGCCAATTTCCTGAGTGAATGCGATTAGCATGACCATCGTCGCTGCCGAGATCATCGCTTGTGCTATGAACACCGCCTCCAGGCTGATCTGGGCGCCGATGATCCCGCCGATTACCGGACCGACGAATGCGCCGAATCTTCCGACGCCGCCAAAAGTCGCAAGCGTCTTACCGCGGGCTGCGGATGGCACAGTGTCCGATACGTAGGCCATGCGGGATATAGACCACAGGGCCATCGCCACTCCCGACAAGAGCCGGAGCACCATCAGCGCTGGGAAGTTGGTGGTGAACGCTGTGATGAGGGCGATCACGCCGAGAAGCGCTGTGCCCACAAGCATGGTCTGTTTGTGGCCGAATCGACCGACTAGTAGCCCGGCCGGGACGTCGAATATCATCGTCCCAATCAGGACTCCGGACACGCCCAGCCCGACCAGCCCGATTCCGACGCCCATCTCTTCGATGAAACTCGGCAGCACCGGGATGAGCATCCCGACGCCTATCTGAAGGAGGAAGCTGGGGATGTACAGGGTCCACAAGAGCGATGATCGGTTGAAGCCACCGGAACCGCTGGATCGCGCCGGGGCGTGAGCCGGACGAACGTTTCGGCCAATAGATGCAGGAGGCAGCGCCTCAGGGTCATTTCGCTGCGTGTTGTCGCTGGAGCTGTTCAAGCGGTGGACAGATTTCTTTTTGGTGGGGATTTCGGACGTTTACTAATAACCCATACAGACTACCGGCCGTCCCTGTGAGTTGACAGGAACGTGCAGGCTGCATGGGACAGAGCCTCTATTCCAGCCCGTCACGCCCCGGTATTGAGGTGTGGCCCCACTCATCTACGACGCGGTCGGCTATCGAGATCGGGCCGGGTCCTGTGGTGAACTCAACGGAGTTCCCGTCTGGATCCGCTATCTTCATCGCTGGCCGTCCGTCGGCTCGGTTCTCTGGACCTTGGATCTCGTATCCAAGGTCCAACAGGCGATTGTGCACGGCGCCAAAATCATCGACCTCGAATGCGATGTGTGCCGCCGGCGACGCGGCGCCAGGTTCGCTCATGTGGAACATCGTGCCATCGTCGGTCTCCATGAAGATCACGCCAGGGCTGTTCTCAAAAGCGGGGACGATTTTGAGCCCGAGCAGGTCACGGTAGAACGGGAGGGTGGTCTCGCGGTCCTTGATCTGGAACATGACGTGCTGGACACGGTTCATGTGGAAATCCGGATTGATACCACTAAGGTCGGGTTCGGAACCGTCTGCTGGGCGTTCAGAAGTACGTCCCCATTCGTCCACGACCACGTCTCGTTCTATGGGTCCGGGGCCGGTGGTGAACTCGACCGTGTTGCCACTGGGGTCTTTGATCTTCATGGCTGGCCGGCCATCTGCACGTTTCACCGGGCCGTCGATCTCGTGGCCTAGCTCGATCAGACGAGCGTGCAACGCATCGAAGTCATCTAGCTCAAATGCGACGTGGGTCGGTGGCGTGCGCTCCGTCTTCTGGCTGAGATGGACCATCGTGCCGTCGTCGGTCTCCAGCATGGTCACGCCAGGGGATGACTCAAATGCCGGGACCAATTGCAGGCCCAGGAGGTCACGATAGAACGGAACCGCGGTCATTCGGTCTGCCACAGGGAACATCCAATGCTGGATACGGTTCATGTGAAACTCTGGCATCTTGGTCTCCACTTGTGGATTGAGGCGAGGTGTCTGATGCCATATTGGGTTCATGTCACGGTAATATCATGGCTCGATGGTCACCTAGGATCAAGACTACCTTCTTCCGCCCGGGAGAAGGTACAGGATAAAAATGTCCTTCGGAAGAAGGACAATGCGCAAGTGCGTTTTGTTACATCAACTCCGATAAGACGAAATGGATGTTTTCGTGATTCCCCCCTGCGTCGGAATCACGGTTAGACGGCGTGGGGTCGGCTGATAGCCACTGATATTCCATAACTTCGCCTTTCCCTCTTTTGACGTGAAAAGCACCTAAATGTCCTTCGTGTAGCCCCACTCGTCTGCGACGCGGTGGCCGGAGCGGACTGGGTTGTTTGACACCAACTCCACGTGATTACCGTCGGGATCATCGAAGTGGAGGGCACGGCGGCCGTCGAGCCGGTCACCGATACTTATGTTCTTGGCATTCAATTGCTGGATCGTGTTGATCGCTCCATCTAAGTCCTCAACGATAAATCCGCCGTGGTACGTGTGAGCGTCGCCTTGCTCTGTCTCCACTAGGTGGAGCATCGAGCCGTTGGGCAGGCCGAGCCATGTGAGTCCGTCCGTTTCGACCATGGAGGGGATTATTTCGAGTCCAACAACATCCCTGTAGAACGTGATGGCCCGTTTTCGGTCGGTGACCGGCACGGCTGCGTGTTCCGCAGACATCACTCGTATCGGGGCATCTGACTTCTGATGCCGACTTGTAGGGCCATCGCCATTCGTCGTCACGCCCCACTCATCACATACCCGTCCGTGGGGTTTGCGATCGTTGGCGCTGGCGAATTCCAGACGATTACCGTCGGGGTCATTCACGAACGCGAATTCCTGACCGTCGTACCGCTCACCGCTGGACGTGACTTCAATACCCGAGGTCTCGAGGGAGGCAATAGCGTCCGGGACACTTTCCACGCCAAACGCCAAGTGGAAGGTCCCCAATTTGCCGGGCTCGGAAGATTCGATGGGGTGGATCATTGTGCCGCTCTCCATCTGCGTCCAAATGACGGCAGGACCGTCCACCATGGACGGGATCACGGCGAGCCCGAGAATGTCTCGATATAACGGCAGCGTGTGCTCGCGCGTGGAGATCGGGTAAGCGATGTGGTTGAAACCGGTGATATTGATTCCGGCCATTTATTGCTCCAGCCCCGTAGGGCGATTATTTGTTAGTGAGTCGCAGTTTAGTACGCGGCCGAATGCGGTGCTACTGGCCGATTACACCGGCGCTATCTCGACAATCATCTCGGCCTCGAACGGAATGTTGTTTGGCAGTGATTGCATGCCGACCGCGGATCGTGCATGACGACCCTTCTCTTCGAACACCTCAACCATGAGGTCTGAGAAGCCGTTTGCGACGGCCGGGTGCTGTGTGAAATCGGCCGTAGCGTTGACCATGCAGAGCGCTTTGACGACCCGATTTACGCGGTCCAAATTGCCGATCTCGTAGCGCAGCGTGGTCAGCAACCCGATTCCGGTTAGGCGCGCTGCGTCGTAGCCCTGTTCCACGGTCATGTCATCACCCAGTTTCCCGGCCAACCATTTTCCGTCCGGCCCACCGGCGCGTGGTCCGTGCCCCGCCAGATAAACCAGATTTCCGGTAGTGACGACCTCGACGTAATTGCCAAGCGGCGTAGCCGGGTGTGACAGGTCCAGTTTCAGTTCGGAAATTTTTGCTTCGGCGCTCATATGCTTTTCAATTCCTTTCGAGGTTAAATTACTGATGGGGTAGCATCCGGAGTGTCGCTGTCAGGTCGGTTGTCTGACCGGGTCGGCGGTTTTAGCACGAAGAATGTCAATGCCGCACTAAAAAGAAGGACGGCGCCCCCGAGCAGAACGATTGTGTACGATTCGGTCCTGTCGTACATGAATCCCGCGCCGGCGGCGGTGACAACGGTCGCTCCGTTATACATCGGCGCCAGGAGCCCTCGTAGCGTGGCGAAATTACGCCGTCCGAACAAATCTCCTACGAGCGACCAATTGACGGACGCAGATGCCTGCGCCGGGGCGAACATGGCGAATGCTATGAAAACCGGAATTGTGCCTTCGACGAAGTTGAGCAGCAGTAGACCGACCGCCGATACCGAATAAGACATGAACAGTAGCGGTCCGCGTGCCACGCGGTCGGACAGCCATCCCATCAGGAGGATGATCGGGATGGCGATCGCCGAAACGGCCCCGAGCATGGCAGCTCCGGCCACTGCACTTTCGCCCTTCCACACGAAAATTGCGATCGCGTGAAGTTGGATGGCGCTTGTGACTCCCAGGCGCAGCGTGGTCGCCAATGCGAGGAGCCAGTAGGCAGAGGTGCGAATTGCCTCTTTGACTCCCCAGGCCTGGTCTGTTCGGAATGCACCACCTGCGCCCGAGGCGCGTTCGGCCGCAGCCCGTATCGCCCGCGTGTCTCCGTCCGGAAGCGTGCCATACGACTCCGGAGACCTCCGGTAGGTGAGGGCGAAGGGAGCGACCCAGAAAATCATCATCAATCCGATGCCGACGGATACGGTCTGCCATGAGTAGATGGACAGGAGCCAACCGAGGGTCGGGATAAATATGGCGGCGCCGCCGCGCATCCCGGCGGCGTTGATGCCCATTACTAGACCACGGCGCCGGATGAACCAGGTGTTGAGTACCGCCATCGACGCTTGCATGAAGCTTGTCGACGCGCCGACCGATATCACCGCTATGTAGACGAATAAGAACTGGTAGTAGGTGTTTGTAGTCGCCAGAAGGATGTACCCGATGCCGACGATGAGCGAACCGAAGAACGCCATCCAGCGCGGCCCGAAACGATCTATCAGGTAGCCGGTGAACGGTCCCATCAACCCGTTTTCCAGGCGCGCAAATGAGAACACCAGAGAGGTCTGGAATCGGCTCAAACCAAGACTTTCGGTGACCGGCAGGAAGAAGACGGCGAAGCCCTGCCAATGGATCGCACCGCCGGTGCCGTTTGAGAACACCGAGGCGATGACGATCCACCAGCCGTAGAACATTTTGTGCTGTCGTGGAGCGTTACTTGTTACGGCCTCTGCTCGTACGCTGTCCCCATCTCCCGTCCCAGAATTCGCGTCTTCTGAAGGTGTGGCCCGATCGCCGTTGCCGGTGTTCTGCTCGTTAACTGGTGGGTCGCATGCGGTATCGCTCAAGTTGTTTGTGGGGGCCTCAGGAAGGTTCGGTCATAGCGCTGGGTTCGAGTATCACGTCGAGTTCTTCTGTCGTGAGTTCCGTCACCCTGAGCGACACCTCTTTGATGGTCTCGCCGGTCTCCGATGCCTCGTGTGCGATGGCGGCCGCTGCGTCGTAACCGATCACCGGAGCAAGGGCTGTGCAGATTGCCAACCCACGCGCAACCATATCGGGGCCATTCGAGGTCGCTTTCAGACCGATGATGCACTGGCGCGAAAAGTTCTCGCATGTCGCAGCGAGGAGGTCGATCGACTGCAACAGGTTGTAAGCGGCGACCGGCATCATCACGTTGATTTCAAAGTTGCCGGACTGACCGGCGATTGCGATGGTCGCATCGTTCCCGATCACCTGTGCGCAGACCATAGTGACCGACTCTGCGATGACTGGGTTCACCTTGCCGGGCATGATGGAGCTGCCGGGTTGAACTTCTGGGAGCTCTATCTCGCCGATACCAGCCCGTGGGCCGGAACCGAGCCATCGGATGTCGTTGGCGATCTTCATGAGACTGACGGCTATTGTCTTCAGCGATCCGCTGGCCTCGACGATCGCATCAAGAGAACTCTGTGACTGGAAGTGATTGGCGGTCTCACTCAGGTCAAGCCCAGTCATTTCCTTAAGCTGACGAATCATGCGATCGGCGAACTCGGGATGCATACCTATCCCTGTGCCGACGGCGGTGCCGCCGATAGCGAGAACGCTCAATTCAGCGAGAGCTTTTCCGGCCCGCTGTTGTCCGTATTCAAGCTGACCTACGTAGCCCGAGAACTCTTGGCCGAGTCGGATCGGTGTTGCGTCCTGGAGGTGTGTTCGGCCGGTCTTAATGATGGGCCAAAAGTCCTCGGATTTTGCGCGGAGTGCGTCCTCCAATTCGGCCATTGCCGGCAGCAGCCCGTCTTTGATCGCTCCTGCGGCCGCAAGGTGGATGGCCGTTGGGATGACGTCGTTCGACGACTGGCCTTTGTTCACATGGTCGTTTGGGTGGACGGGGTCTCTGGAACCGAGTTCTCCGCCTAGCGACGAGATGGCGACGTTTGAAATCACCTCGTTAGTGTTCATGTTGGTGGAAGTGCCGGACCCGGTCTGGAAGATATCGACCACGAACTGGTCGTCGTACTCGCCGTCGATTACCTTCTGAGCTGCGATATCTATTGCCGCGCCCAGCACGGGATCGAGCGCGTCAAGATCTCGGTTGACCCTGGAGGCGGACTGCTTGATCTGCCCGAGTGCCTTGATGAAGGACCGGTTGAACCTCAAGTCACTTATCGGGAAGTTGAGCTTTGCTCGTTGTGAGTTCGCTCCGTAGAAGGCACCCGCCGGCACCTGTAGCTCGCCCATCGAGTCACGTTCGAGTCGGCTGGGGCCATCGGCCTGCTGGGGCATTCATATCTCCATGTCATGGGTTAAAAGGATGGCGTCCGGAGGTGAGAGCGAACTTATGTCCGATCGTGAGTCTCTATCCAGCCTTGAGCTCGGTTGGAGAAGGGTGGATCATCAAGATACGGGGCTCGGCTCGACCGGTGGTACAGGGCATTACACGCCATCTTACGCCCGGACACGTGACATGCCCACGGCATGTATGATCCACCTGATTATGCCGATTGAGAGGGCGCAACGACGAATCGAACGGCCGTTTGATCGGATTAAAAACAGAGGCATCCGGCAACTGGTCGGAGGTTGAGAACCTGGCGGGGGATGTTCTCGACGTAGACGCCGACAACATAGCTGCGGTCAGCTACCTCCGGGCTTCAAGAGGAGCATGAAATGGCGACTATACGACTGGGCGACACTGCGCCTGACTTTACACAGGAATCTACGGAAGGCCCGATTAACTTCCACGACTACCTCGGAGACGGGTGGGGCATTCTTTTCTCGCACCCGGCTGACTTCACGCCCGTTTGCACGACAGAGCTCGGCATGGTCGCTCGACTGAAGCCAGAGTTCGACAAGCGCAATACCAGGGCGATCGGTTTGAGCGTTGACCCCATTGGCTCCCACAACGACTGGGTAGCGGATATCGCAGAAACCCAGGGGACTGCCATCAACTTCCCGTTGCTCGCCGACGCTGACCGTAAGGTGGCCGAACTTTACGATATGGTTCAAGGTGATGCCGCCACCGCGACGGTACGATCGGTATTTATCGTCGATCCGGCCAAGAAGGTGCGTCTGACGTTGACCTACCCGCCGTCCACGGGACGCAGCTTTGAAGAGATCCTCAGGGTGCTCGATTCACTGCAACTGACAGACAGCCACAAGGTCGCGACGCCGGTCGATTGGAAAGATGGCGACGATGTGGTGATTCTGCCGGCGATCTCAAACGAGGAAGCTGACACGATGTTTCCGAAGGGCTACGAGGCTGTGAAGCCGTACCTCAGGGTGACGCCACAGCCGAATAAATAACCTGCTGCAAGGTGATCTGGCGTTTGATGTGCTCTAAGAGATGATTTCAGGGACGTTATGAGTCTAGAACTACGGACTTTTTCGATGGGATCTTTCAAGACAGCTTACGATCTCCCGGGGAGTACAGATGGAGCCGGAAACGGTCGATACTAGATATGATTTGGATCCTGCACCCTATCCTCTTGGGAAGCGCATCGCTGTGTTCGGCAAGGGCGGCAAGACGACTCTTGCACGTGCGCTGGCGGATCGGTTCGAGGTTAAATTTGTTGAGCTGGACGCGATCAGGCATATGGCCGGATGGGTTGAGCGGCCGGACGATGATTTCCGCGAAGTTGTAACGGCGACTCTGGACGGCGCCCAAACGGGCTGGGTCACCGACGGCAACTATCTGACAGTTCGGCGGCTGATATTCGACAGAGTCGAGACGGTGATCGTTCTGGCGTTGCCGTGGAAGATCATGTTGTGGCGCACCTTCAAAAGGTCGCTCCGTAGATCATACAAACGGGAAGAATTGTGGAACGGCAACCGTGAGAAAATGCGGCTCACTTTCTTCACCCGAAAATCGGTCGTGTATGACCTGTGGTGGCGGCGAAATCACTTCAGAAATTTCCCGAAGGAAATCTCGGAAGAAGCCCCAGAAGGGATTGATATGTACATCATTCGCTCTTCGAAATCGCTCGACGAGTTGTACGAGAAGTACGGTCTGCAGAGACGGTGAATGAAGGTCTTGAATAAGCGATAACCAACGGATCGTCCGCTCCGCACTTATCTGTGTAGCTCTCGACGCCGGAGTCCGACAATGGCCAGCCTTCCGAATTCATATCGCTTCCGACTCAAGTTCATCACGAAACTGTTCGCCGATACCCTGGCACTTGCATATCCAGTGCCAGGGTCACAAATCACTCAAGGACATTCTCCGGTCTAGCACTGAGCCCTTGTGACGAGTATCTTGCGCTTGGGAGTGGTCGACGCTAACCGCATGGGCGGTTCGGTTGAGTCGCTCGACTCCATTCGCTGGAGCACGCCGAGATGCCTAACTACCCGGTCATCGACAGGATCGAGATTACGCGCTACCTGTTCCCGTGGAACGACGTTGGCGACGATCTGAACTTTGCGGTCGGACCCTTTTATGAGCGAGGGTCGAAACGAACCCGGCGTCTACTTGGCATCAAGATCTTTACCGATGAGGGTGTGACCGGGGAGTTCATGTCGTCAGCGCCAGGGACGTATGAGCAGATGCAGGCCGTTGCTCCATTGCTCATCGGGGCCAACGCGTTGGAGCGGGAGAAGTTCTACAACATCGCCAAGACGCACCTGCGGAAAAACGACCGCATGGGTATCGGGCCGCTGGACATCACGCTTTGGGATCTGGCCGGCAAGTACCACAACGCCCCGATCTACCAGCTGCTCGGCGGGCACCGGATGAAGCTCCCGGCGTACGCCAGTACCTACCACGGCGATCGAACTCCGGGCGGACTGAACTCGCCAGAGGCGTTCGCCGATTTCGCGGAGCAGTGTCTTGAGATGGGATACAAGGGTTTCAAGCTACACACGTGGGCGGACGGGAATATCGACCGAGAGGTAGCGACCATCAAGGCGGTTGGAGATCGGGTCGGTGGGAAGATGGCCCTTATGAGCGACCCATGTTGTGTGTTCGACACCTACGGTGACGCCTTGCGGGTGGGCCGTGCCTGCGATGACGCCGGGTTTTTCTGGTACGAGGATCCGATGCGGGACGGCGGTGTTTCGTTTTACGCTCACAAACAGCTACGGTCGGCGTTGAAGACCCCGCTTTTGCAGGGCGAGCATGTGCACATGGTCGAGGCGCATACCGATATGGCGATAGCGGAGGCAACAGATTTTTTCCGAGCCGACGCCGAGTACGACGGCGGAATTACGGGGCTTATGAAGATCGCGCACGCAGCTGAGGGCATGGGTATGGATCTGGAGTTGCATACGGGAGGCCCTGCGCATCGTCACGCGATGGCGGCAATACGCAACTCGAACTTCTACGAACTCGGGCTGGTACATCCAAAATTGGCGGGGTCAGACTTGGCCGTGTATGCAAACGACTACGACGGCGATCAGCTGGATGCGATCGATTCCAACGGCTACGTGAGTGTGCCGCAAGGTGTCGGGCTTGGAGTTGTGTATGACTACGAGAAGATCGCCGAGAACGAGGTCAGCAAGATCGTGATCGATGCGGAGTCAACGCGAAACGAGGGGGTTTAGGGGCGGTGTACCAACTTTGCACTGAGGCTTTCTAAGAGGCGGGCGTGTCGTGAGGGTGCTTCCTCCTCCCCCTTGTGAGAGAGCGGAGGAAGGCGGGCTAAGCGTCGTCTTTACGCGTTTAGCTGGGCTGCCAGGGTGGACGGGTCTGTTACTGGTAGCTGGCAGGCGTAGTTTTCGCAAACGTAGGCTGTTGGGGCGTTGTTCACGAGTGCACGTGCTTCCAACAACGGCGTTGGAGCGGGCTTTACTGGAGCATCTGCGCCGGTGACTACCCGGTTTGGGATGTAGCGGTTGTGCACTTCTCTGAGCAGCGCTTTTGTGGCGGCATCTTGGCTATCACCCATCACCACGATCTCTTTTGGTGACGATAGGTAGTAGTCGAGTGCCGATACCCATCCGCCAAACCCTGACCCGATTTTCTCAATGTACTCACGAACGGATCGTAGTGTGTTTTCGGCGGCTGTTCGGTATGACATGTCACCCGTATGGGTAGCGAGCCTGAGGAGGAGGTTTGCTGCGGAGGAGCCCCCGCAGGGGATAGCGTTGTCGAACACATCTCGGGGCCGAGTGAAGAGGTCCGATGCGTCGGTACCGGTATCGTAGAACACGTCAGAACTCTCGTCCCAGAACAGGTCGATCATTCGATCAGTAAGCTGGCGTGATTCATCGAGCCAGCGCTGCTCAAATGTGGACTCGTAGAGCGTAATCAGGGCGCCACCAAGCGATGCGTAGTCCTCAAGATAGCCCGGTATCTTGGCGGCGCCTTTCTTGGAATCAGAACTGGCCTTCCAGGTCCGGAGCAGACGGGGACCGTCGAACAGGTTATCGAGCAGGAACGCAGCGTTGTTCCGTGCCCGTGCGATCCACTCAGGCCGATCGAATGCCGCTCCCGCCTCGGCGAATGCCGTCAGCATCATTGCGTTCCATGACACGAGAATCTTGTCATCGAGTCCGGGCGGCACCCGGGTTGCGCGCTCGTTGTACAACTTCGGACGTGAGCGTTCGACAACCGCCAACACCTCCTCTGCGGACATCTCTAAATCGCCAGCGACCTCATCGATATCACGCGGCAACCAGAGGATGCTGTCGCCCTCAAAATTGCCGCCTTCTTCGACACTGTAATAAGCGCGGACGACACGCCCATCGGACTCTCCCAGGACGTTGTTGATCTGTTCCGGAGTCCACACATAGAACTTGCCCTCAACGCCCTCGGAATCGGCGTCATAAGCAGAATAGAAACCGCCCGAGGCGTGCGACATCTCCCGCTCCACGAAGTCGAGAGTCTCCTCGACCACGTGCTTGTAAAGCGGTTTGCCGGTCACCTGGAACGCGTGCGAGTAAAGGCTGACGAGTAGTGCGTTGTCGTAAAGCATCTTTTCGAAATGCGGGACGAGCCATTTGTCGTCTGTGGAGTATCTGGCAAACCCGCCGCCGATCTGGTCATATATGCCTCCGCGGGCCATTTTCTCAAGCGAGAGCTCCACCATCTCAAGGGCGGAGGATGCGTTGGTATGTGCCCACCGGCGGAGTACTACGTCGAGGACAAGCGGCTGGGGGAACTTGGGCTGTTGCCCGAAACCACCGTTCTCCCAATCGAACCCACGCGCAATGGTGTTGAAAGCCGTCAGAATCAAATCGTCGTCCAAAGGTTCAGACGACGATTGTGGCGACGACATCTGGGCCAATCGACCCGTGATCTCACTGGTCGCCTGGAGGACGTCACCTTTCTTGTCGGCGTATGCGGTCACCATAGAATCTAGGACCCTCGGAAAGCCCGGCATGTGGCCACGATCTTCTGGCGGGAAGTAAGTGCCTCCGTAAAAAGGCTTTCCGTCCGGCGTCAGGAACACCGTGAGAGGCCATCCGCCAGACCCGGTGAGGGTTTGAACGGCCGCCATGTAAATTCCGTCCACGTCCGGCCGTTCTTCTCGGTCCACCTTGATGCAGATGAACCCCGAGTTCATGATCTGGGCGATCAGTTCGTTCTCGAAGGACTCGTGCGCCATGACGTGGCACCAATGGCATGCTGAATAGCCGATGCTTAGGAGGATCGGCTTGTCTTCGGCCCTAGCACGTTCCAACGCCTCATCTCCCCACGGATACCAGTCCACCGGATTGTCGGCGTGCTGGAGCAGGTAGGGGCTAGTTTCGTTGACGAGTCGGTTAGGCATATTCCGGCTATCTCGTTTCTTGTTTGATGTGGCGACATCCTAGATCGCCGATACTCGGAAGCCCGACGGCAAAATCATTTCAGACGCGCTCGATCGCGCTATGGGCTCCGCTCTGTCGGGCGTTGTATTTAGGGTCACTCCGGTTTGCCATGCGCATATCACCCTCAGTGTTCAGAGTTTTGTAGGGGGCATGGAAGTGAAGAGTGTCATTCTCCGGCGTGACCATCTCATACAGGTATGCCAGTGGACCGATCTCAATAGCGGTCTTCTCAAACTTTTTCTGGTTGGCGGACTCCGCCCCCGTTTCGGCACCATGGAACCGGTCTCCCGGCGTCGACCACTTTAACCCCAGATCGCTGTTGCTCTGGATGAGCAGAATCGAATCATCCCGGATGATGATGGCCCGAGAGCGGATGGGATGGCGCATTTTATGAACTCCCACGCCCAGCAGGAGAGGGCTGGGCGTGGGAGAAGTGAATCTTTCAAAGGTGCCATTACTGCCACTGCAGGAGTATCTAAAGCCCCGTCAGCACGAGGGTGGTCACCACATCGGCTTCCAGGTCGATCACCCGGATCAGGTGGTTATTGGTGTCTGCGACATAAATTCGCCCGTCCGCAAATGCCACTCCCGCCGGTTCGTCGAAGGTGGCATCGTTTACTGGTCCATCGTCGTGCCCGCGTTCGCCGGAGCCGGCGATTGTTGTCACGATCCCTGTGCTCAAGTTCAAGCGCTTGATTTTATGGTTATAGGAGTCTGCGACGTAAAGGACGCCGTCGCCTATCGCCACGCCCTGTACATGCTGCAACTGCGCAGCGTTCCACACGTCATCGCTATCGCCGAAGTCGAACAGCCCGGTACCTACGAGGGTGTGAACACGGGCACCTGGCTCTGATCCTGCGGTCCCAGCTGTGCGGACTGAGCTGGTCTCGCTATCGACGAAGTAGAGCGTGCCATCGTGCACCTGTAGCCCGTAGGTCTGCGCCAGCTCGGCCTCTGCGAGTGCACCATCTTTGATGTTTTCACGCCCGGTTCCGGCATAGGGAGCGATGGTGTTTGCTCTCAGGTCGTGCGCCCAAATCTGGTGAAAACCGGCCTGCGCGCTGTACAGAACGCCGTCATGCAGGGCAAGGTCGTAGGGCGAATTTAGGGGTATGGACAACGGATCGCCGCCCTTATGCCGGATGAGCGACTGCTCACCGGTTCCGGCGATTGTGGATAGGGTGCGGTTGGCGAGATCGGCGATTCGGATCAGGTGATTCTCGGCGTCGGCGATGAAGAGGATGTCGCCATCGACCTCCATGCCTTGCGGACGCCACATGGACGCTGCCTCAAAATCACCATTGGATTGCCCGATCTCGCCCGACCCGATTACGTCATGAACAGTGCCCTGAAGATCGGTAACCAGTACGCGATTGTGGTTGGAATCAGCGATAAACAGGCGACCTGAATCGACCTCAATTTTGCCTGGATAGGCGAGCGGTCGTGCGGCCTCTTTCGCTGCCTCAAGCTGGTAGGTCAGTGGTGTCGGATCGAGCAGTTCCATACGACTGAATTCGCTCGTCATGTCGCCAATGAGCCGGTCGAACTCTTCGTAAGGCAGCTCGCCCTCGTGCTTGCCAATCACTTGCCCGCGGGGATCGATGAACATGATTGTTGGCCACGCTCGGATGCCCCAGGTCTGCCAGACTTTGAAATCTGCGTCGTTCACAACCGGATGTTGGATGTCGTACCGGATCACGGCGCTTCGGATGTTGTCTGTGTCCTTCTCGGTCGTGTATTTGGCCGAGTGGACGCCAACGACGACCAGCGAATCTTTGTACTTCTCTTCCAGTTTCCGCAACTGCGGAAATAAGTGCATGCAGTTAATTCAGCAGTAGGTCCAGAAATCCATCACGACCAGTTTGCCAGCCATGTCTTCCCATGACAGGGCGCTGGCCGTGTTGAGCCAGTCCAAACCTTCCGGGAACGGTGGCGCTGGTGTGTTGCCGTCGTAGCGAGTCTCGGCCTGAGTCATGGCATCCTCGTGAGTGCGCGTTCGGTAAGGGTGGTTATTGTGGCACGGACGCTGGTGTGTATGGCCCGCTTTATCCATTGGAAGGGGCGGTATGTGCGCCTGATGCTGAGGGCCTAACCGCTATTATCGATGTATCTCTCGATCGCCCAGAATTCATCGGCACCGCGGCGCCATATGATGGTGTAACCACCGTTATGGGTTTTGGACTTAGAGCCGTCCAGCGGTGCGATGATCGCAGTGAATGTCGCCTGCTCCACGGCCCAATCTCCAGCGAATCTCACGACCGGGTCCGTAATGCTTAACTGGTACTGGTAGGACGCAAAAATTCTCTCCAGCCACCTTGATATTGCGGCCCACCCTTCGAGCGTGTGTTCGTTATTTGGGATCCACACGGCCCCGGGCATGAACAGCGATCCGAGGCGTGCCACGTTACCCGCGTTCATGAATCGGACCCAGTCCAGTCGTAGGCTCTGAATCTCCGCTAGGTCGTAATGGTTGAGCACCGGGCCCCTTTTCTGATTGTCTGTCTAGCGATGCACTGTTACGGCAGATTCCGTTCGCGACGGACAGCAACCGGCGAGATTCATCGGCCTATTGAGCAGGACTCAGAATGACTCGCCGCCGGACGTGTGTAAATACGGGGCATCGCCCTCGTGGTATCGGCGCAGTTGTTCGAAAAACCCACCCGGCGAGGCTACTCTCCGCGAACGGTTTTGAAGAAGTGCTGACTGTAGTGTGATACGAACGTCGGGATGTGTGTGTAGTGGTACAGGACTCCGCGCTCGACGTTTGCACGTGCTAGTTCGGGCCCGCCGGGCGTTCCGGACGCCTTGCCGGCGGAGTGGATCTTCTTGAAGGCGGTATCTACGGCCTCCGCCACTACTGGGTGGGTGCGTTGGCCGGGGTAACCGAGTGATTGCGACAGGTCTGATGGCCCGACGAAAAAGACGTCCACGCCGGGAACTTCCAGCATCTCGTCAAGGTTGTCTAATCCTTCTTTATGCTCGATCTGAACGCAAACCAGAGTCTCCTCGTTGGAGCGTTTCAGGAAGTCTGGCTCGCTGATGCCCATAGCCTTTCGGCCACCTCCAAGCCCGCGATCGCCTTCCGGGTGGAAGCGGACCGCTTTGACTACTTCCTCAGCCTCGACTGCGGTATTCACGTGCGGCACCTGCACGCCCATTGCGCCGCGATCCATGTATCGGAGGATTACGTCGGCGTCTTTCACCTGTGGGCGGACGATAGGAGTCAGTCCGTGTAGCTCACAGGCGAGTACCATCTGGTAGACGTCAGTGATGGTGTGAGAGCCGTGCTCTGCATCGATCAAAATCCAATCGTATCCGGCCTGGGCCACCATCTCGGCAAGTTCTGGGGCGGGGAAGGTGATCGATACGCCGAATGCCGGCTCGCCAGCTTTGATTTTGGCCTTCATGCGGTTTTTTGTGATCACGGTTGTGGTCCTTATTGGGGTTATGGGTGGTTGGCATTTGTGGAACGAGTGTTGTTGTGGTTATCGAGTTTGGTGTGACTGATATCGTGCTGGTGAAGGTTCCTCGGCCACGATCGGAATGACTGTACGCTGCTTAAACAACGGGAATGCTAGTCGACTTGGTGATAATCCATGCCCTACTGGGGGCGTCCTACCGCGTTCAAATAGGCTCGGCCTGATGTTGCGATCAGGTTCTGGCTGTGGGTGTAGTGATAGAGGATTCCCTGTTTTACGTGTTCCGCTGCTGCCGAGGCTTCTCCGGGGGTCCCGGACGCTTTGCCCGCGCCGTGGATCTTTGTGAAGGCGTCCGCAATGGCGCTCTGTACCTCGGGGTGACTTCGATCTCCGGGGTGCCCAAGCGACTGCGAAAGATCGGAGGGGCCGACGAAGAACACGTCGACGTCATCGGTCATGAGGATGTCTTCGAGGTTATCCAGCGCCTCACGATCCTCGATCTGAACACATATCAGCGTCTCATCGTTGAGCGCCTTCACCATGTCGGGGCCATCCCCGAGGAATCCGTAGTCCCCGGCTCGGGTGCCGCGCGCCAGCCCTCGCATGCCTTCCGGCGCGAATTTGACCGCTCTGACCGCTCGTTCGGCGTCTTCACGGGTGATGACGTGTGGGATCTGTACACCCTGACAGCCCCGGTCCAAATACTTTGCGATCAGATCCGGGCGATTTACCTCTGGCCGGACGATGGGCGTCATTCCGTGCCGTTCGGCCGCGAGAGTCAGCATTTCAACGTTCTCCGCCGTCATGGAACCGTGCTCGCAGTCGATCAATACCCAGTCGAAACCGAGCAGTCCGATAATTTCGACCAGGTGTGGCGAAGGGAACATGATAGAGATTCCGAACACGGGCTCGCCGGCCTTGATCTTCGCCTTCATCTTGTTTTTGAGCACTTGGAGGGTCCCCCTGTGAGACAGTGTTAGGAATCATTTGGCAACGCCGCCAAACTACCTTGCAGCGGGATTATCGCACCGACGGGCGATTTGAATCGCCCGGATATCTCCGAACTCAATCGGAGTTACACGGATGAACTGTTGACACCCGATTGGGCCGCGCCCAAAATCAGTTTCTCTTTAATCATTTCACAAACAATGATCGCGAGCGCCTTTATAAGACTGCGCGCGTGACGTTCGAAGTTGGTCCGCTTAATGAAACTAGCCTCACGGATGAGTATCCTCGGCACTGAAACCGCGTTTGAAACGCTGGCAAAGGCCAGGGCACTAGAGGCACAGGGCCGGACCATCATCCATCTCGAAATCGGCGAGCCGGACTTCGACACGCCTGAGCACATTCGCGAGGCCGGAAAGAAGGCCATCGACGACGGTTTCACTCATTATGGGCCGTCGCCGGGTTTGCCCCAGGCTCGAAAATCCGTCGCCGACTTCGTATCGAAACGGATGGGTTACGACGTCAGCCCTGACAACATCGTCGTATCGCCCGGCGGCAAGCCGATTATGTTCTACACGATGCTCGCTCTGGTGGAAGAGGGCGACGAGGTGATTTACCCGAACCCGGGATTCCCGATCTATGAGTCGATGATCAACTTCAGTGGTGGCACGCCTGTTCCGCTGCCATTGGATGAAGAGTCCGGATTTACTGCGGACGTCGACTATCTGGAATCCAAGATCACCAAACGAACGAAACTGATCGTCGTAAACTCCCCGAACAATCCTTGCGGGAGTGTGATCCCGCACTCAGATCTTGAGCGGATCGCAGAACTGGCGATCAAGCACGATCTGATCGTTTTGAGCGACGAGATATACCACGACTTTTACTTCGACGGAGAGCACACTTCGATCACCCAGATCCCTGGGATGCGTGAGCGGACGATCATCCTTGACGGCTTTTCTAAAAGCTACGCGATGACTGGTTGGAGGCTCGGATGGGCTGTCCTGCCTGATGCGTTGGTGGAGCCGTTCAGTCGGTTGACCACCAACTCTGTGTCGGCGTCGACCACGTTTACTCAGATAGCCGGGATAGCGGCGCTTGAAGGTTCGCAACAGCCGGTGATCGACATGGTTCGGGAGTTCAAGAAGCGCCGAAAGGTGATCGTGGACGGTCTTAACTCCATCGACGGCATAGATTGCCGAACACCGGACGGCGCGTTTTACGTCTTCCCGAACATACGTGGTACCGGAATGACGAGCCAGGAGTTTGCCGAAGCATGCATGTACGACGCCAATGTGGCGTTACTTGCGGGTACTGCGTTCGGTGAGTTCGGTGAGGGCTATGCTCGGCTATCGTTTGCCAACTCTGAGGAGAACCTCCTCAAAGGCATCTCGCAGATCAAGGAAATGTTAGCGGCGCGCTAGTCCACCACTAACTGGGCTCACAGGATCCGGGAACGTTGTCTCTCCCTTTGATCTGATTACGCCGTACTCGGTCATCATCGTCGTCGAGTTTGATCTCGCAATGTTACGGAGTACGTGTGTTGTCGCGTCTGCGACTTGTTTCACCGGCGCTTCCATAACAATTCGTGGTGTTCCGTCAAGAAGACCCCAGAACGGCGGTAACTCGTCACGCCGCATCAGCCCGGAAGGGGCCATGAGGTAGTGGCAGTGGGCGGTGCTCAGGAAGCCGGGGTCCCGGAACTTGGTGCTGAAGTTGGTCACACGTTTTTCGAGGTCGTCCCGTTTCTTCGTTCGTTTATCAAGATCCGCGAGCGCCTGTCGATAAGCGGGATCAGATCCAAGTACTTTGACACCAGACGACACGGCATACTCTGCGGCCGCCTCTAACACTCCGGCCGTGAACAGAACCGCTTTATCCATCACGGGCACTTGAGACTCAAGGCGTTTCAGGTCGTCGATATCGTGATCGTCGCGGGCCTTGTCGCCCCGGGACGCTTTCACCTCGATAGCGTAAACGCGATTGTCCGGCCCGACTCCAACGACATCCACAACGCGACCCCCGGGGCCTTCCAGTCGAACCTCGAAACCGATGGCTCGGCATTTTGCCTCGCTGTACAGCCACTCCCATGCGGCCCACTTGAGGTGATAGGTCATGAGATTGTCGCTGGCGCGTTGGAAGGGTCTTTTGCTATCTGGCATCAGGTGATTGCTCGCGGAAATGGTTTCGGTATTTCAAAGTCTCGAATTCGCAAATTAGCACAATTGTTCCAAAACTCGTAATAGATGTTGCGGACAGAAATTAGAACAAACGTGCTAAGGTTCCATTAACTCGGTGAAGCCCCCCTTCACCGGCCTGTTGGGCATCATTCCAGCGGGCAGTGCGGCACCGCCCATCAGTTCCCCCTCTTGATGGCACGGACGTATAACGAGCGATCGGGACCAGCAACGCCCCCCGGCGCTGGCCCGATCGCTCGTTTTTGTTATCCATCCCGGCCGCAACGTTTAGTTCCAATGCCCGCAGATACAAGTCTCAAATTACGGACGGGATTGGGCACGACTCGCCACGTTGTCACGCTGGGCGGTGAAGTTGAGAGAGAGGAACCCCCTCGTGGAGTCCATCTTCAGCGCTGACCTAGCCGTCCTGGCGTCTGGGCCGCTTGTTTATCTTTCGGCGACGACAGCGTTTGAGATATCGTCGGACACCTTCTCGGCTGATGGTGGCACCAAGAGATATCCCTTGCCACGGATCGTGCGGATTAAGTCTTCGCCCTCGGGTGCCCGGGACAATTTGCGCCTCAATCTATAAAGCGTGGTGTCTACGGCGCGTTGTCCGCCGTCCGGGGCGTCGCCGAACGCCGATTCTATGAGTGACCCGGGATCCATCACCTGTCCCGGGGTTCCTGCGAGAGCATAGAGGAGGTCGAACTCCGAACGGGAGAGCGAAACAGGCACGCCGGCTACGGAAGATCGGTCTGTCGCAGGATCCAACGTCAGCCCGTCCATTTTGATGATCGGTCGAGACTCGCCTAGGTCGGTTCTTCCTGCGGCGTCCAATTCAAGTGAAAGCCGGTCGCGTGCGGCTGACTGAGTCCCGGAGTTGTGCGCCGCCACCAGGCGGGCAGACAATGAAACGAATCGTTCCATCTGGTCGATCTGGTCCAGTGTCAAAGAGTTTTCGTCCCGACACAGCCCGAACGCGACACCAGCTGGGATGTGCCCGACGATCATTGGAGCGACAACTCCAAACTCGTATCCCATCTGGATCGCCCATCTGGGCATCTCTTCTGAAGTCGGGCCGCCGATTCCCAGAGCAAGCGCGACGCCCTGTGCCGCAGCGCGGGCGGCGGCGGATTCGCCGTTCATCGACTCCTCGAAAGCGCCGGTTGAATCGTTGGTTGTGTCGTCCTCCCCATCGCGTTTCAGGAGCACGCGTTGTTGAAGTCCCAGCCCACCGCTACGTGTGTAAACCACGACCGCGTCGAAACCGGTGATGGTCAGTATGGAGCGGGCGAACGCTTCTAGCGCAGCGGCCTCATCGTTGGCAGAACAAATCGGCCGGAGTCCGTCGAGCAACCTCGCCGCTCGGGCATCAGAATCATTGCCCAGTTGTGCCTCCCGACGTGCGGAACGTTCGAAAAATCGGCTCGAAGCAATATATCCAGACAAGGCAGCGACTCCGGAAATGACCGGTACGGTGGCTGATATTGCGTCTACAGCAATGCCGCCAACGATTATCCCGCCGCCGAGTGTGGCGGTAATCGCGAGTACGGCCGAGATGATTGCGCCCCGATATCCGAGGAACAGGGCGTACTGGGCGGCGAACACGGCCGGTATTGCGATGGCCGGGCCAGGCAGTCCGAGAATGGCCGCTGCGCCTCCAGTGAAGAAGAGGTCGGCACCCATCATGCCGTAGATCCAGCGGTCTGAACGGAACCGCGAAAGGAGGATGAATTGCAGGACGACGGTGTAGGAAGCAAATACGACCGCAAGTACCACCACACCGATAAGGTCGGCCCCGGTCACTAGCCCGAACAAAAGCGCGCCGGCTATGACTGCCAGCCGTATGGCCAGAGTCTCCCGCTCAGAGTGCCGAAATTCGGCGTGTGTGTCCATCGAGATGAAGGTAACAGGGACAACCGAGCGTTCGCCGTTTGAGCTCGCGACCGATTCTGACGAGTGTTGATAGGGTCTAACCCGAGTTCCTTACATCTGATTAACAATCGAACGCCACTGACTTTGATTGCATCGACGTTACGCAGTACCTAGACTGGGAAGCATTACATGCCAGATTTAAACAAAAACTCAGATACAAATAGCGATAGATTGGGTGGTAGACGCAAACAAGGCATCGTCCGCCGCACTCTTTCTTCATTTGTAACCCGTGATCGAAATAGCGACTCTGTAGAAACTCCCCGGTCAGGTGAATCCGCGGTTAACCGCATCGATCGGTCGGAGACAGAACCGCAGCAGCGACTTCCTCGAAACGAAGTTGACGCGCCAGTACGAAGCCGGCGCCGATCTCGTGGAGATAGCGGTCGGCGCAACGAAAGTGGTGACGCCGTATCCGGGGAGCGCACCAGCTCGTCTCAGCAAGACGTGCAGCCACGTTCCGAAGATAAGCCGCGTCGGGAACGCCGATCACGGCGGCAGGACTCGCAGGTGGAGGCAAGCCCTGAACGGGAGCCACGGAGTCGGCGAGATCAACATGGAGACGACTCTCCGCAAGGTGGCAGAGGCGGCAGAGGCCGACGTCAGACACGGCCTTCGGATTCAAAAAATTCCGGACGGAAGCCTCAGGCACCAACCCCGATGGACGAGCGTGCTCCGCTCGCGAACACCGGAAGCGGTCTTCAAAACTATGACGGTCCGGCGCGTGGCAAATTTGGCGATATAGAACTATCCGGTCCCATAGCAGCTGCACTTGCGGACATGGGATATGAGACCCCTTCATCAATTCAACTAGAAGCTGTACCCGGGTGTCTTGAGGGACGTGACCTTGTAGGGCAGGCCATAACCGGGTCCGGCAAGACCGCCGCGTTTAGCATTCCGATATGTGAACGGGTTGACCCTTACTCCCGGGACGTACAGGCGATAGTCCTCGTGCCGACACGTGAACTTGCGATGCAGGTGGCGCGTGAAGTTGAGCGGATCGGAAAATACCGCGGGATCAGTGTCTGCGCCGTATACGGGGGACAGCCGATAAACCGACAACTTGCGGCTCTTCAGCGGGGGGTCAATGTTGTCGTTGGAACTCCCGGCCGAGTTATGGATCATATGGGACGGGGAACGCTTGACCTGCAGAACGTCAGAGTTGCGGTGCTGGACGAGGCTGACGAAATGCTGGACATCGGATTCGCCGAAGACATGGAATTCATTCTTCGACACACGCCGCGCTCAAGGCAGACGCTGCTGTTCTCGGCAACCGTCCCGGGCTTTGTAAAACGTTTGATTCGACGTTACCAGGATGACCCCATGTGGATTCAACTGGGAGCCGAAATTCAGACCGTGGACGAGGTGGACCAGATTTACTTCGAGGTAGCAGAACGAGACAAGCAGACGGCGTTGCGGCTGGTTCTGGACGACACGGCTGGCGACTACCGAATGCTTGTATTTCGCAGGACCCAGATCGGCGTGGATCGGCTGGCAAACGCGCTCAAGTCGCGTGGATTTGGTGCCATGGGGCTGCACGGCGGGTTGTCGCAGGGAGAACGGAATCAGGCGATGGGAATGTTCCGCGCCGGAGAGTTGGCGATCCTTGTATCGACCAATGTCGCCGCCCGTGGGATCGACATCCCTGAGATCACCCACGTCGTCAACTACGACATGCCGGACAACGTCGAAGAGTACGTTCACCGGATCGGACGGACGGCGCGCATGGGTCGGAGAGGATACGCAATCACATTCATGGCGGAGTGGGATTACGAGGGTTGGGAGAAGATCCGGTCGCACATCGGCGACGATAAGCTGATCCAGGGCAAGCTGCCGATTTACGATTAAGCGGAACCCTGATGCAGCACTGATTTAGGAGCATGAGTTGCTCCGGCCCTTCGTCGGTGTTCTAAGGCCGTCGAGTGGGCGCGTTATGCCAGACGCGCTTCTTCATCGAAAACTCTCTTCTGTTGCGCTTTTCCTCGGATGGGAGAGGGGACATGCACAAGAGGCGGGACCTACTCTACGCGTTCGCTAAAACCGCTCAGTTTGAAGGGGTCAGGCGTTCTGCGGTGATCTCGTCTCCGATCGTGATGCGTGTGAGATCTTCGCCAATGAGGAGCGGACCGGCATATGTCTCTCGCGTCTGGCGGTCCAGCATCCCGGAATCGGCGCCGGCCAGCATAACGATATGCGAGTACACGGCCAACCGGGGTTGGGCCTTTGCGAATATGTCGCCGGCCTGCTGAGGCGTTGTGTGGTGCGCAATGATGCGTTCGTACTGTTCAGGTTCCGGCGCATTGTCTTTGTCGCCGCAAATCACTTCATGGATGAGCACGTCTGCGCCCGCGCCATGTTTGATCACCGACTCTGTCGGGCGAGTATCTCCTGAGAGAACGACCGAGCGGCCAGCGAATTCAACTTTGAATCCTAGGGCCGGTACGATAGGCCGGTGGTCGACGTAAAAAGCGGTTACGCGAATGCCGTCCTCCTCGAAAATCACGCCTGATTCGATGTCATGGGTCTCGTTGGCGTTGTGATGGATCTGCATCTCGGCGGCCCGGACGCCTTCATCGAACTCGAATGCACTGTCTAGGTAAGACATCATTGCGGTCGAACCTTCAGGCCCCCACACTCGGAGCGGTCCCTGCCGACGGCCATAGGTCGTGAACCAGCCCGAGATGTAGAAATCAGGGATTCCCACGACGTGGTCCGAGTGGAGATGTGTGAGGAACAGTTTGTTGATGTGGCCCGGGTGTAAACCTGTCTCATGGAGTCGGATGCTTGCCCCGCGGCCGCAGTCGAAGAGCAGGTAGTCATCGCCTGCTCTGATAAGGGTGCTGATCGAATATCGTCCCGGCACGAAGATCGGTGACCCTGTGCCGAGAAGCGTCACTTCCAGGGTGTTGTCATCCATATCCTTATGGCCACCTTCTATAGGCCGTACCCATTGTTACTGACCCTGGGTAGATGCTCCGCCCGCGCGCCCGGGGCCAACTCGTCCCGGATGCGGGATTTCGCCCGCCAGTGCGTTTCGTATATCTTCCGCCCAGATCACTTCTGCGTCGTCCTCCGGCTTGTAGTCTAGGATGCGTCGAGAGTTCTCGATCGACATGAACCGACGCGTGTTCTCGCTCACCACGTATCCGATAATGAAGGGCACCCCGTCTGCGTTCGAGATGTCATCTGTTTCAATTGCACGGGTAACGAATTGGCGCCAGTCACGAGGACTGATGTATGCGCCAAGGTCTCGTTTATATCGGTTCATGTCATCGCCGTAGTTGGCCAGCTCCACAGGCTTTGGGGCTCCGATACGCATTGAGACGATGTCCATCTTCCGTCCGATGTCGCCATTGGCAAACAGGAAGGCGAGTTGCTCGTAGGAAAGCTTGGCCCAACCGTAGAACGAGGCCGGGAACGGTGCGTCGTCCGGGTGGATAACGTCCTGCAGGCGCGAGTGGATCCGGTTTTGCTCCGTCCAGCTTGTCACTGAATTTGATGTGGCGATCAGCACCCTGCGGACCCCGGCGCTGTGGGCGCAGGTGAGGACGTTAAACGCCATCAGGATGTTTTGCATCTCGATCGGAAAGCGTTCCAGCGGTGGCACGGCGCTGCCGAACATGCCTCCCGGGTTTTTGTACGCGAGATGGATGACGGTATCGACGCCTTTGAAGACGTCCTCATACTTCGACATGTCGGGGTCGATCAGATCTCGTACGGCAACGTGCGGCCGTGAATCACCGTCACGCTTCTCTACGGCGTCGACGAGCGAGAAATTAAACCTGTCCGATAGCCCCTCGCACAGCATTCCCGCCAAGTATCCGGCCCCGCCGGTTATCAGGACTTTTCGCTTGTCTGCCACGTTTGTCTCCGATGGTTACGTATTTGTATGCTGTTAACCGTCTGGGAGCAGGAAAGCTCTTCTATCTCTCCCCACCCATCTCCAAGAGGGAGAGGGGGTACCTGAAAGTTGCTTACCTGTTGCCGCACCCATGAAGCTCCACCTCTACGGTGTTGTTGCCAGAACTACATCTCCAATTCCGGATCCGAACCTGGGGCTTTCAAGCCTCGGAAACGTCCCATCCGTCGAGCATGTAATAGCCGACTCTGGGTATATCTGTTGCGGCTTCCAGGCCTTGTGCTCGCTTGAGCCGCTGGATGTTGAACAGGTGCGTGATTAACTCGAAGTACATGTGCCGGAACGTGCCCTCCATTGTGAGGATGGAGATTCCGGTCTCCAAGTTCCGATCTATGCCCGTCGGGTGGGCATTGATCATCAGGTCCCAGTGAGGTCCCTGTTCGGCCTTGATGGTCATGCTGCGCATCTGGTCCACCGTGTAGGAATCTAGCGACTCTTGGGCGAGGGCGAGACCGTCGTTTAGGGTACGGGTGATGTCTTGGATCCTCTTGAAGATATTCTCATCAAGGGCACGGTCGGTATCGGACGCGGCGAGGGCCGTGATCTGTGAATCATCCAGTCCCGTGCCTTCTGGAAATAGCTGATCACCCCACCGCAGCAACATCCAGCGATACAGCATAGATGCCATGTGGCTGGTCTGTCTGGAGATGCTCCATTCAGCCCACTCAAATCGGTCGGACGCCCAGTTCAATTGCTCTTCGGTCAGGCCCATGATCTCGTCATGGATTGATGCTCCGACTTCCCAGAAACCTGGGAGTAAAGATCGGCCGGTCAATGGCTGCGATGGATCACCTGTCAATCGTCATCACCTTTCATGGTTGTGCGTGGACGGAGTCTCGGATGGAGCATGCCGACTGTCAAACAGGATCGGCTTTGACGAGGACAGTTGCTCCCTAATTGGACATTCCGCTCTCGCCGGAGAAACCATGCATTTGAGGCCGTACGGTTACGTAATGAGCAGCGCTGCGTGTGTTGGGAGGCGCCAATTATTGTGTAGTAAGCGCGATTCACTTGGCCCATTTCGATGCTTGATCCCGGACCCGTTCGATCTTTCTTAGCGCCACCGCGAGGTGATGGTTCGTATCCGTAAGGAGCGCGTGTAGGCTTGCCCCATGTCAAACAAGAACTGGTTCAAGGGCAACCTCCATACTCACACATCTGCCAGTGAACGTGGACCTGGGGATACGCCGCCGGAGCACGTATCGGAGTGGTATCACGAGCACGATTACGACTTTCTTGTGTTATCGGACCACAACCATAGAACCATTCTTGACGGTACCGACGCTGAACGTGCGAAATGGCCTCACCTGATCCCGGGTGAGGAAATTACGGCCGCGTTTGGCGAGACTCCGGTTCATCTGGGTGGGATCGGAACCCGGGAATTGGTTGGCCAGCGCGAGGGGCGGACGTTGGTAGAGACCTTGCAGGTGAACATAGACGCCATCGGAGAAGCCGGTGGCCTCGCAACGCTCAACCATCCGAATTTCAGATGGTCTTACAGCGATAGGGAGATTGTCGCCACTCATGGAGCCTGGGCGATGGAGGTGTTTAACGGTCACCCCGGCGTAAACAACGAGGGTGGTGGTGCGAGCCCCAGCGCTGAGTCGATATGGGATCGAGTTCTTGCCTCAGGTCATCGGATGTTTGGTGTCGCAACCGATGACGCACACCACTTCCAGGGCGAGTTCGGTCCGCGACGGTCTAATCCTGGCCGAGGTTGGATATCAGTCCGAGCCGATGGAATGTCGGATGAATCCCTTCTTTCGGCTATGGAGCGCGGCGACTTTTATGCGTCCACCGGTGTGAGTTTTGCCGAGTTGGAGGTGCGAGGGCGAGAGATCATCATGGAGTTGGAGACAGAGACCGAACTTCAGCTCAAATACAGGACTGTTTTCATCGGTCCGAACGGTCGTGAGTTGTGGACCACTTCCGGAAATTCGGCCCGCTTCACATTGTCGCGTGCAGAGGATTACGTACGCGCTACCGTGTACGCCTCCAACGGCGAAAAGGCTTGGACGCAACCGGTGTTTGGGGATTGACCTCGAGTCAGACGTTTGTGTTGGTCGGCATGCGCGTGATTGAGGCGAGTCCTGCACCGACCACTGCCACCCCTGCGGTGATGACGAAGACTTCGTTCAATCCAGACCCGTCCGCAACGAAACCCGCCACCAACGGTCCGGCAAGTACGCCTACTCCGTAGGATGACTGGTACAAACCCATTGCTGTGGCGCGTAGTCGCGGAACGGCTGAAAGGGCCGCAAGTGCCATGAGGGCGGCGGATAAAAGGCCGTGACCGAGTCCGGCGATGCCCTGGGTGATGAGTAGGGGGAGAGTGGAGTTGGTGAGGGTGACGGCGGCCGTTGCGGCACCGACAACTATCAACGTCCCCGGTATCGTTGCACGGTATCCGATTCGAGCTATCACGAATGGGGCGAGCAACGTCCCCGTCATAGCCGCTGCCAACGTGAATGTCGTTATGTATCCGATTGTGGACAGGGACGCGCCGATACTTTCGGCATAAACGGGGACAAAAGCGAAATAGGTTGCGAATGCAACGAACTGAACAGTTATACCAATCAGAGATAACCGTAGTAAGAACCCTGATGTAGCAACCGTCTTGAGCGTATCGAATCCGTATCGACCGGTCTTCTCCATGACCGGCTCCGGTGCAGACATGATGAGTGCAGTACCGATCACACCAGCGCCTACTGCACCCCAGAATGTCGCCTTTACTCCGAACAGATCTGCCACTATCCCGCCGGAGAAAGTTCCGAGAACAAGTCCTGAGGCCCAAACGGTCATGATCCGAGACATCGCTTTCGATGTCTCTTCAGGTCGGTAATAGGACGAAAACAGGATTGTGATTGCCACCCAACCGGCGACAGACGCGCCGGTAAGTAGTCTTGCCGCAAGCAGCATCCCGGGGTTGGGGGCAAGTGCCAGTCCTAATCCCCCAAGGGTCGCAAGTACGAGAGAGCCAACAGCGAAAGGTTTGCGTCGGCCTATCAGATCTGCGCCAATACCGATGGGCAGGCGTAGTACGACTTGCCCCACAGCGAACCCGGCGATTATTGCACCGATCATGGTGTTGCTTGCACCTAGTTCGGCCGCACGAAGCGGGAGGAACGGTACGTACAGGTAAAGGGAAAGGTACAGGAAGATCGTCGCCACGGTGACGGTAATAACACCGCGGCGACGATCGGGCTCACTTAGGCCGATGGCCCCACCTTTTCTGGCGGATGTCGCAGCCAATCTATTTCGTTAATCTAAGGATCAAGATCATTGGGTTAGCGTATACCGGTATCTTCCCAGTGAACGAAATTGTCATCTCCGCCTGGTTAGTTACTGCCACCCGCCTGCGCCCAGTGAGGGTCCGGATGGGCTGCCATAAACTCTACGTCTAACGCCACTCCGAGTCCCGGCTTATCGGGAAGTGTGAGGTGACCATCGATGAACTCGATCGGTTCCGTGAGAACCCGGTTGTACTGATCTGGCTTTGGCCTTGATGTTTCCAACCGGTAGAAGTTTGGCGTTGTCATCATGACGTGCGCCCCGCCAACCACGTTCAGAGAACCACTGGCATCGTGCGGGCTTATAGGCACGTAGTAGGTCTCGGCAAGCGTGGCAATCTTGCGCATCTCTGAGATACCGCCGGTCCAGCAGATGTCCGGCATGATGTAGTTCGCCAGACCCTCAGACAGAACGTCGGCGAAATCATAGCGCGTGTACAACCGCTCACCGACGCAAAGCGGGACGTCTGTCCCTGCCTTTACCTGCCTGAGTGCGTTCAGGCTTTCCGGCTGCACCGGCTCCTCGAACCAGGTCAAGTTGATCGTCGTCATACGATTGCACAGGTCTATCGCTGTCGCCACGTTAAAGTTGCCGTGGGCGTCGATCATCAGATCGATCTCCGAGCCGACCTCTTCCCGGATAGCGGTCATCACGTCGACCCCGTGTTGTGCACCGGCGGCCGAGATACGACCGTCCATGTAGCGACGATGGTGCTGTCCCATCTCGGGCGAGAAGGGGTCGGTCTTCAGGGCGGTGTAACCCATATCCACAAGCTCACGAGCGTGGCGCGCAGCAGCAACAGGTTCGGCCTGGTTTGATACGTGGGTGTAGAGCTGGATGCTGTCTCTGACCTTGCCGCCCAGGAGCTCGTAGACGGGAACGCCAAGGGCCTTTCCCTTAATGTCCCATAAAGCCATATCGATGCCGCTGATCACCGACGTCACAAGGCCGCGTGGCCCGAGAGTGGTAAATCGTCGGTATAGGTTCTGCCAGATCCGCTCTATGTCGTTCGCGTCCTGGCCGATCAGACCTTCTGCGAAGTCGGCGCCCTTCACTGTGTCACGAATGAGTTCCACCAAGCGGGCGACCATAATCACGCCGCCGCCGCCGGAGTTAGTCGCCTCTCCGAATCCGGTGATGCCCTCGTCGGTGTTGACTTCGATAAATATCCAGGATCGGTTTTCCGCGACGCGCGTCGGCCAGACCTTAATGTCGGTGATTTTCATATGAGCGGAATGCCTTCAGGTTGGGATGTGATGTGACAACGAATTACGAAATTTAAATAAAGCGGCGTAATCATACAGTTGCGGCGCAGGCAGTCTTGTGAGGAGATTATGGCGGTTCGAGGTCTGAGGACCCACGCCGTGCTAGACTCCGGTCGCTCAAACTAAGCTAATACAATCCTGCCAATCAGGGTCAGGATAGGCGCTTTAAGAAGGTCGATTCGATGAAGTTTTGTTACGCAAACCGACGTCATGCTTTGTACCCGGACAGCCAGCCCAACTGGGACGTTAAGGCGGAGGACTATACCGATAAATTCCTCTCCAAAGCGCAGGACATAGGTATGGATGGGATGGAGATCGGTTTTCAAGCGCTTGAGGCGCTGGGTTCCGAACAGAAGGTAAAGGATTTCGGCAAGCGACTTGCCGACCATGGTGTTCCTGCAATGGCCATCCGGTCGGGTGGTTCCTTGACCGCCGCCGCCGGATATAAGGAAAACCGTGACCGTCTGCACCGAATGATCGACACCGCACAGACAGTCGGCGCGGACATCGTCAATGGTGCGCTCAGTGCTCCGACCCGTTATCCGGGCAAGCCTGGCAGTGGCTCTGGTTGGTACAAGTCCCAGGACTCCAGCCGTGACGCCATGATTTACGATTACGAACGACTGGGCCAGGAACTACAGGAAGCCAGCGACGTAGCCGGCGACAAGGGTGTAACGATCTCGGTAGAGGTGCACCAGAACTCTCTGGTGGATAACTCTTGGTCTGCGCACCTGATCAACGACTTGGTGGACCGTGACAATTTTGGCATTAACCCGGACTTGGGTAACGTCTACTGGACCTACGATAAGCCGGAAGAAACCACCGATGCACATATCAAATCGGTTGCCCCTATCTCGGTGTACTGGCACTGTAAGAACCTGTTTCGGGTGAACCACCCGGAGAATGAACGCTCGGTATTCCTCCGAGTCCCGATTTCGGATGGTGAAATCGACTATCGTTATGCCATCACAGCTATGTCTGAAGCCGGTTACAACGGATACATGGCAATCGAGGGTGCTGTGACGGGAGATCAATGGCTGGCGGATGGGAAGAGCGTTGAATACGCGAAGTCAGTACTTTCTGACATTGACGCTGGACGAGGATAGATCTCCACTCCACTAAGTCCGAATTGCTAATTGGGGCGGGCTTCGGCTCGCCTCAATGTGTTTTCAGGTGTAAAAAACCCGATGAAGTACTGCTACGCGAATAGACGACAGGCTGCGTTCCCAGATGTTTACAGCACCTGGAGCGCGCGCCCTTCGCACTTCACCGATGCTTGGCTTCGATCTGTCAGTAAGCACGGATATGAAGGGTTGGAAGTGGGTGCTAACGCACTGTCATTACTTGACGGGGCCTCTGCCGTTGAGGAATTTAAGGATCGGTTCGAAGGATTCGGGGTACCGATAGTGGCTGTCCGCGCCGGTGGCTCCCTCATAGAGGGAAAGTCTGCAATGCGTAACCTCGATGTATTACGCCGGAGCGTGGATTATGCAGAAGGGGTCGGCTCATTATTGGTGGTCGGCAACCTGATGGCGCCTCAGCGCTACCTTCCTGCCGGTTGGGAAGCGACTGGCAGGACTCATTCTCAGGATTCGTCTAAAGACGCGTCAATTTATCTATACGAACGCGTGGCTGATTCCATTCGCCCTATATGTGATGAAGCAGCCGACCGAGGCATTACAGTCGCTATAGAGATGCATCATGCGTCTCCGGTCGACAACTCTTGGTCGGCTCGACTGCTACACGACCTGGTTGACCGCCCTAACTTCGGTATCAATCCTGATATCGGTAATGTCGCGTGGGAATATAACGAACCCGAAGAAACACCGGAAGAAAATGTGAAGGCGCTGGCCGAGGTTTGTGTTTACTGGCACTGCAAAAATGTGGTGCGAGTCAATCACCCCGAAAACGAACGGGCGGTGGCGTGGAAGGTCTCACTTGAGGACGGCGAGATGGATTATCGGTTTCTTATGGCAGCCATGGTCGACGCAGGCTATAACGGCTATGTAGCGATCGAAGGTGGCAGGGAAGGGGACCAGTTTGAGATGGATACCCGCAGCCTGAACTACATGCGAAAACTTGAAGCTGAGGTTAGATCAGAGGTCGATTGATCAGGTGGATGCCTGTACTGGCTCCGCGGTCGGTCGTCTGGGCGGGCTGGCTAATGTCATAAAGACCGCCCCGGTCAAAAATATGACGATTGTGATCGCAAACGACAGATCATAATTGTCCGTTCTGTCGAAAATGATCCCGGCCATTAATGGGCCAATTACTACGGGTATGACTCCTACCATGCTGATAGTCCCGAGAATACTTCCGAAGTAACGGATTCCAAATGCCTCAGTTACCGTAAGGGGGATAAGTGCCCCGATACCACCGAAACCAAGGCCGAATACAATCACGGCCAACCAAGCCATGCTGGTGCCGTCAGAGATGACGAGTAGCCCGAGTCCGGCAGTCTGAATGCTCAGACTGAGAACGGCCGCCCATCTGGCCGTTATCGTTTCACTGAGTCGCCCGAATACCAGTTTGCTGATGATGCCACATGCTGCAACGATTGAAAGGCCGGCAGCGGCTTCGTTTTTAGAGAACCCTTCGGCCTGTAGATGTGGGATTAATTGGGTCAAGACGGCGGTGTAGGTAAACATGGCTGCAGTGACACCCATGGTTATGAAGTAGAAGGTCCTCATCCTGAGAACCTGTTTCATGCTGTAACCCGCGGCCGCAGCGGCCGCCGTAGCTGCGTCGAGTTCGGGAGGGGACCAACGTTTGTTGTTCTCTTTTGCGACGTCCGCCGGCCTATCCCGCACTAGGTACCACGTGGCGACTGCTATGCCGATGAGGATGAAACCAAATACAGCGTAACCCCAGCGCCAACTTGCGGCAGCTATAACAAAAGTTCCCAGTGGCACCATGGTCAATCCACCGAAGTTATTGCCAGCGGTAACTATTCCCATCATTCGTCCGCGTGTCCGGGAGAACCAGATCGATATCAGCCGGCCAGCGGGCATGACCGTGGCACCAGGGAATCCAACGAAGAGAAGAAGGCTGAACAGATAGAACTGTGTCAGGAACGTGAAATGGATATCCGGTTGCCAGAAAATCAAGTTTGGAGATGTGTCTATCGTCACATTCCCAGAGTTGGTCATAACCGCACGTAGCAGGAAACCTGCGGCAAGAAACAGGAGTGAAATGACCATGACAGGTCTTGCTCCAAACCTGTCCATCCATCGACCGACAAGCGGAGACAAGAACCCGGTGGTCAAACCCAGGGTCAACGAAAAGTTGATCTGGGTACGAGTCCATCCAAATTCCTGTTCGAGTGGCTCAACAAACGAACCGAAAGCGTACTGCGCCATCCCGATGGCGAACCCTGACGATAGGAATGCGATCCCGGCAATTGGCCAGCCGCGGTAAATGCCTGTGCGCTTGGTGGAGTTTGAAGGGGTTGAGACTTGTTGAGGATCTCCAGCATCAATGCTCGAAGAGTCGGTAGCGGCTATTGAGATTGCTCCGTTGGGTAGGATTTTTGTGCCAGTCGTAGCAGAGTAAGTTTACAAGACGGATTTACTGCCTCAGACAGTTCAAACCCTACTCAAAAACAGTCACCTCAATCATAGCAAACGAAGGTACGTATCCAAGCATTGTTTCGATAGAGATGAGATCACTCGAATTGGACCTCAACGATCGGGCTTCTGGCGATCAATTGGTCCATCGTCGCCCGCCCTCGGTACCACTCAGTTTCGGGAGCGGACATGACTCGACGCCTCTCCTCAGGTTCGATCACTGGGTAAGCCCGGGCCGTGAGATCTATTTTCGTCGACTCTTTGAGGTGGAAGGTGAACTCGGGTTTTGCCACGAG
>Ga0209403_10001126_pt1 | contig 35638 bp, 34 predicted proteins | sample ArcticOcean_MG_C_8_FD_187440 | JGI IMG/M metagenome (GOLD analysis project Ga0209403, IMG submission 187440) | Marine microbial communities from western Arctic Ocean - ArcticOcean_MG_CB11_86 (SPAdes) (version 2) | ecosystem: Environmental > Aquatic > Marine > Oceanic | place: Arctic Ocean...
CCCGTAGCTCAGCTGGATAGAGCGCTGGCCTCCGAAGCCAGAGGTCGTGAGTTCGACTCTCGCCGGGCGCACCAACTTCCTTTTCAGCCAGAGGCTTAATTGGGCGCCAGTGCCATCGATTAGGCCCTGAAAGTCACCCTGTGGGCGGAGGCGAAATCCGGCATCGCCGAGGTCCACCGGCTCCAGGCGGTCAAAAGGAAAAGACCGCAAATCCCGCCGCTGCTGCCCAAGCCTGGCAGAACTTCGACGTCGATATCGGGGTGAAGCGCTTGAAACGCATCACCTAGCATACGCATGGCCCCAAGATCACAACCAGTTCCTGCGATTTTTAGGGTTGCATCAACGACCCACGGAGGTGTCAACCACAAGACGGCGGCGAAAAAGCCCCCAGCAAGTCGCGCAGTCCTACTGCTCAATCCAATTGATTGATGCATTGTCATAGCCCCCCAGAGGGGGTCAGAGCCCAAAGGAAGTAGTTTGAAAAATTTGTGTTAATGGGTGTTTAAGCAGTATCCAATTTCTGAAGCTAGCTAAAGTTTGAACCGAGCCCCCATTAAAAAGTTGTGGTGGGAGACATCGGTCTTGAACGCCAATCCGGCAGCGTTTTTTAGTTCTGGCTGGGTTGTGGCGAAATACCGATACGACACGTCCAATGCCCACTTGTCATTTAGGGGGTACAGCAAACCTGCTCCCAATTGGTAGCCGATGACCCAATCGTCAGATTTCACAGTTGATGATCCGGCGGCGGCGACACGGGCCGCCGAATATCGAGCAAACCCCAGCCCGCCCAGGGCATAGGGCGTCACCTGATATTGATTGGGAAATTCATAGGTCACGTTGGCCAAGAACGACAGCACTGTGACGTTGCCGGTAGCCTTGACCGCCGCCCCTCCGGATTCCGTAACGGTTTTAGCACCGACTGCACGCCCGGCGATTTCAATTTCGGTTGTGGTATCCTGCAAGCGGTAGCCGTATGCGGCTTGCACCAAAATCCCGGACTCAAAGACCCATTTGTTGTTGACCCCGGTGCCGGAATTAGAGGCGTCGCCTGCGGTCAAAAACCCGAAGTTGGCCGCCAAATACGCTTGATCCAACGCCAGGCCCATGATCTGACGCACGGTGGGGTCCCGCTGGGTAACCGGATCCAGGCGCACTTCAACCGGCACTGCTGTGGGCGCATCAGCCTCGATAGCAACAGGAACCGTCGGGGCAATTGGCATTGGTTGAGGAGCCACAGGCGTGGGTGAAAATGGGGCGCGGGTGATGGGTGCCGGTAGAAAGGCTGGTATCTCGGTGGGCAACCCTGGAGCGACCCCGTAAAACGCCGCAGCAAACGGATCATCGGCCCCAAGTAAAATGCTGATGTCGTACAACGAGGGTCCGGCCACCGCGGTGCCCGGGATGGCGATTGCTCCGGCGAACGTTGCCGCGATCAGTGCCTTGCGCATTGTTATCCCCCCCAAATTGAATCCGACGGACACTACGCGGAGGCAGGGTCCGGCGCTAGTCCACCCACTCAAATTGTTGCTAGCGCGCCGCGTGCCAAGCGCGAATCAAATCCAGATCGATCCAATCTTTGCCTGCATGATCGCCGGACAGAAACGTCGCTGGAGTTCCAGGATCGCCAAAGGTATCGGCCACCGCCAGCGACCCCGTGAAATCTTGGCCCTTGGTGTAGCTGGAATAGGTCACAACGGTCGCCAGCCCCGCCGCCGTTGCCGACATCAGACCGTTCAACGAATCTTCCAAGGCCACACAGTCCGATGCCGGGATTGCCAATTGATCCAGGGTCCACTGGTAGATGTCTGGGGCCGGTTTTTTGTGATTCACAATGTTCCCGGCACCCACCGCGGCAAACCAATCCATGGCTACGGCATCGGCGGAATGATCGATCAACGCCGCCACATTTGCGGTGCTTGTTGTGGTGGCGATGGCCAACGTCACTCCTTGGTCACGGGCTTCCTTACACAAACGTTCGACCCCCGGTCGCAGGGTCACACCCCCGGCCGCCAAAAGATCCCCGTACCGGGCGGTTTTGGCCCGGTGCATTTCTGGCACCTGGGTGGCGATCCATTCATCGCTGAAAACACCGCCATGATCGGTGCGCAAAAAATGTGTGATGCGCTCCACCCCGCCGGTCACTTTCAAAAGCTGCGAATATTTTTCCCAGGACCAATGCCAATCGAATCCATATTCTTCGAAAATCTTGTTGAAGGCCTGGCGATGCACCTCTTCGGTTTCCGCCAAGGTGCCATCCACATCAAAAATTAGAGCTGCTAAAGGCATACGCGCCTATTGCGTTGTCGGTGATTGAGGAACGCCTGACCACAGAACCCGGCGCGCAAGAGAATGCCCGAGCGTTGGCCCGCGGTGCCAGCCGGTTGGCGGGGGCATAGCTACAGAACGCTTGCGGAATTTTCCCTGAAAAACAATCGCCGTGCTGATGTGAGGGGCCTGTACGGACGCGGCAAATTCATCATTATCGAAATCAAAACCAGAGCCGTTTATTTCCATGCCGATCAAAAATGGCCGGAGTATTTGGATTTTTGCGACGTCTTTTATTTTGCCGTTCCCTAAAATTTCCCCACCAATATATTGCCCGACGACCACGGATTGATGGTCGTCGGCCGGTTTGGTGGCACCATCCTTCGGCAGGCGACGGCCCGCCCCACGAACCCCAGACGCCGCAAACCGCTGACGGTACGGTTTGCCCGCACAGCCGCGTTCCGCCTGGGAGTTTTGCTTGACCCGCCGATCAGCGATAGGGGTCTTGGCGGATAAGATATTCCCCCACATACCGGCCCACACCGTCTTCCAAGCCAAGGAAGTCGGCATCGAGGCCAGCCGCCCGTAAACGTTCCATTGGGGCTTCGGTAAAGTATTGATAGCGATCGCGAATGGCGACCGGGGTGTCTATAAATTCGATCCGCGGCTCGACGCCTAAGGCCGCGAACACCGCGTTCGCCAATTCTAAAAACGTGCGAGCCTTGCCGGTGCCCACATTGAACAACCCGGATACCGATGGCGTATCCAATAGCCACACCATGACGGCAACGCAATCATCCACGTGGACAAAATCTCGGGCTTGGTGGCCGTCGTCGATGTCGTCCCGGTGGGACCGAAACAACCGCACTGATCCACCATCGGTGATTTGCGACCACGCATGGTGGACGACGCTTGACTGGGTGCCTTTGTGATATTCGTTCGGCCCGTAAACGTTGAAAAATTTCAATCCCACCGATTGGGTGGGGGCGTTTACACCGCTTTCCAGCAACCGGGCGATCCGGCGATCCAATAAATGCTTGGACCATGCATAGGGATTTAGCGGTCGCATTTTTGCCAGGGCAGCGACGCTGGAATCATCATCGTAACCGTTGGCCCCGTCTCCATATGTCGCTGCGGATGACGCGTAAACCAGACGCACATTATGGGCGGCGCACCATTCCCACAAGGCCAAGGTGAAGCCGAAATTATTTTCTATGACCAGTTGAGCATCTGTGGCAGTGGTATCGGAAATTGCCCCCATATGAAAAATCATGTCGACCGCTTCGGTGTTTGCTTCGAGAAAGTCAAAAAGCTGATCAGGTTTGATCAAATCGGCCAAATTGCGCCGGGCAAGATTGCGCCAACGGTCATCGCTGCCCAATCGGTCACAAACCAAAATTTCTGTTTCTCCCCGGTCTTCCAATGCGGCCACAAGGTTCGATCCGATAAACCCGGCGCCGCCGGTGACAACAATCATTCCCCGGCCTGGCGTTTCAGTTCGCCAATTCGTGACACCAACCCGGAGGAGCTTTCCCCCGGTGCCAGCTCCGCCAAAACGATGCGACCGCCATAGGATTCCACGAACGCACCGCCCACCACTTGGGCCACCGTGTAGTCGGCCCCTTTGACCAAGGCATCGGGGCGGATGGCTTCGATCAAGCGCATGGGAGTTTCTTCTGCAAACGGGATGACCATGTCAACGGCGCCCATCGATGCCAACACGGCAGCCCGAGCGTTTTCGTTTTGAATGGGACGCCCTTCGCCCTTTAAGCCCCGCACTGAGGCATCGGTGTTTAGGCCCACCACCAACCGGTCGGCGGCGGCCCGGGCTTGGGTCAACAGAGACACATGGCCGGGATGGACCAGATCGAAGCATCCATTCGTGAAGGCCACGGATTGGCCCTGGTCCCGCCAATATTGGATGCGGCCCAAGGCCGGGTCCAAGGTGGTGATTTTCACATCCGTGCCGGACAATGCCGCCAGGACTTCGCTGGCGTGGGGCGTTGCCGTGCCCACCTTGCTGACCACCACCCCCGCCGCCGCATTGGCCAGCTGTGCTGCGTCCACAAGATCGGCACCGACTGCCAGGGCCGCGGCCAAAGCAGCGGCAACCGTATCCCCAGCCCCTGACACATCAATGGCGTCCCGGGCTAAGGTGCCAATGTGTACGGCCGCCCCCAGTCCCGAAATGATCGACAAACCATCCTGACCACGGGTGACCACCATTGCACCGATCGACGCAGACTTCATGACCGCCAGAGCTGCCGATTCAATTTCGGCGTTCGAGCCCACAGGACTTCCGGTGGCGATTGCCAATTCACTGGCGTTGGGGGTTAAAACCGTGGCCCCGCGATACATCGAAAAATCAGCACCCTTAGGGTCGGCGATCACCGGCTTACCGATCGCAGCAGCCCATTCGACCACTTGCGCCCACAACGCCCTGCCAACAACGCCCTTGGCGTAATCCGACACCATCACCGCATGGGCCTCACCGATCACGGCTTTAATACCCGACAGGGTTGCCCGCACGGTGGTTTCAGCCAGTTCGGTTCTTGATTCACGATCGGTGCGGGCGATTTGGCGGCCATCGCCAAAGATCCGGGTTTTTTCAGTGGTGGCTCGGCCGGGCTCGGTGACAAACCGGGCCGTCACCCGGTTGGCGTCAAACATCATCGCCTTTAGGCGGCTGGCAGGTTCATCGTCGCCCACCACGCCGATCAAATCCGCCCGCGCGCCCAACGAGGCAATATTGCAGGCAACATTGGCGGCGCCGCCGGCCATGGCATCTTCCCGTTCGATGCGCACCACGGGATTGGAATCATCGGGGGAAATGCGCTCGATCCGGCCGGTGATAAAACGGTCGAGCATCACGTCCCCCACCACAAGCATCCGGATCCCCGAAAGCGAGGCAAGAATGGCGGAAAGGTTCGAGAAGTCAGGCATGAGTGTCTAAATCAGCCCCAGTTGGGTTTCCAGGCCGGCGCAAAGTATATGCCCCAGTGTGATATGCATTTCCTGGATACGGGCAGTATCGGTGCTGGGCACCAGGATCAATGGATCAGCCAGGCCGACCAGCTTGCCGCCACTGGCGCCGGAAAACGCAGCGGCCGTCATGCCCATGTTTTTCGCCGCTTCCAGGGCAGCCACCACATTGTTGCTGTTGCCCGAAGTGGAAATGCCCAACGCCACATCCTCGGGTTTTCCCAAGGCCCGTACTTGGCGCGCGAACACGTATTCATAGCCGTAATCGTTACCAGCCGCGGTCAAAATGGAGGTATCGGAGGACAAAGCCACGGCGGCCACGGGTACCCGGTCTTTGGCATACCGCACCACCAGTTCGGCGGCCAAATGCTGGGCGTCAGCGGCACTGCCCCCGTTTCCGAAAAACATTAGCTTGCCGCCGCCCGAGACTGCAGTGGCGCACAGGCCAACAAGTTCGGCCATTGGCGTTGCCACTTGGTCGGGGGTGGCCTGGGCCACCGCGACATGGGCGTCAAACGCCGCCCGCAAGAATTCTTCCACATCCACCCTGAATCCCTATCAGGTTTGGCAGCCCAGGGGCACTACCGCCTGGATGTCTTGCTTGTTGGCCAAGGCCTGCAATGTCGGAATGTCTAACGAATCGTAATGGGAGTGGGACAGCACAATCACGTCAATGGGTGGCAGGTTTTGAAGGGTGATCCCCGGTGGGACGTAGCGCATCGGCCCACCGAAGGTAAAAGGCGATGCCCGGTCTGTCAAAAACGGGTCGGTCAAAATGGTCACCCCGTCCAGGCGGATCAGAAACGTCGCGTGGCCCAACCAGGTCAAGCTATCGGCCCCATCCATGGCCGCCAGATCAGCCAACGCTTGTGCTTCCGGCTTCACATGGCCCGGAGGCGGCACCGGTGGGTCTGTGGCCCCAAACCGCGCCATGCTGAACCGCAAATACACGGTCCACGCCACGTCGCGATTGAACGCGCCGAGCAGATTCTGAAATCCGTCCGCCGTATGCCAGGGCTTGGTAAGATCACCGTCGTCGGCAGCCGTGGTCCCCACAGCGATCCAAGCCACAAGCAGCGCCGCCAGCCCCAAGACCAGTCGCCGCGTCATGCCATGAAGCGCGCCAGCGCCAGCACCGCCACCAGGCCAAAGGTCAGCAGACCGGTGATCCCATAAACGTACACCGCCCGGGATATATCTGCCGGCCCGGCGTCACGGCGGCTACCAGAGCCCATGGCTCCCACGGCTAAGCCCAGTGCCCCGACCAGGGCCGCCACAGACCATCCCAGGGTGGGGGAAATGTGTTTGCCTCGATCGGCCTTCATGACCCGCAGCGCCCGGGCGGGGGCGGCGCCGGGGGAGAAAATTGACGCGGCGGCGATCATCAACCCCGCCAAAACGGCGGGCAACAAAACCACGACGCCGCTTAGGCGCGTCGCCACCATGCCAAAGGCTTCGAATCGGCGATCTTTTTCGGGCATCAAGATTCCGGCAATACGGATGGCGCGGTAGGCGAACAGCCCAGGCAGCCCTAACAGCACGAACCAGAACACTGCCCCCACAAGTCCGTCGCCCAGGCGTTCCCCCACATAGGCCACCGTGTTGCGCACAAGTGCGGCGGCGTCGAGTTTGGTGGCGCGCGGCCCCAAAACCACCACGGCTTGGGTGCGGGCGGGCCCAAGGCCATCGTGGATCAAAGCGGTGCCCACCCTGCGGGCTTCGTCGATGGGCCGACGTTGAACGATCAAACCAGCCATCACTCCAACCATGATCACCCAGCCAAAGGGCGCCACCCGCGCTAAAACTGCAAACCCCCAGCCCGCCCCCCAGGCACCCCCGACCAAAATCACCACGACGATGGTGCCGCGAAACAGGCGCTTGGCGACGCTGCGATCGGCGCGATTCAGGCGGCTTTCCAGAAATCCGGTGGCGGCGATCAACCACTGGGTCGGGTCCAGATTGCCCCACTGGCGTCCTCCCCCCGGCATCACCAGATCAAGAACCATGGCCGCCAGCAATAGCAACAAGGGATCCGGGGCGACAGACAGGCTCTGAAAACTGACTTGCAGGCCATCCATGCGGACACTGTATCCCACGAGAGAGCAGATCGTGACATGCTTGGTCGGGAAAAAAATTCTGAAACCCGCTATATTTCCCCCGCCCAGTAGGCACGGATGAATACATGAACCGCACAGTTGTCATCAGCCTTCTGGCTCTGGTCTTGGTGTTTGCCGCCGCCATCTATGGCGGGATTGTCACCGGCCAGTTTGGTTCGGAAAAGGCCCAGATCGCCGTCGGCAACACCACCACGCTTATCGGCGGCGATTTCATGCTGGTTGACCAGAGCAATGCGTCGGTCACCCAAGACGCCCTGTTGGGGCATTATTCGTTGGTAACATTCGGCTACACGTTTTGCCCCGATATTTGCCCGGTGGTACAGCAGACGATCGCCGCAGCCCTGGACAATCTTGGCCGCCAAGCCGACGACGTTGTGCCCTATCTGATCACCATCGATCCCGCCCGCGACACGGTGGAAGTCATGGCGGAATACAGCAAAAATTTTCACCCCAGATTGGTGGCCCTGACCGGCACTCCGGAACAGATCGCCCAGGCAGCATCGGTGTTTCGGATTTTCTATGGCCGGGTCAGCGAGCCAGAGGAAACCGACTATTATTTGATGGAGCATTCATCGGTGATTTACGTCATGGACCCCGACGGCAAATACATCGCCCATTTCACCCACGCCACGCCTATGGAAGAAATGGTCCGGCGGTTGCGGGATATTCTATAAGGCTGAAAAGGCGTGGACGGCCGGGTCAAGCTCGGCCATCCAGACTGGGGTGGGGTGATCGCGAAAAAATCTCCATTTCGTCACCCCCGGACTTGATCCGGGGGTCCATCTTGCGATGGAAATCCGCCTCGTCCTTCGACAAGCTGAGGAACGTTTATGTATCTAGATTCGCAACTTCCAGAGCGTGTTCGGTGATGAATTCCCGGCGCGGTTCCACTTCATCCCCCATCAACGTAGTGAACACTTCGTCGGCTTCGTCGGCGTGGGCGACCTTGACCTGCAACAACGACCGAGCATCAGGGTCCAGGGTGGTTTCCCACAATTGGTCGGCGTTCATTTCCCCCAGTCCCTTGTACCGCTGGATGGAAAGCCCCTTGCGACCCACGGCAAACACCGTATCCAACAACTGCGTGGGGGACGAAATCGACGTTGTTTCCGCTTTGCGCCGAAGCGTAGCCGCCATCAGATACGTGGCTTGCAGTTCCACCGCTTGTTCATCCAGTTTGCGGGCTTCCGCCGACCCAATCAGACGGCCGTCGATCACTTCCACTTCTTTCACGCCGCGCACGGTGCGGGAGAATTTCAGCCCGCCATCCGGGGTCGGCTCCCCCCGCCAGCCACGTTCGGTTTCCGGCGCCAATTGATCCAGTCGTTTGGCCACATAGTCCGCCGCTCCCTTGGCCTGTTCGGGGTTGGACAGGGCTTCTGGGTTCAGGGCACCGGCGATGGCGGTCTGTTCCACCACTACCGTTGAATACCGTTGGGCCACCCCTTGGAGCAATTTGCGGACAATGCGGGCGTGTTCCACCAGTTCCGCCAGGTCCGCCCCGGAATGCTCGGTGCCTCCATGAACGGACAACACCGCTTCTTCCAAGCCAGTCTTGATGAGGAAATTTTCCAAGGCCCGTTCGTCCTTCAAATAGACCTCGGACTTGCCACGGGTGGCCTTATACAACGGGGACTGGGCTATATAGATGTAGCCCGCTTCGATCAACGGTCGCATCTGGCGAAAGAAAAATGTCAGCAACAAAGTACGGATATGTGCCCCATCCACATCGGCATCGGTGGCGATAATGATGCGGTGATATCGGGCCTTTTCGATGTCGAATTCCGGGCCAATCCCGGTACCCAACGCAGTGATCAGCGTGCCGATTTCCACCGAGCTGAGCATTTTATCGAACCGCGCCCGCTCCACATTCAGGATCTTACCCTTCAAAGGCAGCACCGCCTGGATGCGCCGATCGCGGCCCTGTTTCGCGGTGCCACCGGCGGAATCACCCTCCACCAGGATGACTTCGGACTTGGCCGGGTCCCGTTCCTGGCAGTCCGCCAATTTGCCGGGCAGATTGGATACATCCAATGCGCTTTTGCGCCGGGTGAGCTCCCGCGCCTTGCGCGCTGCTTCCCGCGCCGCCGCCGCTTCGGAAACCTTTGCCACCACCGCCCTAGCTTCGGCCGGATGCTTCTCAAACCATTCCCCCAAGTGGTCCGCCACAACGCTTTCCACCACCGGCCGCACTTCGGACGACACCAGCTTTTCTTTGGTTTGGCTGGAAAATTTTGGGTCGGGCAATTTGACGGAAAGCACGCAGGTCAGACCTTCCCGGGCGTCGTCTCCGGTCAGATGGACCTTGTCTTTTTTGGCCATGCCCTTTTCGGTAACATAATTATTCACCGTGCGGGTCAGTGCCGCGCGCAAGCCCGCCAAGTGAGTACCGCCATCGGATTGGGGGATGTTGTTGGTGAAGCACAAAACATTTTCGTGGTAGCTGTCGTTCCATTGCAGAGCCAATTCGACCTCTGCCATATCCTTTTTACCGCGGATGGTGATCGGCGGCTGGTGCACCGGGGTTTTTTTACGATCCAGGTACAGCACAAATTCTTCGATGCCGCCTTCGTAGTGATAGTGCTCGCGCACCGGATCGACGCCCCGGACATCTTCCAAGATCACTTCCAGGCCGGAATTCAGAAACGCCAGTTCCCGCAGACGGTGTTCCAAAGTTGCGCGATCGTATTCGACGTTCGTGAAGGTTTTGTCGGATGCCAAAAACCGAACTTCGGTCCCCGTGCGATCCCCCGCATCGCCGACGATTTTCAGCCGGCCTTCAGGGGTGCCATCGGCAAAATTCATCCAGTGTTCTTTACCGCCACGGAAAATTCGCAGCTCTAATGACTTGGACAAGGCATTGACCACAGACACCCCAACCCCATGGAGCCCACCGGAAACTTTGTAGGAATTCTGGTCGAATTTTCCCCCGGCATGGAGCTGGGTCATGATGACTTCGGCAGCCGAGACACCTTCTTCTTCGTGGATTCCCGTAGGGATGCCGCGCCCATTGTCACGCACAGTGACGGTGCCATCTGCATTCAAAATGATTTCGACTTTGTCGCAGAACCCGGCCAAGGCTTCGTCCACCGCGTTGTCGACCACTTCATAAATCATTTGATGCAGGCCGGAGCCGTCATCGGTGTCACCGATGTACATGCCCGGGCGTTTGCGCACGGCGTCCAGGCCCCTCAGGACCTTGATGGAATCCGCGCCGTAGTCTTCCACCTCGGGGTCAATGTTGGGTTGGACGCTTTCGCTCATGTGATTTTGCCTGCGGCGACTTTCAAAAATTGCGCCCGGTCTTCCAGGCCCCGGAACATTTTGACATCGGTTCCAGTGGCCCAAATTTGGGCGCCGAGCCCCAAGACCAGGTCGAACAAAACATCCCGGCGATCTTCATCCAAGTGCGCCCCCACTTCGTCCAGCAGCACTACCGGAGCGTGGCCGGTGGTGGTGGCCAACAGCCGCACATCGGCCAGCACAATGGCTATCAAAATCGCCTTTTGCTCGCCCGTGGAACATTGATACGCCGGCATGTCGCGGGCGGTCTGCCAAACTGCCAAATCGCTGCGATGAGGCCCGGTTGCAGCCCCACCGGTCAGGGCGTCTTGGTCACGGCCGCGTTCCAACGCTTCACGGAAATTGCTTTCGGCTGCCAAGGCAGGTTGGCCTTCTAACCAGACTTCCACGTCGCCCTGGACGGCTAGGTGGGCACCGGGATTGACTTCGCCGCCATCGGCCATTGCCGCCGAAAGCCTGGACACCACATCGCGGCGCGCAGCGCCAATCGCAACACCCAATTCGGCGATGGTTTCTTCCAGGGCGCCAAGCCAGACACGATCCCCACGGCCTTCGCGCAACAACACCGATCGTTGGCGCAACGTGCGGTCATAGGCCGAAATCCGCGCCGCGTGGTTGGTATCGTAACCGCCGGTGATCTGGTCCAAGAACCGCCGCCGATGGCTAGCGCCCTCCACAAACAATCGGTCCATTTGCGGGGTTAACCAGCGCACCGCCACGATTTCTGCCAGGGCCGCTGGACCCCGGGCCGATTGGCCGTCAATGCGCACGACACGTCGTTCTGTGGGGCGCCCTGCTGATGGCTCCAGGCCACCTTCGTCTGGCTGAGACGCTTCGACCCCCGTGCCGATACGGGTGGTGTCAGCGCCCCTGGTGAGTTCCACCGCCACGGCCCACTTGGCAGAGGCGTCACCCGCCGATTCGGTCCGGGCAAAATCCGCCAGTTTTGCCCGGCGCAGGCCGCGTCCGGGGGCCAGCAACGATATGGCTTCCAGGACATTAGTTTTGCCAGCACCATTGGGCCCCGTGAGAACCACAGATTGGACAGGCACGTCCAATGTCAGGCTCTGATAGTTGCGAAATTCGGTCAGCCGCAGCCGAGTCACAGCGGAATCAGCAGCAGCGTCGTTTAGGTCCGCTGGAGCGGCAGAGGGTGCCAAGGCAGGGCCAGTTACACCCGCATGGGCATCAAAACGTACAACGCGCCGTCATCATCCCCGTCGCGAACGATGGTGGGGGAAACAGCGTCGTCCAGCAGAAACTGGGTGTTTTCGCCTTCGCATTCGTTCAGGATGTCGATCAAAAATTTTGAATTAAACCCGACCTCCAGGGACTCAGCGTCGTAATCCACCGGTAATTCTTCGGTGGCGCTCGCGTTTTCCACCGAACTCGCCGATAGCACCGCTTTTGCCTTTTCCACCGCGATTTTTACGGCCCGGGATTTTTCCGTGGTAACCGTGGTGACCCGGTCAATGGCTTGGATCAAATCCTTGGTGGTCACCGACAATCTTTTGTCGTTGCCTTCGGGAATCACTCGCTGGTAATCGGGGAAAGTGCCGTCGATCAGCTTTGACGACAGCACGGTTTCGCCGAATTCGATGCGAATCTTGTCATCACTGAGGGATGCCGAGACGGGGCCGTCCAAATCTTCGATCAGGCGGTACAGCTCGTTCACAACCTTGCGCGGCACGATGACCCCGGGGATCCCAGCCGCACCATCGGGCAGGGGCATATCCACCTGGGCCAGGCGATGGCCGTCCGTGGCCACAGCCCGCAACACCGCAACACCATCAACATCCGCAGTGTGCAAGTAAATCCCGTTCAAATAATACCGAGTTTCTTCAGTGGAAACGGCAAATCGGGTTTTCTGAATCAGTCGGCGCAGGGCCTGCGCATCGATGTCGAATCGCGATGGCAGGTCGCCTTCATCGGTGATGGGAAAATCTTGGCGGTCCAAGCACGGCAAATGAAATTGCGACCGCCCGGCCCGCACCAACAGCCGCCCATCGGGTTCTTCCACCATTTCGACCTGTGCCCCGTCAGGCAGCTTGCGGACGATGTCGTACAAGGTTTGCGCAGGCGCAGTGGTTGCGCCGTCCTGGCCCACATCTGCCGCCACACTTTCCACGATCGACATATCCAAATCCGTGGCGGTCAGGCTGATTTTGCCACCGGCGGCTTCGATCAAAACGTTGGAAAGGATGGGAATGGTGTTTCGACGCTCCACCACACTTTGCACGTGGCCCAGGGATTTAAGGAGACTTGCGCGTTCTATTTCGAATTTCATGCGGTGGACATTGCTGTTTTAAGAGCCGTTGTTGGTGCGCTTTGGGCCATTGAATTTGCAGGCGTTTGACCCGGGTTTAGGTTGCCAAAATTGGCCAGAAATTCAGTCCAGCAACTATAGCAGAATTGGAGCCAAACCGCATGGTTTTTCGGGCCTGGGGCGGCCCAAAAACTATCAGCAAAATCAATGGGTTGTTTGCTTGATGACGAGGCCGCAACCCCCTCGCGAGAAAGACCTAATTCGGCGCTAGCCTTCCAGCATCCGGCGCAGCAGATCGACGTCTTCGGCAAGGGCCGCATCCATCTGGCTGAGTTCCTCCACACGGCGCACCGCATGCATCACCGTGGTGTGGTCCCGACCGCCGAATTTTCGGCCGATTTCTGGCAAAGATCGCGCCGTCAGTTGCTTGCACAGATACATGGCCACCTGGCGCGGTCGTGCCACCGCGCGGGCCCGGCGCGGCGAATGCATGTCCGCCATGCGGATGTTGAAATGTTCCGCCACCCGGCGCTGGATATCTTCAATGGTCACCCGGCGATCATTGGCGCGCAACAAGTCGCGCAACACTTCTTGAGTGGATTCCAAGGTGATCGGCCGGCCCACCAAGTTAGAATACGCCAGCACCCGGTTCAGGCCGCCCTCTAATTCCCGCACATTCGAGGTGATCCGGTGGGCCAAGAATTCCAGCACCTGTTGCGGGACTTCGGCCCCCGCCTGGTCCGCCTTGCTGTGCAGAATGCCCAGGCGCAATTCGTAATCCGTGGCATGAATATCCGCCACCAAGCCCCACCCCAGGCGCGAGCGCAGGCGTTCTTCCATGTTGTCCAGGTCCGAGGGCGAGCGGTCACCGGAAATCACGATCTGACGGTTCTGGTCGATCAACGCATTGAAGGTGTGGAAGAATTCTTCCTGGGTGGAGTCCTTGCCGGCAATGAATTGCACGTCATCGATCATTAAAACGTCCACGGACCGAAATTTGTCCTTGAAAGCCATGACGTTCTTGAACCGCAAGGCCTTGATGAATTCGTACATGAAGCGTTCGGCGCTGAGATAAACCACTCGGCGGGCCGGGAACCGCGCCCGGATGTGGGCGGCAATGGCATGCATCAAATGGGTTTTACCCAGGCCCACCCCACCGGCCAAATACAGCGGATTAAAAGCCACGGCTTTGGCTTCGGCGGCGCGGCGGGCGGCGGCATAGGCCAACTCGTTTGGTTTGCCGACCACGAACTGGTCGAATTGGAACCGCGTATCCAACGCCCCTTCGTTGGTGCCGCCAGAGGCCACGATGTTCGGGGCCGCCAAGCCGCCATCCGCAGGCTGGCTATTTTCAGAGGTTTGCGCCGGGATCTGGGCCAAAGAAACGGCAACTTCGATGGAATCAAAATGCGGATCTTGCTCCTGCCACAAGGTACGAATGCGATCCGCGTAATTTTTCACTACCCAGTCCCGCATAAACCTGGTTGGCGCCGCCATGGCCACTTTGCGGTCATCAATGCTTTGCAGAGTCAATAGTTTCAGCCAACTGTTGAACGCCGCTTCCCCAACTTCGGTGCGCAGCCTGCCGCGCACTCGTTCCCACTGGGCGGCTTGATCGGGTGTGAGCGCGGCGGCGTCGGAGGGGGTGCCATCGATAGTCATTTGACCCTCCACGGCAATCCGGCAGCGTTCCAGCCCTCGGCGTCAGCCCCACCCAACAGATTGTAACATTGGGTGAAGCCTTGGGCCGCCATGGCCGTTGCTGCCGCCGCCGACCGCGCCCCGGATCGACAAATGAAAATCACAACATCGTCTTTTGCCGGAACAGCGTCCGTCACCTGGGTCGCAAAGTTGGGATTTGGCCCGGTCTGGGTTTCCAATTCAATCAGCACGGTGGTTTTGGAAAGGGACGACAAATCCGGAATCCCCATTTGGCTCCATTCCCCATCGGAGCGAACGTCGATCAAAATCGCATCTGGGTTTTCGCCTAACTCGTCCCACGCGGCTTGGGCAGTGACATCCCCAGCAAAAGCATTTCCAAGCGTCGGTGTTGACTGAATTGTGGAACCGTCAGACATGCATTTTGCTTTTTTATCCCACCCTGATTGGACCGCTTTTTGAGCCCAAAGCGCAGCCCCTGGTTGGGTCCCTGATTGGTTCGGCAAAATCGAAACAAGTCTTCCGACGCGTTCGATATTGGCTCCCCCGAACCGTCCGAGCTGCCCACAGCCCCGACTTTCACATTTCTATTTGATTCGAAGCCCAATAGCAACGCACGGACGTCGATTCATTGAAAAATTTTCGAGAACTAGAATATTGACAGTAAAAAAAATAATAATACGGTATAGCGTCTAAATTAAACGCTAATCACTGTCACCTATACTGTTTAAAACTCAGTGCCCTGGACGAGCAGTAAGGGTACGGAACCCGACCCCAAGCCGCAAGGGACCGAAAAGCGAACACATCAAAAGTGATTGCGAGATGGCTCAAGAATTTTGGACTGTTGCAAGCCGGGCACGCTTTGGCCCGGGATACGAAACGATTTTAGCCGACGATTTTCTTATGCAACGTTGGTCGCAAAAAATGCCCCGAGGAAACGTTAGGCTTCCATCGCCTTGATGGAGCTGGCCAGACGCGAAATTTTCCGCGACGCCGTGTTGCGATGCAAAAGATTTTGGCCCGCGCCGCGTGCGATTTCTGGCTGCGCAGCGCGCAATGCTTCCTGGGCTGCCGCCTTGTCGCCGCTGGCTATGGCCTCGTCGACCCGGCGCAAAGCGCCGCGCATGCGGGTGCGGCGGGCTCGGCTGATATCTGCGCGTCTGGCGTTACGCCGTATGCGCGTTTTTGCTGACTTGTGATAGGCCATGAATACTCGTGAGTTCTAACGAAAAGTGCGACCGAGGGTGTATATCTGCGGCCTTCGAGGCCGTCAAGACAGCCATTTTTTCGGAGCTTCAGGCCCGCCCCGTCACGGGGCCGGTGAAAGTACCGGCGCGATGGTGAACATGACAACTGTCGGTCCGGTTACTTGGGTGAATACAAGCCGCAAAACTTCACCTTCTCTTTCGAACCGGTCGTTGGCTACCCGTGCCCATCCCAACTGGGGCAGGGTTTCCCCATAGAACGCCAAGATAGCCTGGGTGGTGAGTATGCCCGCCGCTGTTACCTCGATGATGCGGCCACCGGGATTATCAAAGACAAGGGCGGAATTCAGGTGTTCCTCCAGGCCAGGCATCAGGGGTAGATCCGCGACGGTCGTGAAAAACGCGTCCTGGGCCGCGGCCTGAGCCAAAGGCCCGCCGCACACGGCAACCATCGTGGCCACAGCCAGCCCCCGAACACTGTTTTTGACGCCAAAGACCATGGGCGAGAGGGTACACCGTCACCGTTGGCGGGTGGGACAATAATAGGTGGACCGACCCGATTGGGTGATGTGCCGCACCCGGCAGGTGCTGTTGGGATCGCAATGCGGGCAGGCCTCGCCTTGCCGCCCATAGACCGCGAACTGGTGCTGAAAATAGCCAAGATCCCCGGTGGCCTGGACATAGTCTTTTAGGCTGGAGCCCCCCGCCGCGATGGCGTCATTGAGGGTGGCGACAATGGCGGCTACCAGGCGTTCGGCCCGCACCGGCCCAACGGAACCGGCTTTACGGCGGGGGGATATGCCCGCCCGGTATAGGGCCTCGGACGCATAAATGTTGCCGATGCCTGCGACGATTTTTTGATCCAACAACGCGGCTTTTATGGTGGACCCCCGGCCCGCCAACGCCGCCGCCAACACTGGGCCATTGAACGCATTGGATAAGGGTTCTGGCCCCATGGCCCCCAGCAACGGATGGTGGGGCGCTTCGTCAAGTGTGGTTAAATCCATCAGTCCGAACCGCCGGGGGTCTCGAAACGTGACCCAAACTCCCGATGTGAAGGCTAGTCGCACATGGTCATGCTTTTCCGGTGGCTGTAACGTCCCCGACCCCAATATCATCTGCCCTGACATGCCCAAGTGACACAGCAACACCAAGCCATTGTCGAAATTCCACAACATATACTTTCCCCGGCGTGTCATGGTTGCCAATCGCCGCCCACCCAAGCGTTCGGCGAACCCAGCCGGAATGGGGATGCGCAGATCCGTGCGCCGGACCAATACATGGTCAATTGTTTTGCCAACTAGCTTGGAAGCCAAGCCAGCGCGCACGGTTTCGACCTCTGGCAACTCTGGCATGGGCCCTCCTTTATGGAATCGTAGCGTGATCAGGAGGTGTGGGCTATGGTCAAAGCCATGAACAGCACTGGGTCAAGCGATCCGGGGGCCGGTTCCGGTACCACATTTTTTGGCGACCGCACGGTGCCCCTGGGCGGAAAACAGGGAATGGTTCGCGACGTTTTCCGCAGCGTCGCCGGTCGCTATGACCTGATGAACGATTTAATGAGCGGCGGCATTCATCGTTTATGGAAAACCCAGATGGTGAATTGGCTGAACCCCCAGGGGCCAATGGACATCGTCGACGTGGCCGGGGGCACCGGCGACATAGCCTTTCGCATGTGGAAACGCCTGAACAATGGCAGTTCCCGCGGCGATCAGACCAGCACCATTACCGTATGCGATCTGACCGAAGACATGGTCCGGGTGGGCCGCGACCGAGCCTTTGATCACGGCATCATCGGTGGGATCGATTGGGTCACCGGCGACGCCCAGTCCCTGCCCTTGGCCGACGAAAGCCAAGACGCCTATACGATCGCTTTTGGTATTCGCAACGTCACCGATTTGGACGCCGCGTTGGTGGAAGCCCGCAGGGTCTTGCGGTGGGGCGGGCGGTTTCTTTGCTTGGAATTCAGCAGCCCCGTGGTACCGGGTTTGGACATGGCTTACCGGGCGTATTCCGCCACTTTGCCGTGGTTGGGCCAGGCGGTCACCGGCGACGGCGAAGCATACCGATATCTGATTGAAAGCATTGCCAAGTTCCCATCCCGGGATGCCTTTTCCCGGCGCATCGAAGCCGCTGGTTTCGGTACCGTGTCCGGCAGACCCTTGTCCGGCGGAATCACTGCCCTGCATTCGGCCTGGCGCACCTGATGGTCACCCGTTCCATCCGCAATTTTACCCGGGCGATCACCATTGCCCGCACCCTGACCCGCCATGGAGCCGGGGATGTTCTGGACCAATTAGGGGTGCTGAAAGCGGTGCGCACCGTCCTTTGCCTGGGAGTGGGTCCGCCGCGAAAAGGGGCCCCAGATCGCCTTGGCTTGCAATTGTCGGCAGCGGCCCAGGAATTGGGCCCAGCCTTCATTAAATTCGGTCAATCGTTATCCACCCGTCCCGATGTCGTGGGCAAGGAAATCGCCGCCGATTTGGCGGAACTACGGGACCGGCTGGAGCCGTTTTCCGGGGCCACCGCCCGTCAGATCATCAGTGAACAGTTGGGCCGCGACGTGGACGAAATTTTTGCCGATTTTGACGATCAGCCGGTGGCCGCAGCGTCGATTGCCCAGGTGCATTTCGCTGGGTTGGCGGACGGCAGCCACATGGCCGTCAAAGTCTTGCGCCCGGGGATCGAAGAAAAATTTGCCCGAGATATCGATTTCTTTTTGTGGGGGGCGGAATGGTTGGAATCCCTGTACCCACCCATGCGGCGACTGGCCCCGGTGCAGGTGGTGAAAACGTTTCGCAAATCGGCGGCAACCGAAATGGATTTGCGTTTGGAGGCCGCGGCTGCCAGCGAGTTAGCGGAGAATTTCGAACGCGATACCACGTTCCAGGTCCCCAATGTGGATTGGAGCCGCACCCAGCGCCGGGTGCTGACCACCGATCGCATTGGTGGCATTCCCATCGCCGACCAGTCAGCCCTGACCAGCGCCGGGCGCAATCTGCAACAAATCGCCCGCAATTTGATTTTGGGATTCTTAAAACAGGCGTTCCGAGACGGGTTTTTCCACGCGGATTTGCACCAGGGTAATTTGTTCGTGGACGATCATGACAACATCGTCGCAGTGGATTTTGGCATCATGGGCCGGTTGGACCGGCGCACCCGGCTTTATGTGGCGGAAATGCTGTTGGCGTTTTTAGTCGGCGATTACCGCCGGGCGGCCGAGGTTCATTTCGAAGCGGGATATGTGCCCCGGGATCAATCGGTGGATTCCTTTGCCCAGGCGTGCCGGTCCATCGCCGAGCCGATCTTTGACCGGCCTCCGGCCGAAGTCTCCATGGCTAAGCTGTTCACCCAGCTTTTTTCCATCACCGAGTCCTTCAACATGCGCACTCAACCGCAATTGTTGCTGTTGCAGAAAACCATGGTGGTGGTCGAGGGCATTTGCCGGGATTTGGCCCCCGATGCGGATCAGTGGGCCATTGCCCGGGAATTCTTGGACGAATGGGTGCCGGAAAATCTGGGCCCCATGGCCAAAGCCAAAGAGGCCATCACCGAGGTGGCCGACGCCGCCCGCAAACTTCCAGGGTTGGTGGAAAAAGCCGAATTGGCTGCCCTGGCGCTTGCCCCCAAAGGCCTGTTTCCCGAAAACGATGGGGATGCGGCGCAAGTGTTTGGTCACCGGGAAAGCGCTCGGCGCATGTCCACCAACAAAATCCTGTATGGGGTGATTTTAGTGTTGGTGATCGTGGTGGTGACCCAACTGTTCTGACCCGCCCCCCGTGGCATCGACCTGGCGTCCTTGCCCACCGGCCTCTGACCCCATATATTAATTCACACAGTTTTGTCGTGAATCTTGCTCAGCAGCACTGCAAAAGGCCTTGATGTGACTAAAAGCGCGATGGATGGGCGTCGGGTCCTATTGATTATTCCAGGCGGCATCGCCGCCTATAAATGTCTGGAATTGATCCGTCTGCTGCGCGCAAAGAGCGTGGAAGTCCCGGCGGTGCTGACCAAGGGCGGCACGCAGTTCGTGACGCCGTTGTCAGTTTCGGCCCTGTCCGGGGCCAACGTCTACACCGATTTGCATTCGCTAGTTGACGAAGCGGAAATGGGCCACATCCGCCTGTCCAGAGATTGCGACTTGATCGTTGTGGCCCCGGCCACCGCTGACATCCTGGCGAAAATGGCGTCGGGACTGGCCGGGGATTTGGCCACCGCCGTCCTGCTGGCCGCGGACAAGCCGGTTTTGGCGGCACCGGCCATGAACGTGAAAATGTGGGAGCACCCTGCAACCCAGCGCAATATCGCCCAACTTCGCGACGACGGCATTCGCTTCGTCGGCCCCGCCACCGGGACCTTGGCAGATGGCGAGACTGGCCCGGGGCGCTTGGCCGATTTGGCCGATTTGATGACGACGATTGAAGGTCTATTAGCCGATGCCCCCATGGTCGATCGCCCAGCCTTGGTGGAAGTGGCGTCGTTGGCTGGGATGACCGCGTTAGTGACATCGGGCCCTACCTTGGAACCCATCGATCCGGTGCGCTTTATCGCCAATGCGTCGTCGGGCAAACAAGGCCACGCCATCGCCGCCGCCTTGGCCCGGGCCGGGGCTCAGACCACATTGATCAGCGGCCCCACCGAACTGCCGGACCCAGACGGGGTGAAGGTGCGCCGGGTGCGCACGGCCCGCGACATGTTGGCTGCAGCACAAGACGCGCTGCCCGCCGATATCGCAGTGTGCGTAGCGGCTGTCGCTGATTGGCGGGTGGCCGAACCGCAAGCCACCAAGATCAAAAAGGGCGGCGCGGCACCGGTACTGGAGCTAGTGGAGAACCCCGATATTTTAGCGATCCTGGCAGCATCAGGCCCCGATAGGCCAGGATTGGTGGTGGGCTTTGCCGCCGAAACCGAATCCGACTCAGATGCCTTGGTGGCCATCGCCAGGGAAAAGCGAATTGCCAAAGCCTGCGACTGGATCATTGCCAATGATGTAACCCCGGGAACCTACACATTCGGCGGCGACCACAATTCTGTCCACCTGGTTACCGAACCCGGGGCAGAATCCTGGGGCCCCTTGGAAAAAGTCCAAGTGGCCGAACGGTTGGTGGCGCACATCGCCGCACACATGACAGCCTTGGCAGGCGCCGCATGACCGGGCCGAGCTTTGTGACCCAGGTTCCACTGGAACGGCTGCCGGGGACCGACGATCTGGCGATGCCTGCCTATGCTTCCGCCGGAGCCGCTGGGCTCGACCTAGTGGCGGCGGTGAACGATCCAATGATCCTGGAGCCATCGGCCCGGGCGCTGATCCCCACCGGAATCAAAATCGCCTTGCCCTCGGGAACTGAAGGCCAGATCCGACCGCGGTCCGGCTTGGCCTGGAAATTTGGGATCACCGTGTTGAACGCCCCGGGTACCATCGATTCCGATTATCGCGGTGAGGTCAGGGTGTTGCTGGCCAACCTGGGCACCGAAGCCTTTACCGTGGAGCGCGGTATGCGCGTGGCCCAACTGGTGATCGCCACGGTCGAGCAAATCGAATGGGTCGAGACCGATGAAATTCCCGACACCCAGCGCGGCGATGGCGCCTTTGGCTCCACCGGCGGCATCACCGATTTGGCCGCCGCAGAGGGGGGCAGCTAGCCATGGGCATGTTCAGGCTATCCAAGAAAATGGTCTATGCGCTGGAAGCCGTGGTGGACATCGCCTACAACGCCGGCGAGCACCCCGCCCAATCCCGCGACATCACCAAACGCCAAGGCATCCCGCAACGGTATTTGGAACAAGTCATGCAACGCTTGGTGCGGGCCGGTGTTCTAAAAGGCGTGCGCGGCCCCCGCGGCGGCTATCGCCTGGCACGCGAAAGGCGGCGCATCACGGTGGGCGAAGTCGCCCGGGTGTTGGAAGACGCTGACGAAGCCCAGGATCCCTTGGCGAGGGAGGACATTTCGGAATTGGCCGATCGGGTCGTGCGGCCCCTGTGGCGCGATTTGGGAGAAACCATCATGAAAGAGCTCGATGCGATCACCATCGAAGACCTGTGCCAAAGTGCCCACGCCAAGGGCGTCGAAAGCCAATCCCGCGAACGCGTCCAATTTGATATCTGAGCAAATCTTTCATGACCAATAAACCTCAAGCCCCGGGGCGCATTTACGGCAGCCTGCTGGAGACCATCGGCGGCACACCCCTGGTACGGCTGCCCCGCTTGTGCGCCCATTTCGGCGTGACTGCCCAGGTGCTTGGAAAACTGGAATTTCTGAACCCTTTAAGCTCGGTGAAGGACCGCATCGGCTTAGCCATGGTAGAGGCCGCCGAGGCCACGGGCAAAATTGGCCCGGACACCGCAATTGTTGAGCCCACGTCGGGCAACACCGGTATCGCGCTGGCATTTGTCTGCGCCGCCAAGGGCTATCGCCTGATCCTGACCATGCCCGAAAGCATGTCCATGGAACGCCGCAAGATGCTGTTGCTGATGGGCGCCGAATTGGTTTTGACCCCGGCCGGCAACGGCATGTCCGGGGCCATTGCCAAAGCCGAAGAGCTGGTTGCGGAGATTGGCGACGCCATCATGCTGCAGCAGTTTGAAAACCCGGCCAACCCGGATGTCCATCGCCGCACCACGGCAGAAGAAATATGGGCCGATACCGATGGTGGTGTGGACGTCGTTATTTCCGGCGTTGGCACAGGTGGCACACTTACCGGTGTCGGGGAATTGCTTAAAACTCGCAACTCATCATTGCAAATGATTGCCGTGGAGCCAGAGGACAGCCCGGTGTTATCCGGCGGAAAACCCGGCCCCCACAAAATTCAGGGCATCGGCGCGGGCTTTGTGCCGGGCAATCTGAACACCGAGGTCATCGACGAGGTCATCACCATCGCTAACCAAACGGCGTTCGAGACCGCGCGCATGGCGGCGCGCATGGAAGGGCTGCCGTGCGGCATTTCCTCGGGTGCGGCGTTGGCGGCGGCGTTCGAAGTCGCCGCCCGGCCGGACATGGCGACCAAGACTATTGTCACCATTCTGCCGTCTATGGCGGAACGGTATTTGTCTACGCCATTGTTCGACGACTTGTAGAAGCAGCGATTTCATGGATTTCACCGAAGACCAGATCGAACGTTACGCCCGCCACATCATCCTGAAAGACGTGGGCGGCGCGGGCCAAGCCAAGCTGTTGGGGGCCCGGGTATTGGTGGTGGGCGCGGGCGGATTAGGATCCCCGGTGATCATGTATCTAGCGGCCGCAGGCGTCGGTACCATCGGCGTCTTTGATGATGACGAGGTCAGCCTTTCCAATCTCCAGCGACAAATTTTACACACTACCGATCGGGTGGGCATGGCCAAGACGGAAAGTGCTGCCAAGGTCACCGCCGCCCTGAACCCCGACGTGAATTTGGTGACCCACCCGTACCGGTTGGACTTCACCAACATCATGGACATTTTGACCGACTACGACATTGTCGCCGACGGCAGCGATAATTTCTCAACCCGGTTCCTGATCAACGACGCCTGCTATTTGGCGGGAAAAACCTTGGTGTCCGCTGCCCTATCCCAATTCGACGGGCAAATCTCCACGTTCAAGTCGCATTTGGGTCCCGAGCATTCTTGCTATCGCTGTATTTACCCCCACGCCCCGCCCCAAGGCATGGTGCCCAGTTGCGCCGAAGCCGGCATTTTGGGGGCCCTGGCCGGAACCGTGGGTTCCCTGCAGGCCGTGGAGGTCATGAAAGAAATATTGGACATCGGTGAAAGCCTGTCCGGGTCGCTGGTGATTTACGACGCCTTGCACGCCGCGTGGCGCAAGGTCAAAGTCCGCCGGGACCCCGCCTGCACCCTGTGCGGCGACCACCCCACTATCACCGATCTATCCGCCTACAAGCCCGCTGCGGCTTAGGCCGTAACGAGGCGAGCCACGCCGGTCGCTACCCCCTCCTCACTCCTCCCCGCCAGCGGGAGAGGAAAACATCTACCTACTCCCCGCTATAAAGAAAGTGAAGGGCTTCGCTTATGTCGTGACACCTTCGATCACCCGGTCGGGGGCGGGGTTGCCGTCGGTGAAGCTTTTGATGTTGATGATGACTTTCTCGCCCATGGCGGTGCGCCCGGCATGGGTGGCGGAGCCCATGTGCGGGGTCAGCACCGCATTCTTCGCGGCCAACAGGCGGGAATTTACATCCGGGGCTCCGGCAAAGACATCCAGGCCCGCGCCGCCGATGGCGCCGGATTCCAGGGCGTCGGCCAGAGCGTTCTCGTCGATAATCTCGCCGCGCGCCGTGTTCACCACCACCGCGTGGGGCTGCAACAACGCCAGCCGTTCGGCGTTCAGTAAATGACGGGTTTCATCGGTCAGCGGGCAGTTCACCGAGACGATGTCCACATGAGCTAGCATTTGGTCCAGGTCGTCCCAATAGGTGGCCTCTAATTCCGCCTCGGTGGCGTCCGGCACCCGATTACGATTGTGATAATGGATAGCCAAGCCAAAGCCCCGGGCCCGGCGGGCAACCGCTTGGCCGATGCGGCCCATGCCGATGATCCCCAATCGCTTGCCGGCGATGCGGTGGCCCAGCATGAGGGTAGGGGCCCATCCCTTCCATTCGCCCGACCGCAACAAGCGTTCACCCTCACCTATGCGGCGCGGCGCGGCCAAAATCAGCGCCATGGTCAGATCGGCGGTGTCTTCGGTCAGCACCCCGGGGGTGTTGGTAACGGTGACCCCCCCGGCCTCTGCTGCCGCCAGATCCACATGATTGATGCCGGTGCCAAAGTTAGCGATCAATTTTAGATTTTCCCCCGCCGCCCCTATCACATGGGCATCAATGGTGTCGGTGACAGTGGGCACCAGCACATGCGCTTGCCCCATGGCATCCACCAGTTCGGTTTGGCTAAATGGGTGATCGTCGGTGTTCAGGCGGGCATCGAACAGCTCCATCATCCGGGTTTCTACCTGATCCGGCAGTTTGCGCGTGACCACCACAAGAGGCTTGCCTGACGTCATTTTTTTCCCAATTCCCCGGCAAATCTGACTGAGTTTCTGTCTTTCACGGCCCTCTTGACCATACACCACTTGGCACGGTCATATCCGGGCCAATGAATCCAAGAATTTTCAGATTTTTTCTCGTCGCTGCGATGCTGGTTGGGGCTATTCCAACTTCCATGGCCCAAGACGCCTTGCCCCGGTGGGTGTCTTTGCGGTCCGATGAAGTCAATGTGCGGACCGGGCCCGGTACCCGGTACCCCATTGAATGGGTGTTTGTGCGCGAAAGCTTGCCGGTGGAGGTCATTGCTGAATTCGACAATTGGCGGCAAATCCGTGACATGGACGGAGAAACCGGGTGGATTCACCAAAATCTGTTGTCGCGAAACCGGTTTGCGGTGGTCGTCGACGACGTAGCCATGATGGTGCGTGACCCAGAGGTGGGCGGTGTGCCGGTGGCAGTGATCGAGCCCGGGGTCATTGCCCAGGTTTTGCGGTGTCGTGCGGATTGGTGCCGGTTACATGCTGGCGGCCACACGGGTTGGCTGCTGCGCACCCAGATTTGGGGTGTCTACCGGGAAGAAGAGGTGGACTAACCCCCGTGCGCTTTCAGGCGAAGTCGTCGGCCAATGCGGCGCGGACGTTTTCACCCAGCACGGATGCGTGGCGATACCCGGGGTGGCCAAAGGCCAAGGTGATTTCGGTGTCGGCGGATTTGAACGCCGCCGCCTGGTCATCGGTAAACCGAAAATGCAAAAAATGCACAGCCGAGGTTTTGCCATCTTGCCGCGTGCGTTCGATATCGTCATCGGGCTCCGCCGTTATGGTGTGGCCGGTGAATGACAATGTGATCGTGGATTCGATGCCGCCCAGTTTGCCCAGCGCCGTATCCCGGCGGTCGGGATCGGCGATTTCGAACATCAGCGTCGCGGTCAGGTCCCGGCCTTTTGGCACCATGGGGTTATAGGCCGCCAGTTCATCAGCGATTTGTGGGTCGCCACCTTTTTCGATGCGCAGCATTTCGTGAATTTGCAGCAACAGAGACTCATAATTTTCGAACATAAAATTGGCGAAGGGCCCGACCTCAACCCTGCGATTTTGTTTGGCTGCGCGAACATCGCAGCGTTTGTCGACGCGCACGGCTTGGTAGGCGTCCAGGCTTAAAATGTCGGCGTGGGTGATGTCGGTTTTCACTGGGGTTCCCGGGGCGATGATTCAGGGCAATAGGACATGGCGAACAGCTCGATGGGGTGCCAGGCTCGGGGAACCGATGTGGACGGATCCAGTTCTTCCATGCCCTGGGCAATGTGGTCCCCGGCCAGGGGGCATTCGGAGGCGACGAATTTCGCCTTGATCTCCACTGCCTTGCGCGCCACAGGCTTGCCGATTTTCAGGGCTACCGGAAAATTTTTGACTTCCATGCCCCACGCGCCCCCGTGACCCGAGCATCGCTCGATCACAGTGACGTCGGAGTCTGGGATCAATTCCAGTAGATCGGCAGCCTTGGGGCCCATGTTTTGAGCCCGGGCGTGGCAAGCCAAATGCAGCGCCACAGACCCATCCAGGAGGGCCATATCCCCGGGCAGATCACCGGACTTGACCAGATCAACAATGTATTCCGCGGCGTCGGATGTGGCAGCGGCCAGGATTTTGACGCCAGCATGGTCATGCAAGATCAACGGCCATTCGAATTTCAGCATTAAGGCGCACGACGGGGTCAACGCCACCACGTCGTAGCCATCGGCAATCCATTTTCCCAATTCTGCGGAAACTTTTTCGGCGGACTGTGCCACCGCAGCGATGTCGCCCAGTTCTAATTGCGGCATGCCGCAGCATCCCGGGTTGGCCACCGCCACTTCGACACCAGCCTTTGCCAAAATGGCGTGGGTGGCGACGCCGACTTCCGGGTTGTTGTGATTGCCGGAACAGGTGGCAAACAAAACGACTTTGCGCGCGGGTGCCGTGGTTGGTTTCGCCCAATCTTTGGCCCGGCGCATCAGGGTTTGGGCGTGATATTTGGGCAGCCTTGCCTGCCGGTGAATCCCCGCAAAGGCCTGCAAAACCTGGCGTGTGAACCAATTGCCAGTGCGCGTTACCCAATTGGCCAGCCAAGCAACCGACGACGCCAGTCGGCCGTTGCGATCGGTTTTGCGGATTTGTTTGGCGACCCAGGGGACTTCGCCGTTGGCATTTTGAGCAGCCCGAGCCCGCAGCATCAGATGGGGGAAATCCAGATCGAATTCGTGGGGCGGCACATAGGGGCATTTGGTCATGAAGCACAAATCGCAAAGCGTGCAAGCATCAATGACCGGTGTGAAATCGTCCGACGAAACGGAATCCAATTCGCCTGATTTGGACCCGTCGATCAGATCAAACAGCCGCGGGAAGGAATCGCAAAGATTGAAACACCGGCGGCACCCGTGGCAGATGTCGAACACCCGGCGCAATTCACCATCCAATTCCTTGGCATCGGTGAACGCCGGGTCCTGCCACGGGATCGGGTGGCGCACTGGCGCCTTTGTGCCGCCCTCCATCAACAGCTCGTTTTAGTCGAGGGTATCCAGCGCCTTTTGGAACCGACCGGCGTGGGATTTTTCCGCCTTCGCCAAGGTTTCAAACCATTCGGCGATTTCCTCAAAGCCTTCGCCCCGCGCCGTTTTAGCCATACCCGGATACATATCGGTGTATTCGTGGGTTTCCCCCGCCACAGATGCGGCCAGGTTTTCCCGGGTGTTGCCGATAGGCAGGCCAGTGGCGGGATCACCGGTTTCTTCCAGATATTCCAGGTGGCCGTGGGCGTGGCCGGTTTCCCCCTCCGCTGTAGAACGGAAGACGGTGGACACATCATTGTAGCCTTCCACATCCGCCTTTTGCGCGAAATACAGATAACGACGGTTGGCTTGGGATTCCCCAGCGAACGCGTCCTTCAGATTTCCTTCAGTCCTTGATCCGGCAAGTGATGGCATCTGCTTTATCCTCCTGATTTAGAAATTGAATATAGGCGTAAATTTCCGCCAGTCAACAGTTTGGAATAAGTCTAATCTAGTTTATTTTTTACGCATGCGCACGACCACGTCGACGCTGGTGACTTCCGATCCCTGCGGAGGGCTGGGCACCCCAGCAATTTTCAATCGGCCCGGCTTCAGATCGGTGAGCATTCCGGTGTCTTCATCCAGCAAATGGTGGTGCGGGGTGGTGTTTGTATCGAAAAAGGACGCACCGGATGACGCCGACACTTCCCGCAGCAGCCCGGCTTCGGTGAACTGGTTCAGGGTGTTGTAGACGGTGGCCAACGACACCCCGGCTTTGGCCTTGGTGGCCTGGGCAAACAAAGCCTCGGCCGTCACGTGTTGTTTGTGACCGGGTTTCGGAAACAACAGATTTGCCAGTGCCACCCGTTGCCGAGTGGGTCGCAAATCGTGGGCCCGCAATAGATCGCGGGTGACGTCTGACGATTGGTTTCGAGCCATGAACCAAAGATAATACCGACTTGGAGCGATTCCAAGGTAGTGGTTCGCTTTTTTCATGCCGTTCAGATTCACGCGGCGCAAAACTGCGCCACGACCTGCACTGTCTAATCCCCGGTCTTGATGCGTTCGACCAACTGCTTAACCGTTGGAATAAAGCGATTGGAATAAAATCGGTCGGAGGCAAAGCGATAAGCCCCGTGCCCAGCAAAGCACAGATTGTTTTCGGGGTCGCCGCCGTGGGCGATGTCTTGCAAGGTTTTTTGAATGCAAAAACTGCGGGGATCGGTTTTCTTGCCGGTTGTGCCGGATTCATCTTGGGACCAGTTGGAAAACCGACATGTGGAAAGGCAGCCCATGCAATCCACTTGGTCTTTGCGGATTTCTTTGGACCGGTCCGGGGTGACAAACACCAGCGTCGTCGATGGTGTGCGCATGGCCTCGGTGAAGCCTTGGGCGATCCAGGACTCTGCAGCCTTTTTATCGCCCGCAGTCACATAAACGATGCGTTTCCGCGGGCCGACACCAAATTCCGATTGAAGCTCGCTCACCGGCTCCTTCGAATAGGCGATTTGGCGATCGGACCGGGCTTTTAGTTCGCGGAGAAAATCGTTTTCCACCGCTGACGACCAAAACCCAGTGGGGCTGAATTTGTTCAAGTAGATATCGCCTTCTTTCAGGGTCAGAAGGCGTTCCTTCCAGATATCGGAAATTGGGCTTTCGGTCGTCAACAACGCCCGGGTACCGAATTGGAAAAGCACCGGACCCAGGTCGGGATTGTCGATCCAATCTTGCCATTCGTTCAGGCACCACACGCCCCCGGCCATGACGATGGGGACTTCCGGCAAACCCAAATCGAGCATTTGGCGGCGCAGAGCCACCACCCGGGGCATGGGGTCTTCCGGAGCTTCCGGGTCTTCGGAATTGCTGAGGCCGTTGTGACCACCGGCCAGCCATGGATCTTCGTACACTACCGCCCCCAGGCGATCGGCGAATTTGTGATACGCCCGTTTCCACAAAGCCCGGAACGCCCGGGCCGATGAAATGATGGGGTAATAATCAACCTGGTATTTGGCGGCCAATTCGGCCAGCCGATAGGGCATGCCAGCACCGCAGGTTACGCCGTTGACCAGGCCTTTGGCACCTTCCAAAATACCCGCCAACACCCGTTCGGCCGCGCCCATTTCCCACAGGACGTTCACATTCAAAAGCCCTTGGCCCTTGCGAGTTTCGTGGGCAACCTTGGCCTGGGTGACGCCGCCGCTGATGGCGTATTCTATCAGTTCTTCGTGGCGTCCCCTGCGGGTTTTGGCGTGATAAATCTGGCGGATGATTTTGCCATCATCATCATAGGAGTCAGCGTTGACCCCGGAAAACGTTCCGATGCCACCGGTCGCAGCCCAGGCCCCCGAGGCCAGCCCGCTGGTGATGGCGACGCCTTTGCCGCCCTCCACCAGAGGCAAAACCTCAGTCCCGGAGATCCGAATGGCATTCAGGGGCTTCACTGGCTGCTCCTTATTCGCCGTCGTCCTTTTTGATTTCGGTGCCGGTTTCCTGGTCCACCACTTTCATCGACAGACGCACCTTGCCGCGATCGTCGATCCCTAGAACCATCACCCAAACCTGGTCACCTTCGTTGACCACATCCGTGACTTTTTCCACCCGCGAGGGGGTCAATTCACTGATGTGGACCAAACCGTCCCGGGTTCCAATAAAGTTGACGAATGCGCCGAAGTCCAAGGTCTTGACCACCTTGCCTTCATAGATCACCCCAACTTCGGGTTCGGCGATGATGCCTTGGATCCATTTGACCGCGGCTGCCGAGCTTTCCGGATCGCTGGAAGCGACCTTGACCGTGCCATCATCGTCGATATCGATCTTGGCGCCGGTCACTTCGGTGATTTCGCGGATCACCTTGCCGCCGGTGCCAATGATCTCGCGGATCTTGTCCTTAGGCACCGAGACTGTGGTGATACGGGGGGCCGTCGCCGCCACGTCGTCGCGGGCGTGATCCAGGGCTTTGGTCATTTCCCCCAGAATATGCATGCGACCGTCACGGGCCTGGGCCAGGGCTTTTTCCATGATTTCCGGCGTGATCCCAGCGATCTTGATGTCCATTTGTAAGGACGTGACGCCTTCGGACGTGCCCGCCACCTTGAAGTCCATGTCGCCCAGGTGATCCTCGTCCCCCAGGATGTCGGACAAAATGGCATAGCCATCGTCTTCCAGGATCAAGCCCATGGCGATCCCCGCAACCGGACGACCAATGGGAACACCGGCATCCATCAAGGCCAGGGACGTACCGCAAACGGTGGCCATGGAGGACGAGCCGTTGGATTCGGTAATTTCCGACACGACCCGCACGGTGTAGGGGAATTCTTCTGCGGTCGGCATGAGCGGATGCATTGCCCGCCACGCCAATTTGCCGTGGCCGATTTCCCGCCTGCCTGGGCTGCGCATAAACGACGCCTCACCGACGGAATACGGCGGAAAATTATAGTGCAACATAAAGGTTTCCCGAAATTCACCAGCCAAGGCGTCGATGATTTGTTCATCGCGTCCGGTGCCCAGGGTGGTCACCACCATGGCCTGGGTTTCGCCGCGCGTGAAAAGGGCCGAGCCATGGGCCCGGGGCAAAATGCCCACTTCCGCCATGATCGGCCGCACGGTCGTAGTGTCGCGGCCATCGATGCGTTCGCCGGTCTTCAATATGTTGCCGCGGACAATGGCCTTTTCAAGACTTTTGAAGGCGGCACCGGCGTTTGCCGCCAGAGCTTCGTCGTCGCCTTCGGCGATTTCAGCCAGCGCCTTGGTGCGCACCACCTCGACTTTTTCGGTACGGGCCTGTTTGGATTTTTCGGCATAGGCGGCGCGTAAGTCGGCTTCGGCGATTTTGGCCATGGTGGCTTTGGCTTCGTCGACACCTTCTTCCGGCGCCAAGTCCCAGGGGTCCTTGGCACAAGCTTCAGCCAAATCCACGATCATCGCGATCACTTCGCGCGACGCATTGTGGCCAAACATGACGGCGTCCAGCATTTTCTGTTCGGTCAATTCTTTGGCTTCGGATTCCACCATCAGCACGCTGTCGTCGGTGCCGGCCATGACCAGATCCAGTGCGAAATCCTCCATGGTATCCAACAGCGGGTTCAGAACAAATTCGCCGTCAATAAAGCCGACCCGGGCGCCGCCGATGGGGCCCATGAACGGAATTCCCGAAAGCGTGAGTGCCGCAGAGGCACCAACCAGGGCGACGATGTCTGGATCATTTTCAAAATCATGGGCCAGAACGGTACAGATGACTTGGGTTTCATTGCGGAAGCCCTTGGCGAACAAGGGCCGGATCGGCCGGTCTATCAGCCGCGAGGTCAGCGTTTCTTTTTCGGCAGGACGGCCTTCGCGCTTGAAGAAACCACCCGGGATCTTGCCAGCGGCAAAGGTCTTTTCCTGATAATTCACAGTCAGCGGGAAAAAATCAATTCCCGACTTCGGGGTCTTTTGGGCCACGGCGGTGCACAGCACGGTGGTATCGCCATAGGTAACCATTACGGCAGCATCAGCTTGGCGGGCAACCTTGCCCGTTTCCATGACGAGAGTGCGACCGCCCCATTCAATTTCGCGTTTATGGACGTCAAACATCTTTGTCTCTTCCTTCATGCACTTTCGACCGCTCTTGCGGTCTTAACAATCGGCCGCCCATGCGGCCTTACCCTCAGCCGCCCGTGCGGCTTTGGCCCTTCGTATCGTCGTCGTGAAAGCGGCAAGTCACCCATGCCCAACGGACCGGCGGAATGTGCCACCGATCGGTCAAGCAACGGTCTTCTGAAAGCCGCCAAGACCCTGGGCTACTTTCGTATGCCGAGCGCCTTGATCAGCGCTTCGTACCGCTTTAAATCCTCGCGTTTCAGATAGTCCAAAAGTTTGCGCCGGGTGCTGATCATTTTCAGCAGCCCGCGCCGCGAGTGGCGGTCTTTGGCGTGTTCTTTGAAGTGTTCAGTTAAGTTGCGAATACGTTCGCTTAAAATCGCCACCTGGACATCGGCAGAACCGGTATCGCCCTTGGAGATGGCAAAGATATCGATTAGTTCTTTTTTCCGCTCAACGGTTACCGACATCTGCTCCTCTAAAATTAATTTCGTTCAAAGATTGAAAACACGTACGGCCCGGACCTCGCCGTCCTCCACACGCGCTAACGCAATCGGAAGGCCGCCGGCCATGGCACATACAGCGCCAGGACTGGAAGTTGGCACCCGTACCATTTGGCCCGCCCGAAGGCGTTGGGCTTGGGGTTCGGTCAAATCAAGCGCCGGGATGTCGGCCAGCGCCAGTTCAACCGGATGCAGGTATCCGTCCGGCGCGGCACTATGCACGACTTCCCCTAGGCGTTCCAGGGAAATTGCTCGGGCCTCGGTCATGGCACCGACGGCCAATCGACGCATGGACGCCACGTGCCCCACAGTGCCCAAAAACCGGGCTAAATCACGAGCCAGGGCCCGGATATATGTCCCTTTTCCGCATTCCACTTCGAATTCCGCGGTATCTGCAGTGGGTGAGGCAAGCCAATCAAAGCGATCAACCCGCACGATACGTGGCACCATATCTGGGGCCTTGCCGTCCCGGGCCAACGCATAGGCGCGTTTACCGTCCACCTTGATGGCTGAATATGCCGGGGGTGCTTGGCTGATTTCACCGGTAAAGTCGCCCAAGGCCGCCTGGATCTCGGCTTGCGATGGCCGCACCGACGAGGTTTCTACCACTGCGCCTTCACTGTCATCCGTTTCGGTAGCCTGACCCCAGCGCAAGGTGAAGCGATAAATCTTGCTGCCGTCTTGAATGTACGACACGGTTTTGGTGGCTTCGCCCAAGGCGATGGGCAATACCCCGGTGGCCAGAGGGTCCAGAGTTCCCCCGTGACCGGCTTTGGCTGCCCCAGTGATGTGGCGGACCTGGCCCACGGCCCAGGTAGATGAGCGGCCCAAGGGCTTGTCCAAAATTACCCAGCCATTAATGGGCTTGCCCTTGCGCTTACGCCCCATCGCCGGGCTCTGTGTCTTTCATTTCCGGGTCGTCTGGATCTTGGGCATCATCCACAATCAAATCACGGGCAACCTCTGGCCGCCGCAATAGTTCGTCCAGGTGTTCGGTGGCACCAAAGGTTTTGTCGATGGTAAAGGACAAATGGGGGCTGCGCCGCAAATACACCGCCTTGTTAACCCGGCCCCGCAAAAACGGCGCGGATCGGGTCAGGGCTTTGATCAGCTCCGCTTCTTCGTCCGCGTCCATGCGCTCACCCAGCGGCATGACAAAGGCGGTGGCGTTGGCCAAATCGGGAGAGGCCTGAACCATGGTGACGGTGATCGAGCGACCGGACAGCACCGGGTCGCGCACTTCGCCGCGGGTAAAAACTTCTGACAGTGCACGACGAATTTCTTCGCCCACGCGCAATTGGCGCTGGCTGCGCGGTTTCGCTGACGGGCGCTGACCAGGTGCCTTGCGCGGTTGCCGGCTCATGGCAATTGTCCCGGAATTAATCGGGCAGAGTGCGGGCGATTTTTTCCAACTCGAACGCTTCGATCACATCGCCCTGTTTCAGATCCTGGTAGCGTTCGAATGACATGCCGCATTCCATACCTGATTTGACTTCGTTCACTTCGTCTTTGAAGCGTTTCAGCGTCGCCAAGTCGCCTTCGTGGATGACCACATCGTCGCGCAACAGGCGCACTTTTGCGCCCCGGCGCATCAGACCATCGGTGACTTGGCAGCCGGCGATTTTGCCGACCTTGGAGACATTAAAGACTTCCAGGATTTTGGCATTGCCCAACATGGTTTCGCGAATTGTCGGGGCCAACATGCCGGTTAGCACGCCGCTGAAGTCTTCGATGATTTCATAGATCACCGAATAATAGCGAATGTCGATGCCATCGCGTTTGGCCAGCTGCCTGGCCTGGGCATTGGCGCGCACGTTAAAGCCAAAAATCACGGCCCCCGCCGCGCCGGCCAGGCTGACATCGGATTCGCTGATGCCGCCCACGGCCCCGTGGACCACCCGGACTTTGACTTCATCGTTGGACAATTTGTTGGCGGCACCGATGATGGCCTCCAGGGATCCTTGCACATCGGCCTTGATCAGGACCGTGAACTCTGACGCTTCGCCGTCTTTGATTTGTTCGAAAATCTGATCCAGGCTGGCACGTTCTACCCCTTGGGTCAGGGTGCGCGAACGGCGGTTGCGATAATCGGCGATCTCCCGCGCCTTGGCTTCATTGGCGACCACCGAGAATTCGTCACCCGCATTGGGAGCGCCGGTCAGGCCTAAAATTTCCACAGGAACAGACGGCCCAGCTTCGGTGACTTTTTGGCCGTGTTCGTCGATCATGGCCCGCACCCGACCCCATTGGCCACCGGCCACAAACGTGTCCCCAACGCGCAAAGTGCCGCGTTTCACCAAAACGGTTGCCACCGCCCCGCGCCCGGTATCGATCCGAGCTTCAACCACGGCGCCATCGGCGGCGCGATTGGGATTGGCTTTCAATTCCAGCAATTCGGCCTGCAACAGAATGGCTTCTTCCAGCTTGTCCAGGTTGCGACTTTCCTTGGCGGACACCTCCACCGCCAGAATGTCACCACCCATTTCTTCGACCACCAGTTCGTGCTGCAATAAATTCTGACGCACACGGTTGGGATCGGCCCCAGGCAAATCAATTTTGTTGATGGCGACGATGACCGGAACGCCTGCTTCTTTGGCGTGGCGGATGGCTTCGATCGTCTGAGGCATCAGGCCATCGTCAGCGGCCACCACCAGGACAACAATGTCCGTGACCATGGCGCCGCGCAGGCGCATCGACGTGAACGCTTCGTGGCCCGGGGTGTCCAAGAACGCAATCTTTGCCCCCGACGACAATTCCACCTGATAGGCGCCAATGTGTTGGGTGATGCCACCGGCTTCCCCTGCCGCCACATCGGTTTTGCGCAAGGCGTCCAGCAGCGATGTTTTACCGTGATCAACGTGGCCCATGACCGTGACGATGGGGGCGCGCGGCACCAACGATTCGGGCGTGTCTTCATCGCCTTCGATGCCAATCTCGACATCAGATTCCGCCACCCGCTTCAGCTTGTGGCCGAATTCCGCAACAATCAGTTCTGCGGTGTCGGCATCCAGATCCGCCGAGGCGGTCGCCATAACTCCCATACGCATCAACGCTTTGACCACATCAACGCTGCGTTCGGCCATGCGATTGGCCAGTTCCTGCCCGGTGATGGTTTCCGGCACCACGACTTCGCGAACGATTTTTTCTGGTTCCGTGCCGGCCAGCGCACGCTTTTCTCGTTCCCGCGCCCGGCGCACTGACGACAGGCTGCGCACCCGTTCTTCATCGTTTAGCGCCTGAGACATCGTGAGCCGCCC
>Ga0209403_10001133_pt1 | contig 35544 bp, 34 predicted proteins | sample ArcticOcean_MG_C_8_FD_187440 | JGI IMG/M metagenome (GOLD analysis project Ga0209403, IMG submission 187440) | Marine microbial communities from western Arctic Ocean - ArcticOcean_MG_CB11_86 (SPAdes) (version 2) | ecosystem: Environmental > Aquatic > Marine > Oceanic | place: Arctic Ocean...
CTGGATGGCCGACGAGGGACGCGTATCTGACAAAGAGGTGCTCGATGCCGTGCAGCACCACACCACTTTCGCTCCGGGTCTTGGCCCACTTGCTGCGACCGTGTTTATCGCCGACAAGATCGATCCGACTAAGGTCGAACAGCGGCCATGGTTGTCGAAGGTTGTGGAGTTGGCGGATAGTGGCGACTGGAAGGCCGCCGTTCGGACCTACATCAAGACCCTTGATGGCGAGCTAAGGCGCCAGGGTGTGACGCCGCACCCACTAGCACAGGAAGCGTACGACTACCTGGGAGGCGCGTAAGCGCGGCCGTCGCCCCACCCACGACAGGGTCCTGAGGCTCTCGAAGGACTGGATTGTGCCACAGAGCGCTCTACAGTTGCCGCTTTTCAAGCGGCAACTGCCTCCACCTAGAAACCTACAGCCTGACGTACTTCCGGACGCGTTGGCCATGCCCTTCCAACCCGATCTCAGCTATGTACAGGTTGCCGGACGAATCGCCAGCGATATCGTGCGGCGCCTCCATCCCATTTTCCGGACCGCGCCACCGAGACACAAGTTCGCCATCCAGAGTGAATACGCTGACGCCCGTCGGCTGCCCCTGTTCGACCACGTACATCAAACCATCATGGCCGTACCAGAACGCACCGGGGTTGATGACATCGGTCCACTCGGACACAAAGGTCCCATCTTGCTCCAGAATCTGCACCCGGGAGTTCGGACGGTCCGCTATATAAATACGACCTACGTTGTCGATGCCGATGTTGTGGAGCATCCCGAATTCGCCGGGGCCGGTTCCCGCCCGGCCCCATGAGTCCAATAATTCGCCGTTTGCAGAAAAGGTATGAACGTTGCGGTTGGCGTAACCGTCCGACACCAGAATCTGACCGGAATCGTTCAGCACCACCCCGGATGGCATATTGAACGGTAACCCATGGTCGCCGGTCTGGGACACGGCTACGTTTGCGTAGTCACGCCGGCCCAATTCCATCAACTTTTCGCCGAGCCGAGTGTGCTTCGTAACCGTGTGAGTCTGCGTGTCTGTAAGCCAGATAGAGTCGTCAGGACCGACATAGATGCCGTGGGGGTCTCGGAACGTGCCGTTGTACCGGTCGGCCGGGTCCAGGCAGGACGCCTCACCCCATGACGTGATGAAATCGCCGTCCGTGGTCCAAATCGTGATCGGATGGATTCCACGGGAGAACACGTAAACCTCGTCGCGTGAGTTAACGCCGACGCCTGAAGCCAGCGTGAACTCCCAGCCTTCCGGCATGTCATGAGGCCAGCCGGGATCCAGTTCAAACTTGAGGTTTCCGGTGCCGACGGTTGTCATGTGTGATCTCCAACTAAATCAAGCCGCTTGAACCGATACTCTGGATTGGCGAGAACGTACGCCCAGCGTATCTCAGAGTCAACCCGAACTAACTCGCTGAACAGCGCTGGGAGGATCATCTAATCCTGGGACAATGCGTCCACAGTCCGGCCAATATAGTCCCCGATAAAAGATGGAAGACGTGCGAAGATGTCGCCTGGGCGAAGCGAGTGTCCACAGGCACAATCTTGATCCAGACTGATTTACGGGGGAAGGCTCTCTTTGATAAAGGAACAGGTCCGGGCCGCAGTTGACGACTCCTGGCGGTCGTTCAAACGGACTCTGGAGCCGCTCACCTCAGAGGATATGGAAGTGCCTGGAGTTTGCGGTGACTGGTCTGTCAAAGAAGTGATGACCCATATAGCGGCCTGGGAGACCCGGGCAACGGCGTCGTTGATAGCCGGCGCGCCAGGCCCGGAACTTGAACATGCTGATGATTTTGATGAGGCTCAACGTCAGCGTTACAAAGACATCGACGTTGCGGGAACCATCACGCACCTTGAGGCCACGCACCGGGCGCTGCGAGACGCCATCGACGCATCGTCGCCGGAACTGTTCACGAGTGGCTCGTCACTGCGTCGTGAGTTAGACGACGGAACGGTCCTTCACTATGACGAGCATGCCGATGGTATTCGAGTCTGGTATGCACTTTACCGGCGTGCGCGGGCTAGCAGCGGTGGCTTCTCGGGATAGCTGGCTAATGCCCACGTGAATACCTGGGATGCCATTCGCCTCCGGCCCAGGATACGATCGAATCCGGAGTAACCGCGATCAGGCAACGTGGGCGATCCACGGTCCGTCCGATGTAGGTGGGGCCGTTCGGGCCCATATATCTGAGTGCCATCTCCTCAGCGATCTGGAGCATGCGACCGGTCATCGGTGCGGGGCCCTCCAGAATTTCTGCGTCGCCCTCGATCAAGACCCGTGCATGTTCCGGGTTTACGTCGTCAGCAATCGAGATGGCCACACGTGACTCGTTTCGGATGTGATCCACAAACTCAGATCCAGCCCGGCCGACGATGTACATTCGCTCCCCGTCCCACTGTTGCCAGACCGGAGCGATATACGGCGCTCCTCCCGATTGAACCGTGGCAAGCCGGGCGACGGTCGGGCCACTAAGAAACGCTGTTATCTCATTCTGTGTCATCGATCCGGGCATTCAGTTCTCCTCTGCTGGTGGCTTAATGGACTGCAAGCCGTTCATCCTCTTAAACATCACTCTTGGCTTCACCGGCATTTGGCATACCGCTTGCAGCCGGGACCAGGTTCGGCGCTTGCGAGGAACGGAGAGGCTTGCGGGCACCATGGGTCTGAGGCCGCCACGGCTGGCGCGTACCCACTAAGGTAGCGTAAGTTTGCACCGACCCGGTTGTGGCTTCAACCGATGATGATTTATAACTCCAGAGATAAAGCGAGATCATGCCGTGAAGATCACTAAGGTTGAGGGAATTCAGAGCGCCCAGCCGGTAACGGATCAACGTGGGAACCGGCGTAATTTCGTATATGTCAAAATCGAGACGGACGAAGGGATCACGGGCTGGGGTGAATCTACCTGCGGTCCGCTGATCGTTGCTGGCATGGTTGACGAGATTGGCTCAACTCTGATCGGCAAAGACCCACATCGAATTGAGGAGCACTGGCAGAGGCTCTATCACCTGTATCACAACGTCCGTGGTGGGGTGATCCAGATGGCGGCTATCAGCGGCATAGAGATTGCCCTCTGGGACATCAAAGGTAAGGCGCTCGGGGTGCCGGTGTACGAACTGCTTGGCGGCGCCATGCGAGACAAGATCTGGACGTATGGCCGATGGGATGGCGCAACACCCGAGGAGTGTGTCGAACACGCGCTGCGTGAGGTTGCGACAGGCCTTACCGCGCTTAAAGGCGATCCGTTCGGGCACCAGGGTTTGTTCAGTTCCGTGCAGTCGGAACGTGACGCCGTTGCAAAGCTCAAGGCTGTCCGAGAGGCTGTTGGTGATGACGTGGAACTGCTTGTCGAGACGCACGGTCGTCTGGCCCCTGCGGCGGCGATCCGTGTCGGTCTGGCGATCGAAGAGTATCGGCCATTTGTATTCGAAGAGGTTGTTCCTCCCCAGAACGTAGCTGCGATGAAACGTGTGGCGGATGCGATCAATGTCCCGCTGGCGACCGGAGAACGTCTGTACACAAAGTGGGAGTTCACCGACCTGCTTGAACAGCAGATCGTTGCGATGATTCAGCCGGATATCGGCCATGCGGGCGGCATCCTCGAGTTGAAGAAGATCGCAGCGATGGCCGAGGCTCATTACGTCGGATTCCAGCCTCACAACCCTTACGGCCCGGTCAACTCCATGGCAGCGCTCCAGGTTGACGCATGCACACCCAACTTCATGATTCAGGAAGGCGGTCACGGCAATTGGTTCGATCAGGTCGTTATCGGCGAATTCCCGAAGCAGAAGGACGGATTTTTTGATCTACCGACGGCGCCGGGAATCGGTATCGAAATGGATGAGGCGGTCCTACGTGCCAATCCGCCCGTTGAGAACATCACCCCAGAGGGCTACGCACGTGCCGCCTACTGGCCTTCGATGCAGCAGACCGAGTGGGCTTAGGCGCCAGGAATTACGAATTACGACCTGAAACCTTGAAATTTCTGGAGGCACACTCATGAAAATCACCAGCGTTAAAGCTATCCCAAGCTCGGCGAAAACACCGTTTGGGAGCCGAAATTACGTTTACGTAAAAATTGAGACCGACGAAGGGGTCACGGGCTGGGGGGAGTCGACTTGTGGTCCATTGGCCGTCGTCGATATGGTCAACGAGTTCGGCGAGACACTTGTCGGCAAAGATCCTGGACGCATTGAGGAGCACTGGCAGCGCCTTTACCACCACTTTCACGTGCGTGGTGGAGTGATCCAAATGTCAGCGATCAGCGGTATAGAGATTGCGCTCTGGGATATCAAAGGCAAGGTTCTAGGCGTCCCTGTGTATCAATTGATTGGCGGCAAGATGCGGGACAAAATATGGACTTACGGTCGATGGGATGGTGCTACACCTGAACTGGCCGTTGAACGGGCGATGGGCTGGGTCGAACAGGGTCTGACGGCGCTCAAAGGCGACCCGTTCGACCACACCGGCATCTTTCTACAGCGCGACGCTGAACGACATGCCGTCGCCAAAATGAAGGCTGTTCGTGAGGCGGTCGGTGATGATGTCGAGTTGCTGCTGGAGGTTCACGGCCGTCTATCGACCTCTTCCGCAATTCACGTGGCGAATGAGGTCGAGGAGTACAGGCCCTTTGTGATGGAGGAGCCTGTGCCTCCGCAAAATCTTGATGCTTTGCAACGTGTGGCGGAAGCCGTGAACATCCCGATAGCGACCGGAGAAAGATTGTTCACGAAGTGGGATTACACGGACCTGTTGCAACGCCAGATCGTGGCTATGATCCAGCCGGATATTGTCCAGGCAGGCGGGATCATGGAGCTCAAGAAGATCGCAGCCATGGCTGAGGCGCACTACGTAGGTTTCCAGCCGCACAATCCGTACGGGCCTATCTGCACAGCCGCGGCGCTTCAATTAGACGCTTGCACGCCCAACTTTATGATCCAGGAAGGGGGCCTCCAGCCATGGTTCCAGGATGCGACTTCAGGAATGGCGCCAGTCCAGAAAGACGGGTTCTTCAACGTTCCTGAACTACCAGGCCTAGGTGTTGATATGAATGAAGAGTGGTTAGCATTAAATCCATGGGACCCAAAGGGAGCCGTTTGGCGGGCCGGTGATGGGGAGATGGGTTCGCTTCAGCAGACTTACTGGTCGTAGTAGAAACGATTCGATAAATAAAAGCGCCGCTCCAACAATACGGAGCGGCGCTTTTATTTATCGACAAGGTTGTTTTGAGAGTAGGGATTAATTCAATTCAGCATCCACGTGTTGATGCAAATCAGTCAGACACGAGTTGTACTCATCCAATGAAAATCCATCCACGTAGGGTCGATGCTCTCCCGTTGGGCCATCTACTGCGCCCGATTCATAGGCCGCGTAGACCCATTCGTTTTCAGTCTCGACGCTGGGTAGAAGATTCTCACCCTTCTTGAGAGACAGCGAAGCTACGAGTCCAAGCCCTCCCCAGTTGGATACGGAAGCGATCATCAATTTCGTTGTGGTCGTCACACATGGGTCATCAGGAAGACGGTCAATACTTGCCGCCTCGTCCCGCAGATTGCCCATGCCGATTTCGTTACCACCGTCCCCTATTCCTACACTGTAAGGATGCTGATCAAACAGATGATCAATCTTGCCGTTGTACTCAGAGATGTCCGTCCCATGCATATTCCGGAACGTGCCGTCGCCAACCAGACCGGCGCGCTCGATAGCAATCACGACAGACGGGTTTTCCGTCTCCAGGATCTTTCGTGCGGCCGCCGCCGAGTCCATGTGATCGGCTATCGGGAATTCGATCACCCGCTTGTCTCCTGCGACCGACTTCATGACGTCCATAGAGTACTTGTCGGTCACGTACGCGACCTCGTATCCGATCGCTGCCAGCGCTTCGCCTATCGCCGCGGCTCCGGGAGGTCCGTCAGTCTCGGGTGCATTTGCATAGACGATATAGAACCCAGTGACGATCAACACCTTGCCCGGGTGCTCAAGGATCAAGTCCGCAGCTTCTTCGACATAATTAGAGGGCAGGTAAGGACGGAGCGCCGAAATGTTGCGGCCGTCTTTCTGGAGGATGATGTCCTCGATGGTGGTCATCTCAGGTTTGCTCCGTAATGACTATGGGGTTATTCGTCTTGAATTCTCGAGGAAGCTCAGCGATGAGTGATGCTAGACGGCCTTCTACTGCCATCATTTGTGTGCGGGTGCAACTAACCCTGCTACCTCGCCAGTGAGTACTCCGTGCTGTTCCCGGTAATCCACTAAAGGACAGCCAGATCTTCATCTTTGAGGTCCGTGAGAAACATATGCCCAGGCGCGTGAGTGATCATCAGCGGCGGTTTGGACGCCATTGCCACGGCTTGTGGAGTCACGCCACAGGCCCAGAACACGGGAACGTCAGATGGATGGGCTGGCTCCCAGGCGTCTCCGAAGTCTGGCTTCATGGGGTCAGCCACGCCGATCGCCTCCGGGTTACCGACGTGTACCGGGGCACCGTGGGTGTTCGGGAATCTCGTCGTCGCCTGGACCGCCCTGACGACCTTGTCCTGCGGTATCCATCGCATAGATACGACCATCGGGCCGGCAAAAGGTCCGGCCGGGGTTGTCTGCAGGCTCGTCTTGAACATTGCAACGTTCTTGTCGGTCTCCCAGTGCGGGAGCACGATGCCGTTCTCGATAAGGGCGTGTTCAAACGAGAAACTGCACCCGAGGAGGAAGCTGACTAGGTCGTCCTGCCAGACTGATTTCAGATCAAGCAGTTCATCCGTCACCACACCGTCGCGATATACGAGATATCGGGGGACGTCGGTTCGGATGTCTGCGCCCGGAGCACTGATAATCGGCTCGATACTGCCCGCCTCAATCACGTCGATAACAGGACACGGCTTCGGGTTGCGCTGGCAGAACAACAGGAACTCGAACGCCGACTCCCGTGGCAAGATCGCTAGGTTTGCCTGAACAAATCCCGGTGCCATGCCGGAGGTCGGCTGTGCGAGTCGGTTTTCTCGAAACTCGGCACGTGCTTCGGCGGCCGTCACCGGGACTCTCGTGCTTGTGCTAGTCATGAACTGGCTCCAATGGAGGGACTCACCCGCCTGATCTTCAAAATGTATGGGCATGGTAGGAGCGCGTGGTTGGCCGGTCAACGAGTGAGGACATTAGTCAGCACCGCTAAGAGCGGCTTAGGGGCGCTGAGGCTGTCAGCTTGAGTCTCCATGACGTCTAGATCAGTCGGAAAATGTCGCATTCTATGAAAGTCCTTGTGGCTGGAGGGGCCGGACATGTTGGTAACGCCATAGCGTTCGAGCTAGTCCATACCGGTTCCGAGTGCACATGCTGTTTAACCTTGGGGCGGCGAGGCACTCTTCATCAGGATCAACGCCGGAGATGTCAGCTCATTGACCCCGGCCATCGATCTTGTGCGAAATGCCTACTCGGCTGCCGTGGTAAAGGACGATCTTGAGGGCTTCCCTACTGCTATCAGCATAAACAAGACGCGACAGGCGGAAACTTACCTGACCGCGCCGAGTACTTTCGGTTCATGAAGCTAGCTGGAGAACGGGGCTGTCTGCCCCGTTCTCCAGTCAGCGCCTAGAGAGCTAGCGCGGTTGAGAAGTCCGGAACCCCTGCCCACCGACCGGCGTCGGTCGCACGCAACACGGCGATCGTCTTGATCACTTCAGGATTGCCGAGCCCGTGCGGTGGCCGTCCTGTGAGCACGAGAAGTACGTTCTCGGCCTGCTTGCGTCCGCCTTCGACACCGGAGGTCGGGGAAGCGCCGGCAATGTGAGGCGTGAGGATCAGGTTGTCGATGCCCAGTAACGGGTCCTCGGCGTCGATCGGCTCGGTTTCAGTCACGTCTAGGCCCGCTGCCTCGATCTGTCCGCTTTGTAGCGCGATCTGAAGTGCAGCAGGGTCCACGAGAGGTCCACGTGCACAGTTAATCAGGATCGCTGTCTTCTTCATCCGGGACAGCGTGTCAGAGTTGATCAGGTGGCGCGTCTCGGCTGTAGATGGCGTGTGGATCGTTATGTAGTCGGCCGTCGTTAGCAGCTCATCAAGAGACACAAGCTGCACACCATAAAGGTCTGCCGTCGTCTGCGGGACGTAAGGGTCGTACGAGATGATTCGCTCAGGACCGAAACCACGAATTCGTGATGCAAACGCCCGTCCGATGTTGCCGAGGCCGATGATGCCGACGGTGCTGCCGGCGATCCGGCGCAGGTTTGACCGGAATGCGGCTATTGCGGCGGGGTCGTCGCTCCACTTGCCCGCTTGGACCGCCCCGTCCGTTTCTCGCACCAATCGCGTTAGAGAAAGCAGCAACGCCATTGCGTGGTCGGCAACCTCAGATGTGTTAATACCAGGCGTGTTGCAGGCGAGTATTCCGAGTTCGGTCGCCGCCGAAAGGTCGATCGAGTCGACGCCCACACCGGACCGACTCACAATCTTCAGATTGGGGCACGCCTCCAAGACCTCCCGGTCCGTGAGCGGAAGCGTTCCGATCATTGCGCCATCGACATCCCGAAGGATGTCAATGTAGTCGGCCTTTGAGGTCGTCGAGTCGACCAGTGTCTGGGAGAACTCTATCCCCGCGGCCTCGAACATACTGGTATCGGCCATAGGACGTGAGACGTTAACGACTTTGAGGGCCATGTGGAAAGGGTCTCCTTAATTCGTGTGTCGGTTGCAGATAAATGTGTGGGCTGTCAAGAAGGCCGAAGTATAGAGCGAACTCAGACAGGGACAAACAACACCGGGCGCATCTCTGGGGTGCCTAAGGTTGGCGCGGCGCGAGTCGAGAAGACCAGAACGAGGGATCGCCCGCTCCGGGGAATCCAACGGGATCTATCAAGCCACGTGGTGGATCACCGGCCTCAACGCGTTTCAGATTGTCAGCGACCAGTGCGGCTACGGCTTTCAAGACAACTTTTCGCTCGGTCGCATCCGTCAGTTCTGTGATCATCTTGTCCTGCCCGGATAGTGGGCCCGGCTGACTATCCGAGTGTGTCTCCATCACCCCTAGAGCCACGGCACCAAGCTTCCCCGACGCAAGCGCGTGGGCCACGTCTGATTCGTCTAGTGCTTCCGGAAGGCTAGTGTTCACCAGAACCGCGCCAGGTTTCATTAACTTCAACTCGCGATCACTAATAACTCCGGGCGTGTGTGGAGTGTCACTCACGTGGACCGACACGACATCGGCGTTCAGGAGCATTCGGTCCAGGCTGTGTCGGCGTGCCCCTACTTCAACTGCGTAACCCTGTACCACCGTCCGGACGTCGTGATAGACGATAGATGCGCCTGCCTCGGCGAAATGACGGGCGACCTCGATACCCACGTTGCCTAGCCCGACTATCCCGATGACCAGTTCGCTTATCGGCCGGGCCCGTTGGCCGGCGAGTGCCAACCCCGCATGAATCAGAGACACAGTATGTTCGGCTACAAATGGGGCGATTACCGGAGCGGCGTTGGCGACGATCAACCCACTCGCCTGCAGGGCGTTGGCGGCGAGCGATGATTGCCGACATCCCGTGAACTGAACAAATCGGATTTCGCTGTCTTCTGAGGCCAGTTCACAGGCCGCTTCGGCCCCCGGACCCAGCACCAACGCCTCCGAACGAGCCACCAACTTGGAGGTGTTGTTAGAAGGGGGCCAGTAGTCGAGCGACGATAGATTAGCGTTCGGTCCGAGCGCATCTTTAAGTGGCAGTGCCAGGGTATCGTAACGGCCGGGAACGAACAGTATTTTAAGGGTCAATCCGCCCGCCTGGGGAATGTATATTTAGCGTTGTTTATTGCCAATTGTCACGTACGGAATCTGGATCACGTGTCTGATGACGCCAAGTTGCTAAGTGTGACAAGTATGACGCCGGTTGGCGTGGTAATGGAGTCTATGTGCGGTCGGGAACGCTGGTCAAATTGATTGGGAGGGACGAGGCGTTACACGCCATGTCCCCCTGATCCCGAAGGTGAAGATGCGGTCCTCGATCTGGCCCTTCAACAGTCTCAGGGCGATGTGCTACCGACTCGGAACTCGGTGCATTCCACGGTCCAGACTATACCCCGCACTCGGGTCATGCGAAGACGGACGCCCCGTAAGCGGAACTCAGCATGTCATCGTCCGCAAAACGGGTGAAGCGCAACACCGACATATCGATGCTGGTCGACTTTCCATACATGGCTAGCTCGGCGAGTCCCCGACCTATCGCTGGCGATAGCTTGAAACCGTGGCCTGAAAAACCCGCTCCTACGACGAGGTTATCTATGCCGGGTACTCGGTCGATTATCGGGTGGTGGTCTGGCGTGACGGTGAACAAACCGGACCAGCCGCCATCCCATCCTGCCTCGTCGAACGCCGGGTATCGGTTCACGAGATATTCGAGTGAGTCTGCAGCGCATGATGGGTCAACCGACTGGTTATATGTATCACGATCTGCCGGATCTTCCCGGATGCCGATGAGAGTTAGATCGCCCGCGTCGGGTCGGAATGAGATGCCGTTTGAAGTGTCGGCGATGATCGGATGTGTCGGGATTTTGTTCAGCGGTCGGTGAAGCTTTACTACCTGGTGTCTAACCCATGTGATCGGCAATGGAGCTCCTACCGAATGCAAGAACTCCGGGACCCACGGACCGGCCGTGAGGACGACGGCGCCTGCGTTGATGCGTCCTTGATTTGTCTCGACTCCTACTGCACGGCCGCCGTTCAGGACAATCCCGGTGACGTTGACACCGAGGCGGACTTCGGCCCCACCCTCACGGGCGCTCAACGCGAAGCCGTTGGTGACGGCAGAGCTATCGGCATACCCCGAATTAGGTTCGAATGCGACCGCTGCAACGCCTTCGAAGTTGATCTCAGGCCACTCTGACGCAGCTTCTTTCGGCGTCATAGCGCGTGAGTCAACGCCATGTTGATTTTGAAGCGCAACGTTGGTCCGAAGCGCCTCTTCCTGCCCGGGTATAACGAGGAACACATAACCCGTGTTGACGAATCCGCCTGGATGCCCAGTCTCCGACTCGAAATCGGCGATCACATTCCGGCTTTCCTCTGCCATCCGGGTAGTAATTGCGTTCGAGTAGTGGTTTCGCAGGATCGTCATGGACCGGCCGGTAGACCCGGCTGCGAGCGTGTCCCTCTCAAGCAGGAGAGAGTTCTTAACGCCCATCTTCGCCAAGTAGTGAAGCGTGGCGCACCCCATCACACCCCCGCCAATTACTACTACGTCGTACGAGTCAGTCACAGACAACTCCCTGAGTGACGACCATTAGTTCATCACCGCCCCACCGTTGACGTTCAGCGCCTGGCCCGTGATCTCCGATGCATCATCTGATGCGAGGAACGCGACCGCTTTTCCGATGTCCCGGGGCGTCTGCTCTCGACCCATCGGCATTCGTTCATTGATGCTTAGATCGAAAATCTCCCGCGACGTGAGCTCCGCGAGTTCGGGGTTGTTGGTTTTCTGATTTTCGGCGATCGTCTCCCACATTGGCGTCCAGAGCACTCCCGGGCAAACAGCGTTTACGTTGATGTTGTGAGGAGCGAGTTCGATCGCCAGCAAATGCGTCCACTGGATCACCGCCGCCTTGGACACGGTATAAGGCGATTGCACGCTCCCGAGCGCGATCCTGGCGCCGCGGGGCTTGCGGCCCCCGTGGGATGCGATGTTGACGACTCGCCCGATGTTCCGTTCACGCATGTGTGGCGTTACCGAGTTCGTTGTGTGGACGAACCCCTTGACGTTAACGCCAAAAGTGGCGTCCCAGTCGGCCTCTGTGTGCTCCGTACGATCCTGGTATCCCGGCGCGCCAATCACCCCCGCGTTACATACGAGGATATCAATACGCCCGAACTCCTGGAGCACCGCCGCCGCAAGAGCGTCCGTCGAGTCCTGCGATGTCGTGTCACCCTGGAATGCAGCCGCCTGGCCGCCGCTTGAGTTGATGGCATCCGAGGCTGTGGCAGCGGCGCCTGCGTCAAGGTCTGATATAGCGATTACCGAGCCGCGTTCGGAAAGCACTTCGGCGATACCGAACCCTATCCCGCGACCGGCGCCCGTGATCAGTGTTACCGCACCATCAAGATTGGTAGCGTTGCTCATTCATAACTCCGTCTAGTCGTAGCCAACAGCCAGAAATTGGATTGCCTGCCTCCGTCAGCTCATTCGTGCTCCGCCATTGACGTTCAAGGCCTGCCCTGTGATTTCTGCTGCATCATCGGACGCCAGGAAGGCTACGGCGTTGCCGATATCCCTCGGGGTCTGACCGCGGCCTAGAGGCACGGTGGTTTGCATAAATTCGTCATATTCATTACGTACCGATCCTCCAGAACCGCCACCCGCGAGGTTTTGGCGATTTGTGAATATGCCTTCGATCATGTTGGTCCACAATTCACCGGGGCACACGGCGTTTACGTTGATATTGAATGCGGCCAGTTCTACAGCCAACAGGTGGGTCCATTGAATCACCCCGGCCTTGGAGACGCTGTACGGCATTCCCAGCGTGCGACCCGTTGCTGTACCTCGTGGTTTCCTGCCTCCATGGGAAGCGATATTGACGATCTTCCCGCGTCTGTGTTCTTTCATATATGGGATAACAGCTTCGGTGGCGTTAACTACTCCACGGACGTTCACGGAATGCGTGATGTCCCAGTCAGCGTCGTTATATTCGGGGCGGTTTTCGTAACCCTCAGACGCCCAGACCCCAGCGTTCGCCACGAGAATATCGATACCCCCCAGAGTCATGATCAAATTCGATACAGCGCTCTCCATCGAATCCCGGCTCGTGACATCCGCTGCCGTGCCCAGAACTGAGTGTCCATCTGCCCCCAGGTCAGATACCGCCTTGTCGCAGTCGGTCTGTGCCAGATCACATATCGCTACGGTAGCACCACGTTCAACCAGCACCGTCGCTATGCCTAGGCCGATCCCGCGGGCTCCCCCTGTTACAAGGGCAACCTTACCGGCTAGTTGGCCCAAAGAACTCTCGGTCATAATTCACTCCACTTCTGGTTTGAAGATGTCGGGAATGTAGGGAGCCACCAACTGGGTGTCAACGCCATTAGCGCATTCACCATCCAATTAGGTACTCGCCAAGTCTCATCTATCGTTAAACTAACCCTTCGGCCTGGCAGCCAGCGGGGCCGCCACCTTTTATTCGCGTCCTGGCCCGTTTACCTTTCTTCGCGTTAGTCATGTTTCATCGGGACGCGCCCGGGAAAAAGATGTCACCAATCACTCGAACTATCGAAAACATTGATCTAGAAACAATAGTTGGCCTCGCCAAGCGGCGCGGCTTTGTCTTCCAAGCCTCGGAAATCTACGGTGGACTTGGCAGCACCTGGGACTTTGGGCCGCTCGGCGTGGAGCTGAAGCGGAACGTCAAGGACATGTGGTGGAAGTCCATGGTCCGTAACAGGGATGACATCGTCGGGTTGGACTCCGCGATCCTACAGAGTCCCGAGGTATGGATGGCGAGCGGGCACGTCGAGAACTTCTCTGACCCGCTCGTGGAGTGCGGCGGTTGCCATCGTCGATTCCGTGCGGACCATGTCGGGGAAGAATGCCCACACTGTGGTGAGTCCAAATTCTCTGAACCGCGTCAGTTCAATTTGCTTTTCAAGACATTCATGGGCCCGGTGGAGGATGACGCTGCGGTCGTGTATCTGCGTCCGGAGACAGCACAGGGTATCTTCATCAATTTTGATAATGTCCAGACCACTACACGCAAACGAATCCCATTCGGCATAGCGCAGATCGGGAAATCGTTCCGGAACGAAGTCACCCCTGGCAACTTCATATTCCGGACGCGTGAGTTTGAACAGATGGAGATGGAGTTCTTCTGCAAGCCTGGATCGGATGAAGAGTGGCATCGTTACTGGATCGAATTCTCGGACAACTGGTTCAAAAAGTTTGGTATCCGAGGCGAAAAACTTCGGGTCCGGGAGCATGAGGCCGACGAGCTACCGCACTATTCGAAGGGTTCTGCTGATATCGAGTACGAGTTCCCCTGGGGATGGGGTGAGCTCGAGACGATCTCAAACCGGACCGACTTCGACCTCAAGGCGCACATCGAGCGCAGCGGTCGTGATCTCTCGTTCTTTGACGACGCGGCAAAGGAACGCTTCGTCCCTTACGTGGTAGAACCGGCGATGGGTGCAGACCGTTCCGCACTGGCGTTCATGGCGGATGCATACGACGAAGAGGGTGAGGGCAAGGAGAAGCGCACGGTGTTGCACTTCCACCCTGACATCGCGCCGGTGGCAGTGGCGGTGCTTCCGCTTTCTCGTAACGAGAAACTGGTTCCGAAAGCGCGTGAGGTCTACGACCTTGTGCGTGCCAACTTCAATGCCCAGTTCGACGATACCCAGAGTATCGGACGTCGTTACCGGAGGCAGGACGAGATTGGCACGCCTCTGTGCGTGACGGTGGACTTCAAGACGATCGAAGAGGACAACGCTGTGACAATCCGTGACCGTGACACGATGGTTCAAGTGCGGGTGCCAATCGATGGTTTAAAGGCTGCGTTGGAAGACCAACTCGAAAAACTTCGAGAGGCGTGTCGCGGTTAACACACCCTGTTCAAGGGAAAGCAGCAAAATCACGTGGCCCCGAACAGGCGTATCGGTCATCAACAGGAGATCAGTCCTGTGTTGATGTTGCTATTTGAATGGGATGTCATTCCGCCATTTGATCTGAGAACGATCACGGAGACCATCGGAATATGATCCAATCGGCACATTCTTCATCGGATAAATCTGCCATGGCCAGATGGGTTGCGATTGCAACGCACCCAGGGGGAAATGTGTGCCGGCTGCTACTGGTAGCGTTTGCCGCTATGACGCTAGTGGCCGTCGCGTGTGGCACCTCGGACGGCGCTGAATCTGAATTGAATTCGTCACCAGTTCAGGATCCCATAACGACCATGGCGGCGGCCCCCATGCCTGTTGGTCACGCTTCGGACTTCGAAATGTCTACTCCCAGCCACGGCGTATTTAACCTGGATCGACTTGCGGACAGGCCCTTAGTGTTGAACTTCTGGTTTCCGTCATGTCCGCCCTGCCGTGCGGAGTTACCAGATCTGCAGGCCGCATACGAGGTCCATGCCGATGAAATCCAGTTTCTGGGAGTCCAACTTCTGGGTTTGGATTCCGCCGCAGAGGGCCAAAAATTCCTTGATGAACTTGGAATCGAGTACCCGTCAGGCGCTGATGCCGATAACCAGATGGTTCGTGCCTTCAAGATCGTCGGATTCCCGACGACGATTTTCATCGACAGTGACCACAATATCGTCAAGAAGCATGCTGGGATCCTGAGTGCCGGGTCGTTGGAAGCGCTTATCAACTCGACCATCGCGCCGGTATCCACTCCGGTAGATGTCTCTGGCTCCTAGGACCGCCAGAATCTCTCCGACCTCCCCCACAATATATCTAATAGGACGCACCGGTCCTGTGGCCTGAGATAATCCCAGTATGGATACCATGGAATGATGATCGGGATGTTCTCAATGCTTCCTCTTGCCGCCGCGCTAGGTGAGGTGGGGGAATATAAGGATGGGCTAATCGTGCTCGTGCGATGGTTGCACGCGCTCGGCGCCGTTGCATGGATCGGCGGTAGCGTCTTCTTTGCGCTGATCGTTAGGCCGGCGCAACACGTAGACCCGGATGGCGTCGGGGCGGTGATCAAACGCTTTATTGGCCCATACCGTGAACTTGTGGACGTATCGATTATCACGATCGTCGTCACCGGACTGATCCTCATGTTTGAGCGACTCACCGGCGACGACGCTACGGTGGCTTATTTCATCGTGCTCAGTGCCAAGATCGTGATCGCCGGGTGGATGTTCTACATGGTGTGGAGCCTGCGCAAAACCGGGTTCGTGCCGGAGGCTAGGTCCGGAATGACCCAACGGCTATCGTGGTTATTCGGATACAACGCCCTGTTACTTGGCGGCGTGGTCGTGTTCCTGATGGCTGGTGTGCTCAGGGCGATCTTTGAAACGGCCGTTGCCGGGTAGAGTCAGTAGGCCCTTAACGGCCGATTCCCGCTATCCTCACTCCTCCGCTCTCAACTCGGCCAAGAAGTTCTTCTATGGTCACACCGGAGCCGGGATGCACAAGGTTCGGGGCGATCTCAGTTAGTGGGACGAGGACGAACGCCCGCTGATGCAGTCTCGGGTGAGGAATCTGAACCCCGGGCTCATCGATTACGACATCACCCAACAGTAGGACGTCCAGGTCGATGACCCTTGCGCCGTATCGTTCGGTCCGCACCCGCCCGATATCAGCCTCGATCTTCAACATCGCCATGACAAGTGCTGTGGGCCCGAGTTCCGTCTTAAGCACCGCAACCTGGTTCAGGTAGTCGGGCTGCTTGTCCGGAACGCCCCAAGCGTCTGTTTCGTATACCGACGACAGCTGGCCCACAATTCCCACCGACCCCAACGCTTCGAGAGCCAACTCGAGGTGACGGGCGCGGTCCCCGTGGTGCGACCCAAGATTGGAACCGAGTCCGATGTACGCCGTGATTAGTTCGCCGTTCACGTCTTCGGACTCCAGCCACGGACGATTGCGTCGCTCATCCGGGCCACGCGCACCATCTCTTTGACGTTATGCACGCGCACAATGTCCGCACCTCGTTCGATCGCCAGCGCCACGGTCGCTGCGGTCCCTTCGTTTCGTTGGTCCGCGGGGAGGCCAAGAACTTTTCCGATTGAAGATTTGCGGGATGTTCCAATCAATACCGGATATCCAAGGTCGACCAGTTTCGACAGGCCGCGCTGCATATCGATGCTCTGCTCCGCGGTTTTTCCGAACCCGATTCCTGGATCAAGGATCACCTTTGACGGCGGGAGGCCGGCATGTTCAACCAACTTAGCCGCTCTGCACAGGTCTTCGATCACTTCAGCCACCACGCCTGACGGGTATAACGCCCGCGTCCGGGTGTGATTGATGATCAACGGCACGCCGAGCCCGGCTATGACGTCGGCCATACCAGAGTCAGTTCCCAACATAGATACGTCGTTCACCATCGATGCCCCTGACATAACGGCCAAATTGGCGACGGTCGACTTCTGTGTATCGATACTGATGGGGATGCCCAGCCGACCATACAGAGCCTCGATCACTGGGATGACTCTCCGTGACTCTTCTTCCGATGGCACCGGGCGTGCGTCCTTGTAAACCGATTTTGGGCGACTTGATTCGCCTCCAATGTCGATTATGTCTGCGCCATCGTCCTCGAAACTGAGCGCCAGATCCACAGCCCGTTGAAGATCGTCACCTGTGCCATCACCAGAGAACGAGTCAGGGGTGACATTCAAAACCCCCATAACGTACGTCCGAGACCCCCAGACAAATTTGCTGTCCCCGATCAATAATTCCCGGGGATCTGCGTTATTGACATCACTGCTGGTCACTCTGGCTGCAATCCTCTGTGAAATTCCCGACGCATCGGACGTATGTTCGCCTTGCCGGCACGATTCAGGCGGCTGACCGGTGCAAGAACGTGCCAGGAATAGGCTATCACCGGGCAACAAGTCACATCCCTTGGGACCATCGTGATTTCGATTGCGACGACTCTGACCGTGCGCTACGATTGCCGCTTGAAAGCGGTCAACGCTACGGCCCCGGTATAAGGGTTGGTGTTTTATGCTTTCAAGTGAAGTGGCGACACGTGGATTCCCGGGGATCAAAGCAATCTCTACCGATACAACCAATACCGAATCGTCCAAGTCAGAACAGCCGCCCGACGCGCGTACGGTGCTGGCTGATCGCCGCGCGAAAGCTCTTCTTGGAGGCGGCCAGGAACGCATAGATTCTCAGCGAAAGCGCGGAAAGTTAACGGCCCGAGATCGCCTGGAACTGCTGTTTGACCCGGGAACCTTTAACGAGATCGACACCTTTGTTACCCACCGTGCGTCTGACCTCGGTTTGGACAAACAGAGATTTGATAGTGACTCGGTCGTTACCGGGTATGGCGAAGTTGAAGGTCGCACCGTCTGCGCCTACGCACAGGATTTCACTGTCCTCGGCGGTTCATTGTCGGAAGTCGCCGGGATGAAGATCTCAAAAATCATGGATCACGCCGCGCGCATCGGCGCGCCGATTGTTGGCGTCAACGATTCTGGAGGCGCACGCATTCAGGAGGGTGTGACATCGCTTGCCGGGTACGGCGAGATATTCACGCGGAACGTGCTCTCTTCCGGGGTAATCCCCCAGATCAGCGTCATCGCCGGCCCAACGGCCGGAGGCGCGGTCTACTCCCCTGCTATTACCGACTTCATTTTCATGATCGATGGTATTGGCCAGATGTACATCACAGGCCCCGGGGTTGTGAAGGCTGTAACCGGAGAGGACGTGTCTCTGGAGGAACTAGGTGGCGCTCAGACACATGCGGGCATCAGTGGGGTTGCCCACTTTGTCGCCCCGGACGAACAGAACTGTTTCCTGTCGGTCCGCAAACTCCTTTCCTTCCTGCCGTCCAACAACGTCGAGAGCGCACCTCCCTGCGAAACCTCGGACGACCCCGGCCGGAGAGATGAATCGCTGGCTACCGTTGTGCCTGACAATCCCAACCAGCCGTACAGCATGCTGGACGTGATTAGGCCGATTGTTGATGACGGCGAGTTCTTTGAGGTCCAGGCGATGTACGCGCCGAATATCCTCATCGGTTTCGCCCGTATGAATGGCGAATCTATTGGCATCGTTGCTCAGCAACCGGCAGCCAAGGCCGGAGTTCTGGACATCAACGCTTCTGAAAAGGCTGCGAGATTCATCCGATTTTGTGATGCATTTAATATCCCGATTGTGACGCTGGTGGACACGCCCGGCTTTATGCCTGGTACGGCACAGGAACACGGCGGAATAATCCGGCGTGGGGCCAAACTGCTTTACGCATACGTCGAGGCGACGGTGCCCAAGGTGACGGTCGTAACCCGGAAGGCGTATGGCGGAGCCTACATAGTTATGAGCAGCAAGCACCTGCGAGGTGATATCAACTACGCATGGCCCTCTGCGGAGATCGCAGTGATGGGTGCGGAAGGCGCTGTGGCCGTAATTGGCCGTAGAGATATCTCGGGAGCCGAGGATCCGGAGGCCAAACGAAAAGAACTGATTGCAGATTACGAAGAGCGGTTCTCCAATCCTTATGTAGCTGCAAATCGTGGCTATCTGGACGACGTAATCGATCCGGTCGACACTCGACCGAAGATCATTGCTGCGCTCAAAATGCTGCGTAACAAGACGGATTCGATGCCTGCGAAAAAGCACGGGAACATCCCTCTGTAAAAAATTCCCACCGGCATAAGTGCGTCCCATGGGCACAGGTAATCACAGCGGAATTGAATAACGGAATATCGAGAGGAATAACGAGAGTTGCGGAGTAAAGTAACGGTCGTAGGCGCAGGAAATGTCGGCGCCACGACGGCACAAAGGATCGTAGACAAGGCGCTTGCGGATGTCGTGCTTGTTGATGTCGTTGAGGGCTTGCCGCAGGGCAAGGCGCTTGACATGGCCGAGAGCACACCCGTATCTGGCGCAGACGTAAGCGTGATAGGTTCGAACGACTACGAGAAATCTGCGGATTCCGACGTCGTTGTGATCACGGCGGGCATCGCAAGGCGCCCCGGCATGAGCCGAGACGACCTGCTGCTCACCAACATGAAGATCATGACATCGGTTGTCACGGAAGTGGTTAAACACTCCCCGGACGCCGTTCTAGTTATCGTTTCGAACCCGCTTGACGCGATGGTCCAGAAGGCCTACGAGGTCAGCGGGTTCCCGAAAGAACGTGTAGTCGGCATGGCCGGGATCCTGGACACTTCAAGGTTCCGGACTTTCCTGGCGCAAGAGCTAAACGTCTCTGTGACCAACGTCTCGGCATACGTGCTTGGCGGCCATGGAGACTCCATGGTTCCGTTGCTTGGCACAACGACGGTCGGCGGTAAGCCCGTCACCGAGATGATCGAAGCAGGCCGGCTTGAAGAGATCGTGCAGCGGACCCGTGATGGCGGCGCAGAGATCGTCAACTACCTGAAGACCGGCTCCGCCTACTATGCTCCTTCCGCCGCCGCAGTGCAGATGGTTGAGGCTATTCTCGGAGACCGGAAAGAGATACTTCCGTGCGCCGCGTACCTCGAAGGTGAGTACGGGATCTCGGGGCTTTATGCTGGTGTTCCGGTGAAGCTGGGCGCGGGTGGCGTTGAGGAGATAATCGAGATCGACCTTACCGACGCAGAGGCCACAGCGCTCAAGGCATCGGCGGATTCGGTCCAGGAACTCATCGACGTGATGGCCGCTAACTCGTAGCTTGTAATCATTGCTGAAACAAGTGAACGGGGCGGGGTTTATTCCGCCCCGTTTTCGCGTCTGATGTACTGGACTTGATTCAGGGTTCCCGAGCAGACTGTGAATGGAGCAGACTGTCGATACGTAGCCCGCGCCGATTTACAAATACGTCGGGCGTGAATAACAACTTTTACAAGGAGCCGACATGCCCCGCATTCATGTCCTGGGAGCGGGTACACCAACACCTACTCCTACCCGTTTTGGAACCGCGTACGTAGTGGAAGTTGATGGCGAGTTCATCATGTTCGATTGCGGGCCGGCAGCGACGCATAAATTGGTCCAGGCGGGCATGTTTCCTACGCAGATTGACAACCTCTTTTTTACGCATCACCACTTCGACCATGATGTGGACTATCCGTGTTTTTTGCTTACTCGGTGGGACCAGAGCATCGGTAAAGAGAACGATCTGAAGGTGTTCGGCCCGACATTGACGGAATCCATAACGGATAAACTGATCGGCCCAGACGGAGCGTTCACGCATGACTGGAAAGCTCGTGTAAATCACCCGTTGAGCCAGGCCGTATACGTGAATCGTGGCGGTAAACTGCCGAGAAAGCCCCCGAGTGTAGATGCCCGTGACGTGGGCGTTGGGACCGTGTTGACTACCAAGAAATGGGAGGTCACTTCGGCCCCTGCGGAGCATGTGCAGCCTTATCTGGATTCGCTTGCATACCGCATGGACACCACCAGCGGATCGGTGGTGTTCACAGGTGACACACAGCCGTGTCAGTCGGTCATCGACCTAGCGAAAGGCGCTGATGCGCTCGTGTGTATGTGTTGGGATGACCAGGACGTAATGAACGCGGTGGGTGAAGGTGGCGGCCAATGTGGAACAGTTGGCGCTGCCGAAATGGCAGCCGCTGCCGGCGTCAAGAAGTTACTCCTCGCTCATATTGGCCCGCACCTGTCTCAACATGGAGCCATGGAGAAAGGCATCGGGGATATCAGCCGCATTTTCAGTGGAGAAATCATATTCACCGAAGAGATAATGCCGGTAGATGTAGAACCGGACGGCGGACTTTATGAAGAGACACATTCTGGCGGCGATGGCCACGACCACGGGGACGGTCATACCCACAGCCATTAATAACAAAGAGGGCGGTCACCTTATGGTGACCGCCCTCTTTTATTTGTCTTAGTCTAACGCCGCGACTTAACTAGAAGCATAGGCGTGGAACACTCTGGCTAGCTCACTGCCGCCGGGGCTGCCGCAGCCTTACCGATCACCTCTTTGGTGGAGATGATGTGGCGTTGGAGTCCGAGCTCCTTTGGCTGCATGCCCATTGCCAACCCCAGCATCTGAGGCAAGTGGAGAATCGGCAAATCAATCTTGCCGCTCGGCCTGCGCTTCGCCGCTTTTGGCTGGTAACCGTCCAGGTTCAGGTGGCAAAGCGGACAGGGGGTAACCATAGCGTCGGCCCCTAGGTCTTTCGCTTCTCCTGTGTGGTTGGAAACCATTTGTATGGCATTGCTCTGATTGATCAGCAGTATCGGCAGGCCACAGCACTTTGTTTTACCGTCGTTCTCCACCGCGACTGCCCCGGTAGATTCGATCACCGTCTCGAGCGAGGTCTGGCGCTCTGGGTGCTCTTCGAACCCCAGCGCGTCGCTCGGCCGGACGATGTAGCAGCCATAGAACGGAGCGAACTTCAGGCCTGACAGCTCTTTGGTGAACGTCTTCTGTAATTCCTCGATACCGATCTCTTCCACCAGCACCCACAAGAAGTGCTTGATGACGGTCGTTCCCTTGTATTCGAGACCTTCTTCGGCAAGGACCTCGTTGATCTCGGCCAGGTATTCTGGATCCCGTAGGACCCGTCGATTGGCCTGGGACATTACTCCCTGGCAGGTGCTGCAGATCGTCATGATCGGCAAGCCCATCTTCTCTGCGAGAGCGAAGGTGCGGACGTTAAGAGCGTCCCCCAGCTTCTGATTTCGTTCCTGGAGAACGCCGGCACCGGTACAGGCCGCAGACACGATCTCCTCCCGTTCGATACCGAGGCGATCCATAACGGCGTTCGCTGACACCATAAGTTCCGGCGTGCCACCCCTTGCGACACATCCCGGGTAGAAGGCGTACTTCATTTACTTTCCCTCGATTTTTTCAAAGATCTGCTTCACCTTGTCCGGCTCAGACGATTTGTGCCCTTTCCACGGAAATTTGCCTTTACGCATCGCCCTGAGTCCGACGGGTGCGGAATCGAGAAGGGCCGGAATGTTGAACTTGCCCATGCTGTCGACTGCCAGTTTCATCTCATCCAACCGACCGTTCTTCTTGACCGACTTGGCGAACGACTCCGTGTGACGTGATCCAGATGTGTTGTTGAACCCGGTTTCCATGGCCATGTCACGCATAACCATGATCCGTCCCATCGGATCTACATCTTTCGGGCAGACCTCCACGCACTGCATGCAGCGTGTGCAATCCCAGACGCCTGATGGTTTGTTCAAGTCCTCAAGCCGGTCTTTCTGATGGCCGTCTCTGGGGTCCTTCACAAACCTGTAAGCCTTTGCGAGGGCGGCCGGGCCAAGGAAGCTGTCGTCTACTTCCAGCACAGTGCAGTCTGATACGCAGGCGCCGCACTGGATGCAGTTCACGACTCCAACCAGGTGGACCATGTCTTCATCTGATGCGAAGTATTCCGCTTCGGGAACGACGCCCTCGGGTTGAAGGTATGGCGTTACGGCGCGCATCTTGTCCCAGAACGGCTTGAACTCCACGACCAGGTCCTTGATGACCGGCATATTGCCGACCGGGTCGATCGTGACCGTCTCTCCGTTTGGAGCAACGGAGCTGATACGGGTTTTGCAGACCAACTTTGCTTGCCCGTCCACGCGCATAGCGCATGACCCACAGATCGAGGCGCGGCAAGAACAGCGCATCGACAATGTTCCGTCCATATCCTCACGAATCGTGAGAAGCGCATCTAGAACTGTCGTGGTGTCGGTCACCTCGACGGTGTAGTCCTGATACCCGGCTGCCCCCGGGTTCTCGGGATCGTAGCGCTTTACGCGCAGCGTCTGCTCCATCTAGTAGACCCTTTCAATCGGCGTCCAGTTCGTGATCGTGACATCTAGTGTCTCGACCCGGGAGCCTTCGCCGTCTTTGTAAACGAGGGTGTGCTTCAGCCAGTTTTCGTCGTCCCTGTCTGGCATATCGGTACGGTAGTGAGCGCCCCGGCTTTCTTTCCGCGCATCAGCTCCGGCGCAAATTGCGTGAGCAACGTCGAGCATGTAATCAAGCTCGATGGCGGCCATGATGTCTGTGTTGAAAACCTTGCCCTTGTTGTCCACTGCCACTCGCCCGTACAGAGATCGCAACTCTTTGATCGTCGCGGTAGCGGCGTCGATGCTCTTCTGGTCTCTAAAGACTCCGATTCCAGCAACCATGCTTTCCCCCATCTCACGTCGTAATCCCGCAGATCGGAGATCGGCCGGTCGGTCTAGCAAGGCTTGGTAGCGAGCATTTTCGGATCCGAGCATTGACTCGTCTGAAGAGTGGTTCTCCGCGCCTTTGGCGAATTCTGCGGCGGCTATAGCGGTTCGACGCCCGAATACGATCGTGTCCAGGAGGGAGTTTGCACCGAGCCGGTTTCCGCCATGGACTGATACGTTTGCTGTTTCGCCCGCTGCGTAGAGGCCCGGGACCTCGGTAGCGCCGTTTATATCAGTCTTGATCCCGCCCATGATGTAGTGCATGCCAGGACGAATCGGAATCGACGATTCGGCGAGGTCGATCCCGACGAATTCCAATGCGACTTCTTGCAGGTAACCAAGCCGTTCTTCGATGAAGGTCCGCCCGAGGTGGCGCAGATCGAGATGTATATTGCCGTCGATCCCACGACCCTCATTGATCTCGGTCTGTTCGGACCGTGAGACGACGTCTCGAGAAGCGAGTTCCAAGTAGTCAGGGGCGTAGGTTTTCATGAAGCGCTCACCTTCTGCGTTAAGAAGGTATGCGCCTTCACCCCTTGCGGCTTCGGACAGGAGAATTCCTGACCCTGCAAGGGTTGTCGGGTGGTACTGGATCATCTCCATGTCCATGAGAGGGGCGCCGGCCCTGTAGGCCAGTCCCAAGCCCTCGCCGGTGCAGATCAGTGCGTTGGTAGACGGCTCAAATACGCGCCCTGCTCCACCGGTAGCCATGATCACGGCTTTCGCCCTGATCATCTGCAACTCACCGGTGTGGATGTCCATCGCCATCACGCCATGACACACTCCGTCCTCGACGATGAGGTTAGAGACGAACCATTCTTCGTAGAAGTTCACATCGTGCTTGATCGCCTGCTCGTAGAGGACTTGCAGCATCGCCGAGCCCGTAATGGCTCCAACGTAAAAGGTTCGTGCGACCTTCTGGCCTCCGAAGCGACGGGCTCCGAGCTGTCCGTCTTCATTACGACTGAAGATCACACCCATGTGCTCTAGCTCGATGATGGCGTCGCCGGCCTCACGCGACATCAACTCAACGGCGTCCTGGTCTGCGAGGTAGTCGCTGCCCTTTATGGTGTCCAGCGCGTGGCCTTCCCATTCATCCCCGCGGTCAGTCATCGGCGCGTTGATTCCACCCTGCGCAGCGTTTGAATGGCTCCGGATTGGATGCACCTTGGTGATCACCGCAGCATCCACACCCATCCGGGCGGCCTCTATCGAGGCCCTGAGCCCGGCAAGGCCGGCGCCGATTATTAGAACGTCGTGTTCGTACATCCGTTACCTCTTGCTTGCGGCGGCATGTAGTTAAGTAAGCGCTTGCCAGAGCGCGTGTTTGTTAAACGATTTGTCAGACAGGACTGATAGTTTAAATTGCGTATTCACGCTGGGATCATCAATTCCGGGCGAAGGTATAAAGCGGACAGTAGCGCAGCGATACTTTTGGAGTCCACTATTTTACCTGCGCGTATCAGGTCAGGAATATCTGAAATCGGGGTCCTCGCCAGTTCAACATCCTCATCTTCGTCTTGGGGAAGAGAGGATGTCGTGAGCCCAGTCGCCATAAATCCGTGCATGTACTCGGTAGAGATGCTGGGGGCTGCCCAGAAACCGGGCAACGGCTCCAGGTGTGCGGCCGTGTGGCCTGCCTCTTCCTGGAGTTCACGAAAGGCGGCGTCCGTAGGATCTTCTCCGGGATCGATGTGTCCGGCGGGAGCTTCAAGCAGTACGGACTGCACCGCATGGCGCCACTGTTTGACCAGTAGTACGTGCCCATCGTCCGTTATCGGTATCAAGACGACCGAGTTTGACTGTTCAATCACACCACGTTCAAGTGTCGGACGGTCTCCCAGTCGGACAGTATCCACACGCATTTTTACGCGGTGGTCGTCGTATACCTGTCGGGAAGCGACGGTTTTAGTGGTCAGCATCGGGTAGATATTACCTCAGAGACCGACGTTATCGGGGCGTTTTTCTTCATCGCTATCCTCACGCGTCATCGCCCCCTGTCGCATCCCCAACCGCCGGGTCAAAGACTGGTAAAAAGCGGCCGGCGGGTGTTTCCGGAGGAATCGTGCCCGGAACTCGCTCGTCTCGACCTGAACAGTGGTGCCAACGGCGATTGCTCGATCTACAAATCCATCGACGCTAAGCATTCCGCCGGCCTCGTTTTCCACTGTGATACTTACGACTGCTGCGGGCCTTAGCAGTAACCCGCCCTGGAGACTCATGTGTGCAGCGATCGGCTTCAAGAGAAAGGCTCCGCTAGTGGGGTTCATCACCGGCCCGCCAAGTGCGAGGCCATATCCGGTGGAGCCGGTTGCGGTGGATACCACGAGACCGTCACCGCGGTAGGTGACGATGCGCTGACCGTCGACGACGGTTTCAAGGTCGACCACACGAATGGACGCTCCCCTGCCCACCACGACATCGTTTAAAGCGTGAAACGGTGCTTCGGTTGAATCGATCAGGGTGGCGCGTATCATCGCCCGCTCTTCTATCCTCGGTCCCTTGCCGTCCAAGTCCCAGTTATCCAGGTACCAGCCCATGTCATTCAGGGCATCTGATGCGTCCAGTTCTGCCATGAACCCCACGCGGCCCATGTTGATCCCGAGTACTGGGATCGCAAATGGAGCTGCTGCATGTGCGCCGCGCAAAATGGTGCCGTCGCCGCCGATGGTGACGACAAGATCACACCCTTGGACAGCGGTCTCAAGATCGGCGACGGGTTCGGCTGGGAGAAGCGTCCAGTTGCCATTGCCGTAGCTCTTCGACAATTCGCGAGCGAGGTCCTCGGCTTCCGAGAGGAGCCCATGGTAAACAATGACCACGTTCTGAACTTGAGACATTTGGTACGTTTGGTGGGCGCTAGGTGATGACGCCGAACACGGCGTATCGTGCGAACTCTAGCAGCGATGAAGGTGCTATACCGAATACGAGCAACCCGGCGGAGGCAACCAGCGTAGCTGCCCATACGGGAATGTCCGCCGTAACACGTTCTTCTGAATCCGGTTCGTCGAGGAACATCGTACGTACAACCCTGAGGTAGTAGAACGCAGAGACCACGGAGTTGATGACTCCGATGATCGCTAGCCATGCGAGGCCGGAGTCCACGGCAGCGCTAAATACGAATATCTTCCCCAGGAACCCGGCGGTCGGCGGAATCCCGAGCAGGGACAGCAGTCCGAGCGCAAGCAATACCGACAGCAGCGGCGCCCTGCGGGCCATGCCTGCAAAACCGCTGATCATGTCGCTGCCAGTCGTGTTGGTGATGGCGATGATGGCAAAGAACACGGCGAGGTTGGTGACGGCGTACGCCACGAGGTAGAACAGGACTCCTTGCGGCCCGGCAATGAAGTCAGCGCTGTCGCTGTTACCGGCTACGGCGGCCAAACCAACAAGCAGATACCCTGCATGCGCCACGGTGCTGTAGCCCAACATCCGCTTGATGTTCCGTTGCGACAGGGCGAGCAGGTTGCCCGCAGTCATAGTAATTGCGGCCAGGATCGCTATCAGAGTGGACCAGTCGGCGGCCAATCCTTCCGTGCCGAGCGCCGTGTAGAGGACGCGAAGAACGATCGCAAACGCGGCCGATTTTGAGGCGATGGATAGGAATGCAACGACCGGCGTCGGCGCTCCTTCGTAAACGTCAGGCACCCACATCTGGAATGGCGCCATTGCCATCTTGAAGCCGAATCCGGCCACGACCATCACGACTCCCAGCATGATCGCACTGGATCCGAATGCCCGGTCCCCGTTCGCTGTCATGCCGTTGATGCCATCAAGCATCCCGGCGATATCGGTCGTTCCGGTTGCGCCGTACAAGTACACGAGTCCGTAGAGGAGGACTGCAGAACTCAGTGCGCTCAGCAGGAGGAACTTCAATCCCGCCTCAAGTGAGCGGTCTGTCCGCAGGAACGCAGCGAGAGCGGCCGCAGGCAGCGCAGAGAGCTCGAGTGCGACGTACGCCGTGATGACGTCCTGTGAGGCTACGAGCAGCATCATGCCGCTGACCGAGAACAGCACCAACGCAAGGAACTCGCCCTGGAAACCCACAAATTTCTTGGAATAAGTGGCGCCGGCGATGATTACAGCGCCGGTGGTGCCGATTAACAGGAAGTGGAAGAAGAGCGCAAATCGGTCAGCCGTGACGGTTCCGAATACGCCTATCTCGGTCTCTGGCGTGTTGAACCAGAGTGCCAGGGTCAGGCCAAGCGGAACGAGTAGCCCGACCGCCGCCAGCCAGATCAATGGCGTCTTTTTGTCGATGATCAGGTCGACGATGATCACCAGTACGGCGAGTCCAGCTACGGACAACTCGGGAGATAGCAGCCAGAGGTCGTGGGCGGTCATATTCTCACCAGCTCACTGATTCCGACCTTGAAAATCTCGGTCACTAACTTCGGGAACACACCGATCGCGACGATGCTTATGACGAGCGCCACTACAGGGATCATGTCCACGAAGTTGGCATCTTCGATGTCCTGGAATCGTTCGTTTCTCGGACCGAAGAACGTACGTTGCATCATCCAAAGGACGTATCCCGCGGCGAGAACAACACCGAATGCTCCGATGGCAGTTAGCCACGGCCAGACCGCGTACGTTCCAAGGAATACCGTGATCTCGGCCACAAAACCGGACAATCCAGGCAAACCAAGTGACGCCAGACCTGCGATTACCATCGATATGGTGATCAGCGGCCACCGTAACGCCAATCCGCCGAGGTCCGGTATGTAGCGGGTGTGGGCACGGTCGTATACAAGACCGACGGTCAAGAACATGAGGCCGGTGATGGTGCCGTGAGTGACCATTTGTAAGGCAGCACCGTTAAGGCCCGCATGTGTGACGGTGCCTCCGACGCCGACGATTGACGATACGCCAAGCACAACGAAACCCATATGGCTAACGCTGCTGAAGGCAACGAGCCGCTTCAGGTCTTTCTGTCGGAGCGTGACTACTGCCCCGTAGATGATGCTGATAACGGCCAGGGTCGCGAGTAACCATGCGACGTCCTGTACCTGGAAGCCTTTTGTTTCCTGGAACATTCCGACCGATATCCGAAGCAGCCCGTATCCGCCCATCTTCAGGAGCACGCCGGCCAGCATGATGCTGACTGCGGTTGGCGCATCGGTATGGGCGTCCGGAAGCCAGCTGTGGACTGGCCATAGAGGCATCTTCACGGCGAAGGCTGTGAACAGGAAGAACCAGATCACTCCTGCCGGAATTAACAGGTCTTTCCCGGCGATCAGATCAGGGATGCCTTCGATACCCTCAGAAGGGATTGACACCATGGCGAACGTATCTACCCCGGATGAGAGGAACAACGCCAGTATTCCGATCAGCATGAAAGCGCTGCCACCGAGCGTGAAGATAACGAACTTCATAGCGGAGTAGCGATTGCGTCCACTGCCCCAGATCGAGATAAGCATGAACATCGGGATCAGCTCGATCTCCCAGAAGATGAAGAACAGCAGGAAGTCGAGCGCCAGGAACACGCCAAGGACCGACGTTGAAAGAACGAGCAGCCATATGAAGTACTCGCGCACCCTTAATGTGATTCGCCATGATGCGAACGCCGCGACTGCGGTCAGCAATCCCGTGAGCAACACCAGCGGTGCGCTAAGGCCGTCGATACCGAGGAGATACTCGGCCTTGAGACCGTCTACCGGGATCCAGTCCTGATACCGGTCCACCATCTGAACCCCGCCGACGCCGCGATCGTATTCGACGTATGTGATGACGATCAGGATCAGGTTCAGGACGGTGGCTCCGATAGCGAACCATCGGATGTGAGAGTCGTTACGCAGGAACAACGCTATGACAAGCGCTGCCGCTGCGGGTAGGAACACGACTATAGAAAGCCAACCCTCAAACAAGGGCGTCCTCCTTCGTGTTCATATTGTTGCAAACGATCTGGAAGTTCATCAGTTAACTCCCCCAGACCAAGAATGCTGCGATAGAGGCGACGACCCCGACCGAGATAGCCAGTCCAGCGACCTGTGTCTGCCCGTTCTGAACCTGCCCGAGACCTCTCCCGACACGGCTGGTCCATATACCAAGTTGCACGTTGGCCGCATCGATAATGCTCCGGTCAAACCAGTCGGTTGCCCGGACGACTCCCCCGTAAAAGAACCGTTGTACGATCCATTGCTCGTATAGCTCGTCCATGAAGTATTTTCGATACAACAGTGTGTAGACGGGACGGGTTTGGTTCGCCATCGATTCCGGGGACACCTTCTTACTGCCGTACATCAGATAAGCGAGGTAAATTCCCAGCAGCGCCACCGCCGATGAGAGGATCGCTACGTTCCAGTTGAACTCCGGAGATGCTCCTGCGTGTTCGACGGCTGCTTCCACGGCGTGATCATCCCCAATATCGCTGATGAAGACGTTCTCATTGCCGGTGACGAAATGTCCGAACTCATGCTTGTCACTGACGCCGATATCGACGGGCGGGTTCGCAAAGAAGCCCGCACCAATCGCAAGTACTGCAAGAATCAACATCGGAGCCAGCATCACCCACGGAGACTCGCCGAGGTGTGGATGTCCATGGACCTCCGGAGCTTCTCCGCCGTCAGCCAGTATTGCGGCGGCCTCAGCCTCTGCCCCGCCGCGGTATGTGCCTCCGAAGGTCATCCATATGACCCGGAACATGTAGAACGCGGTCATGAACGCGGCGACAACCCCTGCACCAAGAGCGATCCACCCGATGTAGGAATCGACCTCAAAAGCGTGGGCGAGGATCTCGTCCTTTGACCAGAATCCGGCGAGAGGGAAGATCCCGGCGAGCGAGAGGCTGCCGATCACCATAAGTGTGAATGTCCACGGCATGACCTTGCGAAGGCCGCCCATGTAACGCATGTCAAAGGTGCCGGTGGCGTGGTTTACCGAGCCGGAGCCCAGGAACAGTAATGCCTTAAAGAAAGCGTGGGTGAACAGGTGGAATATGGCGGCCACGTACCCGCCCAGCCCGAGGATCAGCATCATGTAGCCGAGCTGGCTGACAGTTGAGTACGCAAGCACACGCTTGATGTCGTGCGCTACGAGACCCATTGAAGCGGCAAACACCGCCGTGAAGGCGCCGATCAAGGCCACTATGTTCATCATGTGGGGGGAGGCATCGAATAAAGGGAACATACGGGCGACAAGGAATACGCCCGCAGTCACCATCGTGGCGGAGTGGATGAGTGCGCTGACGGGAGTCGGGCCTTCCATCGCGTCCGGCAACCAGGTGTGTAGTGGGAACTGTGCCGACTTGCCAACGGCGCCGGCGAATATACCGAGCGCTATCAGGCTTGCAACTGTCGTTCCTATCGTCCCGACCATTGCGTACATCGTGGGAATATCGAGGAAGTCGTTGCCCTGCGCGAACAGTGCTAGGAGCGCGATCAGGAAGCCGAAATCGCCCAGCCTGGTAACGAGGAACGCCTTCTTGGCCGCCGCCGCTGCGGAGGGCTTTGTAAACCAGAAACCGATCAACAGGTATGAGGAAACACCGACCAATTCCCAGAACACGAACAGCTGAATGATGTTGCGTGCCGTGACAAGCCCCAGCATCGATGCCGTGAAGAGCGACATGAACGCGTAGTAGCGAATGTAGCTCGGGTCGCCCTTCATGTAGCCCTGTGAGTAGATCTGAACCATTAGACTGACGCCGCTCACCACGATGAGCATGATCGCCGTAAGCGGATCGAGCAAGATGCCAACGCTCAGGGTGAGTCCGGACACGCTGAGCCACTCATGCGTGCCGAAATCGACCATGCCGTGGGCGTCGTTGACCGTCATGTAGGCCATGATCGATAGCCCAAACGCAACCGCTAACGACAGGATGGTCACCCAACCGGCAAGTCGCTCGTATCCCGGCAGGAACGGTCGTACGACGAGGCCGTTCACAAGGAACGCTCCCAATGGGATTAGTACGATCGACCAGACGCCGAATTCTGAGATATTCACGCTCTACAGTTTCCTCAGAATTTCGTCCGCGACGTGCTCGCGGTTCAGTGGAACGAATACCCGAAACGGCACGCGCTCACCCCAGTCTAGGATGTCGCCCTCGGGAAGGATTTTGGCCGGCAGGCCTTCCCCTTCTAGAAGGTTCTTCCACATCTCGGCGGTCAATAAATTCGCCGTTTTCTTGTACTCAACCCACACTAGGCGTGCATCTCATTTAGCGTTGTTGTTTGGTCGATGATACGTTTGAGAGACATCATCCTCGCAACGTGTCCAGTTCACTCACGTCGGCGGTCTCGCGCTGCCGGTATATGGCGATAACAAGTGCCAGGCCGAGTGCGACTTCCGCCGCGGCTGCGGCGATGATAAATAGGGCAAATATGTGGCCGGACAGCGCGGACTGAACCATGTCAGACGTGACCGCTATGGGGTCTCCGGAGAGGGCGGTCGGCACTGTGTACCGGGAGAACCCTACGGCGGCGATATTGACGGCGTTGAACATTAACTCGATCGACATCAGAAGGATGATGGCGTTACGCCGGGTCATCGCCCCATAAAGGCCGATTGCGAAGATGATCGCCGAGACGAGCAGTACGTTCTCCAAGTTCATTTCGCCGCCTGCTCTCTGACGAGCGCTATCGAACCGATGATTGCGGCAAGCAGCAGTACCCCGAGAACTTGAAGCGCGAGTACGTAGTCCCGCACCAGCAGTCCGCCAAGCCAGCCTGTTGAATCGCTAAATACACCGTTCATGGCTACATCGGTGTCGGTTGATGCAATGAGGATGATGTCGCCGGACGCGTCGGTCACTTCTTCATATTGACCGTTAAGGACGGCCATCGTGTTGTCGTTCAGTGCTGCGTCACGGTCTGACCATGCCGTGTCGTATGCGACGAACCCTGCAACTAGAACGAATAAAGCCGCCATCACGCCGCCGCCGACCACGAGGAATCGACTGCTCTGCGTCTGGTTGCCCTGCCCCATGTCACGGGTGAGCAGGATGGCGAAGGCCACGATGATCGAGATGGCGCCGACGTATACAAGGATCTGGGCGACTGCGACGAACTCGGCCTGTAGGAGGAAGAAAATCCCGGCGACTGCCAGAAAGGAACCGGCGAGCGCCAGTGCTGCCCGGAAAACGTCCTTGACGGTCACCACAAGCAAAGCCGCGCCGATCGCGCCGGCGGACATGATCCAGAAGACGACGTCTATGGTTCCGTCCATCAGTCTTCCACCACTTCATCGGTTCGGCGATCTTTCACCCAGGTCTTCGTAAGTTCGTCAACGGTCGGTGTTTCGTGTCTGCCGGCCTTCTTCATATCTTCAAGCGCCTCGGCAAACGGCGAGTAACCCGCTTCTTCCATTTGCGGGCGGAACCACGTGGACGGGTGCTTTGGCGCGGCGATCAGGTCTTCCTTGGTAAGGACCAGATCCATGCGGACGTAGTTGGAGCGTTCAAATTCAGACCCCATGTGAAGGGCGTCGTATGGACAGGCCTCCACACACAGTGCACAGAACATGCAGCGTCCCGTGTCGATGTCGAAGGTCTCTATCGCGTAGCTCTCGCCCTCCTGCATGTTGATGCCACCGGGGGCGGTTACGATCTTGATGATGCCGAGTGGGCAGTATTTGGCACAGCTCGCGCATCCGGTGCAACGATCCTCGTACCAGGTGAAATCATTTCCCCTGAATCGTGGGGACTGGGTTGGCATAACGGCGATGTGTTCAAAACCGAGCACTGCCCGTAGGGCTTTGATCGGATGTTTGAATAAGAGGCTCGGAGTGCTGATGCCGGCCGCCTTGGCGGCACCCATGATCCCGACTCTGCGGTCCGGATACTGAACCGTGAATGACGGACCAACTAGCGCCTTGAGCGTGACGCCCATTCCCTTGGCGAGTCCAAATCCGTAAATCATTAATTGCCACCCCCGGTCGGAAGAGCTGGAGCATCGGAGTCCGAAAGCGTTACATCAGGCTGGATGTTGCCAGCCTTCACGGGATCGTGCTTTGGTCCGAGAACCTTACCGAAGATGTAAATCGAGGCCAAGAAAACGACCCAGTTGATGCCGGCCATGTACCAAAGCTCGGTAGTCGACGGCGACGGCCATATAAGGAGCAGGATGCCGCTGACAACCAAGTTGATCAGGGTCAGCTCAAAGAGCGCCTTCCATGCGAAATTCATGATCTGGTCAATTCGAAGCCGCGGCCAGCTCGCTCTGATCCAGACGATAACGGCCAGTACGGCCACCATCTTGCCGATGAACCATATCTGCGAAGGTATCGGGTCGAACCCGTGCCATCCCCCGAGGAAAACAGCGGTAATGACGCCGCTGGTTGCGATGGTGGCGGCGAACTCTGAGAGGAAGAACAGGCCGAACTTCATGCTGGAGTAGTCGGTCATGTACCCGGCGACGATCTCAGACTCAGCCTCTGCGACGTCGAACGGTGTCCGGTTTAGCTCCGCCATGGACGCCACAAGGAATACGAAGAAGCCGAGCGGCTGCACGATGAAGAACGGAAGGGTCTGTGCGTTGACTATCGCCACCAGCGAGAGAGACCCGGACAGCATCAGTACGCCGATGAGCGAGATGACAAGTGGTATCTCGTAGCTGATGAGCATGGCGACCGAACGCATAGCGCTGAACATGGCGTACCGGTTGCCGGAGCCAAGCGCGGCGGCCACTATAGCGAGAACGTTTGCGCCGCCGATGGCGATGATGAAGAGGAGCGCTACGTTGATATCGGCGAGCCATGTGCCTGCACCGAATGGGAGAACGGCGTAGATCAGCAACGCCGGGAACAGCATGAGGATAGGCGCAGCGGTGAACACCAGACGGTCCGATACCGTCGGCATCACGTCCTCTTTGAACATGGTTTTGACGGCGTCCGCTATCGGCGTTAGCAGCCCGAACGGTCCCCATCGGTTCGGACCTGTACGGCCCTGGAACCGCCCGAGTAGTCGTCGTTCGCCCCAGATCATCATCAGAACGCCGCCAAGGATGGCGTTGATGAGGACAGCGACTATCGTCACCGCTGTCAGCACGTAAGCGAGCCACTCCAGTCCGCCTGGAAGCAGGCCGCCACCGAACAAACCTGAGCCAACACAGGCCACATCGTCGGTGGACGACAGGGTGCAGTAGACGTACTTGTAGAGGATGCTGTCGAACGGATCTGGCATTAACGATCGACCTCCCCCATATTGATATCGATGCTGCCAAACGTGACGAACAGGTCGGCGAGCTTGTCGCCGATCAACATCTCACGAAGAAGCGTCAGATTGATTAAAGAAGGGGCGCGTACCTTGCAACGGTACGGCGCAACTCCGCCATCGCTCACGAGATAAAAGCCGAGTTCGCCCTTCGGACTCTCGGTGCCTACATAAGAATCACCGGCAGGCGGCCGAATTAGAGACGGAACCGACTCCGGACGTACTGGGCCGGGCTCGATCTGTTCAAGGCACTGCTTGATGATGCCGAGGCTCTCGCGCATCTCGTGTATGCGCACGATGTACCGGGCGTAGTTGTCACTTGCAGTAGCGAGGGGCCGGTTGAACTTGACCCGGTCGTAGTATTCATATGGCTGCCGGTTGCGCAGATCCCAGTCGATACCGGAGGCGCGCAACATTGGCCCAGTGATGGAGGCATCGATCAGCGTCTGACTATCGACCACCGCTACTCCGTCGCAGCGGACGGCCACAATCTCGTTCCCGCTGATCAGGTCTTCGTATTCATCGATGCGATGAGGCATGTCTGCGAGGAAGCGGTCCAGAGCCGGCCAGAAATCATCTGGCGCGTCCATGAACACGCCGCCGGGACGCATGTA